>PJTQ01000843.1_pt1 | contig 12320 bp, 12 predicted proteins | sample 1512231 | NCBI WGS metagenome assembly PJTQ01 (sample SAMN08177688, study PRJNA422409) | Soil metagenome, whole genome shotgun sequencing project. | isolation source: Soil (3) enriched on wood chips | place: USA: Madison | collected 2015-01-15 | reverse complement strand
CGACTTCAAAGGGCAGATTGGTCGAGGGCTGCAAGCGCTCCATGGGTGCCAGGATAACCATTGGCCGCAAGCTTTGTGACTTTCGTAAGACGTGTCTGATCGGAATGAACTAGGAATATTTCTCGTCATCCGGATTCGCATCCAATAGAACGGGGTCCAAGAGCACGGGGCCAGATTCACTTCCACAGCGTTTGGTGTACGAATCGCAGCTTGAGCGGCGGCCGTTGCCTGAGACGGTGCGGGTCGCGGCAGCCTCTGGTCGTCATCATGTGTCGAGTTGATCGTGGCGTGCATTGGCAGGGAGCTGGCGTTGGGGCGACCGGAGCTGACGGTACGGCTGGCAGGTAAGGTCACTGTGCGGGCGGCGGCGCTTCAGGTCCTGCAGGAGCGCTTCAGCCGTGAGCTCTTGCGGAGGGCAGGTGCTTCTTCGGACGAAGAACTCGCGGCTGAAGCCGCTCCTACAAGGGCCGGGGTTCATGGAGGCGGGAATCCGATGTCGATTCCGGCCATGCCGGTTCGTTGTTCTCCCGAGGGCGCCGTCCTGGCGCCGCCTTTCCACCCTGAAGCGAGGTCCATCATGTCCGTCCAGCCCTATCTGTTCTTCGAAGGTCGCGCCGACGAGGCGATCGCGTTCTATGGCGAGGCGCTCGGCGCCGAGGTCACCATGCGCATGACCTATGGCGAGGGCCCCGATGGCGAGTGCCCGGGCGGCACGAAGCCGCCGGCCGACAAGGTGATGCATGCCGGCCTGCGGATCGGCGGTACCGAGTTGGGGCTGTCGGACGGCATGTGCAGCGGCAAGCCGGACTTCAAGGGCTTCTCGATGACACTGGTATGCGACGACGATGCCGATGCGAAGCGCCGGTTCGATGCGCTGGCCGAAGACGGCCAGGTGGACGTGCCGCTGGCGGAGAGCTTCTTTGCCTCGTCGTTTGGCATGCTGGTCGACCGCTTCGGCGTGGGCTGGATGGTGATGGTGCCGAAGGCGCCGGCGGGCTGACCCGGCGCGGTGGGATGCCGGCGGGCATCGAACGCGATGCGCAATGGCGGGAACGGCGTACTGCATGCGGGGCAGGTTGGCGGTAACGTGTCGCCGATGTCCGACTTCTCCGTCCACCTGCTGCTGCAGACGCTGCTGATCGAAGTGCGCGACGTGCTGTGCGCGGGCACCTGCCGGCACAAGGGCGAGGTCGAGCGGGCGGGGCGCACGCAGTTGGTCTTCCCTTACCGCGGCAGTTACGTGCGCCACGTCGGCGACGACGAGGCGGTGGCCGACGCCAGCCAGGTGCTGTTCTTCAACGCCGGCGAGGACTACCAGGTCAGCCATCCCAACCCGGGCGGCGACGCGAGTCTCGCGCTGACCGTGGACGCACGGCTGCTGCGCGAGGTTGCGCCCGCTGCCCTCCTGCACGACGGCGAGCCGCTGCGCTTCCGCCGGTCGCGGCTGCGCATCGATCCTCGCGCGCAGGTGCTGGTGGCGCTGCTGCGGCACGCGCTGCACGAGGGCGTGGCCGAGCCGCTTGAAGGCGAGAGCCTGGCGCTGACCCTGGTGCACCGCGCGCTGGCGCCGCGGGCCACGCACGCCGCCGCGTCCAGCCACGGCCGGCAGCGGCTGGTGGACCGGGCCAAGCTGGTGCTGGCGCGCGACCTGGCGCGGCGCTGGACGCTGGCGGCCGTGGCCGGGGAGGTCGGCGTATCGCCGGTCTATCTCACCCAGGCCTTCCGCGATGTCGAAGGCGTGCCGCTGTACCAGTACCAGCTGCGCCTGCGGCTGGCGCGCGCGCTGGACCTGCTGGGCGAGTTCGACGACCTCACCGAGCTCGGCCTGCACCTGGGTTTCTCCAGCCACAGCCACTTCAGCGCCGCATTCCAGAAGGCCTACGGGCGCACGCCCAGCGAGTTCCGGCAGCTGGCGCTGGATCGCTAAAGTTTTCGACAGCGCCGCCACCGGTGCCTGCGCTCCAATACCTGCGTCCGATCCCGGGCACGACTGGAGCATCACCATGAGCGAGAAGACCTGCGCCGCCTGCGACTATCCGCTGGACGGCAACGCCATCGAAGTCCGCATCGGCGGCAAGCTGGTGGAAGTCTGCTGCGAGGACTGCGCGGTCAAGCTGCGCGAAGCCTGTGCAGCGGCCACCGTCGCCGGCACCTCCGCCAATGCAGCCCCGCGCGCCTGAGGCCGCCGACGTGGATGCACGCCCCTCTGTCGCCGTGTTTGGTGCCTACGGCCACACCGCGCGCTTCGTGGTGGCCGAACTGGTCCGGCGCGGCCACGTGCCGATCCTGTGCGGCCGCGACGCCGGCAAGCTGGCCGCCCTGGCCGCCGAGTGGCCCGCGTTGCCGCGGCGCGTGGCGACGGTGTCGGACCCGGCTTCGCTGGACGAGGCGCTGCAAGGCGTCGCGGCGGTGATCAACTGCGCCGGACCGTTCCTCGACACCTCGGGGCCGCTGGTCGAGGCTGCCGTGCGCGCCGGCATCCACTACCTGGACCTCAGCGCCGAGCAGCGCGCGGTGCAGGATGTGTTCGAACGGCACGCCGCGGCTGCCGTGGAGGCAGGCAGCGTGGTGCTGCCGGCGATGGCGTTCTACGGCGCGCTCGCGGATCTGCTGGCAACGGTGGCGGTGGGCGACTGGACCGACATGGACGCGATCGAGGTCGGGGTTGCGCTCGACAGCTGGCAACCGACCCTGGGCACGCGCGTGACCGGCGTGCGCAACCACTACCGGCGGCTGGTCGTGGCGGACGGCGCCCTGGCGCCGCTGCCGGATCCGCCGCCGCATCGCGAGTGGTCGTTCGCGGCGCCCTTCGGCGGGCAACCGATGGTGGCGATGCCGTTCTCGGAGGTCATCACCCTTTCGCGGCACCTGCCGGCCCGCACGATCGAGGCGTACATCAATACGCGTGCGCTGCAGGACGTGCGCGACCCGGACACGCCGATGCCGGTCGCCAGCGACGACAGCGGCCGCTCCGCGCAGCGCTTCGCCATGGGCGTGCAGGTCCGGCGCGATGGCGAGGTGCGCCGCGCCGAGGCCAGCGGCCAGGACATCTACGCGGTCAGCGCGCCGCTGGTGGTGGAGGCCGTGGAGCGCGTCCTCGCCGGCGAGGTGCGCGGCCCCGGCGTGCTGGCGGCGGGCGCGGCGTTCGATGCAGCCGGCTTCCTCGCCGCGCTTTCGCCGCACTTCGACATCCGCATCCACTGACCACCCGAACAGGGAACCCACCATGACCACGCAACAAGACCACGCCGGGCTCTTCCATGCATGCCACGTACGCGGCGAACCGCTGGTGCTGTTCAACGCCTGGGACGCCGGCAGCGCACGCACGGTGGCCGGGGCCGGGGCGAAAGCGATCGCGACCGGCAGCTGGGCGGTCGCGGCCGCGAACGGCTTCGACGACGGCGAGCACCTGTCGTTCGCGTTTGCCCTCGACAACCTGCACCGCATCGTCGCGGCGGTGGACCTGCCGGTGACGGTGGACCTGGAGAGCGGGTACGGCGATGCGCCGGAGGCGGCCGCCGCCAGCGTGGCCGCCGCGCTGGAAGCCGGCGCGGTGGGCTGCAACCTGGAGGACAGTTTCCCCGGCGACGGTTCGTTGCGCGACGCGGGCGAGCAGGCCGCGCGCCTGGTCGCGGCACGCACGGCGGCAGAACGCGCCGGCGTGGCGCTGTTCATCAACGCGCGTACCGACGTGTTCTTCCAGAAGCCGGCCGACGCGCACGACGCCACGATGGTCGACGCCGCGCTCGAACGCGCCCGTGCCTACGCCGACGCCGGCGCCAGCGGCCTGTTCGTGCCGGGGCTGGTGTCGGAAGCGCTGATCGCGCGCATCGTGGAAGCATCACCGCTGCCGGTCAACGTGATGGTGATGCCGGCCACGCCCCCGCGTGCGCGGCTTGCGGAGTTGGGGGTGGCTCGCATCAGCCACGGCCCCGGGCCGTACCTCGGTGCGATGAAGTGGCTGGCGCAGGCGGCACGGGACGCGATGGGCTGAGCTCCGCTCCTACAGGATCAGGGGTGGCAGCGGCGGGTGCCTCTTCGGGGCGAAGAGCTCGCGGCTGAAGCCGCTCCCGCAAGGGCCGGGGTTCATGGCGTTGGGGATCCGATGTCGAATCCGGCCATGCCGGTTCGTCGTCCTTGCGAGGGCGCCGTCCTGGCGCCGCCTTTCCACCCTGAAGCGAGGTTCCCCATGTCCGTCCAGTCCTATCTGTTCTTCGAAGGTCGTGCCGATGAAGCGATCGCGTTCTACGGCGAGGCGCTCGGCGCCGAGGTCACCATGCGCATGACCTATGGCGAGGGCCCCGATGGCGAGTGCCCGGGCGGCACGAAGCCGCCGGCCGACAAGGTCATGCACGCCGGCCTGCGCATCGGCGGCACCGAGCTGGGGCTGTCGGACGGCATGTGCAGCGGCAAGCCGGACTTCAAGGGCTTCTCGATGACACTGGTATGCGACGACGATGCCGAGGCGAAGCGCCGGTTCGATGCGCTGGCCGAAGGCGGCCAGGTGGACGTGGCGCTCGCGGAAAGCTTCTTCGCCTCGTCGTTCGGCATGCTGGTCGATCGCTTCGGCGTGGGCTGGATGGTGATGGTGCCGAAGGCACCCGCGGGCTGATCCGGCCAAGGGCGTCCCTTGTGGGAGCGGCTTCAGCCGCGGGCTTTCCGGACTGGGTCGGATTGCGCCGCGCCCGCGGGGCTGCCGGAGAACGGTTGCCGTCAATCGGCCATGCCGGGTGCGAGGCCCGGGTATCCGGATGTCGATCGCGCGTCAACCCGTTCGTCGTGGGTACGTGAGCGGCATCAAGGCGGTCGCGTCGCGCGACCGATCTCCATCCCCTGACGAGGATTTCCCATGAGAAGGATCGTGTCCCACCTCCTCGTGACGCTCGATGGCGTCGTCAAGCTCGACGCCGTTCTCGACACGATCAAGCACCTCCGCGGCGAAGGCGTGGAGGAGGACTTCCATGCCGCGCTGGCGCAGGAAGACGCCATGCTGCTGGGGCGCACCACGTACCAGGAGTGGGCCGGGTATTGGCCCACCTCGGACTGCCAGCCGTTCGCCGACCACATCAACGGCGTGCCCAAGCATGTCGCGTCGCGATCGCTGCGCGACGTGCCCTGGGGAGACATCGGGAATGCCTCGCTGCTCGACGGCGATTTCGTGGACGCGATCAACGCGCTGAAACGGCAGCCCGGCGGCAACATCGGCGTCCATGGCAGCCCTTCGCTGGTCGAGTCGCTGCTGCATGCGGGATTGCTCGACGAACTGCGCCTCGAAATCTATCCCGTGCTGGCCGGGACCGGTGAACGCTTCTTCCGGAACGGTCCGAGCCGGCGGCTGCGGCTCGTGGGCACGAAGGACACGGGGAATGGCGTGGTCATCCTGCGGTATGGGCCGGCGAACGAAAGCTGAAGCCGGCTCGCGCAGGACCAGGCCGGTCGATCGCGGGCACCCTTGCTTGCACGCACACTTCCCGTGGAGGAACGGATTTCCGTGGCGAGCGCCGTGGCGGGCATGCCTTCGACCGGCAGCAGTGCCAGCGGCGCGCGGTCGGCGTAAAGCGGGGCAAGCGCAGCGTGCAGCGCGTTCGCGGGCCGTGGCGTGAGCATGGTGTCCGCGTCGCCTTGCACGATCAGCAGCGCCGCGGCGCCGGCGCGATGTCGCCGGCGTGGCCGACCGCATCGGACTCGCGCGCGATCGCGCGCGAATCCGCCGACCATGCGTAGCGCTGGCCGGTCGCGCATCTTGGCTGCGGGCGTGGGGAAAACCCAAGCAGAGTGCCGCCATGGGAGTGCGGCTTTCGCGCGAAGGACGGAAAGGATCGGTTGGCGGCGGCTGGCCGGCTTGCGGACGGGCGTTGCGTTCAAGAGCTCGCGGCTGAAGCCGCTCCCACCTAGATCGCGGGGTTCGCCTGCTAGCCGGGTTCCTGCATGTCTCCGGCATACTTCTCGTGCAGCTTTACCGGCTTTACCGCGCGCTCGGTGCGGCGGCGGATCCACAGGTTGATCATCTCGACGAAGACCGAGAACGCCATCGCGGCGTAGATGTAGCCCTTCGGGATGTGCTGGCCGAAGCCGTCGGCGACGAGTACCAGGCCGATCATGATCAGGAAGCTGAGCGCGAGCACCTTGACCGTGGGGTGGCGCTCGACGAACTCGCCGATGGGCCGGGCGAACATCAGCATGAACACGATCGAGGCCACGATCGCGGTGACCATTACCCAGACCTGGTCGACCATGCCGACGGCGGTGATGATCGAGTCGAGCGAGAACACGATGTCGAGCAGCATGATCTGCGCGATCACGGCGCCGAAGGTCGAGGTCGCCGCGCCCAGGGGGGTGGCGACCGTTTCGGTGGCGCCTTCCAGTTTCTGGTGGATCTCCTGGGTGGCCTTGCCGATCAGGAACAGGCCGCCGCCGATGAGGATCAGGTCGCGCCAGGAGAACGCGTGGCCGAACACCGCGAACAGCGGCGCGGTCAGGCCGACGATCCAGGCGATGGTCAACAGCAGGCCGATGCGCATGACCGCGGCGAGCAGGATGCCGATGCGGCGGGCCTTGTTGCGCTGCTCGGGCGGCAGCTTCGCGGCCAGGATGGAAATGAAGATGATGTTGTCGATGCCCAGCACCAGCTCGAGCGCGGTGAGGGTGGCGAGGGCGATCCAGATTTCCGGGTTCGCGAGTTGTTCCATGGGGACGTGTTCCGGCAGGGTGGCGGGCTTGACGCCACGGCCGGGTCGCATCGGATGGATGCCCCTTCGCCCTGACGGCGAAGGTCTCGCTCACAGGTCGGTTGGACCTGCTGCCGCACCGGAGCCTGGGCCCGTAATGACGGTGGCGACAATTGGGAGCTACTCCCCTTCGCCGCGAAGCCTAGCACGGCGCGGGTGAGCGCCCGTGCAGCCGCGCCGCATTGCCTGAACGAAGCGTCCGCTGCACAGTTGGCCTCTCCGCCCGGGCGTAGCGGGAGCGGCTTCAGCCGCTCCCACGGGCAGGTTCGCGGCGTGACCCGCTTTCGAACCGGGTGCGACGCCCCCATATTTTTGGCGATCCCCCCAGGAGCCGCATCATGAGTGCCTACCGCAAGTCCCCCGAAGCCATCGCCCGGCTCACCCCCGAGCAGTACCGCGTGACCCAGGAGAGCGCCACCGAGCGCCCGGGCACCGGCGAGTACCTGCACAACACCGAGCCGGGGATCTATGTCGACATCGTCTCGGGCGAGCCGCTGTTCGCATCGTCGGCGAAGTTCGAGTCCGGCTGCGGCTGGCCGAGTTTCAGCAAGCCGATCGTGCCCGCCCATGTCAACGAACTGCGCGACAGTTCGCACGGCATGATCCGCACCGAGGTCCGGTCGGTGCATGGGGACAGCCACCTTGGCCATGTGTTCGAGGACGGGCCGCGGGAGATGGGCGGGTTGCGGTACTGCATCAATTCGGCGGCGCTGCGGTTCGTGCCGCGGGAGGAGATGGAGGCGGCCGGGTACGGGGCGTATCTGGACCAGGTGCAGGCGCCGGGGGACAAGCCGGCGGTCGAAGCCGTTCCTGGAAAAACGGGGGGTGCATGATGGCGACCGAACGGGCGATCCTGGCGGGCGGGTGCTTCTGGGGCGTGCAGGAACTGCTGCGCAAGATGGACGGGGTGCTGTCCACGCGCGTTGGTTACAGCGGCGGCGACGTGCCCAACGCCACCTATCGCAACCACGGCACGCATGCCGAGGCGGTGGAGATCGTGTTCGATCCGGCGAAGACCGGCTATCGCGCGCTGCTTGAGTTCTTCTTCCAGATCCACGACCCGTCGACGGTGGACCGGCAGGGCAACGATCGCGGTGCGTCGTATCGCTCGGCGATCTTCTTCACCACGCCCGAACAGGAGCGCGTGGCGCACGACACCATCGCCGACGTCGACGCCTCCGGCCTGTGGCCGGGCAAGGTGGTCACCCAGGTGGAGCCGGCGGGCGATTTCTGGGAAGCCGAGCCCGAGCACCAGGACTACCTGCAGCACTATCCCACCGGCTACACCTGCCACTACGTGCGTCCCGGCTGGACGCTGCCGCGCCGCGCCGGCGCGGGCTGACGCATTGCCCGGCAGGTCCAGGACGCGGAACGGCGCCTGGGCTTTCCCGGCGGGCGTGCATGGACGGTCGTGCATGGACGGTAGGTTGGATCGCACTTGCTTGAACGGCAGCGCCCTTCTTTTTGCTCGTCGTTCCCGCCGCCGCGGGAATGACGGCGCTTGAGCAAGTGCCCTTCGACGGTAGGTTATATTCCCGCGCATCGATGATGCGCAGGGAATCGCGATGAGAAGCCCCCGGCCACGTGTCCTGGTCGCCGCGGCGCTGGCGGCGGGATTCGTCGTGATGCATCTGCTCGCGGTTTCGCAGCAACGGCTGGATCCGCTGGTCCTGTCCTACGGCATGCAGGTGCTGGCACCGCTGGCGGCCGCGGCGTTGGCGTGGTGGCGCGGGCGCGACCCGCGCGAGCAGGCCCATTCGCGTTGGCGCCTGGTGGCGATGGCATTCTTGTTCTGGGCCGTGGGCATGGGCACCAGCATGTGCATCGACCTGGGTGCCTGCGACCCGGACTCGGGCATCGATATCGCCGCCTATGTGCTCTACGGCGTCCCGCTGTTGCTGGTGCTGGCCACCTCGCCTTCCGAATGGGCGTCGCCGCTGATCCGCCTGATCGACGCATCGATGGTGGTCATCCTGACCGTGCTGATCCTGGTCAACACGTTCCGGCTCTCGACGCTGGCCGGCATTGCCGACGACGAACTGTTGGCCGGCTACATCACCATGCTGGACGTGGAGAACATCCTGTTGCTCGTGTTCGCGACGGTCCGGTTGCTTGCGGCCACCGACAGCGGCGCACGTGCGCTGTATGCGCCCTTGCTGGTCTACACGGGGCTCTATTTCGGGGTGGCGCTGTTCTACAACCACCACGTCGTTGCGACGTTGGGGTTCGAGGCGGGCAGCGGCTACGACGTCCTGGTGGGATTGCCGTTCATGGCGTTCGTCCTGGCGGCGCTCGCGTTCGACCCCGATATGCCGGCGCCGCGGCGTGCGGCGCCGCGACTGTTGCGCTTCGCCGTGGTCGTGCCGCCGTTCTTCATGACCATCACGGTGGTGGTCGTGGCGGCACTGGCGGCCAGGCACACGTTCCAGTTCGGCATTGCCTGCGCGATCCTGGCGATCCTGGGCTATGGCATCCGCAGCACGCTGCAGCAGGTGCATCACATCGGTGCCGCGCGCGTGGCCGAGCGCGACCGGGACGCGATGGCGGACCTGGCCTGGCGCGACCCGCTGACCGGAATCGGCAACCGCCGCGCATTCGACGCCGCGCTGCACCTGGAATGGGACCGCGCGCGGCTTACCGAGCACAGCCTTGGATTGCTGATGATCGATATCGACCATTTCAAGGCCGTCAACGACACCCTGGGGCACGTGGCTGGCGACGAGGTGATCCGCGCGGTCGGCAAGGCGCTCGCGTCGTCGGTCAGCCTGTCGAGCGATGTGCTGGCGCGCTACGGTGGGGAGGAGTTCGCATGCCTGCTGCCCGATACTTCGCTGCGCAAGGCGCAACTGATCGCCGAGCGCATGCGCGCGAGGATCGAAGCGCAGGCGATCGCGCATCCCACCAGCCCCGACGGCGTGGTGACGATCAGCATTGGCGTCGCCAGCCTGGTGCCGGATGACACCGCTTCGATCGACCAGCTGGTCCAGGCTGCCGATCGCGCGCTGTACGCCGCCAAGTCCGGTGGGCGCAACCGCATTGCCGGGTGACACGCAAGACACTGCATCCTTGCCACGGCCGCATCCGGTGCCGTGGCCTTCCGGCATCATGGAATCGTGCCACTGACCCTCGACCACCTGCGCCGCCATGCGGTGGCGCGTTCGCTGTTCAAGCCGACGACGCTGATGCGGGCGATCGGCAGGCTCGGCTTCGTGCAGGCCGACCCGATCCGCGCGCCGGCGCGGGCGCAGGACCTGACCTTGCGGCATCGCGTGGCCGGGTATCGTGCGGGCGACCTCGAGCGTCGCTATCCGCGGCTGGCGCTGGAGGAGGATTTCTTCGTCAACTACGGCTTCCTGCCGCGCGCGCACCATGCGCTGATGCATCCGCGGATCGCGCGCGAGGCGTGGACGCCGGCGCGCTGGAAGCAGGCCGAAGCGGTGCGCGCGTTCATCGCCGAACGCGGCGCGGTGCATCCGCGCGAGGTCGAGGCGCACTTCGCACACGGCAGGGTGACCAACTGGTTCGGCGGTACGTCCAGCGCCAGCACCCACCTGCTTGACGGCATGCATTACCGCGGCTTGCTGCGGGTTGCGCGGCGCGAGGGCGGCACCCGCGTGTATGCCGTGCGCGAACCCGGCGTACCGCCTGTCGACCAGGAGGAGGTCCGGGCGCGCCTGGACGCGCTGGTCGACATCCTGCTGCGCAAGTACGCGCCGCTGCCCGACGCCAGCCTCGGCCAGTTGCTGTCCCATCTGGGTCGCGGCGTCCCGCAGTGGCGACATGCGCGCGCCGACACCCTGGCCCGCGCGCGTGCGCGCAGCGGCCGCGCGCGCGTGGACGGCGTCGACTGGATCTGGCCCGCCGACGAGAACCCGGCCAGCCGCCGCTGGCGACCCGACGCCGGGGTGCGCCTGCTGACGCCATTCGACCCGGTGGCCTGGGATCGCCGCCGCTTCGAACTGTTCTGGGGCTGGGCCTACCGGTTCGAGGCCTACACGCCGGCGCACAAGCGCAAGCTCGGCTATTACGCGCTGCCGCTGCTGTGGCACGACCGCGTCATCGGCTGGGCCAACGCCGGCGTCGTGGGCGGCGCGCTGGCGTGCGAGTTCGGTTACGTCGCCGGCCGCGCACCGCGCGACGCCGCGTTTCGCGATGGCCTCGAGGCGGAGCTCGCACGCCTGCAGGCCTTCCTCGGATTGCCCGGCAGGGGTCCGCAGCAGGCGTAGTGCAACGCGAAACCGGTCTCCGGCGCATCCGCCCCCTGCACACGGCGGACGGGGTTGCTGGAAGAAGCAGGTCGTGCCGGCCGCGCGGGCGGATCGTGGCGGGGGCCGCGTTGCCGGTCACACGCGTCCGGCCTCGGCTTTGGAAGCAGCTGTCAGCCCTGCTGTGCCAGAAGTTCCCGCACCGCCCGGGCGAACCCGGCACCGGCGGCCGGGTCCTGGCCGAGGTAGAAGTCCGGCTCGATCAGTTCGGCTTCCATCAGCAGCCAGCGGCCGTCGGTGTCGGGCACCATGTCGATGCGGGCGTACAGCAGCGGTGCGTCGATCGCGGCGAGGGTTTGTTCGGCCAGGGCAAGCGCACCGGCGGGCGGCGTCGGCAGGGCGGTGTAGAGTCCGCCGAACTGCATCTGGACGCGGAAGTCGCCGGCGACCGGACGCTTGTTGACGGCATGGCTCAGGCGCCCGCCGAAGAACAGCAGCGAGGTTTCACCTTCGGTCTCGATCGTGGGCAGGTAGGGCTGGAGCATCGCGCCGCCGTCGGGCATGCCGGCGAGGGCGTCGCCGCGGCGCAGGCGCTGCGTCTGCCACGCGCCGCCGGACACGGTGGGCTTGACGATCAGCGATTCCGCTCCGGTGGCGTCGAACAGCGCGTCGATCTGTCCGCGCGTCATGCGATCGCTCCAGGTGGTCGGCGGGATCGCGATGCCGCGTTCGTCCAGCGACTGCAGGTAGCGCTTGTCGGAATTCCAAGCCAGCACGTCGGCCGGGTTCGCGATCGCCACGCCCGCGTCCTGCCAGGCCCGGCAGGCCCGCAGCCAGCGCGCGTGGTCGCGGTGGTAGCCCCACGTGAGCAGCGGCAGCACCAGCGGGAAGTCCAGCAGCTGCGCGCAGTCGTCGACGTGCGCGGTCCACGGCGTGGACGTTGCGGTCGCGTCGACGGTGGCGAGCGCCGCGGAAAGGTGGTCGAGCACGCCCGGCCAGCTGTCGGCGTAGGTGCCGTCGGCGGGGTCGGGGACGAGGATGGCGACGCGGTTGCTGGCGGCTGGCGGGGGCATGCCGGCGAGTGTAGCGAAGCGACCGGCACCACCCGCGGCCACGCCTTCAGCGTGCGCGTTCGGCGGAGGCTGCGACGCGGGTGGCGGTCGCGCGGGCATGCGGGTCGAACCACGGCAACATGGCCTGGATCAGCGGGCCGATCAGCAGCATGTAGGCCACGGTGCCCAGCCCCAGCGTGCCGCCGAGCAGGAAGCCCGACACCAGCACGCTGCCTTCGATCAGCGTGCGCACCAGGCGCACGGAGCGCCCGGTCTGCCGCACCAGGCCGGTCATCAGTCCGTCGCGCGGGCCGGGGCCGAAATGCGCGCCGAGG
>PJTQ01000842.1_pt1 | contig 12327 bp, 11 predicted proteins | sample 1512231 | NCBI WGS metagenome assembly PJTQ01 (sample SAMN08177688, study PRJNA422409) | Soil metagenome, whole genome shotgun sequencing project. | isolation source: Soil (3) enriched on wood chips | place: USA: Madison | collected 2015-01-15 | reverse complement strand
CGCTCTTGTGGGAGCGGCTTCAGCCGCGAGCCCGTCCTTCCGCCCGGATCACCGTGTCGTCCGGCACCGCGTCGCATTCAAAGCTCGATGATGCCGCGCCTCGCCGCCACGGTGACGGCGTGGGTGCGGTCGGCGACATCCAGCTTGGCGAAGATGTTCTTCAGGTGCCCCTTGACCGTTTCCTCGGACAGGCCGAGCTCGGCGGCGACCTGCTTGTTCGCCTTGCCGATCGAAACCAGCTGCAGGATCGTGACCTCGCGCGCGGTCAGCGACTCGTCGACCACGTGCAGCGCGATCTCGTCGGCGATCTCGCGGTGCACGTGGCGCTGGCCGCGGTGGACGTTGTGGATCGCGTCGATCAGCTCGGTCCGCAGGCTGCTCTTGAGCAGGTAGCCGACCGCGCCCGCCTTCAGTGCGCGCACCGCCTGCGCGTCGCCCGCGTAGGTGGTCAGCACGATGATGCGGGCGTCGGGATGTTCGGCGCGGATCGCGGCAATGGCGTCGACGCCGTTCATGCCCGGCATCTGCAGGTCCATGAGCGTCACGTCCGGGCGCAGTTCGCGGAAGCGTTCGACGGCTTCGCCGCCGTCGCGCGCCTCGCCGACGGCCTCCATGTCGGATTGGTTGCCGACGATCGCGGCGACGCCGTCCCGCAGCACGGGATGGTCGTCGACGACGAGAATGCGGATCTTCCGGTCACCCATGGCGGGGGCTCCTGCGCAGGAAACGCGGCCACCAGGCCGGTCGGCGCAGGCCGCGCCTGGCGAACGCCAGCCGGGCCGGCAGGACGAGTGTAACTTCCGTCCCGCCGCTGGGAATACTGCTGACCGTGATCGTGCCGCCGATCTTCTCCGCGCGCTCGCGCATGCCGGGCATGCCGAAGTGGCCGTCCTTGTGTCCCCGCGCCAGCACGTCCCCGGGAATGCCGACGCCGTCGTCGCGCACGCGCATGGCCAGGTATCGCGCCTCGAAGCCGATGGCGACCTCGGCGGACGACGCGTGCGCGTGGTGGGCGACGTTGAACAGCGCCTCGCGCACGATCCGCGTGGTCTCCGCGACGACGAGCGGATGCAGCGGCTGCGGCCTGCCCTCGACGACGATGCGCACCGGGATCGGCGGATCGAACGGCGCCGCGGCCACGAGCTTGCCGACGATGGCGGGCAGGTCGCCCGCACCTTCGCCTTCGGCGTCACCGCGCAGGTCGTGCACCCGGTTGCGCGCGTCGACCATGACATCGTCGGCCGCCGCCAGCGCCGCCTCCAGCTGGTCGCGCGACGCTTCCCCACCCGGGATCCGGTCCGCCACCGCCTGGAAACGCAGCACCAGGCCCTGCACGCCCTGCAGCAGCGTGTCGTGGAGTTCGCGTGCGATGCGCTCGCGCTCCTTGGCCCGCTCGTCCAGCCGGCTGCGGATGCGGTGGGCGATCTGCGCCACGCGCAGCCGGTACAGGGCCCACAGCAACGCGACCGCCAACCCGCAGCAAAGCAGGAGGAACCACGCCGACTGCACGAAGGTCGGCGGAATCTCGAATTCGAACGCCGCCCCGCTCGTGTTCCACACCCCATCGTTGTTGGCGCCGACCACGCGGAACCGGTATTTCCCCGGCGGAAGATTGGTGTAGAAGGCCTGTCGCCTGGCCCCGGCATCGACCCAGTCGCGATCGAAGTCCTCGAGCCTGTAGCGCGCGCGGACGCGGCCGGGATCGGCCAGGCTCAGCACCGCGAAGTCGATCTGGATGTTGGCCGTCGCCGCGGGCAGTGTCAGCGTCGTCGGATCGCGATGGACATGGTCGTCGGCGGTGATCGACCGGATCGCCAGGACCGGCGGCTCCACGTTGCGGACGATGCGCGCCGGATCCATCCACAGCGTCCCGGTCTCGGTCGCGACCCACAGGCGGCCGTCGCCGCCGCGCACCATGGACCGCTGCGAGTGCGAATGCGGACGGCTCTTCAGTCCGTCGCCGAAACCCAAGGACAGCGTCGACGGCGGAAATGCCCCGTCGGCGAACGCGCGCGCCAGGTCGTCCGGCCCGATCCGGACCAGCGATTTCGGGTAGGCCAGCCAGGTATCGTCTGCGGGCGTGCGCACGATGCCGTTGATGCGACTGTTCGGCCCCGCCTCGTCGGCCCGCACGGTTTCGACGCGCCCGTCGCGGAACCGGGACAGCCCGAACATGCCCGCGGCGAAGACATCGTTCCCGTCCGAATAAAGCGTGAGCACCTTGATCCCGCCGCCGCCGAAATCCAGGGGCGTGGACGCCTGCCCGGCGCGCTCGAACCAGACCAGCCTGTCACCGGCCTGCACGACCACACCGCCACGCGGCGTGCGGATCATCGACGTCGGATAGAAGTCCGGCCTGCTGCCAGCCGCCAGCATCTGCTCCCAGCGCCCATCGCCGTAGCGATGCACGCCGCCACCGGCCGCGGATATCCAGAAATTGCCGTCCGCGTCGAAGGCGCAGTCGTAGATGAAATTGTGGCTGGCATCCCGGTCGGGGCGCTCGATCGTGTCGCGCACGACGTCCTCGGCCCACACCGTGACGTACCTTGCGAAGCCGATCCAGATCGCGCCGTCCGGCGCCTCGCACAGGCTTTGCGGCTCGCCGGCGTTGCGCAGGATCGGCTCCGGCGCCCCACCCGGCCGGACGCGATGGATCGTGCGCGCCTGGCCGACATAGACGCTGCCATCGGAGGCGGCCAGGAGCTTGTCGCCGAAGACCGCGGGGGAACCGAGCGTGGGTTCGGCGACCAGCGTGGCAGGCCGGAACTTGTCCAGGCCAGCTTCGGTGCCAACCCAGAGGTTGCCCTCGCGATCCTCCAGGACCTGGTTGGTCACGTCCGACGACAAGCCGTCGCGGCTGGTGAAGGATTCGGGCGTGGTCGTGCCGTCGCCGTTCCCGGGCGAGGCGCCCGGCACCGTCACGCGCTGCAGCCCGTCGTAGCGCGTCGCGATCCACAGGTTGCCGTCGTGGTCGAACATCGGGGCACCCCGCGCCTGCCCGTCCCGTGGCAACACCGGCAGCGGGGGCGGCGCGCCACGCCCGCCGGGACCGGTGACCGGGTAGCTCCCGCGGTCCTCGGTCAGCCAGATGCGACCGGCCGGATCCTGCGACAGCAGGCCCGGCGGTGTCTCGCGCCAGCTCTCGAACCGCGACGCGCCCGGCGCCAGGCGCGCCAATCCCGTGCTGCATGCGATCCAGACCGCACCGTCCGCGGCCACGAGCATGTTGGCCGCATTGCTTTGCGGCAGGCCGTCCTCCGCGTCGAACGTCGTCCAGTGCCCGTCGCGGTAGCGCAGCACTTGCGCGTTGAAGCTCGCCGTCAGCGCCCAGACCGCGCCATCGGCGCCCTCCACCATCTGCACGATGCGATTCGGCGCCGGCGGTGCGTCCAGCAGGCGCAGCGCACCGTGCCGGTAGACCGCGAAGCGATGCGAGGTGTCGAAGTTGGTCCACACGGCGCCGTCCTTCGCGACCAGCACGGTGCTGGGCAGGCCGTGTTCCGGGCCGCCCGCCTCGAGTTCGATCGCCTCGAACCGGGCCCCGTCGAACCGGAACAGCCCCTCTCCCGTCGCCAGCCAGAGAAAACCATCCCCGCCCTGCGCCATCGCCAGCACGGGCACCGGCGCTTCGCTGCGCTCGATCCAGCGCTGGTGCGCGTAATGCGAAAAGCGTCGCGGTTCGGCTGCGATCGCCGCCAGCGAGGACACCACCAGGGCGGCGAGCAGGAGGAGTTTGAACAACCTCATCGTCGCGCCACCCCCTTCGCTGATTCGTCGCGGGCTGATCGATGCCGCGGCTGCCCCCTGACCGGCCAACATCCTACCCCCGATCGGGCAACGCGACGCCCCCCATTCGGGGCGTCGCAGACGCGCGACAGGGCGATATCGTTTCGCAATGACAAGTTATGTATGCCGCTATCCCGATGGCACTCCCGGAGTCGCCCTGCTGCTCATCCGCGCGTGCTTGGCGGTCGTCGCCTTCGGCGTCGCCGCGGTCCTGGCGGCGGGTCTGCCGGGCGCCCCGCTCGTCTACTTCGGCGCGGCGCTGCTCGCGCTGCTGCTGGCGATCGGGCTCGCGAGCCGGGCGGCCGCGGCGCTCCTGCTCCTGTCGCTCGCCGGCGCCCTGGCAATGCCCGGCCAGGTGCAACAGCTGCTCCTGCTCGCGGGCCACGTCGGCGCCTGCATGGCGATCGTCCTGCTCGGACCGGGCGCCTTCTCGATCGACGCCAGGCGCCACGGCCGCCGCGTGATCCACCTGCAGGCCAACACCCCGGATCGAGGGAGCGGCGACTGACCTGTCCCGGGATTCCGCATGCGCGATGTCGCTGTCAGTCTCGTGCCGGTCGAAAACGAGAAAGCGAGAGAGCCATGTCGATCATCCCGATGTCGCGCAATCCATCCGGCCAGCCCGACCTGCTGGCGTGCAGTCTTTCGGCCAGCTATGCAGGCGTCATCGCCTTCATCACCGTGGCCAACGAGGGCAGCTTCTCCCGCGCCGCGGACCGCCTCGGCGTCGGCCGCTCGGCGGTCAGCCGCAGCGTGCAGAAGCTGGAAGGCCAGCTCGGCGCCCGCCTGTTCCGGCGCACGACGCGCGCCACGTCGATCACGCGCGAGGGCGAACTGTTCTACGAGAACTGCCGCCCCGGCGTCGAGCGTATCCTGCGCGCGCTCGACGAGATGCGCGACCTGCGCGAAGGTCCGCCGCGCGGACAGCTCAGGATCAGCGCCCCGCACGGGTTCGGCCGCAAGGTGGTCGCGCCGCTGGTCGCGGAATTCCGCGTGCGTTACCCCGAGGTGGCACTGGAACTGCTGCTCGAGGAACGCACCAGCGATCTTGCCAACGATGGCGTCGACGTCGCCTTCCGCGACGGCCGCCTGGAAGACAGCCAGATCATCGCCAAGCAGCTGATCCCGATGCGGATGCACGTCTGCGCATCGCCCGACTATGCCCACCGCCACGGACTGCCGCAGTCGATCGACGCACTGGCCGCGCACGCCTGCATCAACCAGCGCTCGGCCAGCGGCCGCCTGCAGGCCTGGGACTTCAAGGTCGACGGCCAGGCGCGCAGCATCACGCCGGACGCGAACATCGTGGTCAACGATCCTTCGCTGGCCATCCACGCCGCGCTCAACGGCCAGGGCCTGGCCCAGCTGCCCGCCTACCAGGCGCACGAGGCGTTGCGCGAGGGCAGCCTGGTGGAGTGCCTGGCCGACCTCGCGCCCGACGACCGCGGGCACTACCTGTGCTATCTCAGCCGCCGGCAGCTGCCCAAGCGCGTGCGCGCGTTCATCGACTTCATGACCGCAGGCATCCGCGCGCTCGACCTGGACTACGACGCGCCGATGAAGGACGACGTCCCGGCCCCGCCCGCTGCATTCCCCGCGACGGCGCCGGCCATCGGCCTGCTGGCGTAGCGCGCCCGGCCCGACGTGACGCCGGCCGCCGCGCTACTGGCGCGGCGCAGAAGCAAACGCAGGCCCACTTCCTGCCTCAGGAAGGCTCGGCAAGAAGTGGGTGGACTTTGAGGTTCCCCACGTTGCCCGAAGTCCATTCTCCCCCTTTGAAAAAGGGGGACACAGGGGGATTCGCTTCCAGCCGTGACTTGCCCGGACGCCGAGCCTCCGTTCTCAAAAGGGCGAACAACACGAGGCCATGCCACGGTTCTTTCCCTTGCTGAAAAGGCGGGGATGCCCCAGCGCCTGACGCCGTCCCCGCCCCAACGATCGCGTCATGTCGCTCATGACCCTGCAGCGGCCGGTAAAGCACCTCCGGACCACGCGTCCCTTCCAGTTCAACTAGTCATGGGTGTCCCCGGACAAGGGGGTCGCCCGCATCGAAGCGCGGGTTTCGAAGCGGTCGAACCACGAAGCCAGCCGAGGCCGATCCCGACGGAAGTCGGGCAGCTCGCGGAACTCCAGCCAGCTCAAGGTCGTCGCAACGGCGATCTGTCCCACGTGGAGGGGCGAGTCGACATCCAGCTCACGCTCGAGCCAGTCGTAGCTGCTCACCAGTTTCTCGATATAGCCATCCCGCAATGGGGGATAGCGCAGCGCCTCGGGCCGACGCACCGTCTCCCATCGCACGGCAATGCCTGCATCGCAAAGTCCCTGGGCGACTGCCTGCACTTGCAGCGCGTGCCACCGGGCTTCGCCGTCCGCGGGCACCAGCCTGCGCCCACTGTGCTGCGTATCGAGATAGGCGCAAATCACGTCGGAGTCGAAGATCGGCGCCCGCCCGGGACGGATCAGTACCGGCACCTTCCCGAGCGGATTCTGCGCGAACACCTGTTCGTTGCGTTGCGTCGGACTGGTTTCGTGGTGCACCACTTCAACCTGATCGGCCAGGCCGACTTCATGGGCGAAGACCAGCGCCTTCCGGGCATAGGGAGAATGGGTTTGGTACAGGAGTTTCATCGTGGTTTCCGGTTTCAAGACAGGAGGCATGCAGAGGTTCACGGGCACCCGCCGTCGACATCACACTGACGCGCCCTGGACCGCCGCGCGGGCGCCGGCGCTGTGCAGCACACGCGCCACGGCTTCCGTGACGCGTTTCGCCGTCGGGACATGCAGGAACTCGTTCGGGCCGTGCGCATTGGACTGCGGTCCCAGGACGCCCGTGACAACGAACTGGGCATCGGGAAAGCGTTCGCCCAGCATCGCCAGGAACGGGATGCCGCCACCTCCGCCGATAAGCGCGCTCGCCCGGCCAAACGATGCGATCGAGGCCTGGTCCAGGGCCGCTTGCAACCACGGGAGAACCGGTGGCGAGTGCCAGCCCTTGGATACCATGTCGACTTCGAAGCTCACCTCGCATCCATACGGCGGATCCGACTCCAGCAACGCCTTCAATGCCACCGAGGCGGCGTGTGGATCAAGCGTTGGCGGGAGCCGAAGGCTGAGTTTCAGCGATGTCGCCGGATGCATGACCGCAGCGGCATTCGCCACGGCGGGCAGTCCGTCGATGCCGGTGACCGCCAGCTGTGGTCGCCACGCGCGGTTGAGGATCAGTGCCTGGGTGTCGTCTGCCACCGGCGTCGTGCCGCCGCGCAGGGGCAGCTGCTGGTGGAATGCCGCTCCGAGGGCGGCTCCTGCCTCTGCGGCCTGCGCACGGCGCTCCTCGGGAATGGGGGCATGGAACTGCGAAACGATGTGACCACTGTCGGGGTCTTCCAGCCTGGACAGAAGCAGCCGCGCGATCCTGAAGCTCGACGGCACCACCCCTGAGGCGTCGCCCGAGTGCATGCCCTCGTCCAGAACCTGCACGGTCAGCGTGCCGGCCACTTGGCCGCGCAGCGAGGTGGTCATCCAGAGTTGCTCATAGTTGCCGCAGCCCGCATCCAGTGCAATGACGACAGCCGGCACGCCGATCCGGGCGGCGAGGTGGTCGAAGTAATGGGGAAGATCGAAACTGCCCGATTCCTCGCACGCTTCGATCAGGATCATGCAGTGCGCATGCGCCAGACCCTGCTCGCGCAACGCCAGGACAGCAGTGATCGCGCTGAAGATCGCGTATCCATCGTCAGCGCCACCGCGGCCATACAGCCGGTCGCCCTCGAGGGTCGGCGTCCATGCGCCGCGACCGGGCGCCCATCCTTCCATCGGGGGCTGCTTGTCGAGATGCCCGTAGACAAGGACGGGCGCTGCTCCGGTGCCGGGGATGTCGATATAGATCACGGGCGTCCGCTCCGCCAGCTGGATCACTTCGACTGATGCACCCGGGACGGGAGCCAGCTTTGACCTTGCCCATTCCGCCATGAGACGGACCGCCCGGTCGATATGGCCGTTGGCCTGCCACTGCGGATCGAAAGCGGGCGATTCGCAGGGGATGGCGATGTACTCGAACAGCAACGGCGTGATCTCGGCGTCCCAGGTCCGTTGGATCGTGGTGTGGAGTTGGTCGATATTCATGGGCTTGGTCTGATGGCGAGGCCGTAGAATGCTACGGGCGCCGTGAGTGCGTTTCCCCGCGCAGATGGCATTGTTTGCGCTTTTTTTCCGCGCTTTTCCCATCCTTTGCAGGCGTTTTTCGATGGAGCTGGATCGATTCGACCGTCAACTCTTGAACCTGGTCCAGGAGGACGCCGGGCAAACGGCGGAACTCTTGTCCGAAAAGGTGGCCCTCTCGCCTTCCGCCATACAGCGCCGGTTGCGCCGATTGCGCGAGCAAGGCGTCATCGCCCGGGACGTGTCGATCATCGACCCGGGCAGGGTCGGACGAACCACGTTCTTCATCGTGGCGCTCCAGGTCGAGCGCGAGCGGCCCGAGCTGCTGTCGCAGCTACGGACCTGGCTGGCGTCGCAGGAGCACATCCAGCAGGTCTTCTATGTGACCGGTGAAGCCGACTTCATCCTGGTCATCACCACGCCGGATACCGAAGTTTATGATGCGCTGATGTCGCGAATGACCAGCGAGAACCCCAACATAAAGCGCTTTACGACCAACGTGGCGCTGAGCGTGGTCAAGCGCGGGCTAACCATTCCTGTTCCACCGGACGCGGACGGGCGGGATCTCTAGAACGACGATGCCCGTCGACCCGGGTTCGCTCCTTTCGCTCGTTCGGATGGCCAAAGATGCGGTTTTTCTGCGCGCGGCACCGAGAATTGCGGCGAGGCATCGCGATACAAGTGACATGCTGTGGCCATGGAAAAGATACTGCCGCCGCTGCCCGCCCGCGACCTCGCTCATGCCTGGGATAACTACCAACCTACCGCGCTGATCGAGCTTCCCGACCTGGCGCTCCTGTCGGACGTGGGCCACGTCTTCATCAAGGCAGAGTGGGAGCGTCCCCTCGGCAACTTCAAGTCGCTTGGCGGAATGACCGCAGGGCTTCGCGCGCTCGCGCGCCATGCCGGCGCCGGCTCCATCCAGGAACTGATCGCCTCGAACCCCGGCCGCGGCGCCCTTCCCCGGCTTGTCTGCGCCAGTGACGGCAACCACGGCCTGGCTGTCACGGCCGCGGCCGCACGTGTTGGCGCACGGGCGACCATCTATCTTCCAGGATCTGCAGGTGCGGCCCGCGCAGACCGCATCAAGATGCTGGGCGGAGAGGTGCATTGGGTGTCGGGAACCTATGACGATGCCGTGTTCGAGGCAGCGGATGCGGCGAAACGCGGCCTGGGCCTGCTGATTCCCGACACGTCCAGCGAGCTGGATAGCCGCGCGGTCCAGGACGTCATGGCTGGCTATGGGTTGATGACTGACGAAATCGTCTCGCATTTTCATCAGCGCGATGACCCGCGACCGACGCACATGTTCATCCAGGCCGGCGTCGGCGGACTGGCAGCCGCGATGGCCGAAGGCTTGAAGGACCTGATGCAGGCACCCAATCGTCTCGTTGTCGTCGAGCCCGAATCCGCCGCCTGCGTCAGCCAGGCGTTGCTGGCCGGAGCACCGGTAAGAATTGCCGGTGATCTACATACGTGTGCGGAGATGCTGGCCTGCGGAATGGCCTCGGCTCCGGCGCTGGACGTGCTGCTTCGGCACGATGCCGGCTCAGTGGTGATTGGCGAGAACCAGCTTCGGGCGGCGGTCGACCGCCTTTGGGCCAGTCACGGCATCGGCACGACGGCATCCGGGGCCGCTGGCGTCGCTGGATTCCTTCATGTGGCATCGCAGCCCGGGTTGCGCAGGTTGCATCAATTGACCGGGGCCAGCATTGTTCTGCTGGTGATTACCGAGGGCCCGGCGACAGCGTCACCAGGTCACCCAACCGCGCTTCATCCGCCTGTGCTTGCGTAACGACCCAGCGGTTTTTGCATCGAACACCGTCGTGCGAGGATTGCCCGCGCTTTGTGGCGTCCACCAAGTCATGGATAGCCTAGGGTGTCCCAGCCTGACCACTTCTTTACGGTCCCGACAGGTGTCTCGACCGACGCCGCCGCGCCAGGTGCAATGGCGAGGAAGTGCGGGCCAACAACGGACTACCCGTCGTCGACACGAGCGGCGACGACCGAGCATCCGCAAATGAAGGATTCCGCCCCTTGCGTGTAGTAAGGATAGGAACGGCCCGTTGGCGGCCGGAAACGGGAAGGAGAGCAAGCATGCGGATTTCGGGAACGTGGGGCGTGGCGCTCGTCGCAGGGTGCGCGCTCGCGGCACTGGCAGGGTGCAGTCGCGATGGCGGAACGGCCTCGAGCGAGGATGCGAAGGCGGTGCAGGTTTACGAAGTGCCGCCGGCGCAGCTGCAATCCGTGCAGCACGCGCTGCACGGGGTGCTGGCGGTCGGCGAAACCGGCTCGGTGTCGAACAGTGGCGGCCGACTGGTGGTGCTTGCACCGGCCAGCACGCAGGCATCGATCGGCAAGGCGATCGAGAGCCTGTCCCGGCAGCCGGCCGACGCAGGCCCGGCCAGCGAGGCGCCGCTGCGCCTGCGCTTCTGGCTGCTCGAGAGCACGACCGAGGCCGGTTCGCGGGATCCGCGCCTGGCGTCGCTCAAGCCCGCGCTGGACGAGGCGTCGAAAGGGCTCGGACTGCAGGGATTCACGCTGCAGGGATTCACCGACGTGCTCGCCTCGCCCGGCAAGTCCTTCAATTCGGAGGCAAGCAATGTCATCGTCGATGGCATTGCAAGCCGGTCCGCCGATGGAGTGATGCTCAGCGTCAATGTCCGGGTGGCGCATGCAAGCGGCAACTGGACGGGCCTGGTCCGCACCGAGGCATTGCTGGAACCGGGTCAGTTCCTGGTCCTGAGCAGCAGCGCCGGTGAGGATGGCAGGATGCGGCTGATCGTCGCGCAGGCGCAGCTGCCCACCGGCAAAGCCTGACCCGAGATGCCCGTCGACGAGGCGGATCTGGTCGCGTCCTATCGGCGCGTCGAGCAACCGCTGTACAACGCGCTGTACCGCATGCTGTGGGACGCACAGGAATGCCAGGACGTGATCCATGACGCCTACCTGCGTCTGTGGCGGCGCAAGGCGCGCGTCGATGCCGGACGCATCGATGCGCTGGCATGGACCGCCGCGCTCAACCTGGCGCGCAACCGCCTGCGCTGGCGCAGGCTGCGCGGCTGGACGCCGGCGCCGGAGGCGGTGAACGACATTGCCGGCGGGGACGACCCGCAGGCCATCGCGGAGCGGTCGCGCCTGCATGCTGCGCTGCAGCGGCTCCCCGCCGCGATGCTGGAGGTGGTGCTGATGGCCGAGTTCAGTGGCATGGGGACGCGCGAGATCGCGCTGGCGCTGGGCGTCCCGGAAGGCACCGTCGCCTCTCGCAGGCACAATGCGGTGCAGCGGTTGAAGCGGTGGCTGGGAGAAGGCTGATGGATGTCGATCGAATGCCCAACATCGGGTTGGCCAGGCTGGCACCGCCGCCGGGTGGAGAACGCCGACTGCGCGAAGCCCTGCACGACGACGATGCGCGCGGCTTCGGCTGGCGCCTGCCGCTTGCGGGAGCCTGTGCCTCGCTGTGCATGCTGGCACTCGCCTATCCACTGGTGCGCCCGGGCGCCTCGATGGACGCCGAGATCCAGCAGGCCGTGGACACGGCCGTGGCGCCGGTCACCGATATCCGCGTCGTCGGTGCGCGCGTCGAACGCATCGCCACGCAAGATACAAGCGTGCGCATCTACCGCATCACCGACCTCCCACCGCAGGGGCGCGGCCGAATGGGTCAGGCCAACGGCAGTTGAGTGGCCGGGCCGGCTGCGTCGGCAACAAACGGGCATCGGGAACAATTCGAACGATGTGGCGGCCTCCCGGCCTGTCACGCCCAAGAAGAATCGTCTGATTCGAGCTTCGCCCCACGCCACGCAAAAACTTCGCAGCCGACCAAGACGTCGACCATCAGCGCAAGCTGCGCACCCACCTCGGGCCGACACCACCCCTGTGCCAGGAATTTTCCACCTGTTCTTCCTAATCCCTTTTCTCGGTGTCAGATCGATTGCGCGCGGATGTCGGTTTTCAACGCCACTGCGCTCGCATCGCCCAGATACAGGCCGGTGGGCAGCTTCCGTTCCGCGTCCGCGTCCGCGGTCTTCGGCTTGCTACCACAACTGCTCGACGACCCCAGACAGTAGTCGATCGGGATCCTGACCCTCGATCCGGGCACGACGTGGCCTGCTACCAGCTCGGGACGAAACTTCCAGCGCTTGACCGCCTCGGTGGCAGAGGCAAGGAACGCCTTGCGGTAATGGTCCGAGCGGCTTTTGTCGTGGTTCTCGTACGCCGTCTCGCGAATGACCGGCGAGCCATCGGCGTTCACTTCAACGGTTACGATCACCGTCGCCTGGACGCCGCTGCGCGCGGCATCCATGGGATAGGCGGGCGGTGCGAGGGTCAGTGCGCTCGGCCCGGTTCTCGCATCGGCCAGGCGCATGGTCAACGATCCAT
>PJTQ01000837.1_pt1 | contig 12376 bp, 8 predicted proteins | sample 1512231 | NCBI WGS metagenome assembly PJTQ01 (sample SAMN08177688, study PRJNA422409) | Soil metagenome, whole genome shotgun sequencing project. | isolation source: Soil (3) enriched on wood chips | place: USA: Madison | collected 2015-01-15 | reverse complement strand
CGGGATCTTGCGCCAAAAGCGTTTTAATTTTGATCCTTTTGTTAAACATCTCACTTTATTTAGGGTTGCAAAGATAAGATGAGCAAGCCGTATCCCTGTTTGTGGGATAAAATGCCAAAAATTTTTGAATTTCTTTAAATGGAAAATACCGGGTAAATACCCTTCTATCGTAATTTTGCACCGCTGTTATGAGAAACGCTGCTTTTTTACTATCAATATTTTTGTGGTGCGCCTGCTCGCAGTACCCCAAGGCGCCTATGGTGGGCGCAGCAAAACCCAGCCAGGAAAAGGATTCACTCATCAGTATTATAGCAGTAGGAGATATGATGTTAGGCAGCAACTATCCTAATTCCAAAAGGTTGCCAGATCGGAATATCCTGGGGCAGCTAAAAGGTACACTGCAAAATGCCGACATCACTATTGGTAACCTCGAAGGTGTTATTGCCGACTCTACTACGGTTACCAAAAAATGCAAACCCGGCGGCAATTGTCATGCGTTCAGAATGCCGCCACATTTTGCCGGATATTTTAAGGAAGCAGGATTTGATTTTTTAAGCATCGCCAATAATCATAGCGGAGATTTTGGAGACGAAGGCATTTTACAAACCAAAAAAGCGCTGGAAGAACAGGGAATCGCATTCTCGGGTCTTAAAAATGATTGTGAAATAGCTTTATTGAAAAAAGGTAGTACGAGCCTGGCTTTTATAGGTGTGGGGCACGGTGGCCGTCACGTTTATATCAATGATTATAAGAAAATAAGGGCGGTTATAAATGAAGCCAAAGAATTGGCCGAAATCGTAGTTATATTTTTTCATGGCGGGGCTGAGGGCGCCCATGCTGAAGCTGTGCCCAAAAAGCAGGAAACCAGTTTTAATGAAAGCCGCGGCAATGTGTACGAAATGGCGCACTACTGTATTGATGAAGGGGCAGACCTGGTAATCGGCAGCGGGCCGCATGTTACCAGGGGTATGGAAATTTATAAAGATAAACTGATCGCTTACAGCCTGGGCAATTTCGCCACCTATGGCAGTATGTCTTTGCATGGCCCTATGGGATATGCTCCGTTGTTGAAGATATACCTGAATCATAAGGGAAACTTCGTTAAAGGTTCGGTTACGCCCGTTATTCAGAAGCCCGGAAATCCGCTATATCCAGCCGCTGATTCGGCCAGGCAGGCTATAACCAGGTTGCAGTTTTTAAGTAAGCGGGATTTTCCTTATAGCTTGTTAAACATCACCAGGGAGGGATTTTTAACAATTAAAAATTTTTGAAGGTTGTCAATTTCTCCCTAATTTCGCAGAAGAAATGACCCGAAGGCTTGTGATCATCTCTGCTAATTATTGATTTTCATTTCAATAAGAGTTCACCAAAAAACAAATTTCAATTATTTTTTTTGTTAATCAGCATGCTAAAGCCGGTATTTGATTAATTAAGATTACCCTTATGTATGATATTTTACAATTGAACGACATGCTCGTTCCGGAACTGTTGGATATTGCCGAGCAGTTAAATATTCCTGATGCGAAGAAATTAGATAAGCAAACCCTTATTTACCAGATTTTAGATAACCAGGCGATCGCCGGATCTAAAACCGCCTCTACGGATGCTAAACCTAAAAGAAAACGTATTGTTAAAGCCACTACCTCTATAGGAACAGAAGAAGCTTTTGTTGAAGATGATGGAGTAGAAGAAAAAGAGGAAAAAGCCAAAGGAACTTCTTCTGAGAAAGCTAAAGCTCCGGCTAAAAAAGCCAAAGCTCCGGCTAAAAAGAAAAAGACTGTTTCTAAAAAAGATGATGTAGCTGAAACAGGAGATCTTTTTGATGAAGACAAAGGTGTTGAAGAATATACCCAGGAGCCTGGTGAGGGAGATAAAGAGGAATTCGGCCTTGATCCCGCTACAGCCTCATTTATTGAGCAGGCATTTAAAGCCACGGAAAAATTTGCCAACCCGGCTCCTGTGGTAATTGAAGAACCTGTTGTTAAAAGCTTCACCCCGAGAAAAGAAAAAGAAACCGCTTTTAACGTAGAGTTTGATGGTGTTATTTTAAGTGAAGGCGTTCTGGAAATGATGCCTGACGGTTATGGTTTTTTAAGATCATCAGACTACAATTACCTTTCCAGCCCCGATGATGTGTATGTATCTCCATCCCAGATAAAATTATTTGGGTTAAAAACCGGTGATACGGTACATGGAGCAGTACGTCCGCCCCGCGAAGGTGAAAAATATTTTGCGCTGTTAAAAGTAGATACAATTAATGGTAAGAGCCCTGAAGAAGTGCGTGACCGGGTACCATTCGATTATTTAACACCTTTATTCCCTTACGAGAAACTCAACCTGTTTACCCGCCCGTCTGATTTGTCAACCCGTATCATCGACTTATTTACCCCAATCGGTAAAGGTCAGCGTGGTTTGATCGTAGCGCAACCAAAAACAGGTAAAACAATGTTGTTGAAAGCGGTAGCCAATGCTATTGCCGAAAACCATCCTGAATGTTACCTGATGGTGGTATTGGTAGATGAAAGACCGGAAGAGGTTACAGATATGGAAAGAAGCGTGAAAGCTGAGGTAATTGCTTCTACTTTTGATGAGCCTGCTGAAAAGCACGTTAAAGTGTCTACAGTAGCCCTTCAAAAAGCAAAAAGGCTGGTAGAGTGCGGACATGATGTAATTATCCTTTTAGATTCTATCACACGTTTAGCCCGTGCGCATAATACGGTGTCACCTGCTTCAGGTAAAGTATTAAGTGGAGGTGTGGAAGCCAACGCGATGCAAAAACCTAAACAGTTTTTTGGGGCAGCCCGTAAAATTGAAAATGGCGGCTCATTAACCATATTGGCTACAGCATTGATCGATACCGGAAGTAAAATGGACGAGGTGATCTTTGAAGAATTCAAAGGTACTGGTAACATGGAGCTTCAGCTGGATAGAAGATTAGCCAACAAACGTGTGTACCCGGCCATTGATCTGACCGCTTCATCTACACGCCGTGATGATCTGTTATTAGACAGGGATGTGCTGCAAAGAATGAATTTATTGCGCGTTTACCTGGCTGAGATGAAAACAGAAGAAGCCATGTCGGAATTACTGAAGCGTATGAAAGGAACCAAGAGCAACGAAGAATTTTTGGCGAGTATGAACTCTTAATTATAAAATATTTATAGTTAAAGCCCGGTACCGTCAACGTACCGGGCTTTTTTAATGCCGTAGAAAAAACCAAGATGAAAACAAGGAAATTTTTTAATCTATATGTAGACTCATACCGGGGTTTATCTACGCCTGCCTGGATGCTGGCCCTGGTGATGCTGATCAATAGGACCGGTGCCATGGTGTTACCATTTATGGCCATTTACATGCGCGATCACCTGCATTTTTCGCTGGAGCAGGCAGGTATTGTGCTAAGCTTTTTTGGTTTGGGCTCTTTGTTAGGCAATATTGCTGGAGGATGGCTCACCGACAAATTCGGCAGCTTTAAAGTACAATGCCTGAGCTTGTTCCTGGCAGCACCATTTTATGTTGTTATCGAAAATCTTCATACTGTTGAATCACTCTCTGCAGGTATTTTTACATTGTCATTTATTGCCGATCTTTTCAGGCCGGCCAACTCCGCTGCTATCACCAGCTATGCAAAGCCGGAAAATTTAACCCGAGCCTTTTCCCTGAACAGGATGGCCATTAATCTTGGATTTTCATTTGGCCCTTTCCTGGGAGGTTTGCTGGCGGCTATTTCGTATAATCTTTTATTTTGGGGTAATGCCATTGGTTGCTTTATTGCTGCTATACTTTTTTACAGTTACTTCAATAACCGGAAAGGAAGAAATGTTACACCTACTGCTAGTGTTTTACCTGCCTGTAATAGTAAGCAACAAATCTCTGCTTACAGGGATAAACCTTATTTGTTTTTTGCTTTTATATGCATGTTATATTTTATTCCCTTCTGCCAACTATTGAATGCCATGCCTTTGTTCTTTGATGAAAAAGCGGGTATGAGTAAAGAAGCAATTGGAACATTAATGGGCTACAGCGGGTTCATTATTGTACTGACAGAAATGGTGATAGTGAGTATCGTTCAAAAACGCTTTTCTATTTACAACAGTATCATATTAGGCACGCTGTTTATTATTCCCGGATTTCTAATTTATCTTATTACAACAGAATTATGGGCTTTGTACCTGGCTATTTCATTGATCAGTTTATCTGAAATATTAGTACTGCCTTTTACTTCCACTGTTGGTGCTTTACGTGCAGGTACTAATAATAAAGGATCCTATATGGCGTTGAATTCGCTTGGTTTTTCCATGGCTTTTATAATTACGCCTTTTCTTTCAACAAAAATAATAGCGTCGTACGGGTATTACTATTTATGGCTGACCGATGTGCTGTTTATTGTTGCCGCGCTGGCTGGTTTTATTCTTATAAAAAAGATGATGCCTTTAAAAGAATACCGCATCCATACTACAGAAAATAAAGAGCCGGCGCTTGAGGAAGCCTGCTAAAAATTGAACCCGCGCCAAAAGACGCGGGTTCAATTTTTCTACTTACCGGTTATCAGGAATATTTTAACCTGATCACGTTAAACGAATATCCCTTTACAATTATTTCCTGTTTTTTACCAGCAACTTTGATGTTGTTCGCTTTAGGAGCTACCGCATCAGGATCCGCAAGCGTATTGATCTTATCCAGATCACCATTTTGTAAAACGGTATGAACCGCAGTACCTGCCAGCTTTTTTACGCCTTCAAAATGTAATGTGAGCTTTTGTTCGCCGGGTAGTGCATTTACAATCTTTACTATTACCTCTTTTGATTGGGCGTCAATAGCGGCCGTTGCATACAGGCTATCCTTACCATCTATAATTTTGTTATCCCTTTGAATGGGTATTACTTCCGTTCCCTTATTTAAAGAATACAGCTTTTGTACATAATAACTGGGCGATCCTATTATCTGAAGATTATTCATCCATATCAGATCCGGCGCCCACTGCCAGCCGTCATAATGTGCAAACAAAGGAGCATAGGATGCCATTTGTACTACTTCAGCGTAGCGTTGCAGGCCTTTTAAAAATGCAGCTTCTGATAAAGCAGCCTGCCAGTTGCTTTTTACAGCCCCGTTGGTATTGGGTACATGCGATGCATACTCGCCGGCAAAAACTTTCGACCCGTTTCTCGGGTAATGATCATAACGATTGATATTGCTGAAAAAGAACTGGGGCGGTCTGTAATAATGCTCATCTATAAAATCAGTATTAAGTGCACGCAGCTCTGTATTCAATAAATTAAACCTTTCACCCACAGGGTCGGTGCCCGAACTGGCTATTAGCTTTATTTGAGGATATTTTTCTTTTAATGCTTTTTGAAAAACTTTGAACCGCTCCAGGTATTGTGGACCCCAGTTTTCATTACCCACGCCTAACATCTTCAAATGAAAGGGTTCAGGATGTCCCATGTCAGCGCGCAGTTTTCCCCATTTGGTTGTTACTGCACCATTGGCAAATTCTATTAAATCCAGGGCGTCATCGATATAAGGTTGTAGCTGATCCAGCGGCACTACTTCTCCCGAATTAAACTGGCAGGCCATACCGCAATTTAAAATCGGGAGCGGCTCAGCGCCGATATCTGAACATAACTGGAAGTACTCAAAAAAGCCCAGTCCGAATGTTTGAAAGTAATCTGGTGCCGGGCGGTGTGCAAATTCGGTATTCCAGCGGTTAATTATTAATTGCCGCTCTTCCAACGGACCTACTGTTTTTTTCCACTGGTACCGCTGCGCCAGATCATAACCTTCCACAATGCAACCTCCGGGAAACCTTATAAAGCCTGGTTTCATATCAGCCAGCATCTGCACCATATCAGCCCTCATACCACCCGGGCGATTTTTCCAGGTATCTCCCGGAAAAAGAGAGATCATGTCGAGGTCAATAATACCATTACCTTCAAAAACCAGGCGCATCGAACCTTTTTCTTCTGTTTGATGGGCAGAAAAGCTGGCAGCCAGTTTTGACCAGTCTTTCATTTCTCCCGGAATTATTTCTGTACTCCCTATAATTTCTTTTTTGGCATTCAGCAATTCGACATGCATTTTTATTTTTCCGGATACCATCTTGTACAAAACAGAAAAATCATAACGCAAGCCTTTTTTGATACCCATTCCTCTAAATCCTTCGTTAGATAGAGCAAGGGTTCCTTTGTTCCAGTTATTCACGGCTACCCTCACAAAGCGGGGATTGGAATTATAAATACCTGTACGGTTTTGAATCAGTACAGCGCCTTCCTCAAACGGCTGCTGATCTACCTTCCATCCCATCAACGGCCTCGTAAACTCGAAAGATCGGTTTTTAACCAGTTCAGCATAAATGCCTCCATCTGCACCAAAATTAATATCTTCAAAAAAAACACCCCACATGGTAGATTGAATAGGAGCGATGGGTTTATTTACCGAAATAATAAAAGTCTTATCCTGGGCCTGTGTGTAAAAGCCGGTTATTAATACCAGTAGCAGAAAAACATTTCTAAGCATTTGTGGTTTTGTTTTTAGAGATGATGCAAATCTTTATTTTAGCGCAAACGCAATTCGTTAAACAAGTCAATCAAATTTAATTGTTTTTATGACAAATAAAATCATTTATTTTTGTCTTTTATTTTTACTTTCATATTCTTTATAACCTTTAATCCATTCAAACTTTGACTAAGGAGAAAAGATATCAGCACATCACTAAGTTTACCGTAGCGGTAGACTGTATTGTTTTTGGCTTTGATGGAACAAGGCTGAAAATTTTATTGGTAAAACGCGGACTAGAGCCAGAGAAAGGTAAGTGGAGTTTAATGGGCGGCTTTGTAAATGACAGTGAAAGTACGGACACAGCAGCCAATCGTATTTTAAAAAGCCTGACTGGCTTAGAAGGAATTTACCTGGAGCAGTACCATACATTTTCTTCCCCTGACAGGGACCCGGTACAGAGAACGATCTCTGTTGCTTATTTTGCGCTGATAGATATCAATAAGTATAAAGAGTCTATCAATACCGATTTTGAAGCGCAATGGTTTAATATCAAAGAATTTCCGAACCTTATTTTCGACCATAACGATATGGTACACCTGGCTCAGAAAAAGTTACAATACAAAGCAGCTTCGCATACTATTTTATTTGAACTGTTACCTGAGAAGTTTACACTCCCTCTGTTGCAAAGTTTGTTTGAAGATGTTTTCGATACCAGTTTTGATAAGGGCAATTTCAGCCGTAAAATGTTATCCACGAAACTCCTGATCAAACAAAAAGAAAAAGATAAAAGCAATTCTAAAAAAGGAGCTTTTTATTACAAGCTTGATAAAAAGCATTACCAGGAAAACCTGCATAAAATTCTCAAACTGATTCCTAATCCTAACCAGATTTTATAAATTATATATAAAGAAAAAGGAAGCAGTATTGCTTCCTTTTCTATAACAGTTATAACTCTAACTTTTCGGTTGTTCCGTTTCAGTGTCTGTTGTGGCTGTTGTGGATTCTTTATTACCAAAAATATCATTCATCCATTTTTCGGCTCCGGGAAAATGCTCCTTAATGGCATCGGTTCCTTTGGTAGTCAGTTCAGAAAAATAATCCTTTGCCTGCCCGGCAGTTTTTACGGCATCTTCTTTTAAGTTGTTGGCCTTATCTTTAAGATCAGCCATCATTTTTTCTTTTTCTTCTTCACTCATGCTGGCATACTTACCGGCAGCCAGTCCGGCGAGTGCACCCAGGATAAAAGTGGCGATATGTTTATTGTTTACCATAGTTGTATTTTTTAGTTTCTTAAAGTTAACTAAATTTTCAGGTTCTTTAATTACATTATTAGAGTTCTGTTCTACTCGCTCATACCCAAAAATTTTTCCTTTTTTTGCTCGCATTATTTGTTTTCGTTTTCAGGTATCTGATCCTAAATTCACATCTATTGTTAAATGCTGGCATTTATCTTTTTTGCAAGGCTTTCTGTCATCTTTATTTTCGATCTCATTTTTACAAACGTACAGGAAACGTGTTCGTACAGCCCTGTAGTTTCATTCTTCTCATAAAAATCTATTCGCTTCAATATTCCATTTTTGGCATAATAAAACTTTCTCTTTCTGTTACGATAAGCCTGATCAATCCAGATATATTCAATTTCGATAACCTGGTTATTACTATTAAATGTTACCAATTCTTTTTGGCCTACATTATCATAGTTAGAGTAAAATGACTGGAAATTTGCGGTCCGTTTGTTTCCTTCATAGATATAATTCCACTCCCATCTAACTCTGCCATTTGAAAATTGCTGAACGGATTTCACCGTGTCGGTTGACCCGATGAGTGTGGTCAGATAGTAGAAATTCGGAGTAAAAGAACGCATAACCCGTTTCGGCTTATTATAATACTGGTAATTGGAATATCGTTGTTCTATTAACCCGGGATTGGAATTAAAGAAGTTTACCAAATCTTTTTTGTAGTGAAATACAGAATCGGTAAAACGATTACCTTGTTTATCATAAGTTATTTTCGTTGCTTCATCTAAATACAGTTTTCCTTTTCTGCCTTCTCTATAAATTAGCTCCTTAACTAATTTATCATGTGAATACACATAAGCATACATGTAATCCATTTTCTTTAAAGTCTCTTCTACATTATTTTCGAAAATAATTGTTTTTATTATGTTTCCGTCATGGTTAAAATAGCTTTCTTGCATCGGATTTCTGGCTTCATTCGTTTTTCTTCGCGTTAACCTTTCTTTTGAATCTCGTATAAAATCGCGTCTAATCTTTTTTACTTCTATTGCTCCAATTCTTCCAGGAGTAGGAAAAATATTCTTTTCCTCTTGATAAACTGATACACTTAGCTGTGTCACAATAAGGGTTCGGCAAGCATCCAAAACCCTTTGTAGTCGAACGACTCCAGAATCTGTTGGGAAAAACGGAAATATTTTATCGTACTCTGGAATTGAGTCAAAGCCTACGATAATAAAAGGGGACTCAGCTCTCTGTTTTTCCTCCAGTTTAAGATAAAAATATTTTCCATTCTTCTTAATAAGCCCATTACTACCAATGCTAAAGTCTACAGGCTTTAATTTTAAACTATCAATTAGAACAGAAAAAGGTTTACCAATAAAAAGTGCTTTTTTTCTTTCAATTTGGTTGATTAAATAATGGGCAGTATCTGCATAGATAACTACAGTTTGTGCATGCTGTGCTTTACTCAAAAGAATGGCGGTAATCACCACTATTAAAATTCGAACGTTTCCTCCGGTAATTATTTTGATTCGGCGCTTTGTACCAAAAATAATTCGGTAATAGATTTGACGATGAGTCATCGTTTTTCATTTATCGGTCAACAATTACACTAATTTACGATATTCTTATAAAAAAATTCAACCCCGCAGGGGGTTGAATCTATAATTAAGTTTACTCCCCGCTTCGCGGATTATATACATTTTCGCCTTTCAGACAATACGCTACCACCTAAAATTGCTATTTTTTCAACCTTATTTTTTCGGATACACCAACTTCATTTCATTTACCAAATGCCCGGCGCCGGCGAATTTATCCACTATAAACAGCACATACCTGATATCTACCATAATATTGCGACAAATAGAAGGATCATAATTCACATCGCTCATCGTACCTTCCCAAACCCGGTCGAAGTTTAACCCCACCAGGTTTCCCTGTGCATCCAATGCCGGACTGCCGCTGTTGCCTCCCGTAGTGTGATTAGACGCTATAAAACAAACGGGCATCTTTCCATTCACTCCATATTTTCCATAATCCTTTTTCTTATATAACTCACGCAATTTTTCCGGTACATCAAATTCGTAATCTCCCGGTTTGTATTTTTCCATAAGCCCATCCATATAAGTATAGTATTCGTATTTTTTTCCGGTGGGAGACGAATAACCGTTTACATTTCCAAAAGCTACCCTCAAAGTACTATTGGCATCGGGGTAAAATGTTTTATCAGTAAACACTTCCATCTGTGTTTTCATATACTGCCTTTGTAGCTGGTTGATGGAGGTTTGAATTTTATTCAATTCAGGAGCTACTTCATTGTCATATAAATTAGAAATAGCCAGCGCCAATTGGGCTCCCTGGTCAGTTTGTAGTGCTTCAAATAATTTGCCCGGATCGGTATTCAATAAGTCCTTTATTTTTTGCTGATCGGCAAAAATGCTTTTACTATATAAATCTTTGGCCCAGGCTTTATAATCTTTAACTTTTGCATATTCCTCTTTGGCGCGCGGTGCTATATATTCGGATGGCTGTTCCAGGTACAATTGCATCATGGCCGCAAAGATGTCTTTATCCACCGTAATATTCATTTCCTTTAAATAGTTCTCCATCCATTTAATTTCGGCTATCAATGCTTCTGCATATTCGGGTTTATCTTTTTTAGAACTTAAAGCCCGTATTCTTTGCACTACATTGAACAATTCAATTTTGCTGGTCGTTTCAAGATAGTAATCGCGCGTTAGCGCGAAAATTTTAATTTTTTTATAGGCCTCATTGAGCTGGTCGAGCACATTCCCGTAATTAGCTTTCAAAGCGGGATTGTTATTTAATAACCGGCTATACTCGGCTTCATACTTTTGTTTTTTGGCTACCGCATTGGTATTGGTCAATCCTAAAACTTCTCCCTGCCATTTTTTCCAGGCATTACTGATGCTGGCATACTTGGAAGCATACTGAATTTTAATAGCTTCATCCGAACGCATATATTGATCAATAACAGCCAAAGCCTTATCTCTTATCGAAATTTTAGCCGGATCATTTACTGTCATGATCTGGTTAACTGCTTCGCTAGGTAAATATTCTGTAGTACGCCCGGGAAAACCAAAAACCATCGTAAAGTCACCTTCCTTCATACCGTTCATAGCAATGGATAATGACTTTTTTGGTTTATAAGGCACATTTTCGTGTGAATAGGCGGCTGGCTTATTGTCCTTACCGGCGTATATCCTGAACATACTAAAGTCGCCGGTATGTCTTGGCCACATCCAGTTATCGGTATCTTTCCCAAAATTACCAATGGAAGAGGGTGGTGCCCCCACCAGGCGTACATCATTATAAGTTTCTGTTATAAACAGGTAATATTTGTTACCATCAAAAAATGGTTTGATAAAAGCTCCCTCGTAAGCTTCTTTTTTTACCTCGTTCAACCGTTGATGAGCATTTTTATCTACCAGCGACTGACGCTGGTTTTCTGCTAACGAGCTATTCACATTTTTCAATACCGCATCCGTTACATCTTCTATTCTTACAATAAAAGTTACAAACAAGCCGGCGTTCGGTAATTCTTCCGCTTTGGATTTTGCCCAAAATCCGTCTCTTATAAAATTATGATCGAGCGTAGAATGATTCTGGATGGCATCAAATCCGCAATGATGATTGGTCAGCACCAAACCCTGATCTGAAATAACCTCACCGGTACAAAAGCCTCCGAAACTTACAATGGCATCTTTAAGGCTTCCTTTATTTACATTATATATATCAGTGGCATCCATTTTCATACCCAGCGACTTCATGCGCTTCTCATTTAAAGCGTCCAGGAGCTGTGGCAACCACATTCCTTCATCAGCTTTGGAAAAAAAGGAAAATAACAGAACGGAACAAACAAAAATTAACTTCTTCATATTAACTTTTTTGAAAATTTTACCTGTTATCAACAGGAAGGTCGTTGTACACAACCAGGTTACAGGATTAAAATTAAAAGATGTCTTGTAGCAGGCAACAGGCATAAAGTGACCATTTTCGAAACAATCAGTACTACAATAACGGTGTTTATGCTACTTTTTCTCCCCAAAGATATGTGAATAGGCCTTCAAAAATGTGGATATCCCCCTGTGGAACGTTTATATGAAATGTGATTATTAGGTCGTAAAAAGTGGTGAGCGCTATGAGCCCGGAGAAAAAGTGCGTTACCCTAAAATTATACCTCAGATATTAACACAATGTAAAATTAAAATGAACCGGGTTTTTATTAAGAATACATAATCCACATTTTTGTGTATAACAGGGGTGAAGTGAGGGCAGGCAACAAATGCTTATGTTAATTACTATTGATTTCCTGTGGAAAACAATAAACTTCTAATTTTGTAATAAATGTGAATTACGAGTTATCCACTAATTCACAATGCTAATAATAATAAGTTTTCTTTTTAAAATAATATATATAATTATTATTAGGATAAAAGGGAGGAGAACAAAAATTGTTTCAAAAAATTTCAAGTTGCAACGTATCATTGCACCGGATTTAAAACTTTTACACCATGGAAGCAGGAGTATTGGAAAGCGCAAAACAGGAACTGGAAGCCAAAGGTTTTTTGGATGTTGATGTGGATCCTACATTGGATCTTTTCGAAGAGATCAACAAACTG
>PJTQ01000835.1_pt1 | contig 12418 bp, 10 predicted proteins | sample 1512231 | NCBI WGS metagenome assembly PJTQ01 (sample SAMN08177688, study PRJNA422409) | Soil metagenome, whole genome shotgun sequencing project. | isolation source: Soil (3) enriched on wood chips | place: USA: Madison | collected 2015-01-15 | reverse complement strand
TGGGACCACCACACATCATTTAGCCAGGTTTCAGCCAAATCAACATTGGAAAAAATCAATAATGAATTAGAACTGGCCAACGAATTCATTCAGAAGTCAGATATATTTTTTCTTACACTCGGCACTTCATTTGCTTATAAAATAAAAGAATTGGGCTTGTTTGTAGCGAATTGCCATAAAGTTCCGCAACAGCATTTTGAGAAGGTTTTACTTACCGATGCCCAAATAAAATCTTCTATAAAAAATTGCTTTAATCTGATCATGGACATTAATCCCAATGCCTGGATTATAACAACCGTCAGTCCCGTGCGGCATATAAAAGACGGATTAGTTGAAAACAACATCAGCAAATCAAAACTGGTTTCTAATCTGGCAGAAGTTTCAACCTTATATGAAAATGTTGAATATTTTCCGGCCTATGAATTAATGCTGGATGATTTGCGTGATTACAGATTTTATAAGGAAGATTTAATCCATCCAAACGAAATGGCGGTAGATTACATTTGGGAAAAATTTTCTGCAAGGTATTTTGATGAACTTACAATGAAGAAAATCAAGATTGCAGAAAAAATAAATGCATCTGTTTCTCACAGACCTATGAATAGGGCGTCAACATCTTATAAAGAATTCATTTATAAAACAATAAAAGGAATAGAATCTGTTGAAAACCAATTTCCGAAAGACAGCTTTTATGCGGAAAAATTAATGCTCAAAAATTTAATGAAAAATGCTGATTGACAGCCACACACATCTTTACTCTGAGGAGTTTGATTCTGACATTGATTTGGTCATTCAACGTGCCAATAATGCCGGAATTACAAAGTTCTATTTGCCCGCGATTGATTCCGGCTATATACAAAGAATGTTTGATCTGGAGGCGAAATACCCTGAACAAATGCATTTGATGATGGGTTTGCACCCAACTTCGGTAAAACCTGAATCTTATGAGTTTGAGCTGCAAGAAGTTAAAAAATGGCTGGATAATAGAAAATTTGCAGCAGTGGGGGAAATTGGAATTGATTTGTATTGGGACAAAACGACACTTGAAATTCAACAAACAGCATTTAAAACTCAAATTAGCTGGGCAAAGGAAAAGGGACTGCCAATTGTCATTCATTGTCGCGAAAGTTTTGATGAAATTTTTGAGATTTTGGAAGAAGAAAAGGACGAAAAATTATTTGGAATTTTTCATTGTTTTACCGGAACTAAAGAGCAAGCCGAGCGAGCAATCGGTTTCAATATGAAGCTGGGAATTGGGGGAGTAGTGACATTCAAAAACGGTAAGATTGACCAGTTTTTAAATGAAATTCCTTTGGAACATATTGTTTTAGAAACGGATTCGCCTTATTTGGCACCTGTTCCATTTCGCGGAAAACGCAACGAGTCTTCTTATATGAAAAACGTTGTTGAAAAATTGGTAGATATCTACGGGCAGAGTGAAAAAGAAATAGCTCAATTAACTACCCGGAACGCATTGTCCGTATTTGCTAATTGAGCTATCCTAAACAAAAAGTAGAAGAATTTATCTGACCAGTGTAAACTTGGTATTAATTACTTCAGCTCCATTCTGGTTTGTTGCTTTTAAAACATAAATTCCGGGTTGCAAAGCACCGTTCAGATTGATTTTATAATCTCCGATTGCTTTTACAGAAACCGTATTTGAATAAACCTGTTTGTTGTTTAAACTCCAAACGCTTACATTCAAAATAGTATTTTCATTTGTTTTTGAAACGATGTTCAATTCATTGTTTTTTACAATTGTCGGATACAAGCTATAATCAGAAGTGATTAAATTGTCAGCTTGGTTTTGTTTTAGAAAATTGGAACTAGCCAAGTCATAAACAGGAAAAGCATAATCCGCAGCAAATTTCGCTTCAAGCGTATCAAAATTCAATACATAAAATCCGAATTCGGAAGTAGTTGCCAGCACTACATTTCCGTTTTTGTCAACGGCAGCACCGTTTACCGTATATTTTTCAGGTAATCCTTTAATTTTTCCGATGAATGAAGTATTTAAATTATCAGGATTTAATTTAAAAATATTTCCTGCTGCGCTGATAATATAGAGATTGCCAAACGCGTCGGCAATCATATCACCACCATAGGCAAACGTCTCGTTACCTAAATTTTTAATTTCTCTGATAAAACTATCAACTGAACCTAAATTCTGAATTGTCCCAGTGGATGAAATTTTCAGCAATTCGGTTCCATTATTGTTCAAAGCATACATGAATCCGTTTGGAGCAGTCGTCATGCGGGCAAAATAAGTTGCCTGGTTTTTGGTGTCCAAAGCAGATTTTTCAATATTGAAAAACGTTCCGTTTTTTGAAGCGGTATTAATGCTCATAAGTCGGCTTTGTGTCATTGGGATAAAAAACACATCTCCCGCTTGGTTTGTGGTCATCGCCGCAATGTATTTGCTACAATTGCAGGTTTTTCCATTGTCAGAAATCAGGCTTATGTTGTCGGTTTTGGAAACCAAAACATTTTGCGCATTCAGATTATTCAAATCAATTTTCCGAAAATCCTGGAATTCGATTTTTCCTTTTGTAAGTCCGGTTACAGCAGTGATATCTTGGGCATTTGCATACGTACCGGCAGCCATAATAGAAATAAAAAATAAAGCTTTTTTCATAATCAAAAACATTTTGAGGTTTTATTGGTATTAAAATTATGAATTATTATCTGATTTTTAGAATTTTTTTTGAGAATAATTTTTAAATGCCAATTTGTCATATTATTTTAAAGAAAATCACCATAAATAAGACATAATGACACTTTTGTTATAAAAATTTGAATTGGAATATAAATTGAGTTTAAGTGATTGTTAAACTTTTAAATCAATAATAATGAGTACAATAGTGAAAAGAAGCCCGGATTTATTAGGTGGTTTGATAGAAAATTTTTGGAACGATGCTAATTGGTTCAAACCTGAATTGGGAGAAAGATTTCCAATGCCTGCTGTGAATATCAAAAATAATGAAAACGAATTTGAAATTGAACTGGCGGCTCCAGGTTTGAAAAAAGAAGATTTCAATATAGAAGTGAAGGAGAATGAGCTAAAACTCAGTGTAAACAAATCATCTGAAAATGAAGAAAAGACAGATAATTACACAAGAAAAGAATTTAGCTATTTCAATTTTCAACGAAATTTTGCTTTGCCCAAAAATGCGATTGATACTGAAAATGTTCAGGCAAATTACAAAGATGGAATTCTGAAAGTCACACTTCCTAAACAAAAGGAGTTAAAAGAAACTGTAAAGAAAATTGCGGTTGAGTAAATTAATTATCAGATATTTACAATAAGCCTGTTGAATTAATTCTTCAGGCTTTTTTTTGATGTATCAATTTAAAAATGAGCCTTGAGTTAAATAGAAGAACAGAGAAAAACACAATAGAATATGACAAAATTTTGAGTATACCCATCTGTTCTTTAAAATAAAACATGGCCAGCAAAAAACTGAAAACCGGATTTAAATAAATAAAAATTCCGGCAGTGGAAGAATTCAATTTGTTAAGCGAAAAGACATTTAAAAACATGGGAAGAATGGTGAAAACCGATGCGATTAAAAAAACAATTCCAAAGAAATAAATTCCTTTTTCCGGAACCGATTGCTGATAAGTAAATAACGGAAGCAGGATGATCGTTCCGCAAACAATTTGAAAAGTCAATGTAAAAAAACGATCCAGCTGGTGATTATGTTTTTGCAGAGTCAGGTAAATCGCATATGATAAGGCGATGATGAAGCTGTAAAAAACATCCATGAAATGCCCTATAGAGAGCAAAATACAACTAAATAAACTTAATGAAACTGCTAACCATTGAACCCGGCTTAATTTGTCTTTCAGGAAAACGTACGCCAAAACGGTGGTGATAATCGGGCACAGCATATACGCCAAAGAAGTCGCGTTGACGCTGATATGGTTCATTACATATATAAAAAGATACCAGTTAATGGCCAGCAGAACAGAGCTGACAAGGTTAAGCACAATCAGTTTTCTTCTATACGATTTTTCAAAACGCCTGAAGATTTTGATATTTTGAAAAGTTACTTTTTTACGAAGTGTCAAACTAATGACTAATATGAGCAAACTCGCCATAGCAACACGTGACAGCAAAATATCCAGTGAAGCATACTGATCAATTGCTTTTAAAGGCAAACTAAAAAATCCCCAAATCACAAAAGCGGAAATCACCGCCAGATAATATTTTGAATTCACTTTTACCGAATAAGCGCTCAAATTTAGTGATAATAAATTCAGGCTTCGCTTATTTTTCTCATTACATTTTCTACGATGGCATCACAATAAATCAAATTGAATTCATACAGTTCCCGTGAAGAATATTTTTTTTCAATTTCATTTCTCAGCATGGATTTTGCCCGGTTGAGCCGTACTTTTACATTACTTTCGCTAATGTTGAGCAATTGCGCCGTTTCCAACACATTCAGACCGTTTATTTCCCTTAACGAAAAAACCATTCGGTAATCAAAAGGAATTTTCCCCAATGCCGTTTCAATGATATGCTTCAATTCGTGACCCTGGACAATCCTTTCCGTGTTATTTTCTGAATGGTTAAACATAGGTTCTGAATTTTCTTTTATAGCTTGTATCGTTTCATTTTTAACATTGGACTTTTCTTTTTTCCGGTAACAATTATTCAGCATAATGCGGATGATCCAGGTCTTAAATTCAGAACGGCCTTCAAACTGCTTCAAACTTTTATAAGCATCTATAAAAGTATCCTGCATCAGATCCTGAGTATCTTCATGGTTATAATTATAAGATCTTCCAACTTTGTACAGATAAGGATTAAACCGCCTTACAATGATTTCGTAAAGCGATTTATCTCCGTTTATGATTCTTTCGATAATTTCTTTTTCAGAAAATTTTTCAAGCTGTATCATAATTTATCTGACAATTTTGGCCAACCTTGCCATGCTTAAAGCAGAAATGGCCATTACAAGATCGCGGACAGCTACATCCACAAAATTAAATCCTGCCAATAAAGTTAAGGCAATTAAGGTAAGCCATGCGGCAACAATGTACCCTCCAATTTCAGGCTTTTTTAATACGATGACACCTGCGGCAATTTCAACTACACCTACAATCATCATAAAAGTATCACCTGAAAAGGGTAATAATTCAGCCATAGACGGATTGATGTATTGTTCCCAATTGGTGAGCAGGTTGGTAAATTTATCGGCTCCTGCAACAATCGGGACGATAACGAATGTAAATTTTAACAGATTGAAAATTTGATTCAGCGGCTGTTGCGCATTTGTATTTTCCATTTTTTCTTTTTTAATGTTACTATCTGATTAGAGTCAACATAAAATGGAAAGGTTACAAAATGTTTGAAAAAGGGGATCAACTATCAGGTAATATGAGACAAGAATAAAGTCTTGATACTTATGTCTAATATCTTGTGTCTAAATCAGTTTTCCGAACAAATCAAATTCCTCTGCCGATTCGATTTCAACTTGGACGAATTCTCCTATGGACAGATAAACATCTTGTGCCGGAATCAAAACCTCATTGTCCACATCGGGAGAATCGAATTCGGTTCTTCCCACGAAATAATTTCCTTCTTTACGATCAATCAAAACGTTGAATTGCTTCCCGATTTTTTCCTGATTCAATTCCCAGGAAATCTGTGACTGAACCTCCATGATCTCATCGACACGGCGCTGTTTCACTTCCGCCGGCACATCATCAACTAAATTATAAGCATGCGTGTTTTCTTCGTGTGAATACGTAAAACAACCCAGACGATCAAACCGCTGATTGCGCACCCATTCTTTCATTTCCCGGAAATGTTCCTCCGTTTCGCCCGGATAACCACAGATCAAAGTCGTGCGTATCGCCATATTCGGAACTTTCTCACGGAATTTGTCCAGCAAAGCATTGGTCTTTTCCAGTGTTGTTCCGCGGCGCATCGACTTCAGTAAATCAGTCGAAATATGTTGCAAGGGAATATCGATATAATTACAAACTTTTGGTTCTTCCCGGATCACATCCAGAACTTCTTCGGGAAATCCGCTTGGAAAAGCGTAATGCAAACGAATCCACTGAATTCCTTCCACTTTTACCAGCTCTTTCAGCAGATCCGCCAAAGCACGTTTTTTGTAGATGTCTAAACCATAATAAGTCAGATCCTGCGCGATCAAAATCAATTCTTTCGTTCCGTTTTTTGCGAGATTTTGCGCTTCTTTCACCAGATCTTCGATAGGCGTAGAGCGGTGTCCGCCACGCATCAGCGGAATCGCACAAAATGAACAAGGACGGTCACAGCCTTCCGAAATTTTCAAATAGGCATAGTGGCGTGGCGTAGTGGTAAGACGTTCTCCGACTAATTCGTGTTTATAGTCCGCACCTAAAGCTTTTAGCAGCAAAGGCAAATCACGTGTCCCGAAATATTGGTCAACATCAGGAATCTCCCGTTCCAAATCTGGCTTATAACGTTCAGATAGACATCCGGTTACAAATACCTTTTCTACTAAACCATCTTCTTTTCGTTGTACATAATCCAAAATGGTGTTTACGCTTTCTTCTTTGGCATTGTCGATGAATCCGCAGGTATTGATCACCACGATTTCACCTTTCTTTTCGTGCACCACATCTTTGCCGTTGGCTTTCAATTGTCCCATTAAAACTTCCGAATCATAGACGTTTTTGGAGCAGCCCAATGTTACAATGTTGATTCTTTTTCTTCCCGTGGATTTTGTACGCATAATTTAATTGAAAATTCGAAGTGCAAATTTACGGGAATTAATTGGCAAAAAAAGAATCTAAGAAGTGAATGATTTAAATCTTATAGGATGAAGTAAATTATTCATTACTTCCTAAAAAATAAATTGGATGTAAAGGAAGTTTATTCTTTTCATCGTCAGACATTTTATTGTAATATTGTTGCCATAAAGTTAAAAATCGTTCAAAATCAATTAATTCAATATGTTTATCCATAGTTCTTGCCTCATTTATTGAATAGGAACTAAATTCACCTGAAGTAACAAAAATTCCCACATCAGAGCTTCTCTTCATTGTTCCAGCTAATTTTTGAATATCATCAGAAGAAATTTTTGATTCAGGTCTATGTTTTACCTGAACGATAATTCTAGGAGGTTTTACACCTAAGGGATCTGTATAAGCTATTATGTCAATTCCGCCATCTTTACCTTTTGGTGAAATGTGGGAAATATGATACCCCATTGATTTTAGAAGAATAGCCACCAAGTCCTGAAATTCATAAGGATTTTTACTGCTTACAAACTCTCTTATCCCCTCTGTTGCTCTAGTTTCATATTGCTCAAGAAGTGCAGATTGTTTCTGTGATTCGTCTTTTCCTAAATCAATGTCTTCTTCAATTTCGTGAATAGGATTTTTGTTTTTTTCATTTTTAAATTTAGCGTTCCATTCCCTATATTTTTTTGTTGCTGTTTCAAGAAGTTTTTCTTGCCCTAATTTTATTGCTTCTTCTCCTTCTTCGGTTAAATACCAAATTCCTGTTTGCTTTCTTAGGAAACCGGCTTTCATACAATCAATTGTATAAAAATGTAGTATGCTTTCCCATCTCACATATCCAGTCTTTTCATAAATATGATTTTCATAATCATCAAAATTAATTGTTTCTCTTATTTTATCAATAACATCCTTTCCTCGCATTTCACCTCCATATTCTTTTAAAATTTTAAAGGTTGCGTAAATTGTTTTTTGTGCTATTAATTTTGATTTAGAAACTTTTTTCATTTTAGTATTTTACATTTGATTTCCCCAAATATCCAAAATTCCATTCATTTTAACAATTCCCCTAACGAATTTGAAACTTCCAATCCCGCACCTCAAATTTCAGGAATTATCGTATTTTTGGAACCGGTTTCCCGTTCAACTCAAAACACATAACGCTAAACCGCAAAACACAAAACAATGTCAAAAACCATAGAAAAAAAAGAATTCGATATCAAGAATGATATTTACAAACCGCAAAATGCCATCCGTGTCGTAACGGCAGCTTCCTTGTTTGATGGCCACGATGCTGCCATCAACATCATGCGCCGGATGATTCAACGAACGGGTGTGGAGGTAATTCACCTCGGCCATGACAGAAGTGTGGAAGAAGTGGTGGACACTGCCATTCAGGAAGATGCACAAGCAATTGCCATGACTTCTTATCAAGGCGGACACAACGAATATTTCAAATATATGTTCGATTTGCTTCAGGAAAAAGGAGCGGGGCATATCAAAATTTTTGGCGGCGGCGGTGGTGTGATTCTTCCTTCCGAAATCAAAGACCTGATGGATTACGGAATCTGCCGGATTTATTCGCCTGATGACGGACGTGAATTGGGTTTACAGGGAATGATCAATGATTTGGTGATGAAATCCGATTTTCCGACCGGTGATAAATTGACCCAAAATATGATTGATACCTTGCAGGAAAAGGACAACCACCATTTGGCGCAAACCATTTCTGCATTTGAAAATAATTTGAATGAATACCAATCTTTTTACGAAGAAATTAAAAAGAAAGCCGAAGAAAATCACATCCCGATTTTAGGAATGACCGGAACCGGTGGCGCGGGGAAATCTTCTTTGGTGGACGAACTGGTAAGAAGGTATTTATTGGATTTTCCCGATAAAACGATTGGGATTATTTCCGTCGACCCAACCAAGCGTAAAACTGGAGGTGCACTTCTCGGCGACAGAATCCGCATGAATTCTATCAATAATCCGCGTGTTTATATGCGTTCTATGGCAACGCGCCAGGCGAATTCTTCGATATCCAAACACATCGCTCCGGCATTGGATGTGTTGAAAGCGGCCGGATTTGATTTGATCATTCTCGAAACTTCTGGTATCGGGCAATCTGGTGCGGAAGTGATGGAATATGCTGATCTTCCTTTGTACGTGATGACGCCTGAATACGGTGCTGCGACCCAGTTGGAGAAAATTGACATGTTGGACTTTGCGCAAATTGTGGCGATCAATAAATTTGACAAGAAAGGGGCGGAAGATGCTTTACGAGATGTGAAGAAAACCTTTCAGCGCAACCACGAACGTTTTACCGAATCCCCTGAAAACATGCCGGTTTATCCGACACGTGCCTCACAGTTCAATGATGCCGGAACCAACCAGCTTTACAAAGCTTTGATGGCAAAATTGAATGATTCGAATGGGAAATTTGAATCGAATTTGGCATTTGACAAAGTAGCCAAAGAACAAATTACGGCGGTGATTCCACCAAAACGTGTCCGTTATCTTTCTGAGATTGTTGAGAACAACCATTCTTATGACAAATGGGCGGATGAACAAAGCAAACTGGCACAGGAAATTTACGCTTTGGATATTTCAACTAAAATTTTAAGTGAAGAGGATAAATCATTTGATTTAGAATATATTAAAAATAAAAAATTAGAAAAATTAACACCTGAGAATAGAGATTTAATTCAAAGTTGGGACGAAAAGAAAAAACGTTACGAAGACGAATTTTATATTTTCAAAGTTCGTGACAAAGAAATCAAAATTCAAACCCATACCGAATCACTTTCACACACACAGGTTCCGAAGGTTTCCTTGCCAAGATACGAAGCCTGGGGTGATGTTCTGAAATGGAGTTTGCAGGAAAATGTTCCCGGCGAATTCCCTTACACCGCCGGAATTTATCCGTTCAAACGAACCGGAGAAGATCCGACGCGAATGTTTGCCGGAGAGGGTGGACCGGAAAGAACCAACCGACGTTTCCATTATGTGAGTCTGGGAATGCCGGCCGCGCGTTTGTCAACAGCTTTTGACAGTGTGACTTTGTACGGTCAGGATCCGGCAATCCGTCCCGATATTTACGGAAAAATCGGAAATGCGGGCGTTTCCATTGCAACTTTGGATGATGCGAAAAAATTGTATTCGGGATTTGATTTGTGCGCGCCGACAACTTCGGTAAGTATGACCATCAATGGCCCGGCTCCGATGTTGCTTGGATTCTTTATGAATGCGGCAATCGATCAGCAATGTGAATTGTACATCAAAGAAAATAAGTTAGAAGCCAAAGTTGAACAGAAATTAAAGGAAAAATATGATAATCAAGGCTTGAAACGACCGGAATACAACGGTCCTTTACCGGAAGGAAACGATGGTCTGGGCTTGATGTTATTAGGTTTAACGGGTGATGAAGTTTTACCTGAGGATGTTTATGCGGAAATCAAAGCGAGAACTTTGGCAACGGTTCGCGGAACTGTTCAGGCAGACATTCTGAAAGAAGATCAGGCACAAAATACCTGTATTTTCTCGACTGAATTTGCCTTGCGTTTGATGGGCGATGTTCAGCAGTATTTCATCGATAAAAAAGTGAGGAATTTTTATTCGGTTTCGATTTCCGGATACCACATTGCAGAAGCGGGTGCAAACCCGATTTCTCAGTTGGCATTTACCTTGGCAAACGGATTTACTTATGTAGAATATTATCTGTCAAGAGGAATGAATATCGATGATTTCGCTCCGAATTTATCGTTCTTCTTCTCAAATGGTATCGACCCGGAATACGCGGTGATTGGTCGTGTGGCAAGAAGAATTTGGGCGAAAGCCATGAAAAACAAATACGGCGGGAATGAACGTTCTCAAATGTTGAAATATCATATCCAGACTTCGGGAAGAAGTTTGCACGCACAGGAAATTGCATTTAACGATATCCGTACTACTTTACAGGCATTGTATGCGATTTATGATAACTGTAATTCATTACATACCAATGCTTATGATGAGGCAATTACAACTCCTACGGAAGAATCTGTTCGTCGGGCAATGGCCATTCAGTTGATTATCAATAAAGAATTGGGATTGGCGAAAAATGAAAACCCGATTCAGGGCTCGTTTATCATTGAAGAACTGACCGATTTGGTGGAAGAAGCCGTTTATGCGGAATTTGACCGTTTGACCGACAGAGGAGGCGTTTTAGGTGCAATGGAAACTATGTACCAACGTGGGAAAATTCAAGATGAAAGTATGTATTACGAGCACTTGAAGCATACAGGGGAATTCCCCATCATTGGTGTGAATACGTTTTTAGGTTCTGATGGTTCTCCGACAATGCAACCTAAAGAAGTGATTCGTTCAACAGAAGAAGAGAAGCAATACCAGATTGAGGCGGTGAAGAATTATCAGAATGCCAATAAAGATCATTCGAAAGAACAATTGAAAAAATTAAATGAAGTTGCGCTGAATAATGGAAATCTTTTTGAAGAAATCATGGAATCTGTTAAATACAATTCTTTGGGAGAAATTACCAATTCACTTTTCAATGTAGGAGGGAAGTACAGGAGGAATATGTGATTTATGGTTGGAAGATGGAAGATGGAAGATGGAAAGGAATTTAAGTGATAATTATATAAAGAAGAATCTCGAAAGGGGTTCTTTTTGTTTTTACTCAAGATACTTTGATAAAGCCATTTTATAAATTATATGTATTTAATTATAAGACGTCATTAAATAATTTGCTAAATCAAATAAATTTGTATAAATTTGAATTATAAAAAGTCTAAAATTATACTATTATGACAACCACATATAAACAAAAAGAAATTCAAAACTTCGCAAAAGACGCTCCTACTATGTATTATGCAGGAAATGCAGCCATTCCTTTAAATGATTTGACTTCCATTCAGAAAATGACCATCATCAAAAATGGTATTTCCAAAAACTATCTGGAAACTTTTAAAAAGGCCACAGCTCTGGATTATGATTCTCTGGCGGGCGCACTTTCTGTAACCCGTGCTACACTCATAAACAAAAAGGGAGCTCAGAAATTCAGTGATCAGGTCAGTGAAAAAATTGTTTCATTGGCAGACTTGTATTCGTTTGGTTATGAAGTTTTTGAAGACAAAGACAAGTTCAATAAATGGATGTTCATACCCAACCAGGCATTGGGTGGTTTGGCGCCATTTGACATCATAGACAACTACTATGGTAAGGAAGAAGTCCGCAATTTGATTGGCCGTATCGCTTATGGTGTCTTTTCATAGTTATGTTGGTTTACAGAATTAGTAAAACACAATACGCCGGTGACTTGAATGGAACCGGAGCTAAGTTATTTGGCGGACGCTGGAACCATATTGATACACCCTGTATCTATACGGCTTCGAGTCGTTCGCTGGCGGTTTTGGAATATTCGGTCAATGTCAATGTGGACTATATTCCGAGGGCATTGAGTATTTGTATCTTTGAAATTGATGAAAGCCAAATCAAAGAAATAAAAACGAAAAAGCTTCCGGGAGATTGGAAAGATGTTCCTGCACCGTTTTCAACCAAGGACTTTGGAACAAAACTTTTGCAAAAAGGAGTTTCCATTATTAAAATCCCTTCGATTGTGATTCCCGATGAATTCAATTATCTCCTGAATCCATTGGTCAATAAAAACTCTTTCAAACTG
>PJTQ01000832.1_pt1 | contig 12481 bp, 11 predicted proteins | sample 1512231 | NCBI WGS metagenome assembly PJTQ01 (sample SAMN08177688, study PRJNA422409) | Soil metagenome, whole genome shotgun sequencing project. | isolation source: Soil (3) enriched on wood chips | place: USA: Madison | collected 2015-01-15 | reverse complement strand
TGAAGATCACGATCAGCGGCAGATCGTGGCGCATCGCGCAGGCATAGTCGTTGAAGTCGTGCGCGCCGGTGATCTTCACGCAGCCCGTGCCGAATTCAGGGTCGACGAAATCGTCGGCGATGATGGGAATGTTGCGGTCGCAAAGCGGCAGCTCGACCTGCTTGCCGACCAGGTGCTTGTAGCGGGGGTCATCGGGATGCACGCACAGCGCGCCGTCCGCCAGCATGGTTTCCGGACGGGTGGTGGCGATGGTCATGCCGCGCAGCGTGTTCACCATGGACCCGATGGCGTCGAACGCCGTGGTCGAGGCCTTCGTTCGCCTGCACGAGCAAGGCCTGGTCTACCGCGGCACGCGCCTGGTCAACTGGGACCCGGTGCTGAAGACCGCGATCTCGGACCTCGAGGTCGAGAACCGCGAAGTGCCCGGCCACATGTGGCACTTCAAGTACCCGCTGGCCGGCGGCGAGACCTACGAATACATCGAGCGCGACGCCGACGGCAACGTCACCCTGCGCGAGACGCGCGACTACATCGCCATCGCCACCACGCGCCCGGAAACCATGCTCGGCGACGGCGCGGTGGCGGTGCATCCGTCGGACGCGCGCTACGCGCCGATCGTCGGCAAGCTGTGCGAGATCCCGGTCGGGCCGAAGGCGCATCGCCGCCAGATCCCGATCATCGCCGACGAGCATCCGGACCCGGACTTCGGCTCGGGCGCGGTCAAGATCACCGGCGCGCACGACTTCAACGACTACCAGGTCGCGCGGCGCCACGGCATCCCGCTGTACGCACTGATGGACGATACGGCGCGCATGCGCACCGACGGGCTCGGGTACGAGGACAGCGCGGCCATCGCCGGCCGCGCAGCGCGCGGCGAGGACGTCGGTGACGTCTCGGCGGTGAACCTGGTCCCCGGCGACCTGCGCGGCCTGGACCGCTACGAGGCCCGCAAGCGGGTGGTCGAGGCGATCACCGCCGAAGGCCTGGCCGTCACCGACGCAGAAAGCGCGCCGATGGTCGAGGCCAAGCCGATCATGCAGCCGTTCGGCGACCGCAGCGGCCAGGTGATCGAACCGTTCCTGACCGACCAGTGGTTCGTGAAGATGGACGGTCTGGCCAAGCGTGGACTCGAACTGGTCGAGTCGGGCGAAGTGAAGTTCGTCCCGCCGAACTGGATCAACACCTACCGCCACTGGCTGGAGAACATCCAGGACTGGACGATCAGCCGCCAGCTCTGGTGGGGACACCGCATCCCGGCGTGGTTCGACGAAGCCGGCAAGGTCTACGTCGGCCGCAGCGAGGCGGAAGTCCGCGGGAAGAACGGCCTCGGCGACACGCCGCTGCGCCAGGATCCGGACGTGCTGGAAACCTGGTTCTCCTCGGCGATGTTCCCGTTCAGTACCCAGGGCTGGCCGGACGAGGACGCGATGGGCGAGCTGGGCTTCGACATCGCCCTGCCCACCAGCGTGCTGGTCACCGGCTTCGACATCATCTTCTTCTGGGTCGCGCGGATGATCATGATGACCGACCACCTGGTCGGCCGCGTGCCGTTCCGCGACGTGTACATCACCGGGCTGGTGCGCGACGCGCACGGGCACAAGATGTCCAAGTCCAAGGGCAACGTGCTCGACCCGCTGGACATCATCGACGGCATCACCGCGGACGCGCTGGTCGCCAAGCGCACCACCGGCCTGATGAAGCCGCAGGACGCGCCGAGGATCGAGAAGGCCACGCGCAAGGAATTCCCCGCAGGCATCAACGCCCACGGCGCCGACGCGCTGCGCTTCACCATGGCCGCGCTGGCCGGCCCCGGCCGCGACATCAAGTTCGACCTGTCGCGCGCCGAGGGCTACAAGAACTTCTGCAACAAGCTGTGGAACGCGACCCGCTTCGCGCTGATGAACGTCGGCGACGAGGCGACGTTCGATGGCGCGCCGCAGCCGAGGACCGACGCGGAAAAGTGGATCCTGTCGCAGCTGGCGCGCACCAGCGCCGAGGCGGCCGGGCATTTCGCCAGCTATCGCTTCGACCTGCTTGCGCACACGCTGTACGAGTTCGCCTGGAACCAGTTCTGCGACTGGTTCGTGGAGCTCGCCAAGCCGGCGCTGCACGGCGACGACGCCGAAGCCGCCGATTCCACCCGCCACACCCTGCTGTACGTGCTCGACGCGCTGCTGCGCCTGCTGCATCCCCTGGTCCCGTTCGTCACCGAGGAGCTGTGGCAGGCGGTGGCGCCGAAGCTGGGCAAGTCCGGCCGCACGATCATGCTGCAGCCGTATCCGCAGGCCGGCGACATCGATACCGCCGCGTACGCGCGGGCCGATGCCGACATCGAGTGGCTCAAGGCGATGGTTTCGGCCGTGCGCCGGATCCGCAGCGAACTGGGCGTGTCGCCGGCGAAGCAGGTGTCGCTGCTGGTCCGCGGCGGGCATGCCGACGACGTCGCGCGCATCGCCCGGCTCGACGCGCAGCTGCGCTTCCTGTGCCGGCTCGAACGCATCGAAACGCTGGCCGGCGAGCCGCCCGCCGCCGCACCCGCGGTGGTCGGCGACCTGCAGCTGTTCGTGCCGCTGGAAGGCCTGGTCGACCTGGACGCCGAGCGCGCGCGCCTGGACAAGGAACTGGCCAAGGTCGCCGCGGAGAAGGGCAAGAGCGAAGCGAAGCTGGCCAGGTTCGGCGGCAACGTCCCGCCGGCGGTGGTCGAGCAGGAGCGCCAGCGCCTGGCCGACTGGAGCGCCAAGCTGGAGGCGCTCGCCGCACAGCGGAACAGGCTGTAGGGCGGGCCACGGCGCACCCTCACCACGTCCTCTCCCGCAAGCGCGAGAGGGGCGATGGTGCCGTGCGGGAGTCCTTTGATCGCCTGTCCAGCGATCCGCAATAGCAGCGTGGCTTACGGGTCGAACAGTTCCCTGGCCATCACGATCGCGTCCTCGCGCCCGACGTACGCCGGGTAGTAGCGCGGGCGGCGGCCGATCTCGCTGAAGCCTTCATCCTCGTACAGCGCGATCGCGTGCGGGTTCGACGGTCGCACCTCGAGGAATACCCGCTGCGCGCCGTGCCCGTGCACGAACTTCAGCAGCGCGCGCAACAGGCGCCGGCCCAGGCCCTGGCCCTGCTCGTCCGGGTCGATGCACAGGTTGAGCACGTGCGCCTCGCCGGCGGCGACGCTGAGCACGCCGTAGCCGAGGATGCGGCCGCCCTCCTGCAGGATCCACGCCGGGTAGTCGGCACGCAGGCAGTCGCGGAAGATGCCGTGCGTCCACGGGAACGGATAGGCGCGGCGCTCGATCTCCATCACCGCGTCGAGGTCGCTTTCGCGCATCGGCCGCAGGCGGCCCCTGGCGGCCCCTGCACGGTCGGAAGCGATCGCGCCCATGCCGCAAGCCCGCTCAGCGGGCGCGCGTCGCCGCCCGCAGCGCGCGCAGCCGCGGCCACAGCGCGCGCTTGGCGGCCGGATCGCGCAGGCGCGCGGTGGGCATCCACTCGCGCGCGAGCACGGCCGCATCGGGGGCGTCGGCATCCCGTCCCGCGGCGCGCAGCAGCGCATGCAGCAGGGCATCGTCGGGAAGCGCCGCGGCCGCCGGGGCGGTGGCCCGGTACACGGTATGGCCAAGCGCCTCGAGCACGTCGCGCTGCAGCCGGTCCCAGGTCACGACGCCGCCCCGCCGTCGCCCTCGCCGGCCGACCCGCGACGCCTGAACCACAGGAGCGGTCCGGACAGCGCGTACAGCACGCCCGCGGCGAGCAGCGTCTTGGCCGGGTCGATCACCAGCGCGATGATCACCGCCACCGCGATCAGCAGGGTGAAGAACGGCACCTTTTCCGGCCCGCGACCGCCCTTGAAACTGTTGTAGCGCAGCCCGCTGACCATCAGCAGGCCGGTGACCACGGTGACCGCGAGCGCGGCGTAGCGCAGGTCGTCGCCGCTCCAGTCCAGGTCGTGGCAGGTCCAGACGAAGCTGGCCATCAGCCCCGCCGCCGCCGGGCTGGCCAGGCCGATGAACCAGCGCTTGTCCACCTTGGCCACCTGGCTGTTGAAGCGCGCCAGCCGCAGCGCCGCGCACGCCGCGTACAGGAAGGCCGCCAGCCAGCCCACCCGGCCCAGGGTGCCGCCGTCGAGCTTCAGCGACACCAGCGCCCAGTGGTACATCACCAGCGCCGGCGCCATGCCGAAGCTGACCAGGTCGGCCAGCGAGTCGTACTGCACGCCGAATTCGGTCTGGGTATTGGTCATCCGCGCCACCCGGCCGTCGAGGCCGTCGAGGATGGCGGCGACGAAGATCGCCACGCACGCGGCCTCGAAGCGACCCTGCGAGGCCGCGATGATCGCGAAGAAGCCCGCGAACAGGCCACCGGTGGTGAACAGATTCGGCAGCAGGTAGATGCCGCGGCTGCGCGGGCGTTGCACGGGCTGGTCGTCCATGGGCGCGAGTGTATCCGCACCGGAAGCGGCGTGGCAGGCCGTCGGGCGGTCACGGTTCGATGCCCCGCGGCTTGCGCCGGAGCGCCGGCAGTGCTGGAATCGCTGCGCTGACCGCTTCCCGCAGGAATTCCACATGCCTCGCCACGCGCTGAAAACCCTGTTCGGCCTGTCCCTCCTGCTCACGGTGGGCGCCGCCGCATCGGCTGACGAGCTTTACCAATGGAAGGACGCCAACGGCGTCACCCATTATTCGCAGACGCCGCCGCCCAGCGGCAGCTACAGCTCACGCACCGAAAGCAGCCGCGACGCCGCCCTCCCGCCCGCCGACGCCACGGCGGAAACGACGCCCGAATCGCCGGCCGAATCACCGCAGTGCACCGCCGCGCGCAGCAACATCGCCCTGCTCGAGAGCCAGACGCCGGTGCAGCAAGACCTCGACGGCGACGGCGAGCCCGACAAGACCCTCGACGACACCGAGCGCGCCAACCAACTCGAACTGGCCCGCGCGCTGCTCAAGGCCAATTGCCCGGACGGCGCGGTGGCGGCGCAGTAAGCGTCGCACCGCGGCTCCCGGAGGCGGCTATGCGGCTGGGCTGGGCGCTGCTGTTGGGCGTGGTGGCCGGTGTCGGGCTGGCCTGGTGGCTGTCGCGCGACACGCCCGAGCAGGCGCAGGAGAAACAGGCCCGCGCCGAGCAGGCCGCGGCGGCGAATTTCGAGGAATCGCGCCCGGTGCTGTACCGCTGGCGCGATGACAACGGCGCCCTGCACGTCACCGGCACCGCGCCCAAGGGCCGCAAGTACGAACGCATCCCGATCGAGCCCGACCCGGCGATCGAAGTCCGCGGCGACCGCCGCTAGGCAGTCCGCCCCCGCTGTGCAATCCGGCAACAGCAAGGCGCCAGCATGGGAGCCGCCGCGGCCGATTCTGTCGCCATGGGGTCTGCCACTTTGGGAGCGGCCATGGCCGCTCCCACCAGATCCGTTCGATGCAAGCGCCGGCCGGCAGTCCACCGGTTCCCGCCGCCTGCCCGCTTGAAGGCCGGAGGCCGAAAGCCACCATGGCCGCCACCCGCGTTCCCAGGCCTCAGGCCTGCTGCACTGCCGCATGGCAGAATGGCCGTTCCTTCGCCAAAGCCACGTCCATGCGCCTGTCGCACTTCCACCTGCACACCGAAAAGGAAACCCCGGCCGAAGCCGAGATCGCCAGCCACAAGCTGATGCTCAAGGCCGGCATGCTGCGCAAGCTCGCCGCCGGCCTGTACACCTGGTCGCCGCTGGGCCTGCGGGTGTTGCGCAAGGTCGAGGCGATCGTGCGCGAGGAGATGGACCGCGCCGGCGCGCTCGAACTGCTGATGCCCACCATCCAGCCCAGGGAGCTGTGGGAGGAAACCGGGCGCTGGCAGAAGTTCGGCAACCAGCTGCTGAAGATCCGCGACCGCAAGGAGGCCGAGTACTGCTACGCGCCGACCGCCGAGGAAGTGATCACCGACTACGCCCGCAACGAGCTGTCCAGCTACAAGCAGTTGCCGCTGAACTTCTACCAGGTCCAGACCAAGTTCCGTGACGAGATCCGGCCCCGCTTCGGGGTGATGCGCGCGCGCGAGTTCCTGATGAAGGACGCCTACTCGTTCGACCTCGACGCCGACGGCATGCAGCGTTCCTACGAGGCCATGCACGCGGCCTACGTGCGCATCTTCACCCGCTTGGGGCTGCGCTTCCGCGCCGTGCAGGCCGACTCGGGCGCGATCGGCGGCGACGCCTCGCAGGAGTTCCACGTGCTGGCCGACTCCGGCGAGGACGCGATCGCCTTCTCCAGCGGCTCCGACTACGCCGCCAACGTCGAGGCCGCGCGCGCGGCCGAACCCGGTGCGCGCCCGGCGGCGGCCGAAGCGATGCGCAAGGTCGACACGCCCACGCAGAGGACCTGCGAGGACGTCGCCGCGCTGATGGGCATCGACTTGCAGCGCACCGCCAAGTCGCTCGCGCTGGTGGGCGCGGACACCGAGGGCAACGACCAGTTCGTGCTCGCCCTGGTGCGCGGCGACCATGAGGCCAACGCCATCAAGCTGGCCAAGATCGAGGGCCTGGCCGAGTACCGCATGGCGACCGATGCCGAAATCCTCGACCACCTCGGCAGCGAACCCGGTTTCCTCGGTCCGGTCGCCACGAAGAAGCCGGTCCGCGTGCTCGCCGACCGCGAGGTCGCGGCCATGGCCGATTTCGTGGTCGGCGCCAATGAACCGGGGTTCCACCTGGCCGGCGTCAACTGGGGCCGCGACCTGCCCGAGCCCGACGTCGTCGCCGACATCCGCAGCGTGGTCGAGGGCGACATGGCCGAGGACGGCGGCCGGCTGCAGATCGTGCGCGGCATCGAGGTCGGTCACGTCTTCCAGCTCGGCGACAAGTACGCGCAGGCGATGGGCTGCACCGTGCTCGACGAACAGGGCAAGCCGCGGGTGCTGAAGATGGGCTGCTACGGCGTCGGCATCTCGCGCATCGTCGCCGCCGCGATCGAGCAGAACCACGACGACAACGGCATCCTGTGGCCCGACGCGATGGCACCCTGGCGCGTGGCGGTGTGCGTGATCAACCCCAAGCGCGACGAAGCCGTTGCCACCGCAGCCGACACCCTGTACCGCGAACTGTGCGAAGCCGGCATCGAAACCGTGCTCGACGACCGCGGCTTGCGCCCGGGCCAGATGTTCGCCGACATCGAACTGATCGGCATCCCGCACCGCGTCGTGGTCTCCGGGCGCGGCCTGGAAGCGGGCACGTTCGAATATCGCGCGCGTTCCGCCGATGCATCGGAAAACCTCGACCGCGAAGCGCTTTTCGCGCGCCTGCGCTGACCGCACGCGCCCAGGCCCGCTCCTTCAAGGGACGGGTTGGGAGGGGATGGGTTTCGATCCGGCACGGACATTATTCTGGTTCTTCTCCCAACTGAGGGGACCGGCGCCCGGGGATCGGCAAGAGGCTGCAGGCGACGTTACGGATTGTCATCCCGAGCGCAGCGAGGGATCTGTTTTGCTTCCCAGCAGATCCCTCGCTGCGCTCGGGATGACAGGCCGTTTTGGTGCAGGGGTCGTTTGTTTGGTACAGGGGTCGTTCGTCGGGAACCGGGCGCCAGTTCCCTCGGTTGGGAGAAGAACCATTATTTTTGCCTCCGCCGGCTGCACGGAACCCCATCCGCCTCCCTGCCCCACTCATTGAAAAGGGGGAAAACATCCCTCGATGCGTGTCGAGAATCCTGAATCGCGCGGCATTTCCGGCATCCATGCGGCAACCCAAGTTTGGGATAATCCTGCAATTGCGATTATCATCGCGAAACTGCCACGGAATGGCTTCGCCCCTCAAAGATAATCCGGAGATTTTGATGGCAATCGACCTGACCGGCCTTTCGGCCAAAGAACTGGACACGCTGATCAACAAGGCCAAGGCCCGCAAGACCACGCTCAAGAAGCGCAAGCCCATCACCACCGTGCGCAGCAAGCTGCGCCAGCTGGCCGAAGCCGAGGGCTACACGGTTGAAGAACTGTTCGGTGGCCGCCCCACGAAAACGGCCGCAAAGCCGCGCAAGGTCGCGAAGAAGGGCCGCAAGCTGGGCAAGGTGGCGCCGAAGTACCGCAACCCGGCCAACCCCAAGGAAACCTGGACCGGTCGCGGCAAGCAGCCGCGCTGGATGGCAGCGCTGACCAAGAAGGGCAAGAAGGTCGAGGATTTCCTGATCAAGAAGTGACCGGGAACCAAAGCCCCGAAGGAAACGCCGGCCGACGCCGGCGTTTCTCTTTCCGGCGACCGGAATGCAGCGCTTGTGGGAGCGGCTTCAGCCGCGAGCTTTTTCCTTCGACAAAGTCTCTGGATCCCCGCTTTCGCGGGAATGACGATCAAGGGCACAGGCGCTTGTAGGAGCGGCGGAAGCCGCGAGCTTTTGATCTCCCGACAGCTGCCGGAAAGCTCGCGGCTTCCGCCGCTCCTACAAAACCCCGGCTTCTCCGAATCCCCAATCCCCAATCCCCAATCCCCAATCCCCGCCTTCAAAGATTCCGCCGCGTCGGCAGCAGCAGGTTGCCGAACAACAGCCCGGCGATCAGCGCCAGCAGGATATTGATCACCGCCATCGCCGCCTGCTGGCCGGCGGCGAAGTCCTGCTGCTGGATCAGCGTCAGCACGCCGCGCACGCTGGAACTGCCGGGCACCATCAGGATGATGCCGGGCACGCGCACCAGCGCACCCGGGCGCTGGGTCCAGCGCGCATAGGCGTTGCCGCCCGCGGTCAGCACCAGCGCGGCGACGAAGATCCCGACCGGGCCGCCCCAGTCGTCGCCCACCAGGCGCGTGATCACGTAGCCCGACATCGCCGCGCCGATCACCAGCGGCCAGTCGCGGCGGGCGGCGCGGAACAGCACGGCGAAGGCCAGGCCGCCCGTCGCCAGCGCGCACCACTCCACCCAATGCGGCTGCGGGCGCAGCGCACGCACGTGCGGTTCGATGCCCAGCGCCTGCGCGGCCATCAGCGCGATCATCGTGCCGACGGTGAGCTTGAGCATGGTGCTCATCGCGCCCGCGATCCGCGCCATGCCCGACACCAGGTGCTGGCTGGTCAGCTCGTTGAACGCATTGGTCAGCGTCATGCCCGGCATCAGCACGATCAGTGCGGCGATGATCACGGTGTTGAGGTTCAGCGGCCCGACCAGCGCGGCCACCGCGATGGCCACGGTGGCCGCGACCATCGCCGAAAGCGCCTCGCTGGCCTCGCGCAGCCGCGGCCGCGTCGACGAGGCCCAGTCGATCGTCCCCACCAGCATGCCGATCGCGCCCGCGGTGCCGATATCCAGCCACGGCAGGCGCAGCAATCCGGCCACGCTCGCCGCCGACAGGCCGAAGGCCAGCGCGCGCAATACCTGGTCGCGGCGCGACGCGGGGCGGTCCAGCGCGCGCAGTGCGGCGTAGCCTTCGGCCAGCCCGATCCGCCCGGCCATCACGTCCTCGGCGATGCGGTCGGCCTCGCACAGCTTGGCCAGGTCGTCGTCCCCGGGCGGCACGCGGATCACGCGGGTGGTATCGCTTTCACCCGGCGGCCGCGTGGGGTCGCTGAAGGTGAGCACCATGCCGGTCGGGTTCGCCATCGGCTCGCAGTCCAGCCCCAGGGTCTGCGACACGGACACCAGCGCACCCTCGAGGCGCTGGGCGGTGGTGCCATAGGTGTGCAGGCGTTCGGCCAGTTCCACCACGAAGGCGATGCGGGCGGCGTAGCCGATGTGCTGGAAGGAGGTCTGCGACATCGGCAAAGCATCGCATGCGGGCATGGCCGCTGGCACCTGTCCGCCGCCGCGCCCGGGGTGTATCGATGGCCGTCACCCGGCCTTGGTAGCCTGTATGCTCGCTGCCATCGCGTACCGCGGGGCGGAACCCGCAGGGCACGGAGCACGCAACGGCACATGGGCGTCACCCCCAGCAACGCACCCGCCATCGACACCGACCCGGGCAGCGGCCAGTTGCGGCTGCGCGGCCAGTGGACGCTGGAACACGCGCTCGCCGTCGGCAAGGCGCTGCGCAGCGACGACCTGGGCCAGGTCCGCGCCGTCGACGCCACCGGCGTGGAGCGGTTGGACTCGGCCGGCGTGCTGCAGCTGCTGCGCTTCGCGCGACGCCAGGGCATCGACTACGAAGCGTTCGCGTTCCGCGAGGACCACCTCGCGCTGGTCGCCGCGATCGAGGACGTGGCCGACGACCGTCCCAAGCGCAAACGCGACTACGGTTTCCAGGCCGCGCTGGCACGGCTGGGTTTCGCGGTCACCGACAACTGGAAGGAGGTGATCGCCCTGGTCAGCTTCCTGGGCGAGAACCTGGTCAAGCTCGGCCGCACCATCCTCCAGCCACGCCGCCTGCGCATCACCGCCACCGTGCACCACATGGAGCAGGTGGGCCTGGACGCGGTGCCGCTGGTGGCGCTGCTGTCGTACCTGGTCGGCGCGGTGATCGCGTTCCTGGGCTCCACGATCCTGGCCGACTTCGGCGCCACGATCCTGGTGGTGGAACTGGTCAACATCGCCTTCCTGCGTGAGTTCGGCGTGCTGCTCACCGCGATCCTGCTCGCCGGGCGGACCGCCAGCGCCTTCACCGCGCAGATCGGTGCGATGGTCAGCCGCGAGGAGGTCGATGCGATCCGCACCCTCGGGCTGGACCCGATCGACCTGCTGGTGATCCCGCGCGTGCTCGCGCTGCTGGTGATGCTGCCGCTGCTGACGTTCATCGCCATGATCGCCGGCCTGCTCGGCGGCATGTCGGTGGGCGCGTTCAGCCTCGACATCCCGCCGCAGGCCTATTACGCGCGCATGCACGACACCATCGAGCTGCGGCACCTCCTGGTCGGCCTGTCGAAAGCCCCGGTCTTCGCCATCGTGATCGGCCTGATCGGCTGCCTGGAGGGCCTGCAGGTGCAGGGCACGGCGCAGTCGGTAGGCGAGCGCACCACCTCCAGCGTGGTGCAGACGATCTCGCTGGTGATCATCATCGACGCGCTGGCGGCGATCTGGTTCATGCACATGGGATGGTGATCGTGGAGCCGGGATTGGGAATTCGGGATTCGGGATTCGGAAAGGCGAATCCAGCTGGCATTGATGATCGCCCCAGGAGCGGCTTGCCGTGACGAATCCCCAATCCCGAATCCAGAATCCCGATGATCGCAAAGCGATCATTTCCGTACGCGGCCTGGTCAACCGCTTCGGCGAGCAGGTCGTGCATGACGACCTGGACCTGGACGTGAGGCAGGGCGAGATCCTCGGCGTGGTCGGCGGTTCGGGCACCGGCAAGTCGGTGCTGATGCGTTCGATCCTGGGCCTGCGCACGCCCAACGCGGGCCGGATCGAGGTGCTGGGCGTGGACGCGCGCGCGGACAATGCCCAAAGCCGTCTGCACATCGAGCGCAACACCGGCGTGCTGTTCCAGGACGGCGCCCTGTTCTCCTCGCTCACCGTGGGCGAGAACGTGCAGGTGCCGCTGAAGGAGCACAGCCCGGAACTGCCCGACAGTTGGCGCTACGAACTGGCCCTGCTGAAGGTCAAGCTGGCCGGCCTGCCGGCCGAGGCCATCGACAAGCTGCCTTCGCAGCTGTCGGGCGGCATGCGCAAGCGCGCCGGGCTGGCGCGGGCGCTGGCGCTGGACCCGCCGCTGCTGTTCCTGGACGAGCCCACCGCGGGCCTGGACCCGATCGGCGCCAATGCCTTCGACCACCTGATCCGCACCTTGCAGCAGGCGTTGGGCCTGACCGTGTTCCTCATCACCCACGACCTCGACACGCTGTACGCTATCTGCGACCGCGTGGCGGTGCTGGCGGACAGGAAAGTGGTGGCGGTCGGCCCGCTGGCGGAAATCCAGGACCTCGACCATCCCTGGGTCCGCGAATATTTCAACGGTCCGCGCGGCCGGGCGGCCCGGAAGACCGGAATTGGGGATCAGGGATTGGGGATTCGATGAAAGCCGTTGCCCGATCCATCCGCCTCACACTCGACTCACCCGAGATTCCCGACATGTCTTACAAATCCCCAATCCCCAATCCCCAATCCCGGCTTTAACCATGGAAACCAAGGCCAACTACGTCCTGATCGGCGCGTTCACCATCCTGGTGGCGCTGTTCCTGCTCGGCTTCGGCCTGTGGGCGGCCAAGTATTCATCGGACAAGAGCTGGCGCGAGTACGACGTGGTCTTCCGCGAGCCGGTCACCGGCCTGACCGACGGCAGCAGCGTGCAGTACAACGGGATCGCCATCGGCATCATCGAGAGCCTGAAGCTCGCACCCAACGACCCGCGCGCGGTGATCGCGCGGCTCAAACTGCAGGCCGACGCGCCGATCAAGACCGACACCCGCGCCAAGCTGTCGATGACCAGCCTCACCGGCAGCCCGATCATCCAGCTCACCGGCGGCGACCCCAACAGCCCGCGCCTGACCGAGACGCCCGGGCACGAGGTGCCGATCATCCAGACCGAGCCCTCGGCGCTGCAGAACATCGCCGACACGGCCAACCGGCTGGTCGAGCGCCTGGACAAGGTGCTGAGCGA
>PJTQ01000830.1_pt1 | contig 12531 bp, 11 predicted proteins | sample 1512231 | NCBI WGS metagenome assembly PJTQ01 (sample SAMN08177688, study PRJNA422409) | Soil metagenome, whole genome shotgun sequencing project. | isolation source: Soil (3) enriched on wood chips | place: USA: Madison | collected 2015-01-15 | reverse complement strand
CGAGGCGGGTGCTGACGAGGCGGGCGCTGACGAGGCGGGTGCTGACGAGGGCGCTGCTGATGAGGCGGGTGCTGACGAGGCGGGTGCTGACGAGGGCGCTGCTGATGAGGCGGGTGCTGACGAAGGCGCTGCTGACGAGGCGGGCGCTGACGAGGCCGGTGCTGACGAAGGCGCTGCTGATGAGGCGGGCGCTGACGAGGCAGGTGCTGACGAAGCCGGTGCTGACGAAGCCGGTGCTGACGAAGCGGGTGCTGACGAAGCGGGTGCTGACGAGGCCGGTGCTGACGAGGCCGGTGCTGACGAAGCGGGCGCTGACGAAGCGGGTGCTGACGAGGCCGGTGCTGACGAAGCGGGCGCTGACGAGGGCGCTGCTGATGAGGCGGGCGCTGACGAGGGCGCTGCTGATGAGGCGGGTGCTGACGAGGCAGGTGCTGACGAGGGCGCCGCTGACGAGGGCGCTGCCGACGAGGGCGCCGCTGACGAGGGCGCTGCCGACGAGGGTGCCGCTGACGAGGGTGCCGCTGACGAAGCGGCCGCCGGCGAGGGCGACGCCGATGAGGGAGTGGGCGGACAGGCCGCTGCCGGCGAGGGCGCTGCCGATGACGACGGCCTGGCATCGTCGGGTGGGAACGACGAGTTCCTCGCTCCGCTGCTGATCGGCGGTCTCGGGATCATCGTGCTCGGCGCCGCACTCATGGTCATCCGCCGTCGCCACCAGGACGCCTGACACGCACGGATATCCGACGATGGGGCGGTCGCGTGAGGCGATCGCCCCATCGTCGTGGAAAGGTGGTGCAGGTGAGCTCTCACGCTGACCGCGCGCGCCGCGCCGACGGCGTCCCGGATCGCATCGCGCGCAACGCGACGATCGTCGCGCTCGCCATCATCGCGGCGTTCATCACCGTGACGGCGATCATGGTCGCACCGGCCGGTGCTCTGCCGGCGGCCGCCGGGGTGAAGTCCGCGATGTCGCCGTACTTCTCCCAGCGCTGGACGCTCTTCGCCCCGAACGTGCTGAAGTCCAACTACTACATCGAGGTGCAGGCGGGGTGGGCGGGCGCCGAAGGCGAGCGGCGCGTCTCGCACTGGATCGGTCTGACCGACCTGGAGCACGCGTTCACCGGTGCCGGCGTCGCGCGCCCCCGCATCTCGATGCTCAGCTGGAACGCCACGCGCACCTACCGCGAGCGCTACCTCGAACTCGACGAGGAGCAGCGCGAGTACGTGCGCACGACCTTCATCGAGGGCGACGGCGACAGCGGGTTCGTCGCGCGCGACGCGGTGGTCATCGCGGACGAGCTGAGCGACGGCAAGGACAATCGCGCGGACGTGATCCGGTTCCTAAGGGTCGACCACATGTTCCGCACGCACCTGACCAACTTCACGACGGCCTACCTGGGCCGCGACGTCGATCGCATCCGCTGGCGCGTGACGATCACGCGGGCCAACGACTTCGCGCACCGCTACGACGACGCGCAGCAGTTCACCGATGCGGTCACGACCTACGGCTGGCGCCAGGCGCGCGCGACGGTCCGCCCCGACGTCGAGGCGGCGTACCTGGACGTCATCGATCGCTACGATCCCGAGCGCACGCTCGTGAGGGAGACGGAGTGATGGCAGGCACGAAGATTCGCCTCGCTCCGGGGCCCTCGCTGAACCCAGCCGATGTCTGGGCGCGGCTGGTCACCTGGTTCACCGCGGCACCGCGGGTGCTGTACGGCGCGAGCCTGCTGCGGATCTTCGCGGGCGCCGCCCTGCTCGTCCAGTTCGTCCCGAGCTTCCTCGACCGCCACTACCTGTGGGGCGTCGCCTCGACCTGGCTCGACCCCCTCGTGAACCTCAACGGCTACTGGGCGATCTTCGACGTGCTCTTCCCGAAGGGCAACCCGACCCTGTTCGACGCGTCGTACGTCGTGTTCCTGCTGCTGATCGTCGCCTTCACGCTCGGCTGGCGCACCGCCTGGGTGACACCGGTCATGTGGTTCTTCCTGATGAGCCTGCAGACCAACGCCACGTTCCTGACCAACGGCGGCGACAACCTGCTGCGCATCGTGCTGCCGTTCATGTTCTTCATGCGCCTCTCGGCACACTTCTCGCTCGACGCGCTGCGGATCCGCCGTCGCGGCGCACGAGCGACCCGGGTGCCGGACTGGCTGTCGGCCACCGCGCACAACACCGGAGCGGTGATCTGCGGCATCCAGATCATCGCGGTGTACGTCGTATCGGGCCTGTGGAAGCTGCAGGGCAACGACTGGATCAACGGCTCCGCCCTGTACTACGCGCTCAACCTCGAGACGTACCGCGTGCTCCCCGGGCTGAGCGACCTCGCCTGGCAGGTCACGCCGTTCGTCTTCGCGATCACCTTCCTGTCGGTGTGGGTGCAGGTGGCCTTCCCGGTCATGCTGCTCTGGCGGCCGAGCCGGGTGTTCGCGCTGCTGTTCCTGATGGGGATGCACACGGGCATCGCGATCCTGCTCGGTCTCTGGCCGTTCTCGCTCGTCATGATCGGACTCGACATGCTGTTCGTCCGCGACGCGACCTTCACCTGGATGCTGCGCCTCGCGGGGAAGCTCCGAGACCGGCTGCTCCCCGACCGGCTGCGGCCTGCCGCGCGCCGAGCCGTGGCAAGCTGATCGGCATGCTCGACGTCGCGATCGTCGGTGCCGGACCCAACGGGTTGGCGGCCGCGGTCGTCCTCGCGCGCGCCGGCCTGCAGGTCGAGGTGTTCGAGGCCAATGAGACCATCGGCGGCGGCGCCCGCAGCGACACGGTCGACGGGGTCACCCTCGACTGGGGCTCGGCGGTGCACCCGATGGCGCTGGCCTCGCCGTTCCTGCAGCGGTTCGGACTCGCTGAGCGCATCCCGCTCGTCACGCCCGACGCGTCGTACGCGCACCCGCTCGACGACCGCGCGGTGCTGGCCTGGCACGACATCGAGCGGATGCCGGAAGCGCTGGGCGACGGTCATGCACGGGCGTGGCAGCGGCTGCTGGCCCCGCTCGCGCAGCGCATGGACGACCTCGGCGACACCGTGCTGGGCACGATGCTGCGCTGGCCGCCCCACCCCGTGCTGCTGGCACGCTTCGGTCTGCGCACGCTCGCGCACGGCGTGCCGCTGGGCGTGTCGCTGCCCGGTCGCGCCGACCGCGCGGCCAGCGCGTATCGGGCGTTCGGGGATAGGAGCCTGGGGGCGCGCGGGCGCGCCGCGCTGGCCGGGGTGTTCGCCCACTCGATCTCGCCGCTGCCGCGCCCGGCCGCCGCCGCGGCGGGGCTGGTCCTCGCGGCCGCCGCGCACGCCGGCGGATGGCCGATCCCCGTCGGCGGCACCGGGCGGATCACCGATGCGCTGCGCGACGACCTGCTCGCCCACGGCGGTCGCGTGCACACGGGCCGGCGCATCGGCGGAGTCGAGGAGATCCCGGCATCCCGCGCCCTGCTCTTCGACACCGCGCCCGACGCGCTGCTGCAGATCGCCGGTGACCGGCTGCATCCGCGCTACGCGCGGGCGTTGCGGCGCCACCGGTTCGGCGATGCCGCGTCGCGGGTGGACTTCATCCTGAACGCACCGGTGCCCTGGCGCGACGCGGACATCGCCCGCACCGGCACGGTGCACCTGGGCGGCGGAGCGCACGAGATCGCGGCGGCCGAACGGGCGGTGCGCCGCGGCATCCATCCTGAGCGGCCGTACGTCCTCGCCAGCCAGCCGACGCTGTTCGACGCGACCCGCGCCCCCGCGGGCACGCACGTGCTGTGGACCTATGCGCATGTGCCCGCCGGGTCGCAGCGCGATATGACCGCCCAGATCACGGCGCAGGTCGAGCGCTTCGCGCCGGGCTTCCGCGACACCATCGTCGGCACGCGCGTCATCACCGCCGCCGACCTGGAGCGCGGGAACGCGAACATGCGCGGCGGGGACATCGCCGCCGGCCGGGTGGACTTGCGCGGACTGCTGGCGCGACCCGTCCTGTCGCGCACGCCGTGGCGGGCCGGCGCCGGCGTGTACCTCTGTTCGGCGGCCGCCCCGCCCGGACCGGGGGTGCACGGCATGGGCGGATTCCACGCCGCCGCGCTCGCGCTGCGCGAAGTCTTCGGCATCGCGCACGTGCCCGACCTCGCGCCGTAGCGCGGCCGGGGGCCGGGGGCCGTGCGGGACGGGGTTGGGGTTCGGTGTCTGCGTGAGTCGGGGGTCTGCACGGTTCGCGCGGGCCGGGGTCGGGTTCGGGGCTCGCGCGGGCCGGGGTCGGGGCGGGCCGCGGTGCCGCGCGACTACGCTGGATGCCGTGATCCTCGGCATCGACACGTCTCTCGGCACGTCCGTGGCCGTCGCCGACGCCGACGGCGTCGTGTACGCCGAGATGTCGAGCGCGAACCCGCTGGGCCACGCCGAGGTGATCGGGATGCTCCTGCAGTCCGTGCTCGCCGATGCCGCCCGCGGCCCGGTCGGCGCGACCACGGCGCTCATGCCCGTCGCCGTCACCCACGTCGCCGCCGGCATGGGCCCGGGGCCGTTCACGGGGCTGCGCGTCGGCGTCGCCGCCGCGCGCGCGTTCGCGCTGGGCCGCGGCATCCCGGTCGTGCCGGTCGTCAGCCACGACGCCGCGGCGCTGGCCGTGCTGCTGGCCGACCCGTTCGCCGACGTCCCGCGCTTCGCCGTCGTCACCGACGCGCGGCGCCGCGAGTACGCGTACTCGGTGTACGACGGGATCGACGACGACGGGCTCCCCGTCCGCCGCAGCGGACCGGCGCTTGCGCCGCGGGATGAACTCGACGCGGTGCTCGCCGGGCTCGGCGCCGAGCGCCGCGACGCCTCCGTCATCCCCGCCGCCATGGTCGCGCTCGTCGCCGCGCGCGCCGTCGCCGCCGACCGGGTCGAGCAGCTCACCGAGCCCCTCTACTTGCGGGCGCCCGACGTCACGGTGCCCGCCGGGCCGAAGCGAGTGGGAACATGACGCTGCGCACGGCCACGGCATCCGATCTGTCGCTGATCATGGCGCTGGAACGCGCGTCGTTCCCGACCGACGCGTGGAGCGAGGCGATGATGGCGGCCGAGGTCGCCTCGCCGCACGGCCGCTATGTCGTCGATGTCGAGGCCGGGCGCCTCGTCGGATACGGGGGCGTGCGTGCGCCGCGCGGAGGGGCGGATGCCGACATCCAGACCATCGCGATCGCCGCCGGCGCTCGCGGAACGGGCCGCGGGCGGGCGCTGCTGACCGAACTTCTGACGACGGCGCGCGAGCGCGGCGCGCGCGAGGTGTTCCTCGAGGTGCGGGCCGACAATCCCGTCGCGCAGGCGCTGTACGCGTCGGAGGGCTTCATCGAGATCGCGCGGCGCCCGCGCTACTACCAGCCCGACGACGTGGATGCCGTGGTCATGAAGCTCGATCTGCCCGGGTGGGCCGCGGCGCGCGCGGCGGGGTCCGGGGACGCGGCGGGATCCGGGGGTGCCGGGGGGTCCGGGGGTGCTGGGGGTGAGCCGGGGATGGCGGCGCGCGCGACGGGGTCCGGGGCCCCTGCAGGTGAGCCGGGCACGGTGGGGAAGGGGTGGTGCTGATGAACCGCGACGAACCGCTCGTGCTCGGGATCGAGACGAGCTGCGACGAGACCGGCATCGGGATCGTGCGCGGCCGCACGCTGCTGAGCAACACGATCGCGTCGAGCATGGACGAGCACGCCCGCTACGGCGGGGTCATCCCCGAGATCGCGGCGCGGGCGCACCTCGAGGCGCTGCAGCCGGCGATCGAACGGGCCGTCGGCGAGGCGGGCATCGCGCTGAGCGACGTGGATGCCGTGGCGGTCACGTCCGGCCCAGGCCTGGCGGGCGCCCTCATGGTCGGCGTCGGCGCCGCGAAGGCCCTCGCCGTGGCGCTGGACAAGCCGCTCTACGCCGTCAACCACCTCGTCGGGCACATCGCCGCGGACCTCCTCACCGGCGAGGAGGTCGAGTATCCGACCGTGGCGCTGCTGGTCAGCGGCGGGCACACCTCGCTGCTGCTGGTGCGCGACCTCGTCGACGACGTCGAGCTGCTCGGCGAGACGATGGACGACGCGGCCGGCGAGGCCTTCGACAAGATCGCGCGGATCCTCGGGCTGCCGTATCCGGGCGGTCCCGAGATCGACCGCGCCGCGGCGCAGGGCGACCCGGACGCGATCCGGTTCCCGCGCGGGATGTCGCGGGCGTCGGACATGGCCGAGCACCGCTACGACTTCTCGTTCTCGGGGCTGAAGACCGCCGTCGCCCGCTGGGTGGAACGTGCCGAGGCAGCCGGTGAGACGGTGTCGGTGCCGGATGTCGCGGCATCCTTTCGCGAGGCGGTCGTCGACGTGCTCGTCACGAAGGCGCTCGACGCGTGCGCCCGGCACGACGTGCCGCGACTGCTGCTGGGCGGCGGGGTCATCGCGAACAAGCGGCTGCGCGACGTCGCCCTCGAGCGCGCCGCTGCGGCGGGGGTGACCGTGCGGATCCCGCCGCTGTCGCTGTGCACCGACAACGGCGCGATGATCGCCGCGCTGGCCGCCGAGCTGATCATGTCGGGGCGGACGCCGTCGACGCTCGAGTTCGGCGCCGACTCGACGCTGCCCGTGACCGAGATCCAGGTGGCGGTGCCCGCATGAGCGGCGTGGACGATGTGACCCCGGACGCGGATGCCGGGGTGCCGGGCGGGGATGCTGGGGTGCCGGGGCCGTCTGGGGTGCCGGAGCGGTCGACGCGCGCCGAGCTGCGCCGAGCCGGGAATCGTGGTGAGGTGCCCGGTGAGGTGCCCGGTGGGTCGGATGTGCCGGGGGTGTCGGCGGTGCCGGTCGAGCGACGCGGGGATGGCGAGGCGGTGCCGGTCGAGGTGCGGAGAGGCGCCGGCATCCCGCCGGTTCCCGCAACGCCGGCGGCCGAGGCGGCCATCGCCCCGCTCGCGCCCGCGGTGGAATCGCCGTCGTCGGACGTGGCGACGGCGGGGGATGCGCCGGCGCTGCCCGGTGCGCACCGCGGGGGGTTTCGGCGGGCGCTGACCGAGCCCGTGCCGGTCGCCGAGCCCGTGCACGAGGTTGAGCCGGAGGTGCAGTGGGCGCCGATTCCGGCGCCGCTGCCGCGGAGCGCCCCGTGGGCGCTGACGTTCGCGATCCTGGGGCTGACGTTCTCGTTCCTGGTGGGCTGGGGGTTCCTCGTCGGGATCGTCGGTGCGGTTCTGGCGATCGTGGCGCTGCGGCGCCCGTGGGAGTCACGACGCCTCGCGGTCTGGGCCCTGTGCCTGAGCCTGCTGTCGCTGCTCTACAGCGCGGGGTGGCTCTGGTGGGCGTCGACCCAGGGCCCCCTCCTGGGCTGACCCCGAGGTCGTATCTCTCGCGCCGAGGTCGTATCTCCGTCGTCGAGGTCGTATCTCTCGCGCCGAGGTCGTATCTCCCGAGATACGACTTGAACGCCGAAGATACGTGTTCAATGCCCGAGATACGATCTCGCGGGAAGAGGCAGGGTGCCTCAGACGCGCTCGGCGAGGATCGCGACGCGACGCGGCGCGGACTTCGGACCCACGCGGGTCAGGATCAGCGTCGCGGACGCGTCGCCGCGCAGCCGCAGCTTGCGCCGGAACTGCGCCGGATCGATGTCGACGCCGCGCTTCTTGATCTCGAGCGTCCCGATGCCGTTCACCGCAAGCGCCGCGTTGATCGTCGGGATCTTCAGCGGCATCGCCTCGCGCACCCGGAAGGTCTGCACGAAGGGACTCGTCAGCGCTGCCTCCGACGTCAGGTACGCGATGCCGTCGGCGATCATCCCGGCCTCGAGCTCGCGCGCGACCGCGCCGATCAGCCGCGCCCGGATGACGGCGCCCTCCGGTTCGTGCAGGTATCCGCCCAGGGCGAGGTCGCGCAGCTCCGCATCGGGCGCATCGGCGGATGCCGTGACCTCAGCCGCTGAGCCGCCGCGCACCACGAGGGCCGCGCGGCCGACACCGGGCCGCGCCAGCGCGCCCGACCAGACGACGAGCTCGATGGTCGAACCGTCGACGCTGATCCACTGCGCCTCCATTCCGGCCGGGATGCGGTCGCGGTCGAAGGCTGGCCCCAGCTTGATGCCCGCCGGCATCCGTTCGGCCAGGTCAAAGACCCAATCCAGCGACGGCGACCACTCGTCTGCCGTCAGCCGGCGCGTCTCGGAGTGGCCGGCCGTGCGCCGCGCGGGATCGAGCCACACGGCGTCGATCCCGTCGAGGTCGACCTCTTCCGCGCGGCCGTGCCGGACCGTCACGGCATCGCCGAACGGGGCCAGGTTGTACGCGGCGAGGGCGGCGGTCGTCTCGTCGGCGTCGACCGCGAGCACCTCGAGCCCGATGCCCGCCAAACCCAGCGCGTCCCCTCCGATGCCGCAGCCCAAGTCGGCGACGCGCGTCGCACCGGCGTCGCGGAAGCGTCCCGCGTGGCGCGCCGCGATCTCGAGACGCGTGGCCTGTTCGAGCCCGGCCCGGGTGAACAGCATCCGTTCGCCGAACGGGCCGAACTTGGTCTGCGCGCGCGTGCGCAGACGCGCCTGGCCGACGGCCGCCGACACGAGCTCGGGGGAGTGTCCGGCGCCGCGCAGGCGCGAGACAGCCGCCGCGACGTCCGCCGTGGAATCGATCGCCCCGAGCGCATCGACCAGCCGCAGCCCCTCGGGGGTGAGCAGGGCGGTCAGCTCGGCCTTTTCCATCCGGCCAGCCTAGGTGCTGGGGAGGCGCCCCGAGTAGACAGCGCAGGATGCCGGAGGGCCGGGGCAGGTGCGCACTCGGCGCGGGAGATGCGATCTCGGCGTTGGAGATGCGATCTCGGCGTTGGAGATGCGATCTCGGCGCGGGAGGTTGGCACTCGCGTTGCATGAGTGCCAATCGCACCCTTAGACTGGCGTTAGCACTCTCAGGGTATGGGTGCTAATTGAGTCTTGAAGCAAGACCCCCACCAGCAAGAAAGAGGTAGACCGTGTCGGTTTCCATCAAGCCGCTCGAAGACCGCATCGTCATCAAGCAGGTCGAGGCCGAGCAGACCACCGCGAGTGGTCTGGTCATCCCGGACACTGCGAAGGAGAAGCCCCAGGAGGGCGAGGTCGTCGCCGTGGGTCCTGGCCGCATCGATGACAACGGCAACCGCGTCCCGCTCGACGTCGCCGTCGGCGACCGCGTGCTCTACAGCAAGTACGGCGGCACCGAGGTCAAGTTCGGCGCGGACGAGTACCTCGTCCTGTCGGCACGCGACGTCCTGGCGGTCGTCGTCCGCTGAGTCAGCTCTGAGATGACGAAGGACCTGGATGCCGCGGCATCCAGGTCCTTCGTCATTCGCGCCGCGCGCACGATGCGTCCTGCGTCCCGCGCCGTGCCCTGTGCCCTATGCCCGTCGCCTCGCCGAGCCCTCACATCCTGCGCGAGCCCTCACGTTGCGCGCGTACGCGCCCTGAGGGCTCGGCGATTGCGTGACGGTTCGCCGTCCCGACGGTGCGCTGCGTCCGGCGTCCCGCCGACCCCTCGCGTTCTGTACGAGCCCCCACGTCCCGCGCGAGCCCTCACGTTGCGCACGCCCGCGGCGTCCGTCGCCTCGCCGAGCCCTCACGCCCTGCGCGAGCCCTCACGTTGCGCGCGTACGCGACCTGAGGGCTCGGTCACTACCTGAGGGTTCGGCGATTTGACGAGGGCCCCCGCCCACCCCACCCCGACCACCCACCGCGACGACCCCGACCACCCCACCCCGACACACCCCCGACACCCACCCCGACACCCCCCGACCCCCGCGGTGGCAGTCACACCACGCACAACGGCAGGATGCCGCCGCCGCGGCGGCACCGGCATCCGTCATGACCGTCATAGGCTTGTGGTCATGACACCCGACGAGGCCGCGAAGGACCAGGCGCTCGGCGGCGTGTACGCGTTCACGGCGTACCTGCTGTGGGGCTTCCTGCCGCTGTACTTCCTGGTCCTCACGCCCACGGGGCCGTGGGAGGTCGTGGCGTGGCGGGTCATCCTGTCGCTGGCGTTCTGCCTGGTGCTGCTGACGGTGACGCGCACGTGGGGCAAGCTCCTGGCGATCCTGCGCAACCGGCGGCTCGTGATCTGGACGATCGTCGCCGGGCTGCTGATCTACGTCAACTGGCAGGTCTTCCTGATCGGCATCCTCACCGGGCACGTGATCGAGGGGAGCCTGGGCTACTTCATCAACCCGATCGTGACGGTGCTGCTGGGCGTGCTCGTGCTCAAGGAGCGCCTGCGCGTCACGCAGTGGGTCGCGATCGGCATCTCCGGGCTCGCGGTGCTCGTCATCATCATCGGTTACGGCGCCTTCCCGTGGATCGCCCTGACACTCGCGGCCACGTTCGGCACATATGGTCTCGTCAAGAAGCAGATCGGCCCGAGTGTGGATGCCGTGAGCGGACTGACGCTGGAATCGCTCTGGCTCCTGCCGATCGCGGTCGGGCAGCTGATCGCTGTCGCGTTGACGACCGGCATCACGATGGGACAGGCCGGCGGCGGGCACCTGGCCCTGCTGCTGCTGGCCGGAGTGGCCACGGCCACGCCGCTGCTCTTCTTCGCCGCCGGCGCGCGGCGCGCGCCGTTGACGGTGCTCGGGCTGCTGCAGTTCGTGGCGCCGATCCTGCAGTTCGTCACGGGTGCGTGGATCATGCAGGAGCCCATGCCGCTGGAGCGCTGGATCGGGTTCGGACTGGTCTGGCTGGCCCTCACCGTGCTCACGATCGACTCGCTGCGCCACGCGCGGCGACCCGTCATCGGCACGACCCGCTGAGCGCCGTGACACACCGTTAACACATCGCAACATCGGCGACGCAGGATCACGGTTAGGTTTGACCCAATCGCCGCAACGCCCGAGGGGCGGCGAGTCACTCAAACGCAAGGAGCAAAATGAGCGTCATCACTCGCTCGCGCAAGGCCCTCGCGGGCTTCGCGCTCATCGGCGCCGGCGCGCTCGTCCTCGCCGGATGTAGCAGCGACCCCGGAACAACCACCCCGGACCCCACCGGCAACGGCAACGAGCCGTCGGGCTTCACCTTCCCGATCGACTGCGACGCCGCCGCGCCCAAGGCGTACACGCCCGAGTACTCGTCGTCGTCGACGGGCCCCGGCACCGACCTGGTCTACAAGCTCGGCACGGCGCTGCCCGTGACCGGTAACCTCGCCTTCCTCGGACCGCCTGAGATCGCTGGCACCGAGTTCGCCGCCGCAGAGGTCAACGCCGCCGGCAAGGGCATCACGATCGACCTGCTGCAGGGCGACTCGGGTGACACCGACAACAAGGCCTACGAGACCGAGATCCCCCGTCTGCTCGCCGAGGGCGCCACCGCCATCGTCGGTGCCGCGTCGTCGGGTGTGTCGCTGCAGTTCATCGACCAGGTCATCGGCGCCGGCGCGATCCAGTTCTCGCCCGCCAACACCTCGGCCGCGTTCACCGGCTACGAGGACAACGGCCTGTACTGGCGGACCGCTCCCTCGGACGTCCTCCAGGGCGAGGTGCTCGGAAACCTCATCGCCTCGGACGGCGCGGAGACGCTCGGCCTGATCATCATCAACGACTCGTACGGCACCGGCCTGGCGTGCTTCACCAAGGATGCCTTCGAGGCCGCCGGCGGCGAGGTCGTCGCGGCGACGCTGTACAACACCGGTGACGCGAACTTCACGTCGCAGATCGAGACGGTGCTGGCGGCCAACCCCGACGGCATCGCGCTGATCACGTTCGACGAGGTCAAGACGATCATCCCCGAGCTCATCTCGGCGAACGTCCCGGCCGAGAAGCTGTACTTCGTCGACGGCAACCTCGCCAACTTCAGCGGGGAGTTCGAAGACGGCGCGCTGGCCGGTGCCAAGGGCACCTACCCGGCGGTCGACCCGGCGAGCATCGACACCTTCCGCACCGACCTGGCGGCGTTCTACGCGGCCCAGGGCAACGGCGATCTGAAGGAGTTCACCTACGGTCCCGAGTCGTACGACGCGGTGATCCTGCTCGCGCTGGCCGCTCTCGAGGCCGGCTCCACCGAGGGCGCTGACGTCGCCGCACACCTGCAGCAGGTGTCGGGCGGCACCGGCGACGGCACGAAGTGCTTCTCCTTCGCGGAGTGCGCCGACATCATCATCGACGGTGGCGTCGCCGACTACGACGGCGTCTCCGGTCCGATCACGTTCAACGAGGTCGGCGACCCGACCGGGGCGAGCATCGGCATCTTCCAGTACGGTGACGACAACAACTACAGCTGGCTGCGCGCGGGTTGATCCTGCCGTAATCAGTGACGAGCCCCGGGTCTGCGGACCCGGGGCTCGTTCGTTGTGGATGCCGGTGCCGCCCAGGGGTGGGGGAGCGGCGCGGCTGCGGGTGCTCGGGGTGTCGGGCCGGCGCCGGCGAGGGCGGCGCGGCGGGGCGCGCGGGACGCGGCGTGTTCGGTTCGCAGGAGGCTTCGGCGATCCCGGGCGTGTCGACGGCGTGTCGCGGCGTCTTGGGCGGGTGAGTCCTGCGAGCTGAACGGCGGGCGTGCCGGCGGCGGCGGGGACCCGGCGGCAGGGTTCGCGGTGGCGCCGG
>PJTQ01000829.1_pt1 | contig 12566 bp, 13 predicted proteins | sample 1512231 | NCBI WGS metagenome assembly PJTQ01 (sample SAMN08177688, study PRJNA422409) | Soil metagenome, whole genome shotgun sequencing project. | isolation source: Soil (3) enriched on wood chips | place: USA: Madison | collected 2015-01-15 | reverse complement strand
CGAGGCCCAGGCACAGCTCGACGCCGCCGAGCGCGAAGGCGCGCAGCACCGGCGCCGGATCGACACCCAGAAGCTGACCCTGGATTTCCGCCCCCCGGCCGCCGAGAGCGGGCGCGGCGAGATCGGCCAGGCGCTGCGGGACTTCGGTGGCACGCTGGCGAGTGGCATCGCGTGGACGATCAGGGCGCTGGCGTTCCTGTTGCCGGTGCTGGTGGTGGTGGCGGCTCTTGTCGCGCTGTGGCGCAGGTTGCGTCGAAAGAAGGCCCATTAGCCTTTTTCCGTCTGGGTGATCCTTCTCTCGCTTGCGGGAGAAGAGCCTGCCCCCGCGAAGGCGGGGGTGCCCGAAGGGCGGATGAGGAACAGCGCAGCGAGCTGCTCTTGCTGTTTCCGCGACGATCAAGATCAAGAGCGCTTCGCGCGCTGAGCGCGCGAGCCACCTTTCTTTGCTTGTGCAAAGAAACCTGGCGCAAAGAAACACACCCCGCCTTCGCGCCCGGCGCTGCGCGCCGGGTCCGCGGAGCCGGCGGGATTTTCCGAGGGGGCATCCTGCCCCGCGGAAAACGCCCCCGTATCGAGTACCGGGCAGGCTCTGCGGGTCTGATCCGCCGGCTCCGCCGCTTCGGAGGGGCCCCGAAAGTCAAGGTCAAGGACAACAGCAACAGCAACAGCAACAGCAACAGCAACAGCAGGGCACCCCGCTGTGGGAGCGGCTTTAGCCGCGAGCTTTGCCGCGATTCCCAGCGAAAACCAGAAGCTCGCGGCTAAAGCCGCTCCCACAAGAGCGAAGGTTCGTGGCAGGACGAAACGCCTTTGCCCGTCATTCCCGCGCAGGCGGGAAGCGCTTTACAACAGCGCGAAGCGCTGGTCATCCATGGACGTTCACCGGTTGAAGCCAAAGTCACTGGATGACCCGACGTTCGTCTGTTGAAAACCCCGCCTGCGCGGGAATGACGACAAGATTTCAGCCCTTGCTTCCTGGCCGCCTTCCCGAGACCGCCGGAAAACACCTAAAACTCCGCCTCTCCAACCGTCATCCCCCGCGCTTCCTCCCGCAACCACTCGATGAATGCCGCCGCCGGCGCACGCGGCCTGCGGTGCGCCGGATGGACGATGTAATAGGCGAAGCGGGTCTTGAGCGCCGGGCCCGGCAGGCGCTGCAGCTCGCCGCGCTGCAGCCACGGCGCGACGATGTGCCGGCGCGCCAGCCCGATGCCGATGCCGACCGCGGCCGCGCGCATCACGTCGGTGCTGTCGTTGAACATGTGCATGTCCGGCAGCCGCTGCCCGCGCAGGCCGGCGGCGCGGAACCAGTCGGGCCAGCCCTGCAGCGCGAGGTCGGAGAGCAGCGGGAAGGCCAGCAGGCCTTCGGCGCCGGCGATGTCCGCGATGCCGGGCAGCGACGGCGCGGCCACCGGGAACAGCGCATCGTCCATCAGGTGCCGGGCCTTGAGCCCGGGCCAGTGGCCGGCACCGTGGCGGATGGCCAGGTCCGGGCCGCCGTCGTCGAAGCGGGCCAGCGACATGCCGGTATCCAGGCTGATGCGGATGTCCGGATGCGCCGACAGGAAGCGCGGCAGCCGCGGCAGCAGCCAGGAATGGGCCAGCGAATGCAGGGTGTTGATGCGCAGGCGCTGGCGGTCGTCGCTGCGGCCCAGCGACTGCGCGACGGCTTCCAGGTCCGAGACTGCCGCAGCCGCGGCATCGGCCAGCAGCCGCCCCTCGCCGGTCAGCGTGACCCCGCGGGCATGGCGCAGGAACAGCGCCACGCCGAGGCTGGCCTCGAGCTTGCGCACGTGGTGGCTGACCGCGCTGGCGGTCAGGTGCAGTTCTTCGGCGGCGTGCGCCAAATTCTGGTGGCGAGCCGCGGCGGCGAACACGCCGAGCGACGGCAACAGGCCGGGACGCAGGTTCATTCAGGGCCTCCTTGAGGCACAAGCCAGATTTGTGGCTCAGACGCAAAGTATGCGCTTGCAGCGCCTGGGCCTGCCCGGACAATGTAGCCAGTCCCCCACAGGATTGATGGCATGGCGACCCTCGACTGCACCCCGGCTACCGCAGCCGACCTGCGACAGGCGACTGTCCGCGACTGGCAAACTCCGCTCGAACTGACCGTGCTGGGCGCGATCTGGGGCGCCTCGTTCCTGTTTATGCGGGTGGCGGCGAACGACTTCGGCGCGGTGCCGCTGGTCGAGGTGCGGCTGGCGCTGGGCGCGCTGGTGCTGCTGCCGTTCCTGTGGCGCGCGCGGGCGCGATTCCCCGCGCGGCTGTGGCCGAAGCTGGCGCTGATCGGCGCGATCAACTCGGCGGTGCCGTTCGTGCTGTTCGCGTGGGCGGCGCAGCGGGCGCCGGCGGGCATCGGCGCGATCGCCAACGCGATGACGGTGCTGTTCACTGCATTGGTCGGCTTCCTGTTCTTCGGCGAGAAGATCGGTGCGCGGCGTTCTCTGGCGCTGCTGGCCGGGTTCGCCGGGGTAGTGGTGCTGGCGAGCAGCAAGATCGCCGGTGCCAGCGTCGGCTGGGCGGTGGTGGCCGGTGCGACGGCCGCGTTCCTGTACGGCATCGGCATCAACCTGGTGCGCCGGCACCTGACCGGCCTGCCGCCCGCGGCGGTGGCCGCGGCCACGCTCGGCACCTCCGCGCTGCTCACGCTGCCGTTCGCGATCGCGGCGTGGCCGCGGCACGCGATCGGGCTGCAGTCGTGGTTCTCGGCGTCGATGCTGGGCGTGCTGTGCACCGGCATTGCGTTCGTCATGTACTACCGCCTGATCGCCCGGATCGGCGCCAGCCGCGCGTCGACCGTGACCTACCTGGTGCCGCTGTTCGGCGTGGCCTGGGCGTGGATGCTGCTGGGCGAGCCGCTGACCTGGGGCATGGCCATCGCCGGGGCGATGATCCTGGGCAGCGTGGCGGCCAGCCAGCGCGCCGCGCGCTGAACGCTCCGCGCCGAGGCAAGTGGCGGGCGATGGGACTGTCGGCTGCCTGGAGATCGATCGAATGACCAACCGCCTGTTCGTTTACGGATCGCTTGCCCCCGGGCAGCCCAACGGCCACGTCCTGGCGAACGTGCCGGGGCGCTGGGAACCGGCGACCGTCACCGGTTCCCTGCGCCAGGAAGGCTGGGGTGCGGCGATGGGCTACCCCGGCATCGTCCTCGACCCGGCCGGCGCCGCCGTCGAGGGGTTCGTCTTCAGCTCCGGGCACCTGCCCGCGCACTGGGCGCGCCTGGATGCATTCGAGGGGGAGGGTTACGATCGCGTGCTCGCCCCGGTGCAACTCGGGAACGGAACCACGGTGGACGCCTGCATCTACGTGCTGCCCGGCGATGATCGCCGCCCGGTCCGGCGGGCAGCGGCCGACGATCCGTCGGTGCACGCGCAATGACCGCAATGACCGAGATCACCGGCGAAATGCTGGCGCTGGTCGCCGTGGACGTCCCGGCGATCGAGGTCGGCCCCGGTTGCCGTCGCCGCGACCTGCCCAGCGCTGCCGGCGTGCGCGCGTGGATCGTGGAGATGGCGCCCGGCAGCCGCTGGCCACACGTCGACGCGCACCCGACCGGCGAGGACGTGTACGTGCTCGAGGGCGAGATGATCGAGGGCGAACAGCATTATCCAGCCGGCAGCTACCTGCCGGCAGCTACCTGCATTTCCTGCCCGGTTCGTCGCACCGGCCGCGCACGGAAACCGGGCTCCGGCTGTTCGGGTTCAACGTCGTGGGAGATTCCGATGGCTGACGTGCAGCATCGCGTGCAGTTCGATTTCGAGATCGAGTTCACCAACGGCGGCAGCCTCCACGGCAAGGATTTCCGCCTCGACATTCCGGGCGACGCCATCAGCGACGCAGCGCTGGTCGAGCAGGTCGTGGCGGACATGCGCCTGCTGATGGCCGGTCCGGCGCGGATCCGCAACAAGCGCATCATCGTCGAGCCGCACAAGCGCAGGCCGGTCGAGGGCTTGCATGGCGCCGGCGCACGCCGCTACGTCGACCTCAGCCACGTCATCGCCGACGGCGTGGTGACCTATCCCGGCCTGCCGGCCGTGCACGTGTGCGATTACCTGAGCCGCGAACAGTCGCGCGACCACTACGAAGCGGGCACCGAGTTCCAGATCGCGTCCATCGAGATGGTCGCCAACACCGGGACCTACCTCGATTGCCCGTTCCATCGCTATGCCGACGGCGCCGACCTGTCGCAGGTGGAACCGGCGGCGTTCGCCGACCTGGACGGCCTCGTCATCCGCGCCGGACGGGGCAAAGCCGGTGCGATCGACGCGGCGTTCTTCCGCGGCCACCAACTGCGCGGCCGCGCCGTGCTCGTGCACACCGGCTGGGACGCGCACTGGGCCACGCCGGCCTACGCCGAGGGACATCCTTACCTGACCGAAGACGCGGCCGTTTACCTGCGCGACTGCGGCGTTGCGCTGGTTGGCATCGACTCGATGAACATCGACGACACGCGTGGCAAGGCGCGGCCGGTGCATTCGATCCTGCTGGGCGCCGGCATCCTGATCGTCGAGCACCTGTGCAACTTGGCTGCGGTGCCGGACGAGGGGTTCGAGTTCAGCGCCGTGCCGCCGAAGTTCCGCGGCGTGGGGACGTTCCCGGTGCGTGCGCTGGCGCGGCTGAACGCTGTGTCCTGAGCGAAGCCTGCCATCGGTGCGCGCGGAAACCGCGACGCGCTGCTACCGTTTGCATTCTCCTTCGATGAGGGGCGTGCGATGGCCTGTTTCATCTGCGTCACCTGCGGCACGCAGTTCGCGGACAGTGGGCGCGAGCCGGAACGTTGCCCGGTCTGCGAGGACGAGCGCCAGTACGTCGGCCGCGACGGCCAGCGCTGGACAACGCTCGACGCGCTGCGCGCCACGCATCGCAACCGGATCGAGCCCGAGGCCGACGGCCTGCTTGGCATCGGCACCGAGCCGGCGTTCGCGATCAACCAGCGCGCGCTGCTGGTGCAGTCGCCGGAAGGCAACCTGCTCTGGGACTGCATCACGCTGGTCGACGACGACACCGTCGCGCGCGTGCGCGCGGCCGGCGGGATCCGGGCGATCGCGATCTCGCATCCGCACTATTACTCGGGCGTGGTCGAGTGGAGTCGCGCCTTCGGTGGCGTACCGATCCTGCTGCACGCCGACGACCGCGAGTGGGTGATGCGCGACGCGCCGGCGATCGAATACTGGGCAGGCGAAACACGCGCGCTGTGGGACGGCATGGCCCTGGTCCGCTGCGGCGGGCACTTCGCCGGCGGCACCGTCGCGCACGTGCCGCACCTGCACGGCGGGCGCGGCGCGCTGCTGAGCGGCGACGTGATCCAGGTGGCGATGGACAACCGCCACGTCGGTTTCATGCGCAGCTTCCCCAACTACATCCCGCTGTCGGCGCGCGCGGTGCGCAGGATCGCGGCGGCGGTCGAGCCGTATCGGTTCGACGCGATCCACGGCGCGTGGTGGCGGCGCAGCATTGCCGGCGACGCGCGCGCGGCGCTGGCGCGGTCGGTCGAGCGCTATGTCGCGGCGCTGGAGGGCGCCTACGACGGGCGGTGAACTGCTGTTCCGGGACGGAAACGGCGTTGGCGTCGTCCCCGGGAGAGGCCGCGCCCGGGGACGGATGCGGCGCGAACCAGCCGCACAAGCCGCGGCTATTCGTCCTCGTCGTCCTCGAATTCCACCAGGGCTTCCAGATCGAATGCCAGCGCCTCGACCGCCTCGCGGACCTTGCGGCGAGTGGATTCGTTGGGCACGTCGATCTCGATCTCGTGCATCTGCGGCCCCTCCACGTCGCTCAGGCCGGCCGAACTCGAGTCGGCGTCGTCCATGTGCGTCATCAGGTCGCCGATTTCCTCGACGTGCTCGATCCCGTCGAGGCTCTGCAGCAGGTTCATCACCGCGCGGGCGGCATCGTCGCTGCCGGTCAGGCGGATGCGGAACAGGGCCATCTTCGATCCTTGCACGTGTGGGGTGCAGGCAGGCTAGCCCGGAAAAAGCTAAACGCGCGTGACGGCCCGTCAGGGTGCCGGCGACGCCGGCGGCACGCGCGTCGGGACGGTGATGTTGCACAGGTCGATGTGGCCGGCCGGGCGCTTGTACCAGTCGTCGCGGCGGTTGCGGCGCGACTCGACCACGGCGTCGAACAGCGGCGTGTCGTTGCGCAGCACCTCCAGCTTCACGCGTTCGGCCTCGGGCACGTCGGCGGCCAGGCGGATCGCCCGGATCGGCACGCGCTGCGCGGGGTCCTCGTAGAAGCCCAGCGGGCCGGTGCCGCGCGGCAGCACGCTCAGCAGTTCCATGCCGTCGACCACGCGCCCGACCAGGGTGATATTGCGGTCGAGCTGGCGCGGCGACTGCCCGTCGACGACGTACAGCTCGGTGCCGTCGCTGGAGTCGGCGGCCATGTCGCGGCCGGCGCCGACCGCGCCGTAGCAATGGGCCAGCCAGGCCTGCCCGGCGCCGGGATCGCGCGCGGCAGGGAAGCCGGCGGCGAAGCCGACCTGCGGCGCCCAGCCGTCCTTGTCCGGCAGGGGATGGAAGCCGAGGCCGTCGGCCTTGCGTTCGAACTCGGCCGGCAGCTGGGCCTGCGCGCTGCCCAGCGGCTTGCGCGGCTGGCCTTCCTCGGCCGGGTCGCCCCACTGCACGACGAAGTTGTCCTGCGAGCGGTTGATGCTCATGCCGTTCCAGTAACCCTCGTGGGCCAGGGTGCGGATATTGGCCACGTGCGCCGGCGCGAAGTCGGGCGCCAGTTCGATCACCACCCGGCCCGTGGCCAGGTCGAGATAGAGCGTGTTGGCCGGGTCGAGCGTGCGCCAGTCGGACGCCTGCGAGGCGTCCAGCAGTTCCTGCGTGGTCTTCGGCTTCGGCGTGTCGTCGGCGGAGACCGCCAGCGCGGGCGCAACGGCGGCGGCAACCAGCAGGGCAAGCAGGGCAGGGCGCATTCGAAACCTCGTACCGATGGCGGGTCCGACGAGTGTAATCGTCTTGTCGCAGCGATTTCAGTCGCGGGCTTTCCCCGGGCCCGGCATCCCGGCATGGAACGGAGCTTCACCTGCAGGTGAAGCTCCGGACACTTCAAGGAGATCAACTGCCGGACGGCCTGTTCCCTTGCACCCCACTGCAAGGCGCATGCCGCTGCCGGGCCATGATGCCGCGGACGCGATCAGTACGCGATCAGTACGCGGCGGCGCCTGCCTCGGGTGCGATCGTCTCGACCACGTTGCCGTCGGCATCGAGGAACTCGATCGCTCCGTATCCTTCGTCCGTCACCGTCAGGCGCAAGCGGGGGCGGCTCTTCGCATCGGCCAGGGCGATCGCCGGCGTGCCGTCGGCGGCGACCTCCAGCGAGATCCGCTTGGCATCGCCGATGCCGGGCGCGATTCGATCGCCAATGGCCGCCTCGCGCAGGATCGGTGCGCGTTGATTGATGTGGAAGCCGACCGAACCATCCGGCATGACCCGCCAGCCGATGGCGTCACCGTTGACATGGTCGTGCGCGACCACGGCGGCGGTACCGCCATCCTGGAGGTCGGCCACGCCGAAGCCGCCGCGCTCGCTGCCTTCACGGTCGAACACGGTCAGGCCGTTGACCGGGAACGCGCGCCGGTACTGGATTCCATCGATGATCGGTTCGGCGGTCGGTGATGCCAGCGACATGCGGATGGTGCCGTTCTCGTCGACGATGTCGATCCGTCGTACCGCCAGCCGTTCGTGGTCGACGGTGTCGACCCGGGTCTGCGGGCTTTCGGACGCGATCATGCGCTTGAGCGTGTCGACCGGTATGCGTTCGGGGGTTCCGTCCTGGGCCGAGACGGGAAGTGCAAGCAGCACGGCGAGCAACGGCGCGCAGGCCATGAGGGGGTGGTGTGCCAAGGCGGACTCTCCTGGAGGCTATTCGGGTTGGGGTGGATGTGATGGGGGCGGTCCGGCCTGTGCGGCGGGCTTTGCCGGGCGGGTGGGCGCATCGCTTCCGGCAGGCTTGGCGGCGCTTCGTTTGATCGTTTCGATGTGGCCGATGCCCTGGATCGGAACAACCTGGGTGCGGTTCTCGTCCGGGCGCCACAGGAACACGAATGCGCTGCTCGTGCCCAGCAGGCGGAGGCGGCCGGGGATCGGCGAGGACGCATCAACCAGGGTCACGCGGACCGAGTGCCCGCCACCTTGCTTGATTCGGTTCGCGCGCATGCTGGTTGCCATGAACAGCAAGATGATGATCGAGGCCACTGACACCAGGGTCGTGGCGGTTTCCGGGTGCATGCCGCCGTAGCCGAACTTGTCATACCGTTTCACCAGCAACAGTTTCCCCCACCATGTCGTCTGGCGAAGGTGCTCGGCGCGCTCGGGATTGCGCGCGCTCCAGCGATCCGGCCACAGCGCGACCGCGGCCATCAGCAGCACGCCTGCCAATGCCATCGCGAAGGCCGGGCGCCGCAGCCCGGCGACGAAATAGTCGCTGCTTTGCATGTATTCCAGGATCGGCACGTCGAACCGCCGGTAGAACCAGTAGCTGTCCCAGATCCCGACGATCGACACGAACAGGTAGCCGCACGTCACCAGCAGCATCGGCTCGCGGCCAAGCATGGTGGCCAGCCGCATGACCGCGGATTGGTCGTCGTCATGGCGCAGTTGCGGGGCTGGCGGCGGGCCCGCCGACGTCGATGGAGTCTCGGGACCTGGGTTCATTGCCGTCCTCTCTGCATTGAGGGGGATCGCACTAAGCCGTGTCCGGCGCCAATCACCCCTTCCGCCTGGCACGATGATGGGCAACCAGGGCGTTCGCGTGCCCGTGCCCCAGCTTGTGCGTCCCCTTGAGGAAGGCCACTTGCGCCATGTGTGCCTCGCCGCTGACGCTGTCCAGCAGCTTCAGCCAATGCGAAACGGGCTTGCCGTACGTCTTCTCGATGGAAGGGAAGTATGAGGCAGGCCCCTTTACGGTTTTATCAGTCATCGTTCTTCTCCGCGGAGTCGGCTCGGTGATGACGACCAGGTGTCAGCTCCTGAGCTCCAGACCATTGCCTTCCGGGTCCCGCAGGTAGATCGAGGCGGCCATACCGGACGAACCATACCGCACGCCCTCCTCGCCGATCGCAATGCCTGAATCTTCCAGTTCCTGCCTGATGCGTTGCGCATCGAAGCCCGCGATCCGCAGGCACAGATGATCCATGTTGTGGCCTTCCGCACCCGGGCCGCGTCCTCCCTTGCGTCCCAGCTTGCCATCGACGGCCACAAGATCGATCAACGATGCCCCGGCGCGCAAGTGCACCATCCCCAACTCGTCGCGTAGGCGTTCGACCGCGCAACCGAGAACCGAGCTGTAGAACCGCGCCATCTTTTCAATGTCGTATACGCGCAGCACGACATGGTCGATACCAATCGTCTTCATCGTCGCCAACTCCTGCCTTGTCCAGTCGAGAACTGCAAGCCGTCGAATACCTTTGCCAGCACGCGACATCCGGCGCCGGGCCGGCCATGCGTCCGGGAGATATATATCTTCTTGATAAGATAATTTAGCCAGACAACTATCTTCGCGTCAAGCTAATTTTGGGTGGTGCGGAACTGCGGCATTCCGGAAATGTGGGGAGTCTCTGGACTTCGCCCGGTCAGGCTGGTGCAGGTGAGCGACTCAAGCGTGTAAATCCATCATCGCTCCATTCCTCGCTGCCGACGCCATGATGAACGATGAAAAGTCCGTGCGGATCGTACTTCTTCTTTACTTCCGCGAGCCTCGGGTAATGGCTGCCCCAGAATGCGGTCTGCCAATCCGGCTTGAAGTAGTCGCTTTCGGAAACATAGGAGCCCGCTCCGGGCGCCACGTTCAGAAGCTCATCCATGGCCTTCTTCATGGCGCCGGCATCCTTCCTGGCCGAGGCCAGGTCCTGGGTGACGCCAGGCATGCCCGGGAAGGCCGCAGGACCACTGCCGGCGATGATGGCAAGTGCAAAGGCGTCCAGCGCATCGGGGTTCATCGCCGTATCCCGGGCAGCAGCGATTTCGCCCGCGGGGGCGCCGGCCAGGCCTTTGTTGAAATGAAGGCTGACGCTCCAGTGGCGTGTGCACGCGAACAGGGCATTGGCAAGCCGCAATTGCCGATCCTTTTGAAGCAAGGACGCGGGTATCCATGCCGATTGATAGCCATGGATGAACCATCCCACCTGGTCCTGGTCACCCTTCCACGCCACGCGGTCCGCAGGTGCATCCGGCCGGTCATCCGGGACCATGATCCCCGGCGCGTGCTGGTTGAGGAATTCCGGATCCCAGAAACGCCGAGCCGGTAACGCAATGATTGCGAATGGATCTTCGAAAGAGTACTCCGGGTGTGCCCGTACCCAGTTGAGGAAGGGCGCCCACGTGTCCTCGGCCTGTTGCTGGTCCAGCCCCTGGAACAGCATGGAAATGCCGAGCTTGTTATCGCCACCGAACGTGATCTGTTCGCCCCAGTGCGGATTGAACAGGGCGCCCTGATAGAAGTCGACAACCTTGGCGATCAGTGCGAGGAAGGCGTCATCCGAGGCTGCCTTGATCTTCCCGAATGCGGCGCCGAAGTGCTCGGGGAGTTCGCGCGTACGCAACGTCAACCGGGTGACGATGCCCAGGCTGCCGCCGCCGCCGCCCTTTATCGCCCAGAACAGATCCGGATTCGTGCAAGGATTGGCGACGAGTGCGCGTCCATCGGCGGTGACGACTTCCGCTTCCAGGAGCCCGGCCGCCGCAGTGCCGTAGTGCTTGGAGAAGTTGCCGAAGCCACCGCTCTGAACGAGACCGGCCACCCCCACGGTTGTGCAGCCCCCACCCTGCACGTAGCGTCCAGCCCGGGTGGTGACGGCGCTGTAGGCGTCCATCCACATGGCGCCGGCACCGAGGGTGACGGCCGGTTGCGGCAGCGCCGAGCCCGCGCACCCTCTGGCAACGAAGGCATCGTGCAGCGTCACGTCGTTCATGTGCCTTGTCCACACCAGGAGCGAGTCGGGCGCGCCCGATGTGCCTTGGTAGCTGTGTCCCCCGCCTTTGACCGCCAGGCGCAGATTGTGCCGGCGCGCAAAGTTCACTGCGGCGACCACGTCCGCCGTGCTCGTCGCGGCGACTGCGTACACGCTCGGCTGTGACGTCCAGGCATCCAGCCATCCGCTGGTTTGGGTCAATGCCGGTTCGTCGCCGATGTAGTACGGATTCCTGAAGTGTTTGAGCGCCTCGCTGCAAGTCGCGCCGGCCGACGTTGTCGTGCAATTGGCGAAGGGCGACTTCAATCTGAGCAGCCGTCCTCCCACCTCTTCATTCAGATGGCCCCAGGTGGCTTCGGATGGCCATTCCGGATCGCCGGGTCGCACGCGCGAGCGCAAGAATGTCGGCGTTCCGGTCCCGGCCAACGCAGGTGTCAGCGCCCCGAAGACGGGTCCGACAAACGGGATCGCGGCGATCGCGCCGAGTAGCTCTCTTCTGTTCATACGACCCTCTCGAGTACCGGCGCAGCTGGACTGGTCACCCGTCGAATACGCTGCCGGCATCCGGCCCCGATTTCACGGGCGCAGGCAGCTGCCCGACGGCATGTATCTTCTTGATAAGATAATTTAGGCCGAGAACTATCTTTGTGTCAAGCTAATGCGAAGTGACGCGGATGGCACGGTGATGGCGGCGAAACCCGAGCGGGACAGCGTGGACCGGTTCCGGAAGCTGTGGCGGAAGGAGCTTCCGGATGTGGACACGAGCCCCATGGAGACCGTCGGCCGGATCAACCGTTTCGCCAGGTTCGCGCACGAGTCGATCTCGGCAACCTTCGCCGAATTCGGGATCGACCGCGGGGAGTTCGACGTGATCTCGACCCTGCGTCGATCCGGGCCGCCATATCGCCTGACGCCCACGGCGCTTTATCAACTCCTGATGTTGACGTCCGGTGGCGTGACGCACCGCCTCCAGCGCCTGGAAAAACGCGGGCTCATCGTACGGGAGCCATCGCCGGACGACGGCCGCGTCATGACCGCCGGCCTGACCCGGAAGGGCTATGAGCTGGTAGAGGCCTCGTTCCGTGAAGACATGAAGCGTGAGCAGAAATTACTTGCGCCACTGAATGCCCGCGAACGCCGTGAGCTCGGCAATCTGCTTCGCAAGCTCCTGATGCAGTACGAGGCGCCCCCCGACACTGCTGGCGTAAGCCGAGACCCCGATCCACGATAGCTACGCAGTGCTTGAGGCGGGACCCGGCGTGCTCCACGCCATCCCCGTCTCCCCTCGCGATCCGGTGTCCACGAGCAAGTGCGTCGGGTCGCAAGATCGGTAGCGCGTTGGCGATGCACGCCGTGCCATCGAGGGCAGGGCATCGGTGCCGTCATGACTAGTGGCACATACGCTATAGCGAAGTTCGCAATAGCATTGTATCCGCCCCATCCAGAGTGCCGCCATGGGCGACTTCGACCCGGCCATCCCCGAGCAGCTGTTGCGCAAGTTCCAGAAGGAGCTCAGCGCCGGGACCGTGTCGCTGGCGCTGCTGGCGGTGCTGGGCGCGGCGGCCGAGCCGATGTACGGCTACCAGATCGCCAAGCGGCTGGAGCGCTTCGGCGACGGCGTGCTCAGCGGCAAGCAGAGCGCGCT
>PJTQ01000818.1_pt1 | contig 12764 bp, 11 predicted proteins | sample 1512231 | NCBI WGS metagenome assembly PJTQ01 (sample SAMN08177688, study PRJNA422409) | Soil metagenome, whole genome shotgun sequencing project. | isolation source: Soil (3) enriched on wood chips | place: USA: Madison | collected 2015-01-15 | reverse complement strand
TCCAGCTCACCAGCAAGCACCAGGTTGCAACGCCCGCCAACTGGCAGCAGGGCGATGACGTCATCATCACCGCCGCGGTCTCCAACGAAGACGCCATCGCCCGCTTCGGCTCGTTCGACACGGTTCTGCCCTACCTGCGCAAGACCAAGCAGCCGGCCGCTTAAAGTCCGCGCCTTCTCCTCCGTCATGCTCGGGCTTGACCCGAGCATGCACCCGCTGCGGGTGGGGCGTGGATCCTCGGGTCAAGCCCGAGCATGACGTTGGTGGGGAGGCAACGGAAAAGGGAAAACATCAAAACAAAACAGCCCCGGCAAGCCGGGGCTGTTTTGTTTGGGCTATTGAATGAGGATCGCCCTGAAGTCGTTGACGTTCGTCCCGGTCGGCCCCGGCACGAAAAGGTCGCCGAGCGCGTCGAAGACCGTCCAGCTGTCATTGCGCGACAGGAATTCAGCCGCGTCCTTGCCCTTGTCGGCAAGGCGCGCGACGGTGGTGCCGTCGGCGAAGGCGCCGGCATTGTCTTCCGAACCGTCGATACCATCCGTATCGGCGGCGAGCGCATGGAGGCCTTCGAGGCCATCGGCGGCGCAGGCGAAGGACAGCAGGAACTCGCCGTTGCGGCCGCCCTTGCCCTTGCCCTTGATCGTCACCGTAGTCTCGCCGCCCGACAGGATGACGACGGGCTTGTGGAACGGCCGGTCGCGGCGCACCACCTCGGCGGCGATGGCGGCATGCACGCGGCCCACCTCGGCCGCCTCGCCCTCGATGGCATCGGAGAGGATATGGGCGGCAAGGCCGCGCTCGGCGGCGCGCCGGGCGGCCGCCTCGAGCGACAGCGCCGCCGAGGCGATGACGGCGACGCTGTTGCCGGCAAAGCGCGGATCGTCGGGACGCGGCGCTTCATTATCGGGCGAGGCGAGCAGCGCCAGCGCCGCGGGGGGCAGCGCGAGGCGGTGCAGCGATACGAGATGGCGGACCGCGGCGCGCGAGCCGCCGATGGGCACTGTCGGCCCCGAGGCAACGAGGGCAGGATCGTCGCCGGCGACGTCGGACACGACGAGGGTCGCGACCCGCGCCGGCGCGGCCAGCGCCGCGAGCCGGCCGCCCTTGATGGCGCTCAGCTCGTTGCGGATGAGGTTCATGGTGCCGATGGGCAGGCCGGAGGCGAGCAGCGCGCGGGTCACCGCCTGCTCGTCGTCGAAGCCGAGGCCCGGGCCGGGTGCGGGCAGCAGCGCCGAGCCGCCGCCCGACATCAGCGCCACCACCAGATCGTCGCGCGACAGCCCGTGCACCATGGCCATCATGCGCCGGGCGGCGAGATAGCCGGCCTCGTCGGGCACCGGATGGCCGGCCTCGACGATCTCGATGCGGGCCGTGGGCACGCCATGGCCGTAGCGGGTGACGACGAGCCCCTCGAGCGGCCCGTCCCAGGCCGCCTCGAAGGCGCGCGCCATGACGGCCGAGGCCTTACCGGCGCCGACGACGACGGTGCGCCCGCGCGGCGGCTCCGGCAGGTGCGCGAGAACCGCACGGCCGGGATCGGCCGCCGCAACCGCCGTGCGGAACAGATCTTCGAACAGCGCACGGTCCATGAAAACCCCTCTGCGGCGGTCGCGCCACAATGCCGCTATCGGGCAGCGCTGGCCAGAGGCTTGCGCGGCCGCGCAACGAGTCGGGGACGCGGTTGAACCTTTTGGGGCTGCGCCGCGTTCCTGCCCGAAATGTGTCACACTTTCAGTCACACTCTCAGGGGCAATCATTATGAATAGAAGCGGACTTTACACCTTGATCGGCGTTCTTGTGGTGGCGGTGCTCGCGCTGGGCGGCTACATGCTCTACCAGCAGTCGCAGCAGCCCTCGCTGCAGGTCACCGTCGATTCCAACGGGATCCAGGTCGACGGGAATGGCTGAGGCCGTGCCGGCGGGGCCCGTGCTCCGCGCCCTGCTGAGCGAATTGTCGGCACAGGGGCATGTGGGCACGGGTTCTTATGACGCTGGCAGGCTCGCCACCTATCCGATAAAAGGCACTCTGGACGTCCTGGCCCTTGCCGAGGCGGTCGAAAGTGCGCTAGGCGGCAACGCCGCAGACGACGAGGGCAAGACCCCCTCGGACCTGAACGCCGCCAATGACGGATGAGAACCTGCTGGCCGCCGGCACGGGAAGCGGCAAAGCGTCAAGGCACCAAGACAGAATTCCCGCTCCAGCCTCCTCCAACGAAGGGCAACCCCCATGAACCGCAATACCTGGATTATCATTATCGTGGCCGTGATCGTGATCATCGGCCTGATCTGGATTTTCAATCGCGACAACGCGACGACCGTCGTCGATACCCCGCCCGCCTCCTCGAGCGAAGCCGTCGTGACCTCGTCGGAAGCGCCCGCCCCGGCTTCCTCGGAGCCCGCCCCCGCCTCCTCGGTCGAATCGGTGATGAGCTCGATCGCCTCGGAAGCCTCGTCGGTGATGTCGGAAGTGCTGTCGTCGGAAGCGCCGGCGCCCTCGTCCGAGCCCCTGCTGGAGAGCGCCCCGGCCGCCCAGTAAGCCCGAGCGCCGCGCAAGAACGAACCCCCGCCGGCGACGGCGGGGGTTTTATTTCGGCCGGGCGAGCCGGCGCCGGATGAAACCGGGTTCTACGGGCGCCCTCTCAGGGCGCAGCCTCGGCGTGGATCGCCTCGCCGATGATCGTGCGGGCCTCCTCGATGGAGCCAAACACCTGGCCGTCGAGGGCAAAGGCCGAAAAGCGGACCGCCAGGAAGCGGTAGCCGTCTTCGGCGGGAACGACGACGCCGAGGGGCTCGCCGTCGACCTCTATGGCGACGGGCCTCGACGCGGGCGGTCTTGAAATCGTCTGGTGCTGCATGGAACAGACCTCCTGCGGCGCCGATGGGCGGCGGCCGGGGTGTTAGCGGAACTGTAAGAAGGGGGTGTGACGGTCGGGTCGGCCCGGGTCACATTCGCCAGTTTCGTTGACACTCTTTGGAGGCGCATACGTGTTTGGCCGTAATCGCGGTTCGGGGCTTGAGCGAAGCGATGAAAAACATTCTTCCGTCCCTTTCCGTTCCGGCGCCGATGGGCGCGAGGCCAGACACCTGGCTCTCAGATAGGCAGCACTGGCCGATCCGCAAGCCGCTCCGTGACGATTGTCTCGTCACCCCGCAAGATGCGCCGCTTCGGGCCGGCGTGCAAGCCATGGCGTCGAACTGGTTTGGCGGGCGGCGGCGAAAATACGCAAAGCGCTTCCCCGCGCCGGGGCCGGTGCGGCGCGCCTCGCGGCCCACGACGCGTCCGACTTTCGGCCAATTGCGCCGAATCCGAGAAAGCTTGAAATCGATTGCATGATCTGTTGATGTGAGCCTTCGCAACGTCACCTGCCCGTGCGGCTTGTCGCCGTAACGGGGGTCGCGGGGACGGCCGGGCGTTGCTACGGAGGGAAACTTGTCGGGACCTGAGCCGCAGGAAAAGCGGCGAGCCAAGCGGGGCGTACCCCGCTCGGGCAAGCCCACCTTGCGCACTATCGCCGAAATGACCGGGCTTGCGATCACGACGATCTCGCGGGCCCTCAACAACGCGCCCGAACTGAGCGCGGAGACGCGCGAGCGGGTGCAAAAGATCGCCGCCGAGATCGGCTATGTACCCGACCGCACGGCGCTCAGGCTCAAGACCGGGCGCACGCATGTGGTGAGCCTGGTGCTCGACCCGCATGACGAGATCCTCAATTTCTCGCAGTCGCTGGTGGCGGGCATCACGGCGGCGCTGCGCGGGACGCCCTATCATCTCGTCATCACGCCGGGCTTCCGCGACGGCGCGCCGCTCGACCCGGTGCAGTACGTGCTGCGCAACCGGATGGCGGACGGCGTCATCTTCTCGCGCACCGAGCCCGGCGAGGCCCGGGTGAAGCTGCTGCTCGAAAACGACTTCCCGTTCGTGACGCATGGGCGCACCGAGACGGTCGGCGCCCATCCCTATGTCGACTACGACAATTTCACCTTCGCCTACGCGGCGGTGAAACGCCTGCATGCCAAGGGGCGCAGGCTGGTCTCGATGATCGGCGCGCCGTCGCGCTTCACCTTCGGCACGCATCTCAGGCAGGGCGTCGTCGCGGCGGCGGCGGAGACCGGCATCGCCACCGAGTTCGAGACGGAGGTGACGCTCGACGACAGCGCCGAGGCGATCCGCCGCGCGACGGTGGAGCGGATCGCCCGGGGCAATCCGCCCGACGCCTATGTGTGCCCCGGCGACGCCGTGGCGCTGGCGGTGATCGCGGGCATCTCCGATGCCGGCCGGATCATCGGCCGCGACGCCGACGTCGTGACCAAGCAGATGAGCGGCATCTTCTCGCTGGTGCGGCCCAAGGTGGACGTGATCACCGAAGACATCACGCTGGCCGGCCAGCAGATGGGCGAATTGCTGCTCCGCCGCATCCGCGGCGAGAAGCCGGAGGACCTGCAGATCCTGCAGGTGCCGGAAATCCCGTTCTAGGGGAACGTCTACCCCTCGATCTCCTCGCGCAGCAGCTCGAGATCCAGCCACTCGTCCTCGGCCTTCGCCTTGGCCGCCTGCACGGCGGCGAGGCGTTCGGAGGCGGCGGCGAAGCCCGCGGGATCGCGGCTATAGAGGGCGGGATCGGCGAGCCGCGCGCCGAGGGTGGCGATCTCGGCGTCAAGGCGCGCGATCTGGCCGGGCAGCGTTTCGAGCGCGTGCTTGTGCTTGAAGGAGAGCTTCTGGCGGGCGGCGGGCGCCGCTATGGGAGGCAGGCCGGCGCGCTGGCCCCGCGCCGGGCGTGTCGCCGCCGGCGCCCCGGCGCCGGCGCCGCGCTGGGCCACCATGTCGGAATAGCCGCCGGCATATTCGGTCCAGCGCCCGTCGCCCTCGGCGACGAGCAGGCTGGTCGCCACGCGGTCGAGGAAGTCGCGGTCGTGGCTGACGACGATGACGGTGCCCGGATAGTCGCCCAGCATCTCCTGCAGCAGGTCGAGCGTTTCGAGGTCGAGATCGTTGGTGGGCTCGTCGAGCACGAGAAGGTTCGAAGGCAGCGCCAGGGCGCGGGCCAGCGTCAGCCGGCCGCGCTCTCCACCCGAGAGTTTCGCGACGGCGGTGCCGGCTTGCTCGGGCGTGAACAGGAAATCCTTCATGTAGCCGACGACGTGGCGGGGCTGGCCGCCGACCATGAGCGTATCGGAGCCGCCGCCGGTCAGCGCCTCCTTCAGCGTCGAGGCGGCGTCGAGGCTGGCGCGCCCCTGGTCGAGGGCGGCGAGCTCGAGATTGCTGCCGAGGCGGACGCGCCCGGCATCCGGCGCCAGCACGCCGGTCAGCAGGCGCAACAGCGTCGTCTTGCCGCTGCCATTGGCGCCGACGATGCCGAGGCGGTCGCCGCGGACGACGCGGATGGAAAGGTCGGTGACGATCGGGCGCTCCCCGAAGCTCTTGGAGATCCCCTCGGCCTCGAGCACGAGCCGGCCGGACAGGTCGGCTTCGGTGACGGCGAGCTTGACGGTGCCGACCCGGCCCTTCTGCTCGCGCCGCTCGCGGCGCAGGTCGGCGAGCCCCTGCAGGCGACGCACATTGCGCTTGCGGCGAGCGGTCACGCCATAGGTGAGCCAGTGCTCCTCGCGCACGATCTGGCGGTCGAGCTTGTGACGCGCCGTCTCCTCTTCCTCCAGCACCGTGTCGCGCCAGTCCTCGAACGCGCCGAAGCCCCGGTCGAGCCGGCGCGCGACGCCCCGGTCGAGCCACACGGTGGCGCGGGTCAGGTCGGAGAGGAAGCGCCGGTCGTGGCTGACGATGACGAGGGCCGAGCGCAGCGCCGCCAGCTCGGCTTCGAGCCATTCGATGGCGGGCAGGTCGAGATGGTTGGTGGGCTCGTCGAGGAGCACGATGTCGGGTTCGGGCGCGAGCACCCGGGCCAGCGCGGCGCGGCGCGCCTCGCCCCCCGACAGACGCCGCGGGTCTTCATCGCCGGTGAGGCCGAGATGTTCGAGCAGATAGCGGGCGCGATGCGGATCGTTGCCGCCTTCGAGGCCGGCGGCGGCATAGTCGAGCGTCGTGGCGTAGCCGGACAGATCCGGCTCCTGCGGCAGGTAGCGGATGGTGGCGCCCGGCTGCACGAAGCGCCGGCCGCCATCGGCCTCGAGGAGGCCGGCGGCGATCCGCAGCAGGGTCGACTTGCCCGAGCCGTTGCGGCCGACCAGGGCGATCTTGTCGCCGGGCAGCACCGACAGTTCGGCGCCGTCGAGCAGCAGGCTCGAGCCGAGCGTCAGGCGTATCGATTGCAGGGTGAGGATGGGAGCGGCGGCCATGGACACATGTGGTCAGCGGGAGTGGGAGCCGCCATATGCCACAGGCGGCAGCCAGCGGCCACCTTCGGTGGGCGTGTTGGCGATGCCGAGCCCCTCGATCAGCTCCGCACCGCCGCGCGCGAAGACTATGCGGCCATCGATGGTGGCGAGCAGATCGCCCGGTTCGAGGTGGCGCAACGTAGCGAGGGCGGCGGGCAGGCCGAGCACGTAGAGCGTGTGTGCCTCGAAGGCACCGGTCTCGAGCAGTTCGACCTTGGCGGCTGCGAGGGCGGCGTGCGCCGCGCCGTCGACGCGGCCGAGATAGGCGATGTCGGTGTCCATGCCGTGGGTCACGGCATAATAGCCCAGCGCTTGCCAGTCGCTGCCGAAGCCGCCTTCGATGGGAATGGCCCGCAGGCGCCGATAGCCGGCGTCGGCGGCGCGCTCCCAGAAGGGCGAGACGAGCGGCGTCAGCCAGCTCGGCGCCGGTCGCGCCATGCCGGCGGCGAAGGCCCGCCAGGCCGGCGCCGAATCGACGGCCTGCGCGATGAACGCAAGCAGCAGCAGCGGCAGCGCCACCGCCGGGCGGAAACGCCGCCCGACGAGGACGACGGCGCCGATGGTGACCAGGTAGAGCAGCGGCCAGACGAAGCGGCCGGTCGAGCGGAAGGCCGAACCGAGGGCGTCGACCAGCGGCGGCACCGGGATGTCGGCAAGATCGTGGGGGCCGAAGCTCGGCGTCTTCGAGACGGCAAAGATCATGAGGGCGAGGAGCATGGCGGCGAGCGGCAGCCATCGGCGCGTCGCGGCGGCCCGCAGGCCGAGAAGGGCACCCGACAGCGCCGCGACGACGAGCAGCGCCGCAATGCCAATGCCGGGAAAGCTCAGCCCCTCATAATCGAAGCGGGTATGCGCCAGGTCGGGGACCAGTTGCGACCAGCCATAGGTGAGGGCCGGCCAGAGCAGGTTCAGCTTGTAGGCGCCATAGCCGTAGGTGCCGTAGGAGCCGGTACCGAAAAAGCCGACGAGATAGAGCGTCGCGGCGGTGGCGAGGCAGACGAGGGCGGTCTCGCGCACGGCCTGCAGGTCGCCGAAACGCCCGCGCCAGATCCGCTCCAGCAGCGCGGCGAACCACAGCGCCAGTACCATGGCGAGCAGCGTGCCGTGGATGGCGGCGGTGACGGCCGCCAGCAGCGGCCACATCCAGCCGGCCGGCGCGTCGCGGCGCACATAGAGAAACAGGGCCGCGAGCAGCACGAAATGACCCGACAGCGCCATATGCATGGGCACGCGAAAGAGGAAGGCCGGGGTGATGAGGGCGAAGGCCGCCGCCGCGAGGGCGACACGCCGGCCGGCGCCGAGCTCGCGGGCCAGCCTGTAGGCGAAGGCGGACTGGAGGACGAAGACCGCCAACAGCCAGGCGCCCCAATACTGGAACGGCGTCGGCAGCCAGGCGGCGACGAGCTTGAAGGGGATGGCGAAGAGCGGCAGGCCGTCGACCAGGGCGATCGAATTGGCGAGCTCGAGGCCGAGCAGCGGGCTGCGGCCGGGCGGAAACTCCCACGGCGCCGCGCGGTAGAACATCCAGCCGAGCTGGTGCATGGCGCGGTCGCCGGTGTCGAGCCAGGCGATATTGGTGGGGAGCAGCACCCACCAGCCGCAATAGACGAAGAACACCGCCGCGCCGACGAGCAGCGCGGCGCCAAGGCCCAGCAGGTCACGCAGTCTTTCGGGCAAGGGCGTCCCGGAGCCAGAGGCCGCCGGCGCGGCGTGCGCCGGCCAGAGTTGGCTAGTGTTGCGTCAACTCGGCCAGATCCTCAAGCTCGAGACCGAGGCGGGCACGCAGGTGCCGGCGCTTGCCGGCGAGATCGGCGATGGTGTAGCTGTCGAGCACCTCGAAGAAGGCGCCCAGCGCCTCGCGCAGCGCCCCGTTGAGGTCGCAATTGTCGACCAGCGGGCAGTTGACGTCGGTGCCGCCCTCGAAGCATTCGGCCATGACGAAGCTCTCTTCGGTCAGCTTGATGGTATCGAGCATGGTGATCTCGGAGGCGGGCCGGCCGAGCCGGATGCCGCCCTTGCGCCCGCGCACGGTCTCGATCAGGCCGGCCTCGACAAGGGGCTTGATGAGCTTGAACAGGAACAGCTCGGAGATCGAGTGGGCGCGCGCGATATCGGCGATACGGCTCAGCTCGGGGGAGTTGACCGCGCAATAGACCAGCGTGCGGATGGCGTAGTTGGTCTGGCGTGTGAGTCGCATGGAATTCCTCGGTGTTAGGTCTCCTAGTTTATAAGAGTTCTAAACTTCGTCAAGTTAAGTTGACGCCGAGCCTCAGGATTGCGGGCGCCGCAGGGCGCCCCGCGACGAGGTGCCGCGCTTGCCCGGGCGCGCCGCCAAGGCAAGGATTTTCTTGCTGACATTTGCAACCAAATGCCGCTTTCTTCATTGAGGCGCACGGGTTGGGGCATGCTGTATTCATGAAAATTCTCGTCGTCGAGGACGAACCGATCATTCGCCTCGGCATGGTGAGCAGTATCGAAGACGCCGGCTACGACGTCGTGGAGGCGTCGAACGCCGACGACGCGATCCGCCGGATCGAGGGCGACAGCGAGGTGCGGGTCGTGGTCACTGATGTGGACATGCCGGGGTCCATGGACGGCGTGCGGCTGGCCCATTACGTGCGGCGGCGCTGGCCGCCCATCCAGCTCCTCGTCATTTCCGGAAAGACCGGCGTGGGCACCGCGGAGCTGCCGAGCGGCGTCGAATTCATATCCAAGCCCTATCAGGAGCCCCGCTTGCTGACCCTCATCGAGACCCTCAGCGGAGGCATGCCGTGACAGCAGCGGGGGAGCAGGCCGCGGATGCCGTCATCGGCAGGCGCGGCGACGGACCGCGCACGCCAAGACGGCTGCTGGGCCGCCGCTGGGAGGCCGCCGATACCGTGGTGGCGCTGAGCGCGGCGCTCGTCGTCATCATCTTCGCCGTCTTCGGCTTCCTGTGCTGGCAGGGCTACGGCCAGACGCTCGACGCGGCCAGGGCCAAGTCGCAGCGGGCCGCCGATCTCGTCGCCAGCCAGGCCGGATGGATGCTGGGCGGCAGCCTTGCGGCGCTGGAGCTGATCGAGTCGAAGCTCGCCTTCGAGCCGGCCGTGCTCGCCCCCGAGACCAAGGCCGAGCTCGATACGGCCCTCAAGGCGCTGCCTGCCGGCACCAGCCTCGGGCTCTACGATCCGACCGGCACCGTGCTGCCCAATGGCGGCACACCTGCCCTGCCCCAGAGCATCGCGGCGACCAGCTATTTCGCCGACCTCGTGGCCGGTGCGGACTGGACGATCGCGCCGCAGGACAGGAACGCGACGACCGGCGCACCGATCATCGTCCTGGCGCGGCAACTGGGCGGGGACATCTTCGCGGGCGTCGCCGTGCTGACGCTCGACGCCGCGGTGATGGAGAGCTTCTGGGCGCCGCAGACGCTCGGCGCGGATTCGACCGTCAGCCTCATCCGCGACGACGGGCTGATCGTCGCGCGTTACCCGGCGCTGGACGAAACGCTCGACATGTCGGCCACCTCGCCCTTCTGGGTCCAGGTCGCGAGCGCGCCGGGGGGCACCTACGAATCGGGCCGCTCGCCGGCCGACGGGGTCGCGCGGGTGGTCGGCTTCCGGCACCTGCCCGGGCTCGGCGTCATCGCCTTCGGCTCGATCTCGCAGGATGTCGTGCAGGCGGGCCTGTGGAACGCCATCGCTGTGGTGCTCTGGCTGCTGGTCCCCATCGCGGCGGCGCTGCTGGGCGGCTCGTTCCTCACCGCAAGGCTGCTGCGCCAGAGCGCCCGCACCCAGGACACGCTGGCGGCCGCGGTGGCGCACAACGAGGTGCTGTTCCGCGAAATCCACCACCGGGTGAAGAACAATCTGCAATCGGTCGCCTCGCTGCTGCAGATGCAGCCCATCCCGCGCGAGATCAAGGCGAATATGGGCCAGCGCATCGCGGCGATGTCGGCGGTGCACGAGCACATCTACCGCTCGAACGATTTCACCATCGTGCGGGTGAAGGACTATCTGCAAAAGCTCGTCGAAAGCATCCGCGCCGGCCAGGATCCCGATGTGCGGGTGATCGAGCAGTTCGAGGATCTGGCGGTGGACAAGGATGCGGCCACGCCGCTGGGCCTTATCCTCAACGAGGTCGTCTCGAATGCCTTCAAGCACGCCTTCCAGGACGGGCGCGCCGGCACGCTGACGGTGCGGCTCAGCCGCGACGAGAACGGCGGCGGGCAGCTGACGATCGCCGATGACGGCATGGGGTTCGATCCCGAGCAGCCGGCCAAGGGCATCGGCCGGCGGCTGATCGGGGCGCTGACGGCGCAGATCGGCGGCGAGGCGAGCTTCGAGAGCCACCCCGGCAACGGCTCGGTGTTTACGCTGCGCTTCCCGCTCGCCGCCGAAGGAACTGACCCGTAAGCGAGCCCGTGGCCTTGGCCAATGCGGCGGGCGGCCCTTCGAAGACGACGCGACCGCCATCATGGCCGGCGCCGGGGCCGAGATCGATCACCCAGTCGGCGCGCGAGATCACGTCGAGATTGTGCTCGATGACGATGACGGTCGAGCCGGCGTCGACGAGCCTGTCGAAGAGGCCGATCAGGGTGTCGACATCGTGCATGTGCAGGCCTGTGGTGGGCTCGTCCAGCACGTAGACATTGCCCGACTTGCCCAGCTCGGCGGCGAGCTTCAGGCGCTGGCGCTCGCCGCCCGACAGCGTCGAGAGCGGCTGGCCGAGGCTGAGATAGCCCAGCCCGACATCGGCGAGCCCCTTGAGGATCTTCGCGATAGCCGGCTCGGTGAAGAAGAAGGCGGCGTCCTCGACCGACATTTCATAGACATCGCTGATCGAGCGGCCGCGCAGTTTGTGGCCGAGCACCTCGTCGGTGAAGCGCTTGCCGTTGCAGGTCTCACAGGCGGTCACCATAGGATCGAGATGGGCGAGGTCGGTGTAGATGACGCCGAGGCCGTTGCAGTCCGGGCAGGCGCCCTTGGAGTTGGCGGAGAACAGCGCCGCGCTCTCGCCCGTCGCCTTGGCGAAGGCCTTGCGGACATTGTCGAGGATGCCCGTATAGGTGGCCGTGTTGGAGCGGCGCGAGCCGCGGGCGAGGTTCTGGTCGATGATGATCGTGTCGGGATAGGCCAGCGGCAGCGCGCCCTGGATCAGCGACGACTTGCCGGCCCCGGCGACGCCGGTGACGACGGTGAGCACGCCCTGCGGGATGGCGACCGATACGTCCTGCAGGTTGTTGAGCCGTGCCCCGGCGATGCGCAGCTGGCCCTGGGGCTGGCGCAGCGCCGTCTTGACCGGCTGGTGCTTGAGGATGTGGTCGCCGGTCAGCGTGCCGGCCTTCAGCAACCCTTTGTAGTCGCCCTGGTAGACGATCTCGCCGCCCTTCGTGCCGGCCAGCGGCCCCATGTCGACGACGTGGTCGGCGACGGCGATCATGTCAGGCTTGTGCTCGACGATAAGAACCGTGTTCCCCTTGTCGCGGAGCTGCTGCATCAGTCCCGCCAGCCGGCCGACATCGTGCGGGTGCAGGCCCACGCTCGGCTCGTCGAACACATAGGTGATGTCGGTGAGCGAGGAGCCCAGATGGCGCACCATCTTGACGCGCTGGCTCTCGCCGCCGGAGAGCGTCGAGCTTTCGCGGTCGAGGCTCAGATAGCCGAGCCCGATGGTCACGAGGTTGTCGAGCCGGGCGGCGAGCGCCTCGAGCATAGGCTGCACTTCCTTCGCCTTCAGGCCGCGGATGAAGGGGGCGAGGTCGCTCACCTGCATGGCCGACAGCTCGGCAATGTTCCTCCTGGCCACCTTGCTGGCCAGCGCCGCCGCATTGAGCCGCGCGCCCTTGCAGGCGGGGCAGAGCCTGCGCGTGAAGATCTTGTCGTATTCGGCGCGCACATGCGGCTGGAGGCTCTCGGGATCCTTGGCGCCCAGCCCCTTCTTGAGCTTGGCGACCACGCCCTCGTAGGTGAGGCCGATCTTGCCGACCTTGACCTTGCGGCCATCATCGAGGTTGAGCAGGTTCTCGCGCTCCTCCCTGGTGTAGGCCTTGACGGGCTTGTCCATGTCGAACAGGCCGGAGGCGCGGTAGATTTCCCACCACCAGCTGTCGACGGCGAAATCCTTGGGCAGTAGCGCGCCGGCATTGAGCGAGCGGCTCTCATCGATCACGGCGCTCATGTCCATGGCCGCCACCTGGCCGATGCCCTCGCAGTCGGGGCACATGCCGCGCGGGTCGTTGTAGGAGTAGAGGCCGGGCGAGGGCAGGCGCGGCTCGGCGATGCGCGAGAAGACGACGCGCAGCATCTGGGCGGCATCGGTGACGGTGGCGACCGTCGAGCGCGAATTGCCGCCGAGGCGCTGCTGGTCGACGATGATCGCCGCCGAGATGTTGTCGAGCTGGTCGGCGTCGGGCTGGCCGTAATGCGGCATGAACTGCTGCACGAAGGCGGGAT
>PJTQ01000812.1_pt1 | contig 12869 bp, 8 predicted proteins | sample 1512231 | NCBI WGS metagenome assembly PJTQ01 (sample SAMN08177688, study PRJNA422409) | Soil metagenome, whole genome shotgun sequencing project. | isolation source: Soil (3) enriched on wood chips | place: USA: Madison | collected 2015-01-15 | reverse complement strand
TTCGCATGCGTCAGCGGTGCTGTGTGCAGCTTCGAAACGCGCCGTCGGGAAGGCACCGGGATCACCCTTTTCGAGACTGTGCCCGGGCTCTCTCGTCAGATCGACACGCACGATGTTCTTTCAGCCATCGGACCTCGGCCGACAATGGTCGTATCGGGTGCCAAAGACAAGTACTCAAGGGATGCAGACCAGGTCGTGGCCAAGGTCTCCGGCGACTTCATCACCGAGCTGCGGGTCGAACATGGTCATCCTCTCGATCAAGAGAGATTCGACGCGATCGTCGAGTGGATCGTCGACCGCGTATCCAATCCGTGAGAAGGAACTCTTACGGCCATAAGCGGACATTCAAGACGCAGGTCAAGGATTTGCGTGTCGAGTACCTGGCGACGGCGCCAATGATGTTTGACGAGACATCGCCTCCGTGCGATGACATCATTGCGAAGATTGCGATGCTTTAAGAGGCAATCGACAGCTTCTCAAGGCTGCTTGCAGGGGGGATTTATCAGTTCGGTTCGATCCATTGACCTACGTCTAATTGACGACCTCGTCGACTTCGTCCGAGGCCCGGGCTTCGTGTTGGATTTTTCCGACAGAAGCTTCTTGGACTTCTTCGCCTCCGAACTCAAGGTCAACATCGACGATCCGAAATACGCCGTCAATGGCGGATCGAAGGGCAAGCGCCTCCGCCATTTCCTTCAGACCTGCGATGACGGGAACGCCGTTCGCACCCTCGAAGCACTCTGGGAGCATCGCAGCGAGCATCTAACCCGTTCCGGCAGCGCCGACCCCGTCGCTAATGCCCAGGCCCGCTATCAAGGCCTGATCAGCCGCCTAACGAGCAGTTCCAAACCGTCGCGGCCGTCAGTAAGCCCCCAGTCTGTTCCCGTTGACCGCGCGGCCATTGCCAAGATCAGAGCGGACCTGTTGCAGGTAGCGACGTTGGCGCCGCATGCGCGCGGCTATGCGTTTGAGGGATTCCTCAAAGGTCTGTTCGACGCCTTCGGCCTGGCCGCCCAAGAGCCGTTCCGGCTGTGCGGCGAACAGATCGACGGCAGCTTTCAGCTCGCGAGCGAGATTTATCTGCTCGAGGCCAAATGGCAAGGGCCGCCGATCGGCGTCGCCGAGCTGCACACCTTCCATGGCAAGGTCGAGCAAAAGGCGGCCTGGACCCGCGGCCTCTTCGTCAGCAACAGCGGCTTCACCGAAGACGGGCTTACCGCTTTTGGGCGCGGCAAGCGGGTCATCTGCATGGAGGGTCTCGACCTCTACGAGATGCTCAACCGTGAAATCCCGCTCACTCAGGTCCTCGAGCGCAAAGTCCGCCGCGCCGCAGAAACCGGCGCGCCCTTCATGCGCGTACGCGATCTTTTTCCTTACTAACAGGAAGGAACGAGGATGGTGCAGTTCGATGATTGGTGCATTTCGGTTGACGCGCCGGTGGGGAACCACCATCGGCGTGTGATGACCGGACAGGCCGCTAACCTAGGGATCGGCATCCAGGTGACGGCAGCTATCGTGCCTTCGCATTACGCCTCGGAGGAGCATGTAGCGCGCGCACTCGCGCGGCTCGGCAAGCCCGCGGCCGCCGCCCTGATCGAGAGCAAGCTGCCGACCACTAAGCAGATCCGCTCCGGTGACCTCGGCGAGATCTACGCGACGGAATGGATAGATGCTCACAGCGGCGGCTACCGCGCTCCGATCAAGCGCCTGCGCTGGAAAGACCATCGCAACATGGCAATGCGTGGTGACGACGTGATCGGCATCCTGCAAGACCCCCAATCTCAACGTCTTCAGTTCCTGAAAACGGAGGCGAAGAGCCGCGCCACATTGTCCGCACAGGTCCTGACCGAAGCCCGCGCCGGGCTGGACAAGGATGGAGGATTGCCCTCGGCGCACGCACTGCACTTTATTTCCGCGCGTCTCCTCGAGCTCGGCAATCTGCCGCTGGCCGATGCAATCGACGACGCGCTGCTCAAGCATGGCATCCCGCCGCAGAGTGTTCGGCATCTGCTTTTCACATTCTCAGGCAATGCCCCCGACGCACTGCTAGCCGCCTCCCTGCAAGCGTATCCCGGCCCTATCAATCAATGGGGTATCGGACTTCGCGTAGAAGGCCATGGCGCCTTTATCGCCGCGGTCTACGATCGAGTGATCGCCGATGCCAACAACCCCTGAGGCAATCGCCGCAGATATCGCCGAGGCGACGGCCGCCGGCTTTCGGGGCCGACTGATCGCTCGCGGGCAGGCCCGCGCGATCATCTGGCGTGACGGCACCCTTCCTCCCGACGCGCCTGACTTCGCGCCTCAGCTCAGCTACGACCTGCACAGCTATGCCTATGCCCTGCTTGGCCTCGGCCTGCGCCTTCGGGAGGTCGGCGGTGACCCGACTGAGGCTCGCACGGCATTCGAACAGGCTGCAACGGCTCTTGAAGCGGTGATAGCAAAGGGCAAGCGCCACGAGGCCGATCGCGATTTCCATTTTGTCATGGCGGCGGCCGCCTATCATCTCGCCCACCTGTCCGCACGAGCCTATTCGCTCCTCGCGATCGTCGAGGCGGATGAGAATTTCTCACCGATCGAGCGGGCGCTGGCCCAGTTGATGCGGCGGAATTTCGATGCCTTGCGCAGCAGCGTTCTCGACTACCGGACCTCCGGTCAAGGCAGCGATGAGCGGATCGCCACCGACATGCAGTCCCACCTCGAGCAAGCGGAGGGCGCTGCCGTACCTCCGGATGCCGGTGGTGACGACTTCCTTTTCGACGGTCTGAATACCGCGCTCACCGACGCCTTCATGGCCGCCATGTCCCTTTATTTGCTCGCGCTCGAACGCGGCGAGCGAGAGCTTGTCGATCACGCGCTCGAGCAGCTGCGCGTGAGCCTGGCAATTTGCGGCGAAATGAACATGCTGCCGCAATGGTGGGCGCATCGTGTCACCATCCATCTTCTGTCGGACCTTTGGTCGAGCACGTTCCATGAAAGAGTGCCGCTGGAGTCCACGGGAGGACTGGCAGCGGACTGGCCGCGGTTGCGTGAACTGTTCATCGCGCTGTTGCAGCGTCGCGCTAGGGCAGAGATCGATCTTTGGCCGTCGCAGATTGAGGCGGCCGCCCGCGCCGTCGATCAGTCCGACGACTTAGTCGTTTCGCTGCCGACGAGCGCCGGCAAGACGCGCATTGCAGAACTGTGCATCCTGCGCTGCCTCGCCGGCGGCAAGAGGGTAGTGTTCGTTACGCCGCTGCGCGCGCTCTCGGCGCAGACCGAAGCCACACTCCAGCGGACCTTCAGCCCGCTCGGCAAGACCATCTCCGCCCTCTACGGCAGCATCGGCGTCACCAGCTTTGATCAGGACGCGATTCGCGAGCGCGACATCGTGGTGGCGACGCCGGAGAAGCTCGACTTCGCGCTCCGCAACGATCCTTCGCTGCTCGACGACGTCGGTCTTCTGGTCTTCGACGAAGGGCACATGATCGGCCTCAATGAACGTGAGATCCGCTACGAGGTGCAGATTCAGCGGCTCCTGCGACGCGCCGATGCTCTGGAGCGCCGGATCGTATGCTTATCGGCCATCCTGCCCGATGGGGACCAACTCGATGACTTCGCCGCGTGGCTGCGCCGTGATCATCCGGGCGGGCTGATCAAGAATGATTGGCGCCCAACCCGCCTGCGCTTCGGTGAGGTTGTGTGGACCTCGCCAACCGCCCGGCTCAACCTCAGGGTCGGCGACGAGCAGCCTTGGGTCCAACGGTTCCTCACCGGCGTCGCCCCTCCCAACTGGATTCCACCGAAGCGCCGTCGCACCCAGCTGTTTCCCAAGGACCAGCGCGAACTCTGCCTCGCCACCGCCTGGCGGCTTGTCGATGACGGTCAGACCGTCCTCGTCTTCTGCCCAGAGCGGCGTAGCGTCGAACCGTATGCTGACGTCATCGTTGATTTGCATGAGCGCGGCGCGCTGCGCTCGCTGCTCGAGGCCGATCCGAATGCACTGAGCACCGCGATCGCGCTGGGCGAGGAATGGCTGGGCGCCGACAATGCGATTCTTAAATGCCTACGCCTCGGCGTCGCCCTTCACCATGGCGCTCTGCCTACGTCTTACCGCAAGGAGGTCGAGCGCCTGCTTCGCGAGAATGTCCTCAAAGTGACAATCTCCTCTCCGACCCTAGCACAGGGCCTGAATCTATCGGCTACTGCCGTCGTCATGCACTCTTTGCACCGCGCCGGTGAGCGGATCGAGATCAGCGAATTCAAGAATGTCATCGGACGTGCTGGACGCGCCTATGTCGACGTCGAGGGCGTCGTCCTCTTTCCCATGTTCGACGACATACCAAAGAAGAGACGCAATTGGGAAGCGCTCATCACCGATCTTGGCGCGCGCAATATGGAAAGCGGTCTTGTGCTTCTGGTCGTGGAGTTACTGAATCGGATGTACGCGCGTATCGGTGGAGACTTCAATCAGCTCGTTGACTATGTCGTCAACAACGCCGCCGCCTGGACCTTTCCCGAGCTCGAAAATGAAGAGCTGAAAGACCGGGATCGCGCCCGGGTCGATTGGGAACGGCACGTTGCGACGCTCGATACAGCCATCCTCAGCCTCATCGGGGAGAACAACATTCCCGATGAAGGGATCGAGGCTGCTTTGGACGACATCCTCCAATCTTCTCTGTGGCAGCGACGTCTGGAGCGTCTAGACGCTCAATCCCAGCAGTTGTTGAAGGCAGGCCTTTACTCCCGTAGCCGGCTGATCTGGAATCAGTCGACCGCCGCTCAACGCCGCGGCTATTTTCTGGCGGGGGTCGGTTTGACGACGGGTCATGCCCTCGACGCCATAGCCTCCGAAGTCAACCTACTTCTCATCCAGGCTAATGGCGCGATCCTTGAGGGTGACGCCGAAGCCGCTATCACCTCGATCACCGGTATCGCTGAACGGGTATTCGCATTTTATCCCTTCATACCCGATCCGCTGCCGGCGAACTGGCACGACATCCTGCGGGTTTGGCTGCTGGGCCAGCCTCTTGCCGCGCTGGGGGGGGATCAGCCATCGGAAGTACTTCAGTTTGTTGAAGGAGGCCTTATCTACCGGCTGCCTTGGGCAATGGAGGCGATCAGGGTCCGCGCCAGCGCAAATGGCGATGAGGTAGACGTAGATGGCCTGAGCCTAGAAGACCATGAACTTGGACTTGCGGTGCCAGCAGTCGTGACCGGCACGCTCAACCGCTCTGCATCGATCCTGATCCAGGCCGGCTTCAATTCGCGGCTGGCTGCAATCAAAGCGGTCACCGACACCGGCGCGACCTTCGCTACGGGCAAGGAGCTGCGGCAATGGCTGAATGCAGATGTGGTCGCCGCTTGGAGCGCTCAGGCCGACTGGCCAACTAGAGAAACGAGACCGATTTGGATGGAGTTCGTCCAAAGCTTCACTCCGAGCGAGGAGCATACATGGGCCGATCGGCGCTATTGGGCGAGTATCACGTGGTTGGCTGCGCCCCCGCCGCCCGGCACAGTCGTCCAGATACACCAGTGGGCAGGTCGGTCTTGGGTGCTTTCGCCAGACGGTACTCCGCTAGGCACAGTTCAGTCCGCACTCAATTCCCGTCGAAGCGGCCTGCTTCGCGCACAGGTGGCGCGGGATGTCAGCAAGATCGACGTCGTATATCTTGGTCCCGACGATCTGGCGGGCGCATAGCCGCCAAATCCCCGGCGCCGCTAGCCACTGTGAAATGCATTGGCCGATGTCCGCTTTGGGTCGTAAGCTGCCTGATCTGCTGCGGTGCTTCGGCGCCCCGAAAGCGGCTCCTGATCAGTCAACGTATGTTCATTCTCAATGAGCGGGTCTCCGGTGCGCTCTACGTCAGAAGGGCGACGGTAACCACGACAGTAAAGTTGGCTCTCTTGAGCTCATGTTTTTAGCACTTTCAACCACTTACAGTTAAAGTGCAGGCCCCTTCCGCTCCACCATTCAGTCAATCCAGCGACGTCCAAAGAAGGCCGGAATCTCCTCAAAATCAAGGAATTCCGGCTTTTTTTGTGTCCGATGCAGTACGACCGAATCGGTTGAGATCCAGCGCATCTCGGCCGTGACGTTGACGGTAGTTCGGCCACGCCGGTCGAGTTGCCGTCGCAGGGGGGCGCATGCCCCTGAGCGACATCGCGATTCGCAAGACAACGCCCGGGACGCACCCGACCAAGCACGCGTCGGCCAGGTACCAACGGAAGACAGCTCCTCTCAAGCAACGGAACACGACAAGAAAACGGCCCCGCTTCCGCGGGGCCTTCCCTATCCCTTGACGCAAACCACCTGCCGCAGCGTGTGGACGACTTCGACCAGGTCGGCCTGCGCCGCCATCACCGCGTCGATGTCCTTGTAGGCCGCGGGCGATTCGTCGATCACGCCCTGGTCCTTCCGGCATTCGACGTGCGCCGTGGCCTCGCGGTGCTGCTTGAGCGTGATGCTGTTGCGGGCCGCGGTCCGGCTCATCACCCGGCCAGCGCCATGGCTGCAGCTGTGGAAGCTGTCGTCGTTGCCCAGGCCCCGGACGATGAAGCTCTTCGCGCCCATGCTGCCGGGAATGATGCCGAGCTCGTCCCTGCCCGCCCGCACCGCGCCCTTCCGGGTCACGAACATCTCCTGCCCGCCGTGCGTTTCCTTCTGCACGTAGTTGTGGTGGCAGTTGACGGCCATCGCCTGCAGCCTGAACTTCGGCAACTCGCCGCGCATGGCGTGCAGCACCCGCTGCATCATCGCCTCGCGGTTGGTCCGGGCGTAGTCCTGTGCCCAGCCCACGGCCTCCACGTAGTCGTCGAACAGCGCCTCGCCCTCCATGAAGAAGGCCAGGTCCTTGTCCGGGACGTGGAACCCGAGCACCCGCTTGCCCAACGCCTCCCGGGCCTCCTGGATGAAGTAGCTGCCGATCAGGTTGCCGGTGCCCCGGGAACCGGAGTGCAGCATCACCCACACGGCCTGACTCTCGTCCAGGCAGACCTCGATGAAGTGGTTGCCGCCGCCGAGCGTGCCCAGCTGCTTGTCCATCTTGTCGATCCGGATCCGCGGATGCCTGGCCTTGATCCGCTCCAGCCGCTGCCACAAGCCGGAGTCGGCAATGGTCGACTCGACGCCGTCGGGCAGCTTGCGGTGGTCCCCGCCCGGACCGTTGCCGACCGGGATCGCCCGCTCGATGGCCGACCGCAGCCGCGCCAGCGAATCGGGCAAGTCCCGCGCGTCGAGCGTGGTCCGCACTGCCGCCATGCCGCAACCGATGTCGACGCCGACCGCGGCGGGGATGATCGCGCCCCGGGTCGGCACCACCGAGCCCACGGTCGCACCGATGCCCAGGTGCACGTCCGGCATCACCGCCACCCACGGCCCGACGAAGGGCATGGCCGCGATGTTCCGCAGTTGCTCATGCGCCCGGTCTTCCAGCTGCACGCCCCGGACCCAGCCCTTGATCGGGGTCTGGCCCTCCACGTGCAGCCATTCGTAGTTTGAAATGCTCATGTCGGTCGTTCCTTGAAGAACCCGCGTGCCGCGTCCCTGCGACGCGCGGGGTGTTGCTACTTCAGCGTCACCAACTGCCTGATGACGCCATCCAGGCCGCCGAACACGGTCAGCTTGTCGATCTTTTCCGTCACCTTCTCCAGAGCCTCCAGCTCCTTCAGGCGCATCAGGACCGGGCTGTCGTCGATCAGCTTGGCGGTGTTGAGCAGCGAGCGCGTGGCGTTCGCCTCCTCGCGGCGGCGGATCACGTTGGCCTGCGCCAGCTTCTCCGCCTGCACGACCCCGTTGAGGATCTCGCGCATCTCGCCCGGCAGGATCACGTCCTTGATGCCCACGCCGAGCACCTCGATGCCCATCGCCTCCACCCGGCCACGCACGTAGGCGAAGATCTCCGCGTCCAGCGTGGCCTTGTCGCCGAGCAGCTCGTCGAGCGTCTTGGCGGCCACGGCCTTGCGCAGGCCGTACTGCAGCTCGCGGTAGACGTAGTCGCCGTACTTGGCCACCCGCGTGCGCGCGGCGACCGGGTCGGTCACGCGCAGCGAAGCAGCCAGATTCACGCGCAGGCTCACCTTGTCACGGGTCAACAGCTCCTGGCCCGAGACTTCCATGGACTGCACGCGCAGCTCGACGGTCTCCACCGCCACGTTCTTCCGGAAGTTCCAGAAGGCGTAGCTGCCGGCTTCGACCACCTGCGCCAGCGTGTTGTCGACGAACACCAGGCCCGCCGACTCCGCCGGCACCTCGAGCACCACCGCCACGCGGCCGAGCACGCCCAGCTGGCGCAGGCGGCGCGCCACGTCCGGCGCGACGCGCAGGCCCCCGGCAAGCGACACCTTCTCGACATCGACCTGCACCAGGCCGCGCCAGTACAGCTTGCGCAGGCCCGGCGGCAGCACGTCCTCGAGCTTGCCGTTCTTCGACACCAGGCCCACCTCGTCCATGCCGATGTCGGCCAGCACGAAGGTTTCGCCGAGCTTGCTGCCCAACGCGGCAACCAGCGCGTCGACATCGTCGCCGGCATATTCCGGCTTGCCGATGTCGTGCATGACGACGTCCAGCTGGTCGCGCCACGCGAACAGGCGATACACGCCCGGCGCGAGGACGCGCTCGAAGCGACGGTTGCGATACACCAGGCCGCGCTCAGCGTCACCGATCACGACCCGACGGGTCCAGAACATCATGGGAATTCTCCTTGTGAATGGCTCTGGTGTTCCGGCTCGCTGGAATGCGGGGAACCGGTTGCCGCCTTGGGCCGGACGCGTCGTGCATCCGGCGGAAGAAGAGGGAACGCCCCTGACGGATGCCGGACGGGCGGCCGGTGCTGGCGTCGGCGTCTTCCGTGGCTGTTCGGTGGCGCCCATGCCGGCGCGCCTCCGATTCCCCACGTTGTCGGCCGCCGCCAGGACGCGGCGCCGGTCGGGCACCCGCTGCGTGGTCCGTTGCGCGCCGCGATCCACCGCGACGCCTGGCGAACCGCGCACGGGGCGGTCCCGGATTGGGCTTGCGCCCGATGAGCTGGCTTGTGGCCAGCGATCGTTGGAGCGGGATTCGAACCCGCGACACGTGGATTAACCGTCCACTGCTCTACCCGTCTGAGCTATCCAGAGGTCAACGTGCGGGACTCGAACCCGCAACCGACAGCATCCGAAGCTGTTGCTCTCCCAGTTGAGCCAACGTTGTCGCAGTCGCCTCGAACCGGCATCGGCATACGCCACGGCAACGCCGCGCGCACCGGACGGGACACAAAGCCCGTACCGCTGTCACCGGTCAAGATTCGACTGCGCATTGCCGCCTCCTTCGAAGCGGCAATTCATGTGCGTCGCATCGCGCCGCGGCCTGCACCGAGGCACCCAGGCGCCGCGCCGGATGCGGGTGTGAACCCGCACCGTCGCGTTTCCGCGTCCCTTGCCACGGGCCAGCAGGCCCGGATGCCTCGGGATCGCGCGATGCACGCTTGTTCCAGACTTCCTTTGCGAACGCAGAAACGAAAATGCCCCCGGCATGAAGTCCGAGGGCATTCGCTGTTCCTCGGAAGATCGGGGTGACCGATCTTCCGTGGAAGGAGTCGGTCAGGGTTGGGTGGTCGCGCCTTCGTACGCAAACCGCACGCACAGGCCCGCGTCGCGCTTTGGCAGCGATGGCATCAGGCGGTCGGCGATGTGGTTCGGTATCAACATGGTCGAAGTGCGGTTCAACTCGAAGGAACGGGTCGCGGGGACCCGCGAGGGTGCGCACCTTACTCGCGTTGGAAAGTGCGTGCAAGCGGAATTTTTACATCACGACGAACGGTTCTGTTTCGCGACCAAGCGGGATCTCGGCAAGGGCCGACGCAACTTTGGAGGAAGCAAGCAGAAATGCCATCGACGCGCAGGCAACTCCAAGATCGATACTCACCAGCGGAAAGTTGCATGCCCGGCTCGTGTTCGCAACGACCGGTTCCAAGCCGTGGCTCGCGGCCAGAACCCGACATCCGACGCCTGGCATGAGCCGTACCGCGAAACGGCATCGGCTTGTGAAGAATGTCCGGCCTCTCGTAGGAGGCGGCTACGAGCCATCCATGCTGGGAGCTATCATCCACAGATGATGACCAACCTCACTACGACGCTTCGCGAGCGCCTTGGCCTTGCGGACCCGGTTCCGATGGAATTCCAGCGAGGCGACGCCGAAGAGACCGACGGATTCGCACGTGAAAGGATCGAATACCGGGGACTCGAAGGTGATCTCATACCGGCTTTCCTGTTCACGCCCAGGGGGCGCGACACGCTCGGCGGGGTGGTTGTCTTCCACCAACACAATGGGGAGTTCCACTTCGGCAAGAGCGAGGTGGCCGGCGATGTGGGCGACCCATTTCAAGCCTTCGGGCCGGCGCTCGCTCGTAGGGGCCTCGCGGTTCTGGCCCCGGACGCCATCACTTTCGAGGATCGACGAGGAGCGATTCAGGGGGTGGAGCCGGATTACTACGATTGGCTTCAGCATTACAACGCCATGAGCTACCGGTTGCTGGATGGCGACCTGCTGATGAGGAAGTGCCTCGATGACGCCCAACGAGCCCTGAGCGTTCTTCTCCAAGCCTCTGACATAGACGAGCGGCTCGTTGGCGTGGCAGGACACTCGTACGGCGGCTACACGGCGCTCTACCACGCGGCAGTTGATTCGCGATGCAGGTTCGCATGCGTCAGCGGTGCTGTGTGCAGCTTCGAGACGCGCCGTCGGGAGGGCACCGGCATCACCCTCTTCGAAACCGTGCCCGGGCTCGCTCGCCGGATTGACACGCATGATGTCCTTTCAGCCATCGGACCTCGGCCGACAATGGTCGTGTCGGGTACCCAGGACAAGTACTCAAGGGATGCAGACCAGGTCGTGGCCAAGGTCGCCGGCGACTTCATCACCGAGCTGCGCGTCGACCGCGGACATCCGCTCGATCAAGAGAGATTCGACGCGATCGTCAGGTGGATCGTCGACCGGGTATCCAATCCGTGAGAAGGGACACCTACCGGCCAGAAGCTGACGTTTCGCATCCAGGGCGTGGGGGCGCATGCTTCGATTGAACCTGGCGCGCTCGCTGAAGGCGCCACCGTGCCGGATACTCGACCTTTGAACGACATTCCTGATCGGTGCACTGTGAGTGACATCTTTACCCTCCATGAGTTCCGCGACGATCTTGCGCTCCATTTCAGTGACATCAACGCGGAATGGATCCATGCCATGTTCCGCCTCGAAGAAACCGACAGGGATGTACTGGAGAACCCGCGCGCCAGAATCATCGACGCCGGCGGCGTCATCCTCTTCGTCGAGGCACGCGGGCTGGGCATCGTTGGTACATGCGCTTTGCAGAAAACCGGGGCTACGAGCTACGAACTCACCAAGATGGGGGTGCGCGAGTCGGCCCGCGGTCTAAAGGCAGGGGAGTTTCTGCTGTCCGCAATCGTGGAGCGCGCCCTGTCGCTCGGAGCAGATCCTCTTTACCTGCTCACCAACGCCAAATGCGGCGCTGCCGTGCATCTCTACGAAAAAGTCGGCTTCCATCACGACGCCAATATCATGAAACAGTATGGAGCCCGTTACGAAAGATGTGACGTCGCGATGCGCTACCGCGCAAGCCCGCAGAGTGTTTAGCCGAAGCCCTCCTACTCAAGAAGACATGGCAACCCCTCCATCCATGTGACGGAGCAGAAAGGGGCTCATCATCCGGTTGAATGCAATGTCACCCTGGGTCGAGAGCACCCGAACAACCGTGCGCCGTGGCGGGCAGTGATGTCTAAGCATTCTTCCCGGGATGTATTTTTCCGGCACCTGGCCCGAGGAAAAAAATCCTTCTCAGTACGGGTTTGTTGATCGAGGTTTTGTAGCTCACCCCCGCGGTCGTCGCGGCACGGGAAAGGGGCGACATCCTGCGACGGAGCCTGGCGGTCACCCGCCCTGGCTCCACCCGCAACCCCAGGCCGAACCCAGAGGCAAGCCGCTCTGCCTTGTTCGGGCCGAGGGACGATGCCGGCCTCCAGGGCCACTGCGCAGGCCGCCGGACGACTCCGGGTCGGATGCCGTCCGCGGGGGCATGACACCTGCCTCCAATGGGAAAGCCGCAGCGACCGGCGATCTGGCGATGCGGGCAATGGATTGTAATGATTCTCATTTGCAGTAATATGGGCCCCAGGAGCCAGCGACCGGCAACGGTCCCGCCAGCGATTCCGTCCTGACAGGAACCGCCTCCATGAAATCGCTGCCCCTCGTCACCGCCGCCCTGCTTTGCGTGGCTGCGGCCACCGCGTTAGCCCACACGCCCTATCTCGCACCCAGCAACTTTGCCCCGCAGGGCGGCGAGACCATTGCCCTGGACGCGGCGTTCGCCGAGACCTTCTTCGTGCCCGAGACGGCGTTCGACCACAGCCATTTCACCGTGACCGGTCCGGACGGCAAGGTCGTGGCGCCGGACACCGTGCAGCGGCTGAAGACCCGCACGGTGGTCGAGCACGCGCTGCCGCAGGCGGCCGGCACCTACCGATTCAGCACCGGCCCGCGCCCGGGTGCGCTGTTCCGCACCTGGGAAATAGGCGGCAAGCAGGAAAGCTCGCGCGATCCGGACGTGAAGATTCCCGCGGGCGCCAAAGTCCTCTCCAACTTCCAGTCGCTGACCCTGGCCGAGACCTACGTGACGGTGGGCGCGCCCGACCGCGGCGCACTGCATCCGAGCGGCAAGGGACTGGAACTGGTACCGGTCACCCATCCCAACGACCTCTACGTGGGCGAAGCCTTCGAGTTGGTCATGCAGTACGACGGCAAGCCGCTGGCCGACCAGAAGGTCGAGATCGCCGAGGCCGTGTGGACTTCGGACCGCAAACCCCGCGTCGAGACGCTGCTGACCGACGCGCAGGGCCATGCG
>PJTQ01000809.1_pt1 | contig 12930 bp, 4 predicted proteins | sample 1512231 | NCBI WGS metagenome assembly PJTQ01 (sample SAMN08177688, study PRJNA422409) | Soil metagenome, whole genome shotgun sequencing project. | isolation source: Soil (3) enriched on wood chips | place: USA: Madison | collected 2015-01-15 | reverse complement strand
GTAAAGCTAAATTCATACAGCTGGAAAGAAGGACAGGCCATGAGTGTGCCGGTGCTGCTTTACCAGTATGCTGCAACGGCGATAACCGGTAATATGCGCTGGGTTTTAAAAGATGCAGACGGAAATGTACGCGTGAGTGGAAGTTTGGAGCAGCAGGTTTTCGAAAGCGGACAATTGCATCATGTGGGAATGATAGAAGCCATCATTCCCGACGAACTGGCCAATACGCAAATTACCCTACATGTTTGGATTGATGGAACGGAATACGCGAATAGCTGGCCGCTTTGGGTTTTTCCCGGCGAAAGCGGCTCTGTTGATAGCGATGAAATTGTTATAACAGACGAATTTGATGAGCATACCAAGCGTGCCTTGGCTGCGGGTCGGAAGGTGTTGCTGATTGCGAATAATTTGGGTGCCGCGGCGCACAGTGTGCCCGCAGCGTGGAAGCCGCTGTATTGGTCTGCAACCTTTTTCCCGGGGCAGGGCATACAAACCATCGGGGCGCTTATTCGGCACGAACATCCTTTGTTTGCGTATTTCCCGACGTCTTATCATACTGATTGGCAATGGTGGAATATCGCGGCCGGTGCGCGCGGATTTCTCCTTAATGATTTCCCCACAACGTACATGCCGATTGTTATGCCGATCAGCGATTTCCATTTCAGTGACCGGATCGGATCGATATTCGAGGTGACAACGGGGGGCGGCCGCCTGTTGGTGTGTGGTTACGATATCAGCGAGGCCAACCAATCGATCGAGGCCAAGCAACTTCGGTATAGTATTTTGAAGTATATGGAAAGCGATCGGTTCAACCCCGAGGTGCGTATAGATTGGTCGGATTTGGACGAACGATTTCAGCGGCAGGGCAATCGCCGGGAGGCCGCTGTACCCGCCAATGCCCTGTTATCGGTGTTACCCCGCCCCGAAGCGGACGCGGAGCTTGGGTATCTTAAATCAATGGACAAGGTAACGATTGGCGATCCCCGCTCCTATGAACTCTACAATGTAACGTATTGGAAGGACGAGCGTACTGTAGGGTGGGCTGGTAAAAATATTCGATTGGTGGTAACGGTCCCACAAGGATTGCTGGGTGATTTGAACCTTGTTTTCCGGAAGATAGGGGACGACTGTAGCATCAAAATAGAAAACCGGCGCTATTCGTTACCTCATACAGCGGAAGTATATTCGTTGCCGTTGTCTTTCATGCGGGAAGATACACAGGACGGGCAAATTGTGATAGAGATTGTTGGGGAGGTTGTCCTTAATAAGTTTGAAGTTTTCGCTAAATGACCAGGCTGTAACACTTGTTAAAATAGTGTTAAAACTGAATGGATAAGTGGCTATTTTAAAACAGGCGATGGTGATATTTGTACAGTAAACTTAACGATTATAAGGACTTAGTATTATGAACTATTTACAATTAATTTTTTCGCTCCCAAAAAAGGAGCGCAAAGTGGCAAAGGGAGACTTTTTGTGGATATCGATGCTATTCGCTCCATTGCTTATCGGACTCGTTACGTATGCACAACAACGCACGATAAGTGGGGTCGTCCGCGATGAATCGGGAATACCGCTTGAAAACGTAACCCTCGGGCTGAAAGGCTCCACGTCAGGCCAGCAGACAGACAACAACGGAGCGTTCCTGCTTAACGCCGAAAGTACCGACGGTATGCTGATCGTTAGTCTATTAGGGTATCATGAGCAGGAAATCCAAATCAAAGACCAATCGTATTTCGATATTGTTTTGGTCGAGTCTCAAGAAGCGTTAGATGAAGTGGTGGTCATCGGATACGGTACCCAGAAAAAGACGGAAGTTACTGGCTCGATCTCCACCGTCAGTGGCGCCGTTCTGAAGCGGTACCCAGCCATCAATCTCTCCAATGCACTGGCAGGTAACGTGACGGGTATCATCGCAAACAACCGCTCGGGAGAGCCGGGCAACGACGGGTCGTCCATTTTGGTAAGAGGCGCCAGTACTCTGAACGACAACAGCCCGCTGGTCATCATTGACGGTATTCCGGACCGTGGGAATTTGGGGAGGTTGGATCCAAACGATATCGAAAGCATTACTATTCTTAAAGATGGTGCAGGAGCAATTTATGGGGCGCGGGCTGCAAATGGCGTCATCCTGATTACAACGAAGCGTGGAACAGTAGGTAGGCCAAATATCGATTATACCTTCAACCAAGGGCTGGTGCAGCTTACACGAACGGTGGATATGGTCGATGCGGCAACCTATGCAGAATTGCAAAACGAAATGCTCCGCAATGAAGGGCGCGAAGAGCAATTTACCGAACAGCAGATAGCGATGTACCGAAATGGTTCAGATCCGCTGAATTACCCCAACACCGACTGGTTGGATGAAACGCTGAAACCGTTTTCCTTGCAATCGCGGCACAATCTTTCCGTATCAGGTGGTACGGAGGTAGCCAAATATTTCTTCTCGGCGGGGGCGGCCAATCAGGGTGCGATGTATCGAAATAGCGGTACCAGTTTTGATCAATACAACTTAAGGTCAAATTTGGATGTCAATATCAATGAGAACCTACGGGTGTACCTTGATCTTGCCGGCAGGCAGGAAAACGGAATGAACAATATTTTCGGAGGAAGTTTGTTTTCCGATATCATCAGAAACCCGCCGATTTTCGCACCGCGTAACCCTGACGGGACGATTCGCGAAGTACTGTTTGGCCGAACACCGCTTTTGATGACGTCCAACGAGCCGGGGTACAATAAGTCGCGCAATGAGGTGTTCAATTCAACCATTGGATTCAACTTTCAATTGCCCTATGTAGAGGGGCTCTATGCGGAGGGCTACGCAGCGATCGACCGGACCGTATATTTCGGCAAATCTTGGCAACAGCCATATACCATCTACGATTGGAATGAAGAGACCCAAACCAGTACCCCCCGTCAAATCGGTACCGTCAGTCGGCCGAGCTTATCCGAATCCTTCAGCCGATCATCCTCGCTATTGCTCAATGGAAGGATTGGTTATCAACAGGCGTTCGGGAAACATAATGTAGGCGGATTTGTGATGTATGAGCAGCAACAAATAGCTGGGAATAATCTTTCGGGCTCGCGGGTTAATTTCCTCGGAAATTCTATTGATGAATTGTTTGCCGGATCGACGAACCCCAATGACCGTAATAATGGGGGCTCCAGTAGCGAGTCGGCCAGGCAAAGTTACCTCATGCGTGCTACATATGACTACGACGGAAAATACTTAGTTACATTCAATTTCCGGTCAGATGGGTCCATGATATTTCCCGAAGGACGTCGATTTGGCTATTTCCCCGGGGTATCGGCCGGGTGGGTTATTTCTAAGGAAAGGTTTTTCGAACAGGCGTTACCCACAATGAATTTGCTGAAAATCAGGGGCTCTTATGCGAAGTTAGGGAACGATCGGGTACCTGGGTTCCAATATTTAGCCACATACGGTATAGGCGGGGGGCTTACGTTTGGCAATGGTGTTGACTTGCCTTCTCTTTTTCCCAATGTGGTGCCAAATCCGTTCATTACGTGGGAAGTAGATAATGGATACAATATCGGGCTGGAGGGCGCGTTTTGGAAAAACGCACTGGAATTCGAGGTGGACTGGTTCGAGAACAAACGATCCGGTATCCTTTTCAGCCGCAATCTAGCGATTCCGGCATACGCCGGATTGAGCCTGCCCTCCGAGAACATTGGAAAAGTAGATCGGCATGGTTTTGAAGCGGTAATCCGGCATAATAATAAAATCGGCGGGTTCAGCTACAATATTGGCGGCAACCTAAGCTTCGCAAAAAATAAGGTCGTTGAGATTGCTGAGGCAGAATCGGTGCTGGACCATCTAAAGGCAACCGGTTTGCCGTTGGGGTCGGGACTCTACTATAAAGCTGTTGGAATCATTCAGAACGCGAGTGAGCTTGAAAATTATCCAGTGCTTCCCGGCCAGCAAATCGGGGATATCCGATACGAAGACGTCAATGAGGATGAGGTGATTAACGGCAATGACCGTGTGCGAGTCACCCGGAACGCCACCCCTCGGATTCTGTATGGCTTCTCGCTACGCGGAGATTATAAGAATTTTGACGTTAATGTACTTTTTCAAGGACAAGCGCAGGCGCTGCAATATGTGTTTACCAACACGGCGGTCTCGTTCGGCATACCGCAGGTTATCGCTGATGAACGTTGGGTGCCCGGTAGAACGGACGCGACTTATCCGAGGTTGGTTACCGCCCCATACGGTGGTACGTTCGGACTGAATTACAGCAACACGTTTTTCTTGAAAAATGCGTCGTTTTTACGGCTTAAGACTGTGGAGCTCGGCTACAGTATCCCCACCAGCTTAACCAATCGAGTAGGGATCAAGAATTTGCGTGTCTATGCGAGTGGGTTCAACTTGTTTACATTTGATAAGCTGAAATTTATGGATCCCGAGGCTACCGAATCACAGGGGTACTACTATCCCCAGCAAAAGATATTCAACTTCGGGCTAGTCGTTTCACTTTGATTGGTTAACCTAACTTTTTCAACTCATAAAAAATAAGACAATGAGATCGATAATATTTTCAACTGTATTGGCCACATGCCTTTTGGTGGTCAGCGGATGTAACAATGACTTGCTGGATATAACGCCAAAGGACCGCCTGTCTGAAGAAAGCGTCTTTCAGGACCCGGCGTATCTTGAAGCAATGGTAAACACGGGATACAACGGCTTGCCCAATTATGTCATGGGCAATGAGCCTATGATGGCGTCGATTACCGACGAAAGTTATATGATTTGGGATAGGGGTACCTATTCGGTAGCCCGGGGCCAAGTCTCGCCGGATAATGCCGGTTTGTTTACCAACGGCTGGACGCAATGGGGTGCCATCCGGGGAGCGAACCAGTTTCTTGAACGGATCGACAACGCAACGTTGGACGAGGCTTTAAAGCAAAGGCTCAAAGGCGAAATGAAGTTTCTTAGAGCCTACTGGTACTTCGATATGGCAGCCAAGGTCGGCGGCTTACCCCTCATTACGCATGTACTAAACATTAACGATGAGTTCAATTTCACCCGAAATACCAGCGACGAAGTTTTCACATTCGTCATCGAAGAATTGAAAGAAAGTGCAGAATTGCTTCCTTTGGTGCCCGCCGTAAGGGGTCGGATTTCAAAAGGAGCTGCGCTGGCGTTAAGATCGCGTGCTTCCCTTTATTTCGCAAGCCCGCTGTTCAATCCATCGAACGACAGGTCCCGATGGCAATTGGCGGCGGACGCCGCGAAGGCTGTGATTGACTTGGGGATTTACGAGCTGAACGATAGTTATTCGCAAACCTTCTTGGCAGATAATGGAGAAATAATCCTCGCCAAGTATTATCGCAATACAAAGGTTGAACAATTGGTCGATCTTTATAACCAGCCCACCAAGCCGGGTGGAGGCTGGGCAGGTAACCAACCGTTGGAAAACCTGGTTGGCGACTACGAAATGCGTGATGGATCCCGGTTCGATTGGTCAAATCCCGCGCATAGGGCCGCGCCTTACGAAAACCGGGATCCTAGATTTGACGCTTCCATATTGGCCAACGGTTCGATATGGCAAGAAGCCGAGATAGAAACTTGGACATATTCGGATGGCGATGGCGGCGGAGCCAATTCTTCAGCCCATAACCCGGGCGGTGGCTGGGCGGTAGCCGGATATTTTATGAAAAAGTTTATGAACGAAGCTTATAAGCCTAATAATAGCCTGTCTTTTGGTGGGGAACAGCCGAATATCTTTTTCCGATATGGTGAGATATTGCTGAACTATGCCGAAGCGCTGAACGCCGTGGGTAATGATGGGGAGGCCCGTAACTATGTTAACCTTGTCCGATCGCGCCCAAGCGTAAACATGCCCCCTGTGACGGAAGCTGGCGACGCACTGAAAGATCGGATAATGAATGAGCGTAGGATAGAACTGGCATTCGAAGGCCATCGTTGGTTTGACTTGCGCCGTTGGAAAGTGGCCATGCAATATGCCAACGAGCCGGCGAGAGGCGTAAGTGCAACGAAAAACAGGGCGACCAGCGAGATAACGTACGAGTTGATCGTTGTAGATCCGAACCGGAAGTTCGAAGAACAGCATTACCTTTCTCCCATTCCACGTTCGGAAATCGAGCGGTCGCCTAGCCTCGTACAAAGCCCCGGTTATAATTAGAAAATAGATACAAATTGCTATGGTTGGTTCAGTTTTCATACGGTATTGGTTGGTTGTCATTTTTAGTGCTTATGTGTGCCGAAGCCATGCCGCCGCTTTCCAGGAAGCGGCGGCGGTTTGGCCCGTCGGGATGGAAAAGGAGAAGAATCTCACGGTACAGTTCAGAGCGGTGTTCGATTACACCAAGGGGGCTGAGTCCGAATTATTGATTACCGCTTCTTCTGCATACAAGGTTCACATCAACGGTCAGTTCCTTGGGCATGGCCCGTGTGTAGCTGCCCACGGTTTTTTCCGGCTAGACCGCTATGAACTTGACCGCCTATTGGTGGATGGCACGAACATCATTGCCGTTGAAGTGGCGGGATATAACATGCCGTCATTTTATTTGCTAGACCAGCCTTCGTTTCTCCAAGCCGAGATCATCGTCGGCGACCAGACTGTGATTGCGACGGGCAGTGGTGAAAACGGGTTTGAGGCACAGATCGCTGAAGACCGCGTAAGGGATGTGCCAAGATACAGCCATGCCAGGCCCTATATCGAACAGTATGTCATAGACGCTTCGTATAATCAATGGCGAACGGACCCTCGTCTCCAGTTTCAACAGATCGACTTAGCGGCGGTAGGCAACAAGCAAATCATCGATAGGGGTGTGCCATACCCCGATTATTCCCTAATCAATGTCGTGGAAAGTATAGGTGATACCATCTTCCGTTTTCCCTATAATGCGACGGGGTTTTTAGGATTCGAAGTTCATGTAACCGAGCCAGCCGAGCTGACCGTGCTCTTTGATGAGCTGTTGAAAGAAGACGACGTGGATCCGACGAGGCTCGTTTGCAAGAATTACCTCAACTTTACCTTAGCACCGGGGGTATATCGGTTCGAAACCTTCGAACCTTATACCATGCAGTATGTAAAGCCGATATTTGTGAAAGGCGCAGGGCATATCAGTAACTGGCACGTACGGCAGTATGTGAGTGCCGATGTTTGGGGGGCACACTTTTCTGCCTCGGACACTCGGTTGCCACGCATATTCGAGGCAGCTCGTGAAACGTTGCGGCAGAATGCGCTGGATGTGTTAATGGATTGTCCGTCGCGCGAAAGGGGCCCTTGGCTGGGGGATGGTTACTTCACCGCAAGGGCGGCCCTGACCATATCGGGTAACGCGTTGGTTGAAAGGAATTTTTTCCAGAACTACCAGTTGCCCGAAAAATTCCACGATGTACCCGAAGGGATGCTGCCGATGTGCTATCCTTGCGATCATCCCAATCGGTTATTCATTCCGAATTGGGCAATGTGGTTCGTCATCCAGTTGGAAGAATACGCGACGCGTAGCGGCGATACCGCCATGGTAAGCGCATTGCAAGAACGCGTTTCAGGCTTAATTTCTTACTTCGACCAATTTCAAAATACAGATGGCTTGTTGGAAAATCTGGAGCAATGGGTTTTCGTGGATTGGTCGGCGGCTAACGACTTTACGAGTGGGGTAAACTACCCGACGAACATGATGTTTGCGAAGGTGCTTGATGCAGCGGGGAATTTGTATCAAAATCCGGAATGGAACAATCGGGCAGCAAAAATCAGAAAAGCGATATTAGACCAGTCGTTTGATGGGCGGCTTTTCCGCGATCATGCGACGAGGCAAAATGGAAATCTTACGCTGCAACCGCCTACGACGGAGGCTTGCCAGTACTATGCGTTTTATTTTGATATTGTTTCGCCGGAGTCGCATCCAGACCTGTGGCAAATTATCCGCGACGGCCTCGGCCCCAAACGATACGCGGAAGGTCATGTCAATGCCTACCCCGACGTCCACCTTTCGAACACATTCATGGGGGAGTATATGCGCATGGAATTGCTGTGCCGTTACGGGTTTGTTGCCCAGTTTATTGCCGAGAATACGGCCAACCTAATGAAGCAAGTGGCGCTCACAGGTACCCTGTGGGAACAGCAATACCGCACACTCAATACCAGTTGCTCGCACGGCTTTGCGACGCACGTCGCATACCTCTTTCAACGTGCGATCGCAGGCATTGATGTAATTGATGTGATGAATAAGCGAATTCGGGTCGCATTTAGAGACACGGGCTTAACGTGGAGTGATTACAGTGTACCGCTGGATGGGGGTACATTGTCGATTAGCTGGAAAATCGAAGACGATCGCTTGACCTATTCCTTGCAGATACCTGATGGCTACGAGCTCGAAGTGTTAAATAAAACAACGATGCCGATATATGCAGTTTCAACGAAGTAATATGTTTATGACCAAGTTATTTTCCCGTACCGTTCTATTGACCACCCTCACGTGGGTTGCATTTGTTGCTTACGCACAAGAAAGTTGGATTAATCCAATGGTTAAACAAGGACGATTAGGCTCACCATTGGTAGAGGTGTCACCTTTTGTGTTTGACAATAAATTATATTTGCTGGAAAACAACCAACGGTTCTGGGACCTCTCCGACGGCGAGCCCGGTGATAATTTCCACGAAGATGCGGTATGGATTCGCGATGTTGCCTCGGGTGAACTCGTTTCGACGGCTTTGACCAACCATGGTTTCGGTACGGTGTTGGTGTGGAACGACCGTGTTTATATTTTTGCAGGTAACTACGGCCGGGGCAAACCTTGGCGCCAAATGACCTCGATAACCATGACCAGCTCTTCCGATTTGAAAAACTGGACAGAGCCCGTAACCATGCTAGAGGCCGATCCGGGCGAATTCATCTATAATACGGCGATTTGCCGGGCGGGCGACCAATTCGTCATGTTGTATGAAACGAACGATGCCCAATGGCCTGCGTTTACTTTTAAATACCTTACTTCTTCCGATATGGTGAAATGGGACTTGGTTCCTGACGGTATATACGGAAGGGATAAATACGTCGGCGGGCCAGCGCTTTATTATGAGGCTGGGTGGTATTATACCCTGTATTTGCAGGTTGTAAACGGGGGGTTTGAGACGCGGATCACCCGATCGAAAGACCTTGTGGACTGGCAGGACGCGCCCGAGGATCGGCCTTTCGTGACGTTTGATCCTTCCCACCAGAACATCCCTTTGCTCCATCCGGATGTGAGGGAGAACAATGCGTCTGATGTGGAGTTGTGCTATTTCAACGGCCAGACCATCTTGTATTTTACAGGGAGCGACCAAACCACGGCAGGTGACCTACAGTGGGCGACCTATGACGGCACGCCCCGAATGTTGTTTGAGCATTTCTTTCAAGGGGTCGACCCGCACGAGTCAACCGTATTTGTTCCCACAGCGGACATAGATTGGTTAGCGAAAAGTGCGAACACAGTGGCAGCGGAAGTGAAAACGACAGTGGGGGGAACACCCGTTTATTCTCCCGGTGGATACGGTGGAAACGTATGGAGCCGGGATTATTACTATATCGTCAGTGGCCTGTCAGACGCCGTTCCAGCGACCGAGATCAAAGCGGTGGTGGAGCTCTTCCTTACGAAACAACTACCTGATGGGCGGGTACCCAAAAATGTCAACGACAATCTGGAAGCGGACTATGTGTGCTGGAACATGGAAGGGGCGCCCACGGATAGGAACCGCAGCATAATCAATGGTTGGTCTACGGAAATGCACGCAGCAAACCCGGCGGCACGGCGCCCCGAAGCAGATGCCGCACAATTTCTGGTGTTACTCGCTGATGAATACATGCGGAGGTCTTCCGATATAATGTTTGCAAAGGAAGTTGTGCAACCCCTTCACCGTGCCATGCAAAGCATTCCGCGGAGTAGGAACGGGCTGGTCTGGATCAATCCGAAGAAGCCGCATACCAGTTATGGGTTTACGGATGGTATTGTAAAAACAGGGAATGAACTGTACTGCTCATTATTATTCTGGCAGGCTTCCAATCTACTAGCTGAAATGGCCTACAAGGCAGGGGACGAAAAGCTAAAGGCTTATTACAAAGGCGAGGCCAAAAAAATTGAGCAGAACATAGACGTACTTTGGGATGCAAAGAGAAATGCTTTCTTAGCGGCAACCGAATCCTGCCGACAGATCGATATTTGGGGCAATGCATATGCCGTGTGGATTAACTTTCCATTGGGCGATAAATTAGATAAGATGCAACGATTCCTCGCGGATAATTTCGACCAGTATGTATACAAAGGGCAAGTGAGGCATCTCCTTGAAGGGGAGTACTGGGAACATTCAATTTCTTGGCCAGACAACGCACCGATCATCAAAGACAGCTTCCAGAACGGAGCATACTGGGGTACCGCGGCGGGGTGGGTCGCCTTTGCGTTGGCCGAGCAGTCACCTCACTTGACCAAGCGCCTGTTTTCTGATTTGATTAGTTTCTACCGCGAAGAAGGGGTCTACGAATGTGTTGGCCAAAATAACTACAAAAAAGCACTCAACTATGGCGCAAGCGCGACGTTGCCGCTTCTGGCGATCAAGCGGCTTCAACCCCAACGCTCTTCGACCTCGTCTGATACTACGCCGCCGGAACATGGCGGGGATTGGGCGCCCGTATTGATTGCACCCAAAGATCAGCAGCTATCGGGCAATCGCCCATCTTCCTCCGGGGTGGGCCACCCCACACCCCAGCAGCTGGATTATCAAAAACGCCAGCTTGGGGCGTTCATCCACTTCGGTCCGGCCACATATATTCATTCCAATATGATGAGTGTCCCCGATGTCAGCATCTTTGACCCCACGCAGCTCGATGCGGACCAATGGGTCCGAACGGCCGTGTCTTTCGGAGCGAAGCATGTTGTTTTGACCGCGAAGCACCACAACGGCTTTTGCCTGTGGCCAACCAAAACAACGGACTACTCCGTTAAAAATGCGCCGTGGCGGGACGGTCAGGGCGACGTCGTTGCCGAATTCGTTGCCGCTTGTCGGAAATACGGGGTGAAGCCTGGCTTATATATTTCATCAGGCGATAAATACCTGGGATGTACCAGTACGCCCGACCCACTCGGTGAACGTAAATTAGTGGGAGATATTGATTGGTACTTTCCGTTATTCTTAGAGCAGGTGCGCGAATTATTAACCGATTACGGACAGATTGATTACGTGTGGTTTGATGGGGCATATGATCCGTTTGGATGGGACGTTGCACACCCCGACACCGGTATGCCCTTAGGAACAGCTTATGGCGATGCCATCCGGGCGATGATACGTAACTTGCAACCTCAAGCGCTCGTCTTCGGCGGAACGCGCCCGGATGTCCGGTGGTCTGGCAGTGAGCAGGGCTGGGCTCCGTACCCGCTTTGGAATGTGGTGGGCGAAGGCGAGCAGTTGCAGAACTGGGTGGGCCCCGAAAATACGGGCTGGATTCCTGCAGAGGCCAATATACATCCGAGGAGTACATGGTTTTGGACACCGGAGTCGGACAATACGCTGCGTGATGTGTCTTTTTTGGAGGAGGTGTATTTCCAATCCATCGGCCGCGGGGCGAACTTATTGATAAACTTATCGCCGGATACCGCCGGTCGCATTCCGCCCGCGGAGGTGGCACGTCTTAATGCGTTTGGTGAGCACTTGACTCGCCTGTTTGCGGCTCCGTTGGTCGTTGAAAACTACCCGCAGGCAGACGAGACGGGCTATATTGAAATACCGCTGCCCAAAAAAAAGGTTCGAATGGTTGAATTGGTGGAAGACATTGAACATGGGCAGGTAGTGACGAGCTATTCCATTGAGGGGTTAACAAACAACAAGTGGAGTACCCTCAGTGAAGGACAAAGCATCGGTCGGCGCAGGCTTGAACGGTATGATGCGCTTCCAATAGACCGACTGAGGATCAAACTGAAGGGAGAATCGGTGGTGCAATCTGCGATAAAGTGCATCAAAGTGTATTAGGGCTTTTATCGGGCATGTAGAAATGCAACATATTGTTCAAATTAAAATGTTATCTGCCAATCAATGATTTCCACATTTGATATTGCCATTAGCGCAGTCTATATTATAGGTATGGTCGCCATAGGGTTGTGGGCGGGTTTGTCGAACAAGAAACGGGCGGTATCGGGCGATTCCTCCGCCTACTTTCTTGCCGGCAAATCCCTCCGTTGGCCAATGATCGGGTTGGCGCTATTCGCAACCAATATCTCGTGTATCCACTTGGTGAGCTTGGCCCAATCGGGCTTCGACAGTGGTTTGCTTAATGGCAACTTTGAGTGGATGGCTGCTTTTACCTTGATTTTGTTGGCCTTGTTTTTTGTGCCATTCTATATCAAGTCGGGGGTACCTACACTTCCGGTTTTTATGGAAAAGCGCTACAACAATGATTGCCGCGATTGGCTGACCATCATTTCATTGGTATCTGCGGTGGTCTTGCACATCGCCTTCTCGCTATTGGCTGGAGGCATTGTCATCGAATCGCTATTTGGTATCAACATGTATGTCAGCGTGTCGATCATCGCCATTCTCGTGGCCATGTATACCATTATCGGCGGGTTGCGGGCCGTGGTCGTAACCGAGTCAGTGCAAACCGTGGTGTTGGTTGCGGGTGCGCTGGTCATTACGGCAGCATCCTGGGTGAAATTGGGCGGATGGGGCGTGTTGGTCGATACGCTGCAAGCTACAGATAGTATGGACAAGCTGTCGATGCTCAGGCCGGCGGGCGATGGTAGCGGCATGCCGTGGTATGCGGTCTTTCTGGGATATCCGGTGCTGGGCATCTGGTATTGGTGTGCTGACCAGACCATCGTGCAACGGGTATTGGGGGCAAAAGACGAGAACCATGCCCGTGTCGGTGCCCTGTTTTGTGGGTTCATCAAGATTTTACCCGTCTTTATTTTCGTGCTACCCGG
>PJTQ01000800.1_pt1 | contig 13113 bp, 16 predicted proteins | sample 1512231 | NCBI WGS metagenome assembly PJTQ01 (sample SAMN08177688, study PRJNA422409) | Soil metagenome, whole genome shotgun sequencing project. | isolation source: Soil (3) enriched on wood chips | place: USA: Madison | collected 2015-01-15 | reverse complement strand
TTGGTAGGTTTCCTGACGGGCCCAGTCGCGTTGCAGTTCCAACAGGTATTGCAGGGAAGTAATGGGTTTGGCTCCTGCCTGTACCATGCGGGTAACGGCTTGGTCGTGTGCTTCTTTCGTCACGTCTCCGGAAGCGTCGGTGATCACATAAATATCATACCCTTCATCCAAGGCCGATAAAACGGGGCCCACGATACACACGCTGGTCCACAAACCCGCCATGACGATTTTCTTTTTGCCTTTGCCGGTGATGGCCTGGTGGGCCTGCACGTCTTCCCAGGTGTTCATGGTGGTGCGGTCAATGTAGCCGGAGGTCGCTTCGGGGTAAAACTCCTGGATTTCCGGGAATACCGGGCCGCTAAAGGATTTTTCGGCAACAGTGGTGACCACCGTGGGGATGTTGAAGATTTTGGAGGCACCCGCCACCAGCGCGGTGTTGTTACGCAATTCCGTGGCGGAAATACTGTGCGTAGCAAAGGCCATCTGACCTTCATGGTCGATCAACAGCAGGGAGTGATTGGTCGGATCCAATAATTCAGGCCCCGGGTTTTGAGCAAAAGTGACAAGTGATGTCACGCCCAATACGAACGATAGAATTGTTTTTTTCATTGTGATAATTTTTAAACTGTAATATTGATACCACAAAGTTCCAACAACAAAATTGCCCGTTTATTTAACTGGTTTAAGAAATGAAGGAATACAAACTAAACGGGGTGATGAACTACCGGACAGCAGCTCCAGGTAAATAAACTACCTATTTTCAATTGGTTGATAAATCTGATTATTGACTCAGCTGTACAGCGCGGATTTCCCGATTAACGAATGCGTGAGTACGCTCCGCCACGTTTTTACGGATATCCATCCAAAACAGGTTATAGTCCCATACGTGAAAATTAGACGACCCTTTCAACCAGTCGTCCATGGTCGGTGGTGTTTTCACCAGCAATGGTCCGTATTTGTCAACCCGAGCCGAAACCTGCCCCGTAACCAACGGACCGTTAGGGATGAACGCGCCCTCACTTCGGTCGGCTTCCACCCATTCTTTTCCTGTGGTCCAAGAGAGCGGATTGACAGCGATACTCCCCCCATGAAACGCCAGCTCCTCCTCGGTAAAGGTAGCATCGGCATTAAAGCTCTGCCAGCCAACTACACAGCCTGTCTGATCCGGACGATTTCCTATCGGGATGGTTTTAAATGCATCTGGTGATACCTTGTATCCGATCAGATAAGCACAGACCAATCTGTCTAACAGCGGCTTACTGTCAAAAAACTCCTTCAACAACCGCGTTGCGAGCAATGTGCCCTGACTGTGTGCAGCAATCACAATCGGACGGCCCTCATGGTGATTCTCCAGATAGTATTCAAATGCTTTCTTTACATCCTGATAGGCCAAGCCAAATGTTGCGATTGCATTCGATGACTCTTCTGGCACCATAAACGCCTTGATATTGGCTTGGCGATACCGCGGTGCAAATACGCGACAGCTTTCATTGAAGGCGGTCGCTTGGTTCGCCATACTCAGATTGTCTGTTTTGATGTTGACCGTCTCGTCGCCTACATCGGCATTCCAAGGTGACTTTTTCAGTATACGGATACCTTTCAGGGGGTGCTTAGCCAGCTCGCTTAGTTCGTAAGTATTGCCATGGGCGCTGATGTACGTCGTGGGGTGGATAAAAAACACATCCGCATCGAAGGGTCCGTCTGGCTGCGACACACCAACAGGCAGGCTGTCACTCGAATCGACAGAAAACGGTGAGGCTGCCCAGTACCGCAAATCGCGGTAGTCGGGCTCCGGCCCACTATTTTCCGGCCCTTGCTCGTCGAGTTGCCGTTGGAGATAAGCAATGGCCTTATCACGGTTGAAGAGTGCCGAACAACTGCAAGCCAGCAACGAAATGACACAAGAAAAAATGACTGCTCTCATCTGCTGACACGTGGGATAACTTCTTTACCAATGCGTTCGATGGATCGCAGCAGTTGTTCATGGGTCAGCCCCGCATTGTCCATCTGGAACGTGAACCGATCCACACCACCCAGTGCCTCGCTATACCGCAATAATTTCATGGCTACCTGCTCTGGGCCACCCACTACCAGCGAACCTTTCGGGGCTACCATCGCATCAAATCCGGCCTTGGTTACCGGCGGCCAGCCACGCTCCCTTCCGGCCTTGGTCCAGAGTTCGGCATAGCCCGGATAATAATCGGCAACCGCTTCTTCGTTGCTCGCCGCCACATAACCTGGTGAATGCAAGCCTACGGTCAGCTGTTCCGGCGTAAATCCGGCCCGTTTCCCTGCCTCGCGGTATAGATCGACCAGCGGACGGAAACGCGCGGTTTCCCCACCAATTACGGCGACCATGAGTGGCAACCCTAGGGTGCCGGCCCTGACAAATGACGCGGGCGTACCGCCGACACCAAGCCAAACCGGAAGCTTATCTTGTACCGGCCGCGGGTAGACGGGCTGGTTTTCCAATGCCGGTCTGAATTTCCCCGACCACGTAACGAACTCCTGCTCACGGATTTGCAGCAGAAGTCCCAATTTTTCTTCGAACAGGGCATCGTAATCTTTCAGGTTATAACCAAACAGCGGATAAGCTTCGACAGCTGAGCCCCTGCCCACAACGAGCTCTGCACGCCCCTTGGCGATCAGGTCAAGGGTGGCAAACTGCTGGTAAACTCGTACCGGATCCGAGGTGCTCAGCACGGCAACGGCGCTGGCCAGCCGTATGTTTTTCGTCCGCGCCGCAGCGGCCGCGAGGATAACCGCCGGTGCGGAGTCCAGAAATTCTTTCTTATGGTGCTCACCAATGCCATAAATGGCTAGCCCCGCCTCATCCGCGCGGACAATCCGTTCGAGCAACTGGTCCATAGCATCCACACTGCTAAGGGTATGACTGCCGTACATTGCAGATGCGAAACTATCGATTCCTATTTCCATTTTTTTCTTATTTGCATATGATACCATTATCTGTTATCCACTTTTCCTATCCAACCCAAATGTGTGTTTTTAAAGTTGTCGTTGAATTTCAGTCCGTAACCAAAAATCCTATCCATGGCCGAATGTCCAAATAAGATTACGCCTGCTAAGGCGATCAACGGGTTGCCCAGACCAAGTCCTAAAACAAAAATGGCGATAGCGACAAACTTATGATGGAAAAAATTATAGAGCCAAGCACCTGTTTTAGGGTTTGCCAAATAGCCTATCATCGATAAATCTGGTAATAGAATGCAGACGGGGAAAACCCACCAAGCATAGTCTAATTGACTAAATAGAAGAATTGAAAGCAGAAATTGCCCTAATTCTTCGAGTTTCAAAAGGTTATTCATTTTGTTTGACATGATTGATATTGTTGTGGTATTTAATTCTTGATTTCACCCAATGTTGTCTCCGCTGTTGATCCGCTGGCTGTCATCATATCCATGCGTTCGTGTAGCGTCTCAAAGAGTCATGAAAGCGCATTAGGCGGAGGGCTTCCTGCGGGCTTGCTTTTGCTTTCGGGTAAGGGGACAAATTCTTCATTGTCCATGGGTGGCAAGTCCATTCGCCCCTGCTTCCAGTCCTCCTTGGCTTGTTCGATCCGCTCCCGCTTGCTTGAAACAAAATTCCACCAAATGAACCGGTCTCCTACATGTTCACCGCCAAGCATCATTAATGTCGTGGTTTCTTTGGCGATGATCAATGGATCGACCCCCCTGCTAAACACCAGCAGTTGGCCGGCTCGGTAGGTGTTACCATTTACTTCCACACTGCCCCGCACCACGTAAGCCCCTCGTTCGCTGTGTTCCGGGGGCAGACCGAAACGGGCGCCTTGTTCCAGGGCGACATGCACATAGAATAAGGGAGAATGTGTTTTAACACTACTTTTCAAACCATAAGCCTCTCCCGCTATCAACCGCATCCATACACCTGTATCGGTGAAGACAGGTAACTGATCCGGTTTATAGTTGTCAAAAGCGGGGTCGCTTTCTTCGTTTTTCTCCGGCAGCGCCACCCATGTCTGGATCATTTCCAGCTCCCCACCGGCCAGCATTGCCGGATCTTCGAACCGTTCGCTGTGGGTGATGCCTTTCCCGGCGGTCATCCAATTGACTTCTCCGGGCGTGATCACCTGCTCCACGCCCAGGCTGTCACGATGCGTCACATTGCCGCTGAACAAATAGCTGACCGTAGACAAGCCAATATGCGGATGCGGTAGCACATCCAGGTTACTTGCCTCGGCCACCGGGATGTTTACCGGGCCACCATGATCCATGAAAATAAATGGACCGACCATTCTACGAAGCTGGTACGGGAGAATGCGTTTTACAGAGAAACCTGCTGAAATTTCAGCGTTTCGGGATTCGATAACGATATCTAACATAACAAATTTTTAAAGAGCCACTTATTCTAAAGTTAAACGTAAAATTACCAAAGTTGTTGAATACTATTTCGTTGAAAGCCTTTTTCTTATTGTACTGATGAATTCAGGCGATACACCAAGGAAAGACGCGATATAATATTGCGGTACCCGCAACGGCAATGACGGATACATTTCTATAAAATCAAGATAACGTTCGGTAGCCGGCTTTAGAATCGTGCCAACCAGCCGGTTTTGGAGTGCACACAAATTCCGTTGAACCAGGTTGCGAAATAGGCGTTCAAATTTCGGCATCGTCCGGAGTAAATTTTCTTTTGCTTCGCGTGTGAAGACCAACAACTCCGTTTCCTCCAGGGTCTCCATAAAAAAGTTGGATGGCTTCCGTTCGTAAAATGAGTCGATGTCGCATACCCACCAGTCCTCTACCGCAAAACACAGCGTCACTTCACAGCCATTTTCGTTCATCGCATAAACCCGCACACAACCTTTGATAATATAGCCCTCAAACCGGCAGATTTCACCGGGACGGAGTAAGGTCGTTTTTTTAGGCACAGCCTTAAAATCGAGCATCTGTGTAAACACCAATCGTTCGTTATCACTTAGCGTCGTGTATTTAGCTACATGCTTTAAAATTGCCTCATGCATCGTCTACTTTCTATTTAATGCCCCAAAAGCCATTATACGTCTAGAAATTCCCCTTGATGGTTTTTCAAGTATGCATTGATTTTATGTGTATCGCCCACGAGCCATACGATGTCATTCACCCTTATCGTCTCCGATGAGCTGGGGTTGAGTATTCGCTTTGCATCCCTTTCGATTCCCGCAATGTAGCCGCCCAGGTCTTTCCGTATGCTGGAGGCTTTTATTGTTTGACCGGCATAGGAGTTGGTCTCCGTGATTTGCATTTTTGTGAGCTGGATATCGTTCACATCGATATCGTCGCCCCCCTCTGCCTCTGTGGCATGTTGGTCAAACAGCAGCTTCAGCTCGGAAATCTGTTCTTCGGTTCCCAGCACACCTATTTTGTCGTGGGGCAATATCCGTTGTTTTCCATTGGGTAAGTGGATAATCTGTTCGTTCCGGCGTATGTATACCACGGCAATACCGTATCGCTGCTTCCAACTGAGTTCATACAGGGTCATGCCGGCGAACAGGAAGGTATCACCGGTTTCCAGCTCCGTCACATACGCATCCCAATCCTGGAAGTGCCGATTTGCTTCCTCGTTTTTCTGCTGCAATTCGATAGTTCCCTTATTCTGGATGTAGGCCAGTCGCTCTCGTTCGTTCAGGTTTGACATGAATTGCTGCGCAATCCGCTGGTGGATTTTCTGCACCTTTTCTGAGAAAAGCCAGAGCAGCGCCACGACAATGGGAACAGCAACCAAGAGCGCATACCGGGTGGTGGTGAGCTGGTCAATAAAGAAACCGATCAGAAATATCCCTACCAGGAAGCGGATGGCATGCAGGGAGATGCCTGCCAGCGAATAGTTGAGGTAATACGAAGTGACAGCATCGTCGCCACCTTTAACGTTGATTTTCTTGATGAGGATCGCCCACAGGAAAGGGGAGGCCAACAAGGTTGCCGCAACGATGGGCAGTACGTTGCGCCAAAGCTCGTTGGGGATTTGTGCTTCAAAAAAAGGAATGGCGACATACTTAAACAGCAGCGCAATCGCCACCAGCATAATGCTGTTGATCATCAAAATGCCGTAGTACTCCCGCAATATCTTCTTCCATAATGGATTATGCTTGTTTTGCTGAGTTTCAGACGTATAGGCATCCAATCGTGCTACCCATTTCGTTGGAAGTATGTTTACAATCGTGTTATACAAGGGTTCTGACAATTTAATCAGATACGGTGTGGTAAACGTGGTGATGGCCGATACCCCGACGGCAATCGGAAACAGGAATTCGGAGATCACACCGAGCGATAGGCCCAGCGCAGCGACGATAAACGCAAATTCACCGATCTGGGCCATACTGGATCCGATCTGCACCGCCTGCTTCAATGGCTGCCCCGAAACCAATGCGCCCAGTGCGCTGAAGATAAATTTCCCAAACAGCGTCAGCACGGTAATGGCGATAATCGGAAACGCATAGGTATACATTGCTTGCGGATCGATCATCATGCCTACGGAGACAAAGAATATGGTGCCAAAAAGCTGCTTGATTGGTAAGGTAACGTGTTCAATTTTTTCTGCCAGCACAGTTTCAGCAATTAATGAACCCATCACAAACGCACCCAGTTCCGCAGAAAACCCGACCTGCGTGGCCAATAGCACCATGCCGAAGCAAAGACCGACCGCTAGGATGACCACGGTCTCTTCGTCCATCCATTTTCTGGTTTTTTTGATGAACGCCGGCAGCAGGTAAATCCCTACCAAAAACCACAATACCAGGAAGAAGCCGAGTTTGAGTGTAGTAAACAAGATTTCCGACCCCTGGAATTGTTGCGTTACCGCAATGGTAGAGAGCAATACCATCAGCAAGATGACGATGATATCCTCCACTACCAATACGCCAAAAACCACTTTGGCAAATTGCATGGACTTCAAGCCAAGCTCATCGAAGGCCTTGAGGATGATGGTTGTCGACGAGCTGGCCAGCATACCGGCCAGGAACAGGCTGTCTAGCTGGTTCCAGCCCAGTAAATATCCAGTCAGGTAGCCTCCTAGGCCGACGAAGACAATTTCCACCACCGCCGTGATAGACGCCGGACCGCCTACCTTGACCAGCTTCTTAAAACTGAATTCCAGCCCTAAGCTGAACAGCAACATGATAACACCGATCTCTGCAAACGTATCGATGTTCTCATGGTCTACGATGGTGGGCAGGTAGCTGAAATGCGGGCCGACCAAAAAGCCGGCAATGATATACCCCAACACCAGGGGTTGCTTGATCCGCTTGAAAAGTATCGTCACCAGCGCGCCCACGAGGAGGATCAGCGCCATGTCTTGTATCAATTCGGGTAAATGAGCCATGAGTTTGTTAGCCTATTACATTGTTAATGTGGTTGTGATCTTAATCGTTCCTTTTAACATCCTGGATACCGGGCAATTCTCCGCAACCTGCAATAACCGCTGTCGTACGGCATCATCCGGTTGCACCGAAAATGTGATCTTTCGTTCGAGGTAGGTTACCGCTTCCTGGTTTTCTATTCGCTGGAAAAGATTGGCCTCCACACCTATTTCCGGTATAGGCAGCCCTTTGTGATCAATGTACATCCTCAACGTCGCTAAGGTGCAGGTGACCAGCGATGACAACAACAAGGTGTAAGGATCCGGACCCACATCTTTCCCGCCCAGTTTTTCGGGTTCATCGGCGATCATCACGCCGTTCCTCCATTGGATGGCCGTCTTATACTTTTCGGGTCCGATGGTGCCCTGCACCGAATTTTCTAGCAGATACTTCATATACGTGTTAATGCACTAGACTTTTTTAACCATACGTCCGCATATTCTTCCGGATGGCGCTTGAACTGGGCCATCACATATGGGCAAAGCGGTATAATCCGCAAGTTTTCTTCCCGCGCATAGCTGACCAACTGATTCAGCAGTAATTTTGCGAAGCCAAGCCCTTCGTAGGCGTCATCGACTTCCGTATGGTATACCCTGAGCTTTCCGTCGGCAACCGAAATGTCCATTTTTCCCGCTTTTTTGTCCGCTGAATAAAGCTGGACTTCACCATACATGCCATCGTCTTTAAAGACTATTTTTGTACTTTCCATACGATCGTTATTTGCTTACAGGACTACTTTTTTGATACGGAGTGCGCCGGAGGGGCATTTGCTCACCTGGCTAATCAGCTCTTGCGTGGTGGCGTTGGCGGTATTGATCCAGGGGCGTGCCTTGGGGTTGTAGACCGCAGGCAATGTCCGGACACAAATGCCGGAGTGGGTGCATAGTTTGGGGTTCCAAACAATGGTTGTTTCGCCTTTTTGATACTCGTGTGTTTCCATGCTAGTCAAATTAAATTATGGTGTATACGGATAAATAATGATCCAGATGCGTAAGCAGCACAACATCGTTTATCATCGCAGGATGGTGCTGTTGGTAGGCCTCATGGCAATGCCGTTCGATGGCTGTACTGTCTTTTTCGTGAAACAGCTCATTCATCGCCTTTAATACGATTTCTTTATTTGTCATTTTTTTAATAACGATAACCCTTGCCTTTTCGAATGCCTACTTTTGCAGGAAGGCTAACAACTCCGTATTGAATTTTTCCAATTCTTCGTAAAAAAGGCCATGTCCACTGTTTTCAAATTTCACGATGTACGAGTTGTCGATACCTTTATTCATTTGTTCTGCCAGTGCATATTCACATATCTTATCTTTGGCGCCGTGCAGAATGACTGTTGGAATCGTTATTTTTGAAAGATCGCCCCGTAAATCGGTATCTCGCAATGCGATTAAACTTTGTGTCGTGGCATAAGGAGACGCTTCGATATTGATACCGCCCAACCACGCAGCGATACCCGCAGGCAAAGCCGTTTCGCTGGCTCCGAAAATCTTGCCGAAGTTTTCCAACAACTGCGGTCTGTTTACTTTACTCAGGGCGATCAGCTCATTAACCTCTTCTTTGCTAAAGCCGTAATTATAGTCGTCACGTTTGGTCCAAATCGGAGCAGCGGCACCGAATAAGGCCAACTTGCTTACGCGGGCGCTATTGTATTTGGCGACGTAACGGATGGAGATAGCGCCTCCCATGGAAAAACCGCCCAATGTGGCGCCTTCGACACCTAACTTATCCAGTACTGATTTGATATCGGCTGCATACACATCGTAATTGTACGCTCCGTACGGTTTGTCGGATTTACCAAAACCCCGCAGCGTGATGCCGATGACGCGGTACCCTTTTTCAACCAAAAACTGATATTGGTATTCATACATGGCATCGCTCAGGGGCCAGCCATGGATCAACACTATGGGGGTTCCTTCACCCCAATCGGTGACGTGTAATTTTACATTTTCCGCTACGGTAATGTATTCTTCCCTTCCTGAAGCGGCTGCATTTGTTTGCGCTGCCGCATTGCCCGCGGCGACTGAGATGGATAAAACCATCAGTAGATTTGTTTTTGTTTTCATGTCGTTGTAAATTAATTGTTTATTGTGCCGTTCCATACGGCTGTTGCTTGTCTATGGGTGTTCATGATGAGTTAATTTCAGTTATACAATTTGCTTTAAACCTTCCCTTTTTGATGATTTATTTCGCCGTATTTCCCGGCATAGAAATCACGGTATGCATCTGCGATTTCGGCCCGGCTGTTCATCACGAATGGGCCCTCGGCAACAATTGGTTCGGTATACGGCTCTCCGCCGAATAGGAGGATGTCTGTTGCTTCATGCGATGGATTGTCGATGACGATTTCACCGGCAGCTCTGTCAAATTCGATGAATTCGCCCGCCTCGAATTCAACATCATTAAGTTTCGCATTTGCGGTGGGCAACAAGGCGGCGACTTCGCTATTTTCCGCCATGTAAATCGTGAAATCCTTGCCAGCTTCCAGGGGGATGTGGTATAGGAACTGCTCCGAATAGTGTGGTATTTTGGAGGCTAATTCCTCATAATTCCCGGCGATCAACTTGATCCACCCTCCGTCATTTGGCAAATTTTCCTGGGGCACTTCGTGGCTTTGTATGGCCAAATATCCCGGCATATCTGCTTTATTTTTTGCCGGCAGGTTAATCCAGAACTGGAAACCGTGGGTTAGGTCACTGTTCGTTTGAGAATCGGCATTTAACGTTTCGTCGTGAAGAACGCCACTTCCTGCCTTCATCCATTGGATACCACCGGAGTGAACGGTCGCGTGGTTCCCGGCGCTGTCAAAATGGGTGGCCTCGCCGGCAATAAGGTAGGTCAGCGTTGCGATACCACGATGGGGATGTGCACCGGTGCCACGCAAATGGCGGGATGCTTGGATTTTGGGGGCAATATGGTCTAGAAACACAAACGGTCCGACGGCATCGGTGTATCGATTTGCCAACATGCGATAGATGGTCATGTCGCCAATATCCGCCCGCTGCCCTTTGGTGGAGAAACTGGTTTTCTTTTTCATCGGGAATTAATCAAGGTATGCATACAACGACTTTATTTTCCCGCCTTCAAAAACCGCAACATACCGGGCCAGGTTTTCCTCCATGAAGTGGGTTAAGTCGTTGTTCATACTTGTTGTTGTTTTAAGTTCTGGCTCCGGCCAGTTAAGATGTCATACTTATTTACTGATTGCCTTCAACGGGCGTAGCTAAAAGTTGAAGCTCCCAAGCCAACGCCACACCAATGGCTCCACCGTGTTCAAATAAAAGAGGCCCCAATTGAGCGGCTGTTTCGGTACGGGCCCAGTCGCGTTGCCATTCTGAAACAACCGCTATCCAAGTAATGGGTACTATGCCTACCTGCACCATTCTGCGGACAGCCATGTCATGGGCTTCAGCGCTAACTGCACCACAGGCATCTGTCACGACGAACACGTCATAACCTTCGCCCAAAGCCTGGATGGCCGGCATAGCAACACAAATTTCTGTCCATAGACCCGCTAAGATCAGCTGCTTTCGACCGCTTTCTTTTACGATATCGGTAACCTTTGGATCTTCCCACGTATTGATGAAGGTTCTGTTGATGGGTTTTTGTTCAGGGAATACGCTTTGTAGTCCTTTAAGGATATATCCGCCACGCTCTTCTGTAACCGTTGTCAGAATAGTAGGCACATTAAAGACCTTGGTGGCTTTAGCAAGCCCCACAGTGTTGTTAATAATCATTGTGGGCTCGTGGCTGTTCAAGTTTGCGAACTGAAAGGGCTGATGGTCAATTAACACGACGATACTGTCTTCTGGACGCAGCAGGCCTTCAAGGCCGATTTTTGGAGATTTTTTCATAGCGTTTTATTTTTGTTTGAATTTGATGAAACAAACTTAGGCCACCTTGAAAGGAACGACGTAGACATATGACGAAAAAAAATATCGACAAATGTCTACGAAGAATAATCGAGCTCTGGTTACCAGGAAATAGTCACAATGAATGTAATTTAATCACCCGCTGATTTTTTCCGCACCCGGCTCAGTGTGTCTTTGGTGACGCCCAGATAGGAAGCAATAATATGCTGGGGGAACCTCGTCACGAAATGAGGGTAGTTGTCTACAAAACTTTTATACCGCAATTCGGCTGAAAAGGTAATCGAATAAGTGAGTCGACGTTGCGTGGCAATGGCGTTTCGCTCGTCAAGTTTCAGCAATAATTCGTTAAACGCCGTAAATTGGCTACGCAATTTCAAAACGTTTTCCCTCGAAATGAGCAATACGTCACAATCTTCCCACGCATCTATCGAATAAATGCTTGGGGTAGCCATCACAAAACTCTCACGGTCGCCGGCCCACCAGTTTTCGATGAATAGGTTGATGACGTGCTCGACACCTTTTTCATCCACATAATATTGACGCATGGCACCTTTCACAATGAATGCCACGTACTTGCATATTTCTCCCTCCAGTAGCAGACATTGCTTTTTCTTAAGCTTTTCCTGGATAAAATAGCGCTTAATGGTCAGGAAATCTTCTTTGGAAATGGTTGTATACTGGTTAATATAATCGAACAGTGCGCGCATATAGAAAGTCCTTTACGAATAAACCGGCCCGCAAAGTAACGGTAAACAGGAATAAAAACGATGACAAATGTCGACACTTCTTTTAGCCGTTCCTGCGCAAACGGCTTAGCGTGTCTTTAGTGATGCCTAGGTAGGAAGCGACAACATGCTGAGGAAAACGCCTCAAAATTTCGGGATAGCAGGCAGCGAAATCCTCATAGCGTTCTTTTGCTGTAAAACTAATAGCGGAGGTTATTCGCTTTTGCTTAGCGATATGACTCCTTTCGTCCAGTTTCAGTACAAATTCATTGAACGGTTTACATTCATGTTCTAATATCGCTGCATTTGCCCTGGAAATCAGGAGTACTTCGGTGTCTTCCCATACCTCGATGTAATAAATGGTCGGCTTTGACATGGCAAAGCTCTCTCGATCGCCCGCCCACCAATTTTCAATGCAGAGATCCACGACGTGCTCAACACCTTTTTCATCGAGGTAAAATTTGCGGGCAGCGCCTTTTACAACAAAGGCCATATGCTTACATATTTCCCCTTCCTGCAATAGATATTGCTTCTTTCTTAGTTTTTTCGGGATAAAATAACGCTGGATAACCTCAAAGTCTTCATCTGAGATTGACGTAGATACATATCGGTTTAAATAATCGCGTAGTACCTGCATGAGCATTGAAATTAAGCAAAAGTAATAATTTTCGATTTAACTTCATAATCTATTATATATGAACATATTATAGATTTTTCATCACCTTGCGATAGGCTATTTATTGCTGTCTTTCACGGCAGTGCCGCGTGCACCCGCAACGCAAGGGCCAATCTCAAGGTTGGGCCATCATTACCAAACTCGGAGGGATAAAATTCCCGATTTTTCAAGGTAATATACGTTATTATTCGAGGAAGTCTTTCACTTTTAATATAGCTTCATAATCCTCCAAAAAGTTCGACATTTGTAAAGTTCCCTCTATAAAAGAAAAAGAGGCAAAATCCAGTCGAAATTCTGGTATGTAATTTTTCCTCTATTTCTTTCCTTCCATTGTTATATCGTTGATGTAATTGTGGTATATTGACCTTCAAAAAGCATCAATAATTGAACAAGGGGTTCGATTGGGGTCTCTGACACCCCGCCACCCAAAATGAAGCCCGGCAATAGCCGGGTTTTTCTGTTTAA
>PJTQ01000798.1_pt1 | contig 13152 bp, 8 predicted proteins | sample 1512231 | NCBI WGS metagenome assembly PJTQ01 (sample SAMN08177688, study PRJNA422409) | Soil metagenome, whole genome shotgun sequencing project. | isolation source: Soil (3) enriched on wood chips | place: USA: Madison | collected 2015-01-15 | reverse complement strand
CGCCAACGCCTTCCTCGAGCCGCTGTGGACGCGCGACCATGTCGACAACGTGCAGATCACCATGGCCGAGTCATTCGGCGTGCAGGGTCGCGGCGCTTTCTACGACGGCGTCGGCGCGATCCGCGACGTGGTCCAGAACCACCTCCTGCAGGTGGTCGCGCTGCTGGCCATGGATGCCCCCATCGGCCGCGACCCCGAATCGATCCGGGCGGAGAAGCTGCGGCTGTTCCGCGCCATGCGCCCGCTGGAGCCCGGCGAACTGGTGCGCGGCCAGTTCCGTGGTTACCGGGACGAGCCGGGCGTGGCAACGGATTCGGACGTGGAAACCTTTGCCGCCATGCGCCTGCACATTGACACCTGGCGCTGGGCCGGGGTGCCGTTCTACATCCGCGCCGGCAAGCACCTGCCGATTACCTCGACCCAGGTCATGGTCGACCTCAAGTGCCCGCCGATGTCGATTTTCGACGAGATCCGGCCGGCGCATTCGAACTACTTCCGCCTGCGCCTGAGTCCGGAAGTGGTGATCTCCACCGGCGTGCGGGTCAAGCGGGCCGGCGACGAAATGCGCGGCGAGGACGTCGAGCTGACCGCCCGCCACCAGCACGTCGACGAGAAATCCCCTTACGAACGCCTGCTCGGCGACGCGATCCGCGGCGATGGCGGCCTGTTCACCACCGACGAGGCCGTGGAGGCGGCCTGGCGCGTGGTCGATCCGGTGCTGGACGACCATGCCGCGGTGGAGTCCTACGCGCCCGGCACCTGGGGCCCTGCGTCCGCGGCCGCCATCGTCGAAGGCGAGGAAGGCTGGCACGACCCCAAGCCGGAAACGAGCGCGCCGTGCTAGGCCGCGATCCCGCCTGCACCCCGGCACGGGCCCGCCAGCCCCGATCCGTATCGACACGACAGGAAACGACATGAACCACCTGCAATCCCTGCGCGACCTCGGCCAGAGCCTGTGGCTGGACAACATCACCCGCGAGATCCTCGACGACGGCACGCTGCAGCGCTACATCGACGAGTACGCCGTCACCGGCCTGACTTCCAACCCGACGATCTTCGACCAGGCGATCGGCGACAGCAGCGCCTACGATGCCGGCATCCGCGAGAAGGCCGCCGCCGGCAAGCGCGACGCGGCCCTGTTCGTGGAGCTCGCGCTCGAGGACCTGCGCCGCGCGGCCGACCTGTTCCGCCCGGTGTTCGACGCCACCGACGGCGTCGATGGCTGGGTGTCGATGGAACTCTCGCCATTGCTCGCCGCCGACACCACCGGCAGCATCGAGGCCGCCAGGCGCATCCACGCACAGGCCGAACGCGACAACCTGTACGTCAAGATCCCCGGTACGCCCGAGGGCATCCCGGCCATCGAGGAATCGATCTTCGCCGGCGTACCGATCAACGTGACCCTGCTGTTTTCCACCCAGCAGTACCTCGCGGCCGCGGAGGCCTACCTGCGCGGCATCGAGCGGCGCATCGGCGCCGGCCTGGATCCGGTGGTCGGTTCGGTGGCCTCGCTGTTCATCAGCCGCTGGGACAAGGCCGCCGCGGCACAGCTGCCCGCCGAACTGCACAATCGCCTCGGCATCGCCGTCGGGCAGCAAACCTACCGCGCCTACCGCGAACTGCTGGCCTCCGAGCGCTGGAAGACGCTCGCCGCCGCCGGCGCGCGGCCGCAGCGCCTGCTGTGGGCCAGCACCGGCACCAAGGATCCGGCGGCGCCCGATACCCTCTACGTCGAAGCGCTCGCCGCACCGGACACGGTCAACACGGTGCCGGAGAAGACGCTGCGCGCCTTCGCCGACCACGGCAAGGTACGGGGCGCGCAGGCCGAGGACGGTGGCGACTTCGCGGCCACGCTGGAGACGATCACCGCGGCCGGCGTCGACGTCGACGCGCTGGCCGCGCAGCTGCAGCGCGAAGGCGCCGACGCCTTCGTCAAGTCCTGGAACCAGCTGATGCAGCGCATCGCCGACAAGGCGCAGGCGCTGGCCGGCGACGCCTGAGCAGGCCGGCCACATGGACACGCCTTCCGCGCAGAATGCCGAGCCGCTGACGCAGTGCCCGCAGTGGACGGCGCTGGCGGCGCATGCGAACGCCATCGCCGGCGTCCACCTGCGCGACCTGTTCGCGGCCGATCCCGCGCGCGGCCAGCGGCTCAGCGCCGAGGGTGCCGGCCTGTACCTGGACTACTCGAAGCAGCGCGTGGACGAGGACACCCTGCGCCTGCTGCTGGAACTGGCCGAAGCCTGCGGGCTGTCCGCGCGCACCGCCGCGATGTTCGCCGGCGAGCGCATCAACCGCACCGAGGACCGCTCGGTGCTGCACGTCGCGCTGCGCATGCCGAAAGACGAGCGCCTGCAAGTCGACGGCGTCGACGTGGTCGCCCAGGTCCACGAGGTGCTCGACCGCATGACGGCTTTCGCCGAGCGCGTGCGCGGCGGGCAGTGGACCGGACACTCCGGCAAGCGCATCCGCAATGTCATCAGCATCGGCATCGGCGGTTCCGACCTGGGGCCGGTGATGGCGTACGAGGCGCTGCGCGACTTCAGCGAACGCGACATGCACTTCGGCTTCGTGTCCAATGTCGACGGCACCGATTTCAGCGAGGCCGTGCGCGGGCTGGATCCTGCCGAAACGCTATTCATCATCTGCTCCAAGACCTTCACCACGCTGGAAACGCTCGCCAACGCACACGCGGCGCGCAGCTGGTGCCTGCAGGGGCTGGGCGGCGACGAGTCCGCCGTGGCGAAGCATTTCGTGGCCGTGTCGACCAACGCCGGGGGCGTACGCGACTTCGGCATCGACACCGACAACATGTTCGGATTCTGGGACTGGGTGGGCGGACGCTACTCGATGGATTCCGCGATCGGGCTGTCGACGATGATCGCGATCGGCCCGGATCATTTCCGCGACCTGCTGGCCGGCTTCCACGCCATGGACGTGCATTTCCGCGACACACCGCTTGACCGCAACCTGCCGGTGCTGATGGCGCTGATCGCGATCTGGAACAACGATTTCCTCGGTGCGGACACGGTGGCCGTGCTGCCGTACGCGCAGTACCTCAAGCGCTTCCCGGCCTACCTGCAGCAGCTGACGATGGAGAGCAACGGCAAGTCGGTGACGCTGGACGGACGCCGCGTCGATTACGAAACCGGCCCGGTGTATTGGGGCGAGCCGGGCACCAACGGCCAGCACTCGTTCTACCAGCTGATCCACCAGGGCACGCGGCTGGTGCCGTGCGACTTCATCGGCTTCTGCGAGCCGCTCAGCCCGCTGCACGAGCAGCACGACCTGCTGATGGCCAACCTGTTCGCGCAGGGCGAGGCGCTGGCCTTCGGCAAGACCGCCGACGAGGTACGCGCCGAAGGCGCGGCCGATGCTCTGGTGCCGCACAGGACCTTCGAGGGCAACCGGCCCAGCAGCACGATCCTGGCGCAGAAGCTCACGCCGCACGCGCTTGGCGCGCTGGTGGCGCTGTACGAGCACAGCGTGTTCGTGCAGGGCGTGATCTGGGACATCGACTCGTTCGACCAGTGGGGCGTGGAACTGGGCAAGGTGCTGGCGAAGCAGACCGCCGGCGAACTGATCGCCGCCAGCCTGCCTGAGCTGCGCCACGACAGCTCCACCAATGCGCTGATCCGACGCTACCGCGAGCAGCGGGGGACGCGCTGATGGGCACCCATGTCAGTCCGCAGGCCGGCAAACCGGCACAGGCGTCACAGCTGGTCGACATCGACAAGCTGGTCGCCGCCTATTTCGACGTGAAGCCGGATCCGTCGGTGGCCGCACAGCGCGTGGCGTTCGGGACCTCCGGCCATCGCGGCACCTCGTTCGACGGCAGCTTCAACGAACACCACGTGCTGGCGATCACCCAAGCGATCTGCGAGTACCGCAAGGCGCAGGGCATCGACGGCCCGCTGTACCTGGGGATCGATACCCACGCCCTGTCCGCGCCCGCGCGGGACAGTGCGCTGGAGGTGCTGGCGGCCAACGGCGTGGAGGTGCGGATCGCGCGGGGCAGCGAGTTCACGCCCACGCCCGCCGTCTCGCACGCGATCCTGGTCCACAACCGCGGCCGCGACTCGGGCCTGGCCGACGGCATCGTCGTCACGCCCTCGCACAATCCGCCCGGCGACGGCGGCTTCAAGTACAACCCGGCCAATGGTGGCCCGGCGGACACCGCGATCACCCGCCAGGTGCAGGACCGCGCCAACGCGCTGCTCGAGGCCGGCCTCAGGGGCGTGGCCCGGATCCCGCTGGCGCAGGCGCGCGCCGCGGCCACCACGCGCGAGCACGACTTCCTCGACCGTTACGTCGCCGACCTGGGCAGCGTGCTCGACTTCGACCTGATCCGGAGCTCGGGCGTCCGCATGGGCGTCGACCCGCTCGGCGGTGCCGGCGTCCACTACTGGGCGCGCATCGCCGAGCGCTATTCGCTGGACCTGGACGTGGTCAGCGAGCAGGTCGATCCCACGTTCGCCTTCATGACCCTGGACTGGGACGGCCGGATCCGCATGGACCCCTCGTCCTCGTACGCGATGCAGCGGCTGATCGGGATGAAGGACCGCTTCGACGTCGCCTTCGCCTGCGACACCGACCACGACCGCCACGGCGTGGTGACGAAGGCGGGCCTCCTGCCGTCGAACCATTACATGGCCGCCATGGTCGACGACCTGTTCCGCAATCTCCCGCAGTGGGGCGCGAACGCGGCCGTCGGCAAGACCGTGGTCAGCAGCAGCATGATCGACCGGGTCGCGGAGCGGCTCGGCCGCAAGCTGTACGAAACGCCGGTCGGCTTCAAGTGGTTCGCCGGCGGCCTGTTCGACGGGTCGCTGGGCCTGGGCGGGGAGGAAAGCGCGGGCGCCAGCTTCCTGCGCCGCGACGGCACGGTGTGGACCACCGACAAGGACGGCATGGCGCCGGCGCTGTTCGCCGCCGAACTCACCGCGCGCCACGGCCACGATCCGGCCGAGCACTATCGCGGCCTGTGCGAGGCCTTCGGCGAGGCCTTCTTCGACCGCGTCGAGGCGCCGGCCAGCGCAGCCCAGAAGCAGGCGCTGTCCAAACTCGCGCCGGACCAGCTGAAGGCCGACCAGTTGGCCGGGGCGACGATCCGGCAGGTGCTGGACAAGGCCCCCGGCAACGACGCCCCGATCGGCGGCATCAAGGTGGTCGCCGCCAACGGCTGGTTCGCCGCACGGCCGTCGGGCACCGAGGACATCTACAAGATCTACGGCGAAAGCTTCGAAAGCCGCGACCACCTGCAGGCGATCCTCGCCGAGGCGCAGGGGATCGTGGACGCGGCGCTCGCCGACACCTGAAGACACCCGTTCCCCGGTGGGAGCGGCCCGCGATTCGAGCCGAACGCGACCATCAGGAAGTGCGTCATCCCCGCGGAAGCGGGGACCCAGTGACTCCGGTGCTTTGGCGAACAAGTCCGCTGGGTTCCCGCTTCCGCGGGAATGACGGGAAGAAGCGATCTGGCCAGCTTTGCCAAAGGTCGATCGCTTGCGCATCCACGTCACTACGGAGGACACCCATGTCATCCATCCACGATCCAGGCTCCCTCGACCAGCGCTGCATCGACACGCTGCGCTTCCTCTCCGTCGACATGGTGCAGAGGGCCGACAGCGGGCATCCCGGGCTGCCGCTGGGGGCGGCGCCGATGGCCTACGTACTGTGGCAGCACTTCCTCAAGCACAACCCGGCCAATCCGCTATGGACCGACCGCGACCGCTTCGTGCTGTCCGCCGGCCACGGCTCGGCGCTGCTGTACAGCCTGCTGCACGTCACCGGTTACGCGCTGTCGCTCGACGACATCAAGCACTTCCGCCAGTGGGGCAGCAAGGCGCCTGGACATCCCGAACGCGGCCACACCCCCGGGGTCGAGGTCACCACCGGCCCGCTGGGGCAGGGCTTCGCCAACGCCGTGGGCATGGCGATGGCCGAGGCGCAGCTGGCCGCGCGCTACAACCGTCCCGGCCACGTCGTCGTCGACCACCACACCTGGGTGATCGCCAGCGACGGCGACCTGATGGAAGGCGTGGCGTCGGAGGCCGCCTCGCTGGCGGGCCACCTGCAGCTGGGCAAGCTCAACGTGCTCTACGACGACAACAGCGTGACCCTCGCCGCCGCTACCGACATCACGTTCACGGAGGATCGCGCCGCGCGCTTTGCCGCCTACGGCTGGCACGTGCAGACCGTGGACGACGGCAACGACGTGGCCGCCATCGAGCAGGCGCTGCGCCGCGCGCGCGACGAGGCGACGCGGCCGTCGCTGGTGTTGGTGCGCACGCATATCGGCTACGGCTCGCCGGAGCAGGACAGCTACAAGGCGCACGGCTCGCCACTGGGCGAGGAGGACGTCGCGGCGACCAAGCGCAAGCTGGGCTGGCCGGAGCAGCCGCCGTTCCTCCTGCCCGACGATGCCATGGCGCGGTTCCGCTCCGCACTCGACCGCGGCAAGCGCAACGAGGACGCCTGGCAACAGCGTTTCGATGCCTATGCCGAGGCCTTTCCCGATGAGGCGGCCGAACTGCGCACCAGCCTGGAGGCCAGGCTGCCCGATGGCTGGGACGCGGACGTTCCCGTGTTTCCCCCCGATGCCAAGGGCTTGGCCACGCGCGAGGCGGGCGGCAAGGTGCTGTCGGCGATCGCGCCGAACCTGCCGGCACTGACCGGTGGCTCGGCGGACCTGGATCCGTCCACCTATACCGCGGTGAAGGGCCTGGGCGACTTCGATCCACGCCCCGCGCCGGGCGAGGATGAGCAGGGCTCGACGGGCGGCGGCTGGAGCTACACCGGCCGCAACCTGCATTTCGGCGTGCGCGAACATGCGATGGGTGCGATCTGCAACGGCATGGCCGCGCACGGCGGCGTCGTTCCCTACGACGCGACCTTCCTGATCTTCTCCGACTACATGCGTCCGCCGATGCGGCTGGCCGCGCTGATGCACCTGCACGTGGTGCACGTGTTCACCCACGACAGCATCGCCCTGGGCGAGGACGGGCCCACGCACCAGCCGGTCGAACAGCTGGCGGGGCTGCGCTCGGTGCCGGACCTGCTGGTGCTCCGGCCGGCCGATGCCAATGAAACCGCCGTCGCCTGGCGCGTCGCGCTGGAAGCCGCGGACCGCCCGGTCGCACTGGCGCTGTCGCGGCAGAAGGTGCCGACGCTGGATCGCGGCAAGTACGCCCCGGCCGATGGCCTGCGCAAGGGTGCCTACGTGCTGCTCGATGCCGACGGCGGCAACCCCGAAGTCATCGTGATCGGGAGCGGCGCGGAAACCGGACTCGCGCTGGCCGCCGTCGAGAAGCTGCAGGGCGAAGGCGTCGCCGCGCGCGCGGTGTCGATGCCCAGCTGGGAACTGTTCGACCAGCAGCCGCGCGAATACCGCGAATCCGTGCTGCCGCCGTCGCTGGCCGCACGGTTGGCGGTGGAGGCGGGCTCGCCGCAGGGCTGGCATCGCTACGTCGGCGATCGCGGCGACGTGCTCGGCGTGGACCGCTTCGGCGCGTCCGCGCCGGGCGACGAGATGCTCGAACGCTACGGCTTCACCGTCGACAACGTCTGTACCCGGGCGCGCGCGCTGCTCGTGAAGGAGGCATCCTGATGGCACACAGGTTCAAGGTCGGCGACCACGTCAGCTGGAACTCCGAGGCTGGCCATGTCAGCGGCAAGATCACCAGGGTGCACGTGAAGGACTTCGACTGGCACGGCTACACCCGGCATTGCAGCAAAGACGACCCGCAGTACGAGATCAAGAGCGACAAGACCGACCATGTCGCCGTGCACAAGGGCGGAGCGCTGAAGAAGTCGAAGTCTTGACGGTAGCGCGCGGCAGGCGGTACCTGCCCTTGTAGGAGCGGCGGAAGCCGCGAGCTTCCGCAAATGGCAGCTACCGGCAAACTGCGGCCCATCGCCGAAACCGTCATCCCGAGCACAGCGGGGGATCTGGTCTTCGGCATGAAAGGGCGAGATCCCTCGCTGCGCTCGGGATGACAACGGAGGCTCAAGTGACACGCGCGCCACCGGCTGGAAAAGCTCGCGGCTTCCGCCGCTCCCACAAGAAGCCCGGGGCGGGAGGGCGCCTCGCTATTCCTTCTTCATCGCATGCCCGCCGAACTCGTTGCGCATCGCCGACAGCAGCTTGTCGGCAAACGAGTCGCCGTCGCGCGAGCGCAGGCGGGCGATCAGCGACTGGGTGATCACCGGCGCCGGCACGTCCAGGTCGATCGCCTCGGCCACCGTCCAGCGCCCCTCGCCGGAATCGGGCACGAAGGGTGCGATGCCGTCCATCGCCGGGTTCTTGCCCAAGGCGTCGGCGGTCAGGTCTAGCAGCCACGAGCGCACCACGCTGCCGGTGCGCCAGATCCCGGCGACCTGGTGCAGGTCGAGGCCGAATTCCTTTTTGTGTTCCATGATCGAGAAGCCTTCCGCATAGGCCTGCATCAGTCCGTATTCGATGCCGTTGTGGACCATCTTGGTGAAGTGCCCGGAACCCGACGGCCCCACGTGGCCCCAGCCCTGGTCCTTGCCGGGGGCCAGCGTCTCGAACACCGGCCGCAGGCGCTCGACCGCGTCTTTTTCGCCCCCGACCATCATGCTGTAGCCCTCGGCCAGTCCCCACACGCCGCCGCTGGTGCCGCAGTCGATGTAGTGCAGGCCCTTGCCGGTCACCGCCTTCGCGCGGTCCAGCGTGTTCTTGTAGTTGGAGTTGCCGCCGTCGACGATCGTGTCGCCCGCTGCCAGCAGCTTCATGAGCGCATCGACCGTTCCCCCGGTGATGTCGCCGGCCGGCACCATCATCCAGGCCACGCGCGGTGCTGACAGCTTGTCCACCATGGCATCCAGCGATGCGGCCGTCTCGACGCCGAACGCCTCCACGCCCGCGCGCGCCTCCGGGCTGGGATCGAAGCCGACCACGCGGTGGCCGCCGCGCACCAGGCGCTGCGCCATGTTCGCGCCCATCTTGCCCAAGCCGATCATGCCCAGTTCCATTTGTTTTCCTCTTTCTGCAGTCGATGGATTGAAGCGGACGCGCCCGTTGCGATGATGCCGCACCCGGCGCCCGCGATGTTCGTCAGTGCCCGGGCGACCCCGGGTGCTCCCGGCACCACGCCCGCGCCGCCGCGCCGATCGCCGACGACTCGGTGGGGTAGGGGTGGATGACCCGCGCCAGCCCGCGTACGCCGATCCCGTTGGCGATCGCCTGGGTGACCTGCCCGATCAGCTCGCCGGCGCAGCGGGAAACGATCGTCGCGCCCAGGATGCGGTCCGAGCCGTCGGCGACGTGCAGCTTGATGAAGCCGACGTCGTCGCCGTCGAGCACCGCGCGGTCCACGGCGTGCAGCGGGATCGTGCTGGTCGAGATCGCGATGTCGCGCTGCATGGCGTCGCGCACGTACAGGCCGACGTGGGCGATCTCCGGATCGGTGTAGGTGCACCAGGGGATGACCAGGTCGCCCAGCCGCCTTCGCTCGCCGTGCAGCGCGTTGGCCACGGCCATGCGCGCGGTCGCCACGGCCACGTGGGTAAAGCGATGCGCCATGCAGGCGTCGCCGGCCGCATAGATCGCGGGGTTGTCCGTGCACAGGTGCTCGTCGACACCGACGCCGAGGACCTCGTCGTGGCGCACGCCGGCCGCGTCCAGTCCCATGTCGTCGATGCGCGGCACGCGGCCGGTGCCGACCAGCACCGCATCGGCCGCCACGCTGGTCACGTAATCGTCGCTGCGCAGGTCGGCGTGGATTTCGTCGCCCACGCGGCGCAGGGCGGTCACCCTGGTGTTCAGGCGCACCTCGATGCCGTCGCGCGCGAACGCCACCGACAGGATCTGCGCGGCGTCGCGCTCCTCGTGCGGAAGGAACAGCGGCATGTCCTGGACGATGATCACGCGGCTGCCGAAGCGGCGGAACACCTGCGCCAGCTCGCAGCCCAGCGGGCCGCCGCCGATCACCAGCATCCTGCGGGGCAGGGTGCCGATGCCGAAGATGGTTTCGTTGGTGAAGTAGCCCACGTCGCGCAGGCCGGGGATGTCGGGCACGTCGGGCTCGGCGCCGGTGGCGATCAGGGCCTTGTCGAAGGGCAGCGGCACGCCGTCCAGCTCCAGCCTGTCCGGGGCCTTGAACAGGGCGTGGCCGAAGAACAGGTCGATGCCCGCTTCTCGCAGCATCCGCGGCGAGGTCGCGCGGCTCAGGCGCGCGCGCAGCCGCAGCACGCGCGCCATCGCGGCGTGGAAATCCACCTCGATCCGCGGCGGCACGACCGCGCCATAGTTCCGGGCATCGCGCATTTCCGCGTACGCACGCGCGGTGCGGACCAGGGCCTTGGAGGGTTCGCAGCCGAAGTTGAGCCGGTCGCCGCCGAGCAGGTCGCGCTCGACCAGGGCCACGCGTGCACCGCCGGCAGCGGCCTCCTGCGCGGCCGCCAGCCCCGCGGCGCCGGCCCCGACCACCACCAGCCCGTAGCGATCGGCCGGCGCGGGGTTGCGCCATTGCGCCGGGCGCAGGTTGTCGCGCAGTTCGTCGCGCACGGCCGGATCGACCACCGTGCCCGAGCCGGAATCGCGGTGATGCATCAGTTGTCCTCCCCGGCGCCCACGGCGTCGTCGAGCCAGCCACCGTCGAAGCCCGCACGGCGCAGCCCGTCGACGAGATAGCGGCAGCCGCGCATCAGCGCCCAGGGCAGGCCGCTGCGGTGGTTCTCCAGCATCAGCACGATGATGCCCTGGTCGAGTCCGAACAGGCCGGGGGACACCCACGCGTTCCCGGACGCGTCGCGCAGGTCGGCGTTGAAGCCGCTGGTGAAGCCGTGCTCGTGGACGATTTCCGGGTGGCGGCGGCACATCGTGTCGACGGCCTGGAGCGCGAGCTCGGGTTCGAACGGCAGGCAGGCCAGCACGGCCGGCGGCGACAGCGTGCCGTCGTCCGGGCCGTACGGCACGCCGCGCGCGGCATAGCCGAACAGGTGCCGCGGCTCGGCGTCGACGGCCTGCACTTCGTCGGTCGGCCCCTCGCAGGCGCTCAGGCCCCAGCAGTCCTCGTCGTAACCGCTGTGGCCGCGCGGGTTGATGCAGGCGTAGGCGCGCTGCACGTGCACGGCGCGGCGGCTGTTCTCGAAGTAGTCGCAGCCCTTGCCGCGCATGAAACGGTCCTGGATGCCACGAAAGTCGATCCATGCGTGCGAGAACTGGTGGATGAACAGCGGCCCGGCGTACAGGAAGCCGTGGCCATAGAGGTTCTCCCACTGGTAGGTGCTGGTCCAGGCCCGGTAGCAGTCCTCGCCGATCGGGTGCGTCGGCGAGCCCAGCGCCAGCACGTAGAGCACGATCGCCTCGCTGTAGCCCTCCCAGCCGTAGTGCAGGAAGCCGCATTCTGGCTTCCAGCCCTGCATGATCGTGTCGCCGCCGTTCTGCGCCCAGCACCAGTCGATGCGGCGGTACAGCTGGTCGGCGATCGTGCGCAACGCCGCCTCGCCGGGCGTGTCGGCATCGAAGTAGCGGGCCGCCATGAGCGCGCCGACGATCAGCAGCGCCGTATCGATCATCGACAGCTCGCAGCGCCATACGCGGGTGCCGGCGTCGCGATCGAGGAAATGGAAGTAGAAGCCCTTGTACCCCGTGGAACCGGGGCTGCCGTCCTGGTTGCTGTCCCGGAAGAAGCGCAGCGCGGCGGTGCAGTGTTCGACCGCCTCCGCGCGTCCGATCCAGCCGCGTTCGACCGCCACCGGGTACGCCGACAGCGCAAAACCGACCACGGCGATGCTGACCGGCGACCATTCGCGCGACGTGTCCGCGTACAGGCCGTTGGCCGGATTGCGGTTGCGCAGGAAGTAGCCGAAGGCGGCGCGCTGGTAGCGTTCGAGCATGGTGTCGGTCGACGGCGGCATGTCGCGGTCGAGCGTCGCGGGCGCGAGGGCAGCGGCGGCGCGGTTGTGGGTCGTCTTCGGCACCTTGGCCGCAGTGTAGGGGACATGTTGTTAGTGGGTCATGACGTTTACCCTGCCGTGACCGGCCGTGTGTCATAAAGGGTGGTCGTTCGTTGGAGTCCGTGTTCCATGCCAGACCAAGCATCCGGGAAGCCGTCGAACAAGCCTTGCCACCCGGTGCCCCGGCTGCAGTTGCTGTCCAACGGACGCCATGCGCTGATGCTCACCGCGTCCGGCGCCGGCTACAGCCGGCTGGGAAACTGCGCGATCACCCGCTGGCACGCCGATCCCGTCCGCGACGACCACGGCTGCTGGCTCTACCTGCGCGACGTGGACGACGGCGCGACGTGGTCCGCGGGATGGCAGCCCACCGGCGCGGTGCCGGATGACTACGCAGCGGACTTTACGGAGGGACGTGCGTCCCTCCGCCGCCGCGACGGCGACATCGACACCCTCACCGAGGTCGTCGTGGCCGGTGATGCCGACGCGGAAACGCGACGTGTCCGGCTGCGCAACACCGGCGACCGCGTGCGCACCATCGAGGTGACCAGTTACGCCGAACTGGTGCTTGCGCCGCCGCAGGGCGATGCGGCGCACCCGGCGTTCTCCAAGCTGTTCGTGCGCACCGAGTGGCTGGCCGACCGCCGAGTGCTGCTCGCCACGCGCCGCGTGCGCACGCCGGGCGACCCGTCGATCTGCGCCGCGCAGTGGCTGGAGGTCGAAGGCGATGACGGTGAGCCGCAGCGGGAAACCGATCGTGCGCGCTTCATCGGCCGCGGCCGCACCGCGCGCAAGCCCGCGGCGCTTGGACCCGAGGCGCTCTCCGGCACGGTCGGCACGGTGCTCGACCCGGTGTTCTGCCTGCGTCGTCGGGTCCGCATCGCCCCTGGCCAGACCGTCGCGCTGCAACTGTGGACGGTGGCGGCGGACACTCGCGACCAGGTGCTGGCCCTGGTCGACCGGTTCCGCGCCAGGGATGCCTTCGGGGAAGTTGCGGACGGCGCCTCGAAGCATGCCCGGGCGCTGCTGTCGAGAATCGGCATCGATGCGACGCAGGCGAAGCGCTTCCAGCGACTGGCCGCGGCGCTGCTGTATCCGGATCCCGTGCTGCGCGCCGGGCCGCGGGCGCTGGTGGCGGGGCAGGGCGGTGCGCCCACGCTCTGGGCCGGCGGCATTTCCGGCGACCGTCCGATCGTGCTGCTGCACATCGAGGACACCGCCGGACTG
>PJTQ01000793.1_pt1 | contig 13190 bp, 11 predicted proteins | sample 1512231 | NCBI WGS metagenome assembly PJTQ01 (sample SAMN08177688, study PRJNA422409) | Soil metagenome, whole genome shotgun sequencing project. | isolation source: Soil (3) enriched on wood chips | place: USA: Madison | collected 2015-01-15 | reverse complement strand
TTGGCGGAAGGTACTTGCGAAAGTACGCATGAAGCTGCGTGTACTGCTTGACGTTGCTGCCGTAGTCCGCCAGCAGGTCAATTTGCGGTTCGGCGCCAATGCGCTCGATCGCAGCCGATGCCAGCTGATAGCTCTCGGGCGCGATCAGCGACGTGTCCCGGGTACCTTCGATGTACTGCCACTTGATCATGTCGGGCGTATTGAAGCGACGCAGCGCTTCGCGGTTGTCGATGGTCGGGGCATCCCAGGCCTTGCGCATGTCGGCCCAGCCTTCGCTCAGGCCCTCTTCGTAGGCGTTGCCGTTCTGGCTCACGATGGCGGTGATCTTCTGGGGATTCGCTACTGCCAGGCGCCAGCCGACCGGCGCGCCGTAGTCGAACACGTAGATTGCGTACCGATCCAAGCCCACTTCGGCAGTAAAGGCATCGATGACCGCGGTCACGTTCGCGAATGTGTAGTCGAACCGTACGCCCTGATTGACCGTCGTCTGCCCGAAGCCAGGCAGGTCGGGGGCGATTACTCGGTAACGCTGCGCCAGCACCGGAATCAGGTCGCGGAACATGTGCGACGACGCACCGAATCCGTGGAGCAGCAGGACGGCGGGGGCGTCCGAAGGACCAGCCTCGCGGTAGAAAACGCCCACGCCCCCGATGTCCGCAGTGCGATAGCGGACTTGCGTGCTGGGTGCGGCGGCGCCGGCCGGGGTAACCGGGTCAAGCGCGGTCGCAACGGGGAGATGGCTTTCGTAGCTCATGACAGAGCCTCAAGGTTGGGGAGAAGATGAACGCTGGGCCGATCAGGTCAGCTGTCCGCCGTCTACGTTGAGGATGGCCCCCGTGACGTGCTTGGCGGCGGGACTGGCGAAAAAGGCCACCGCGGCGGCCACGTCCGAAGGTTGGCCGAAGCGGCCAAGCGGCGACAGGGAGCGCTGCCAGTCTGCGGACTCACCGTTCTCGGGGTTCGATTCCGTGTTCGTTGATCCTGGCTGGATCAGGTTCACAGTGATGTCGCGGGAGCCGAGTTCCCGCGCGAGTCCGCGGGTGAATGACTGCAACGCCGATTTCGTCATGTAATAGACCGAACCTGGCTCACCGACGATGCGATCGGCTCCGGCCGAACCGATCGAAACAATGCGCCCGCCCGCCTTCAGGTGGGGGATGGCGGCCTGCGCCGTGAGAATCGGCCCGCGGACGTTGACTCGAAACATGGCATCGATCTCGTCGGCACTGATGGCCGCGATGAGGTTGTAATGCGCAATGCCGGCATTGTTCACCAGGATGTCGAGGCCGCCCAAAGCGTCAACCGCTTCGGACACCGAGCGCTTGATGGCTGCTGGATCGCCACTGTCTGCCTGGATCGCGATGGCCTTGCGACCGGCGCCCTTGATGGCTTCAACGACCTCGGCGGCCCGATCGACCGAACCGGCATAGGTGATCGCCACATCCGCCCCCTTCCCGGCCAGTTCCAGGGCGATGGCCGCACCGATCCCCCTGGATCCGCCGGTAACAAGAGCGCGCTTTCCGGTTAGTTCACTCATGTCGCAATCCTCATTGTTGGTTGAATGCAGAACCCAGATCGCGTTGACGATCGCGATGCCCGCAGCCGCTTTGGTCGGGGTTCGCACCAGCTTCAGCCGGCGCACGCCACCAGCATCAAGCGGCCAGGCAATCTCCACGGTGACGCCGGGGACTGGGGCAGGTGCGTTGCGCGAACCTTGCGATGGTCGGGTTCGTACTCGAGGACCAATCCTGGCGTTCATGCACGCGTTGCGGTAGCACTTTCGTGCGCAAGCGTCGGCGGGAAGTTTCTTTCGCACGAAAGTGCTACCGCGAAGCGGATGGGAATGTCAGCTTCTACCCGCAAGACAGCGGCCCGTCGGCGCCCGCTTCTACAAGCCCCGCCTCCACCACGCAGCAAAGATATCCACATGACCTTCCGAAATGGCCTCGCCTCGCCTGTGAGTCACGTCGGCGCCTGCCAACCCAGGCTGATGGCGCCAATCGGTAATTCCACGGGCGCATTACGAAGCGTTCCGACTTCTTGGACGGCCAAGGCCGGACGGGAGAAGCGATATGGTTGAACTTGTCATTGAACAACGCCGCCGCAACCTGGGTGGCGGGATGGAGGTCGGTCGCGTGCTGCCATTCGCGAAGCGCCGCATGGTCGGCCCCTACATTTTCTTCGACCATATTGGGCCGCTCGATCTTGCACGAGGCATCGATCGCAGCGTCGACATCCGCCCGCATCCGCATATTGGCCTGTCGACGGTGACCTATCTGTTTGCCGGCGAGATCATGCATCGCGACAGCTTGGGTTGCGAACAGGCGATCCGGCCACGAGAGGTCAACTGGATGACCGCCGGCCGGGGTATTACCCACAGCGAACGGTTCGAGCGCGCAAGGGCGCAGGGCGATCATCTGCACGGCATCCAGGCTTGAGTCGCGTTACCGGTCGAGCATGAAGAGACGGTTCCGAGCTTCTCGCACCATGCCGGCGACGAACTTCCGCAGTGGTGCGATGGCGGGGTGCGCGGGCAACTCATCGCTGGCAGCGCCTTCGGCCTGACAGCAGGTGCAGCCACGCATTCCCCGCAGTTCTACGTGCACCTCGACATGGAGGCCGGAACGACGGCCGAGATCCCCGGCGACTACAGCGAGCGTGCCGTATACGTCGCAGCCGGCGCCGTGGAGCTTGCGGGCGTGACCTATGCCGCCGGCAAGATGCTGATACTCGGCCCGGATCCATCATGGCTGCGGGCGCTCGAGCGGTCATCAGTGATGATGCTCGGCGGCGAGCCGATCGGCGATCGTTTCCTCTACTGGAACTTCGTGTCGTCATCCCGGGACCGGCTGGCACAGGCCGCAGCGGACTGGAAGGCCGGCCGCATGAAGTTGCCCGATGCCGACGATGCCGAGTTCACTCCCCTGCCCGCCGACCCGCCCCATTCCACGCTCGATCTGCCGGGAGAACGGCGTTGAAGGATGCAGCCGCCGCAAATGCCAGCCTCATCCTCGGCCGGGCGCAGGGCCGTATCGACGACGTTCCCTATGCGGTGGCGATGAACATCAATGGACACGTGATCATCGCCGACGAGCCGGAGGCCCTCGGCGGCCGCAACGCCGGCCCCCCACCGTTTGGACTGCTGCTCGCTTCGCTTGGCGCGTGCACGCTGATGACCCTGCGGATGTACGCCGAGCGCAAACAGTGGCCGCTGGTCGCGCTGGACGTGAGATTGCGCTATCTACGGACACGCGAAGGCGGTGCGGACCGCATAGAGCGAGTTCTGGAGATCGCCGGACTGGACCACCGGCAACGGGCGAAGCTCGCCGATATCGCCGAACGCACCCCGGTGACGCTCGCCATCATGAACGGCGTCGCGATCAGTACGCGCCTTGCAGCAACACAGGCGAAATGACAGGACGCGTCGCGGACTCGGCTTCACTGCGCTTGATCTGATCGAAACCCTGCGCCAGCGACCGCAGGCGTGATCGGGGAACGTCCCACCCTTGTCCTTGGTCGTGATGTTGTCGATCGCAATGCGACATCGCCGTCGTCGACCAGTCGGCTGACAGGGAAGTCCGGTTGGCTCGCGCAGTCCTCCACCATCCATCGACGTACCGCTGCCTTTCCTTCAATGGACGGTTCGTCCACGATCGTCTACTCCGGATGGTCCGTGCAGCGCGCCAGGAAACCCTCGAAGTCGCCGGCAGCCATGACCGCGTTGGCCTGGCCCGGCGTTGACTCGTGTTGAGCTGGCATGGGCTTTCCTCGAGTGCATGGACCGTCCCGGCTGCAACTTTCCGGGCCAGCATGCCTGTTCGATTGCAGCATCTTGCTCGATCGCAGCAGAACCACCACTTGGACACCGGGATTCAGGCCCTTAGACTCCCAGCACGATAGTCCGCGGAGACGGGTAGAACCCATGCCAGGACAGAAGGCCCGCAGGACATCCCGAAAGGGTCGGTGCGTCGCCCTGTGTCGCTTCGCCGCGATGGCATTGGCATGGCATATGTTCGCGCTGCCCGCAGTCGCTCTGGCAAATGACGACCGCGACCTTTCCGATTTCGAGCATGCGTATTGGACGGCCAGGGAAGGGGTCCCGGGCCAGGTGTCCGACCTGGCCCAGACGACGGATGGCTACCTGTGGCTGGCGACCGGCCAAACCCTGTTTCGATTCGACGGCATTGCGCTTGAACGCTTTCGGACGGCCGACGGCAATGCGTTCCCGAGGGTCTCTGCACTGGCAGCGCATCCGGACGGTTCGCTCTGGGTCGGCTTGCACCGGGGTGGACTGGTGCGGCTTTCGAATGGCGAAATGAGCTGGTTCGGCATCGCCCAGGGCGTGCCGGCGGGCATTCCCCACGATCTTGCAATAGACGGCAACGGAATCGTCGTGGCCGCGATCGCGGACCAACTGGTGACCGGAGACGAAGGCGGCTGGCAGGTCCAGGCGCTTGCCGGCGCCGGGGATAGTCCAGGAATCCGGAGCGTCCTGGTGGATCGCGGTGGCCGTGCATGGGCAGGCGGCGTCCAGCTTTGGTCCCGGGCGCCCGGGCATTCGGATTTCATTCCGTCCGTCATAGCCGCCCATGGAGTGACAGCCTTGGCGGAAGCGCCGGATGGAAGGGTGTGGGCAGCCGAGTCTGCATCGGCGACCATTTTCCCGGTGACGCCCTTCGGAGCGAACGCGGCATCGGGGCGGAGGTATTCCCAACTCTCCACCGCCATGATCTTCGACCAGGATGGCGGACTCTGGATTGGCACGACCGGAGATGGCGTTCACTATATCCCCTCCCCCAGTTCGGACACCGACCTGCACTCGGCCAGCTTCACTGGCACCAAGGGCCTTAGTGGCGAGGTCGTTGGCAGCGCGCTCAAGGATCGCGAAGGCAACCTGTGGTTCGGTACCAATGCGGGACTGGACCGTTTCCGCCAACCCGATCTGGTGAAAGTCGGATTTCCGGGCGCCGCTTATAACTTTGCACTGGCGATCGATTCCGACCGTGCGGTCTGGGCCGGATCAATGAATCGAAATGCGATGCGCCTCGCAAACAAGAATCTCACGACATCGCGTGTGCCCTATCCGGTTACGGTCGCCTATCGGAATCCCGACGGTCACGTCTGGCTTGCGGGATCGAGTGGGTTCTGGCGGAGCCGCGGCGCGGACCTCGAACACGTCATGGATCTTCCCGAAGGCATCGGCCCCTCCGCCGTGGTACGTGCGATCGTGGAGGACGGCAAGGGAAAGCTATGGGCATCCATCGATCAACACGGCCTGTACCTCTGGCATGCCGGCGCCTGGTCGCTGGAACCTGTTCAGGGCTCCCTGCCCTCGCAGAGGATGCCGGTGCGCGCACTGCTGGACGGCGAGGGACGACCGTGGTTCGGATACCGGGACAATCTTCTGGTAAGTCTGCAGAATGGGCAGGTTCTACGCTGGGGGCCAGCGGAAGGCTTGACCGTCGGCCATGTCACCGCACTGCTTGTGGCGGAATCCGGGTTTTGGGTCGGCGGAACCCATGGCCTGAGCTTGTTCAACGGCAAGTCCTTTGTCCCCATGCGTTTCGCAGACGGTTTTCGAATCAGTGGACTCCATGGCCTGGTGGAGACCGTCACGGGTGAGATATGGCTGCACGGAAACGACGGACTTGCTCGCATAGACGCTGATCAGATCGCTGGATTCCTCAAGGATCCTTCGTCTCTGGTGAAACCCAAGCCACTGGGGCCATTGGAGCCGCTGGCCGATGATGCCTGGCAGGTGCGCCCACTTCCGACAGCGCTGTCCAGTGAGGATGGAAGCATCTGGATCGCCACCAGCGCCGGGGTTCGCCGTGCAGATCCTCGGCGTGTCGCCGCCGGCGCAGCTCCCCCGCCGGCTCATGTCGTTTCCCTGCACGCCGATGATGGTCCGATCCAAACGGCGTCGGGTGCAGTCCTGCCGGTGCTGGCGCGCCGCGTCGTCATTGCCTATACCGCCACGGGACTCAGAGCACCGGAGACGCTTCGATTCCGCTACCGCCTTCGTGGCTACGACGATGCATGGCACCAGGCCGGCAGTGCTCGTGAGGCCATCTACATCGGCCTTCCGCCTGGCCACTATGACTTCGAACTATCCGCGGCGTACGGAGACGGCCCATGGAGCGCTCCGGACTCAATGCAGTTCGAGCTGCCGCCCGCCATGTATCAGACAACGCAGTTCACCGCGCTATGTGCAGCCGTCGTGATCCTGTTGCTATGGGGCGCCTATCGGGCCAGGGTTCGACAACTTGCCAATGGACTACGCACGCGCCTGGAAGTACAGCACCGGGAACGGGACCGCATTGCTCGTGAGTTGCATGACACCCTGCTGCAGAGCGTGCAGGGACTGATGCTTCGGTTTCAAGCTGCATCCAATACGCTTCCGGCAACTGAACCGGCGCGCAAGGCCATCGAACTCGCTTTGGACCACGCCGACCAGGTCATGATCGAAGGCAGGGATCGAGTGATCGATCTCCGGGTTCCACAGCAAAGGCCGGGCGGGATTCTCGAGGCTTTGGCAGCGATTGGCGAAGAGCTGTCAGCCGTACACGGAGTACAGTTCCGGACGATCGCACAGGGCAAACTCCCGTCGCTGCGGGCGCCGGTTGAGGAGGAGCTCTTTCGAATCGCACAGGAAGCGCTGATCAACGCGTTTCGGCATGCCAATGCCAATGAAATCGAGCTTGAGATACTCAACGACTCCGAAGGACTGCGGCTACGCGTTCGCGACGACGGCGTCGGCATACCTGCCAGCGTATTCCAGCGAAACGGGCGTGCCGGGCACTGGGGCGTCATCGGCATGCGGGAGAGGGCCGAGAAGATTGGCGCGCGTTTCGAGATCTGGAGCCGGGAAGGCTCCGGCACGGAAGCCGATATCTGTCTCCCTTGGACCAGCCTGCCCGGCCACATCAAGTCAAGTTCGAGATGGCTCCATTGGTTCAAGCGGCCAAGCTAGGCCCATAGCCCCGGTCGACGCGCCCTGCACAGGAACAGGAACAGGAACCCGGCAATCCCGTTTGAACCAACGATCATCTACGGGCGGTCAATCGAGAATCCCGCGATTCGTGGCTATGCTCACTGCATGGGTGCGGTCATGGGCTGACAACTTTCCCATGATGTTCTTCATGTGGGCCTTTACGGTCTCTTCGGCTATTCCGAGCTTTGTTCCCACCACTTTGTTCGCCATTCCCTGGGAGACGCAGCGAAGCACCTCGATCTCACGTTGGCTCAGGGCGTCCTCGAGCATGTGTTCTGCAATCTGCGATGCGACCTCGGGCGGCACGACCTTCTTCCCTGCGTGGACGGCACGGATAGCATCCAGCAGATCTTTCCTGAGCATGCTCTTGAGGAGGAAGCCTGCGGCACCGGCCTTCAGGGCCCGTACTGCCTGGGCATCGCCAGGATAAGTCGTCAAAACGATGATGCGGGCCGTGGGTGAGCCGCTCCGAATTTCGAGCATGGCGTCGATGCCTTTCATGCCCGGCATTTGCAGATCCATCAGAGTTACATCGGGATGGAGCCGGCGAAACATCTCCACCGCCTGCTCGCCACTGTCGGCCTGGCCTACCAGCGTCATATCAGCCTCGCCGCCAACAACAACTTCGACCCCATCGCGCAACAGTGGGTGGTCGTCGACGATGAGTATTTTGATCGTGGCCGCGGAATCACTCACTACAAACTCCATGCCTCACTCTGGCGCAAGAACAGGATCGATGCTTGCATTCGATACCCAACGTCCCGGCGCGTCAAGACGCTGCCCTACCCCGAACGCGGGATTCGGCCAGCACGCGATAGGGGGTACGTCCCCAGCCTGCCCAGGAAACACCATGACGGCATCGAAATCCCGGCTGCCGCCATGCATACCTGCCAGCAAGCAACATCTCCCAACACACGCAACTTCCGCGAAGAAGCAGCGCCTCGCGCGCCCACGTGTACCGACTCGACGCGTCGCCGGCGTAGTGTTCGACCGTTGGGCGATCGCTCGTGGACAGCCGTGCAGCGTTACTTGGACAACCACCTTGGTGACGCCATCCGCCTTGAGGAGATGGCGCGAACGGCATGCATCAGCCGGTTCCATTTCGCCCGAAGATTCCGCGCGCGCGTTGGCACCAGTCCGATCGAGTATGTGATGACACGACGCATCGAGATGGCCAAAGAGAAGCTCGCTCGCGCAGAAACCAGCATCTGCGCGGTCGCACAAGACCTTGGCTTCTTCGACCAAAGCCACTTCTGCAGGACGTTCTGTCGCCGGGTGGGGGTCACGCCGGGAGAATACCGGACGCGCCTGGCAGGTCATCACTCGAAAGAGTGATCACGTGACGCCCCTCGGGTGGATGGCGCGGCATCCATATTGAAGGCATCCTCGGCGCAACATGCAGCGACTATTTTCCATGTTTCCCCGGGGGGGCGCCGGCACCGGGCTTTTCGTCCTGCGCGTCTCGGCCATCGCATCGCTCCATACCCTGGTCAACATGGCCGGCCATTGGGCAGTCACCGTTCTCATCTCAGCGCTCGGCGTCGGGCTCCTTGTCGGCCTCATGACGCCCGCGGTGAGTGCCTTGAGCATCGCTTCGATGCTCGTCCTCTTCATCCTGGGCGACCGGGTGCCGGATCTCGCCTCCGTCACACTCCTGTTGCAATCGATCGCCTTGATCCTACTTGGACCTGGCGCCTACTCAATGGATGCGCGGATGTATGCACGAAGGATCATCGCAGTGGCGCCCCGCGACTAGGTGATCAGGACCGTTTCAGCTTCGCTCGTGTCAATGGCTGCTTCCGGCCAGACGCGGACATCGGGAATCCCGGAAACCCCGCCAACGGCGGGGTTTTTCCTTTTCGCGGTGCTTGGTCAGCGCAGCGGGAAATCGTAGGCCGTGTGCGGATCGGGCTCGGGCCGCAGCGTGTAGTGCCACCATTCGTCGGTGTAGTTGGAAAAGCCCTGCGCCTGCATCGCATCGCGCAGCAGGTGGCGGTTGCGGCGCTGGGCGGCGGTCGCGTTGGGCGAGTCGGTGTGCGCCAGTTCGCCGAAGTAGTCGAAGCCGGTGCCCATGTCCAGCGGCGCGCAGTCGTTGCCGTCGGCGTCGCACTGCATCAGGGTCAGGTCGAGCGTCGCGCCGCGGCTGTGGCCGGAATGCTCGGCGATATACTGCGGCACCAGCGCATCCTTGCCCAGCAGCGGGTAGAACTCCGCCTTGTTGCGCTGGTCGTCGGGATCGTTTGCCCAGCGCATGAAATGCTGCACGGCGCGGACCGGGCGATAGCAGTCGAACACCAGCAGTCGCTGCTGGCGTTCACGCAGCCCGGCCTCGACGCGCTGCAGCGCCTCGGCCACCGGGCGCAGCAGGTAGCAGCGCGATGCGTCGTAGCCGTCGACCGGCACGCCCACGAAGTTGTGGCTGCCCGCGTAGCGGATGTCCAGGGCCATGTCCGGCACCAGGTCGCGGATCTCGACCATGCCGGCGGCCGCGGCGTCGGTCGCCGGCGAGACGGCCGGCACGTTCGGCGTCGACGCGCAGCCCGCGACGGCGGCGAGGAGCAGTGCCTGCAATGCGCGCGCGATCATGTCCGCGCCTCCGCCGGACAGTCCCCGGTGCGCACGAACGACAGGTCTTCGAAATCGCTGCTGAAGTCCGCGTCCGGGTCGATCTTCGACATTTTCAGTGTCCCCTGAAGCGAATCGGCGGGACCGAAATGCAGCCATGGCTCGGTGTCCGCGCCACTCCCCTGCCATTGCACCAGCAGCCGCTCGCCCACCTGCATCACGTCGCCGACCATCCGCGGCGACTTGGCCGCGGCGAAGCGCACGCCGTCGCCGGCCGGGCAGATCGAAACGTCGCCGAACCACGGGTCGCGGTAGACGCCAAGCCGGCCGGCCATGCCCGCCGCCGTGGCGGGCGCGCGCGAGGAGGTGTCCGGCAGCGGCCGCTGCACCTGCGCCTGGCGGGCGTCGCGGTCGAGCTGGTCGGCGTAGAACGCCACGGTCCGCTGCTGTTCCGGGGCGGTGAAGTGCTTGACCAGCACCTGGTTGAGCACCGTGCGCGCGTCGTCGGCATCGGTGTTGATCAGGATCACGAAGCCGACGCCCGACTGCGGCAGCAGCGTGACCGCCGAATACATGCCCGACAGCGTGCCGGTATGCGACACCTTCTGCGTGCCGTCCACGTCCGCCAGCCGCCAGCCGTAACCGTAGGCCGAGTAATGGCTGTCGTCCCAATCGCGCATGCGCTGCGAGAGCGGCATGATCGTCTGCGGCGACCACACGGCCTTGCGCTGCTCCGCCGACAGCCATGGCTTGCCGTCGACCAGGCCGGAGGTTTCCGGCTGCAGCCACATCGTGATCCACGCCAGCATGTCATGCAGGCTGCAGCGGATGCCGCCGGCGGCCATCATCGGCACGTTGGGGATCAGCGGGTCGTCGCCCCCGGTGGCCACGATCTTCCCGTCGCGCCGCCCGTGCGGCTGGGCAACGTTGCCGACCGCGTCGCGATCCCACTCGCCGACCTGGCAGCGCGCCATGCCCAGCGGCTCGAACAGTTCGCGCCGCACCAGCGCTTCATAGGGCGCGCCACCGGCGGCGGCGGCGACTTCGCCGGCGACGATGTACAGCGTGTTGTCATAGGCGTAGCGCGAACGGAAGCTGTAGATCGGCTTCAGGTAACGCAGGCCGTGGATGACATCGGCGCGGGTGAATTGGTTCGGCCCAGGCCACAGCATCAGGTCGCCGGCGCCGGCGCCCAGGCCGCTGTTGTGGATCAGCAGGTCGCGCACCTGCATCTCGCGCGTGACCCAGGGGTCGTGCATCTGGAAGTCCGGCAGGTACTGCGTCACCGGGTCGTCCCACTCGAGTTTTCCGGCATCGACCAGCCGCGCCAGCAGGCCGGTGGTCATCGCCTTGGTATTGGAGGCGATCTTGAACAGGGTGTCGCCGTCGATCCGGCGGCCACGCCCTGCCTCCAGTTCGCCGGCGGTGCGGGTGTAGACGACCTCGCCATCCACGACGACGCCGACCGCAAGTCCCGGCAGCTGGTAACGCGCCACCGTGTCGTCGAACGCGCGGTCGATCGCTGCCGTATCGGGCGCCTTGTCGGCGGACCCTGCCGTCCCCGCCACCGGCAGGGCCGCAAGCACGACGAAGGCGATTGCATGGAAATGCAGGCGGGGAAATCTCATGGCATGGCGTCCATCGACCCGGTCGCGGACATCCTGCCGCGACGCGCAGGCAAAAAGAAGGGCGGCCCGACGCGCGGGCCGCCCATGGGAGAGATCAGAAGAAGTTCCAGGTCACGACCAGCTGCATGTAGCGCGGCGATTGCCAGACGGTCGCTTCGCCGAAGTACGGCATCTTGTTGCCGGGCGTGCTCTCGTAGCGGGAGTGCACGTTGATCGCGGTTTGCTTGTTGAGCAGGTTGTAGACGGAGAAGCGCGCCTTCAGGTCGATCTTGTCCGAAGGCAGGGTCCACATCACGCTGGCGCCCAGGTCGGTCACCCATGGCATGCGGCCGAACGCCCCCTTCTCCGTGTAGACCAGCTGCCGCGTGGTCCAGCTGTCGCAGCCGGACTCGCACAGCCAGCCCGAACCACCACCGCTGAACTCGCTGGGTCCACCGGCGCTGCGGTCGTCGTCGGGCCAGCGCACGCCGAACGCGGTGATCGGGCCGCCGGAATGCGTGCTCAGCGTGGCACCCATGCTCCACATGTCGTTGAACTTGTAGCTGCCGCGGATCTTGATCTGGTGCCGATAGTCGTTGAACGTGGGGCCGAAACGCTCGTTCACGGCCGGATGGTCGTAATACTGCACCAGGTTGGTGTCGTTGTAGCCGGTGTCCGAGTTCACCGGGCCTTCGATGTTGCCCTCGGATTTCGACCACAGGTAGCTGACGTTCAGCGCCCACTTGTCGTCCCATGCGCGGTCGAGCTGGAACTCGACGGCTTTGTAGGTGCGCTTCGGACGCTTGTAGCCCATCACGATATCGCTGCCCAAGGTGATGTAACCGTCCTTGGAATTGTCGAACGTCACCCATTCCTCGGTGTCCGGACACCACAGCGTGTTCTTTTCACCGGGGTTCAGGATCGGCCAGTCGCCCGAATACCACGGGCATCCTTCCACGTGGCGGATGCTCACGTCCTCCACCGCGCGCGTCATCTTGCGATAAGTTGCGTTCACGCCCCACGACCAGGCCTGGTTGAGCGCCTGCTGGAAGCCCAGGATGAACTCGTCCTGGTAGACCTGCTTCAGGTCGCGGGCCACCGCGGTGCGGACGTCGTCCGGCGCGGGCACGTTGCCTTCGGTGTTGACCGGCCCGATCTGCTCGCCGATGACCGGGAACAGGTAGGTGGCGCCGGTGATCGGATCGGTGCGCTGCTCCATGCGGTCGAGCACGTAATAGGTGTGCTCGTCGGTGCTGCCGCCGCCGAAGTAGTCGGTGAGCTTGTTGGTCAGTGGGATGTAGTAGCGGCCGGCATTGCCGAACAGTTTGGTCGTGCCGTCGCCTTTCATGTCCCAGCTGAAGCCCACGCGCGGCGAGATCATGTCGCTGAAGTCCGCCTTGGCGAAGGTCGCGCCCGAGGCAAGCGTGTTCTCGAACTTGTCGGCACGCACGCCCAGGTTCAGCAGCAGGTTGGGGGTGACGCTCCAGTTGTCCTCGATGTAGACCGCCTGGGCCTTGGTGCTGACCGGGGCACCGGTAATGTAGTAGCGGGCGTCCACGTAGGCCGTTACGCCGGCGGGAACGTTCGTGCCGTTGGGAAGCTGGCGATTCGTCGCATCTGCGGCGATGCCGGTCAGCCGGTAACTCACGCCATCGCCCGGGTACACCCTGGAACTGTTGGAGTCCATGACCTCCTGGTCTGCGCCGAAGCGCAGCAGGTGGTCGCCCAGCGTCCACTCGAAGTCCAGGCGCGCCGCCTCGCGCTTGTCGAAGCGGCTGCTCACGCTGGCGTTGCTCGGGTGGCAGCCCTCCTGCATGGTCGCCTGGCCGAAGAGTTCGTCATAGGTGCTGTCGCGGCTGACGATGCTGCATTGATCGTCCCACGGGCTACCGCCGGTGGCGCTGCGCTTGTTCACGCCGTACATCGCCTTGGCGACGAAGTTCTGGGTGAAGTTGCCGGTGTAGGTGAGCGACCAGTTGTCGCCGCCGGAGCCGTCATAGCTTTGGCCCACCGAGTCGCCCCGG
>PJTQ01000788.1_pt1 | contig 13250 bp, 11 predicted proteins | sample 1512231 | NCBI WGS metagenome assembly PJTQ01 (sample SAMN08177688, study PRJNA422409) | Soil metagenome, whole genome shotgun sequencing project. | isolation source: Soil (3) enriched on wood chips | place: USA: Madison | collected 2015-01-15 | reverse complement strand
GTGAGCGGGATTATGCATATGCGGGGTCTTTCTATGCATTTACCATTTGGATTGGGCTGGGGGTAATCGGCATCAGCGAATGGCTGAAGAAACTGGACGGGAAGACTGCCGCCGGTATCGCTACTGCCATCGGGCTATTAGCCGGACCCGTGATTTTGGCGAAGGACGGGTGGGATGACCATGACCGTTCACAGAAGTTCCTTGCCCGGGATATTGCTAAAGATTACCTGGAATCGTGCGCTCCGAACGCCATCTTATTTACCTATGGTGATAACGATACCTATCCATTATGGTACGTACAGGAGGTGGAAAATGTGCGTCCGGATGTGCGTGTGGTAAACCTGAGCCTGCTGAGTGCCGATTGGTATGTGCGGCAGATGACGAAAAAGGTGAACGAAGCTGATGGGTTGCCCATCAATATTCCCCATGAAAAATATGTGAAAGGGGTACGCGATGTTATTTATTACCAAGATGCTAAACTCCCCGGACCCATTGAACTCCGGAACATCGTTGCCTTGATGCTTTCGGATAACCCCAACGATAAGCGGCAGGTGCAGAGCGAGCAACCGGAAAATTTCTTACCTACTAAGAGCCTGCAGCTGACCATCGACAAAGATGCGGTGATCAACCATGACGTCGTTCCGGAGGCGTGGCGGGATAGTATTGCCGATGCCATGCAGTGGACTTATAACCGCAACTATGTGTCGCGGGCGGAGCTGGCGATCATGGATGTCTTAGTCAACAACAACTGGGAACGGCCGATTTATTTTGCTACGACGGTGCCGAGCGATAATTTCATGGGCCTAGATAAGTATTTGGTATCCGAAGGCTTTGCGCTTCGGTTAATGCCCATAGATATGACGCCGAATACATCCCAGGGACTGATCAACGCGGATGCGGTATACGACCACGTGATGAACAAGTATGAATGGGGAAATATTAAAAATTCCCCCTACATCGATCCCGAATCGTATCGGATGATCAGCTTGATACTGAACAATATCTATTCGGCTCCGGCGGAAGCACTCATCGCCGAGGGCAGAATGGAAGAGGCGAAGATGCTGCTCAACGATGCATTGGAATCCATGCCCGAGCGAATTTACCGGATCATGGATGCCTATGGTTACTCCTTCATCGCGGAAAACCTGTATGCCGTTGAAGAAATTGATAAAGCCAATGCGTTGATCGAACGGAATGTTACGTACCTCGAACAGCAGCTCCGTTATTATGCCGCGATCGCCGAGACAAAGCCCAACCTAGAGATGCAGAATATCCAATACAGCATGTTTACACTGAACAGGTTTGCGGAAACCGCAAAGGAACATGGTCAGGAAGAGCTGGGCACGCGGGTAGCGGAAATCTTCGGGCGATATGAGACGAGGTTTTTTGGTGGACTGCCGTCGAATTAATAGCGCTGGAAGCTGAACGCAGCAGGCACCGGTATTTGGATTGACACGGATATTATTGGTTTACGGCTATGAACAGAATAGACCGGTTATTTGGTATCCTTACGTTGCTTCAATCACGGCGATATGTGATGGGCGACCAAATTGCGGATAAGTTCGCGATCAGTATCCGTACAGTATACCGCGACATCAAAGCGTTGAATGAACAAGGGATTCCCGTCGGTTTCGAGCCAAATAAGGGGTATTTTGTAGTGGATGGGTATTTTCTTCGTCCGGTGTCGTTCAGCTTGGAGGAGGCCAACGCATTTTTGCTTGTGGAGAATTTACTATCGGGCTTTGCCGACAAATCGATCCAAAAGCACTACGCCAATGCGCTGAGTAAAGTGAAGGCGGTGATGCGGGATTCACAAAAGGAAAAATTGGAATACCTGACCAGCAATACCCGTTTTCAACTTCCGCGGGATTTGAAGGGCCATGACTACGAACACTTATCCACATTGCAGGAGGCGGTCGTTGCGAAGACCATATTGGATATCCGCTATTGCAAGTTGGATGGCGAGGAAAGTGGCCGGCGGGTAGAGCCCGTGGGGCTGATTTTTTACGCGTTGAACTGGCACGTCGTCGGTTGGTGCCATCTGCGGAAGGACTACCGTGATTTCAGGGTGTCGCGGATCATGCGGCTCTACAATACGGGGCTGCCCTTTGAAAAAGCGGACCATCCGCCCATCAGCGAGTTCATGAAGCAGTTGCCTGTGGACTATTGATACGCCCGTGGCTAAGCCAGGTAGCGATCCGTGTTAAAAAATGTAAAACCTAGTCTATGGGGGTTGACCTAATAACTTATCGCTTAATTTTAGGCCATATTTTTACTGAATACCCACTAACCGGATGGATATCAACTACCACAAATCAACAACCTTATCGGTTGGGGCTGTGCCGCGATAGCTATCACCGTTTACATATTGACCATGGAGCCTACAACCAGTTGGTGGGATACGGGGGAGTTTATCGCGGAAGCGCATGGACAGCAAAAGCAATACCAAGCGGCAATGGCCGTTTTTGACCGCCATCGATTACATTTTTTTGGATCATAAAGAATCGCTAGCTATGCTTTTTAGCAGGAGCTAATGGAAGACAGTGTTCCAGCGAACCGTGAAAAAGCAAAACAGAAAAATAATTCGCTAAGATTTGAAAAGCCAGTCTATTTGTCGTATCTTTGAGTGACAAATGACGAAGCCATGAAGAATATTCGATACGATAAGCCCAAATCTACGAGCCAGAACCCGCTTGTGGCCGCCGAGCCAGCGGTGTTGTATTTATCATCCGGCAGGGTTGGTTCATTTTCGGTATCTAAGTTCGAGTTACTCAACCAAAAATTGCCGCTTACTCAGCATGAATGGGCCGATATCCTGCATATCAGCGACAGGACATTGCAGCGTTACCTCAAAGACGACAAGTCGTTTGAGGGCCTGCATGCGGAGCACCTGCACCAAATAGACGCATTGGCCAATATCGGGCTATCAGTTTTCGATAGCGCGGCGCCTTTTGAGGCATGGCTCCGTACACCTAAGTCCATCCTAGGCAAAGAAATCGGCTTCGAGGCGTTGCGGTCATTTGGTGGTGTGCAGCTTATCGCCGATGAGCTTGGCCGTATGGCCTATGGAGTTTACAGCTAATCATGACGGTCTATCGGTTGGCTTACCGGGATTATATCGGGGATATATCCGGTGCGGGTGCGCAGTTATACGGAGGCCGTTGGAACCCCAAAGGGTTGGCATGCCTTTATACCAGCGAGCGTATTTCTTTGGCTGTGCTGGAGAAATTCGTTCACGCCCAAGGTAGGGAAGATATGGCCGGATTGATGCTATTGCAAATCGAAATACCAGACGAAGGCGATTTAATTTACCATGTGGATGTATCGCGGATGGCGGGCGACTGGGCTGACAATTTTGATTACTCCCAATGGTTGGGCGAGCAGATTCTCGAAGAACCTTCCATGACAGCTTTTTCGGTACCTTCGGCCATTGTCCCATCCGAACGCAACGTCATCATCAATCCTCGAGCTACAAATTTCGATGCAGTGAAGTTCTTGAAACCCGTGGTATTTGTTGTGGATTCGAGGCTCTTGAGTAAGTTGCGGGAAACGTAAAAATATCCCGTTCTAATCACAGAAGTCAGAAAAATGTAGTAGGTTTGTAGTCATATTCCGTGTCCATTTTGAAAGTCAGCTTCGAATGAAACCTGCCATGTCAGCGCGGTAGGCAAAGCGCGATGAAAATGCAGGTTCCATGAGGCCAAAAGGGTAGATTATTTTCGAATGAAACGATCCATATTATTAGAAGGCCAGAAGTTCCAAATTACCATCAAGCGGCTGTGCCATCAACTGATAGAAAATCATGCTGATTTCTCAGATTCCGTCATCGTCGGCATCCAGCCACGTGGCAGCTATCTCGGGAGGCGTATTGCGGAGGAGCTAAAGCAGATACCGGGATTGCCCGCTGTTGCATATGGGGAGCTGGATATTACGTTCTTCCGTGATGATTTCAGGCGGAAAGACAGCGGACTTTTGGTGCCAAGCAGCACCACCATGGATTTTATCGTGGAGGGGAAAAAGGTAATCCTGATGGATGACGTGCTGTGGACCGGCAGGACCATCCGGGCCGCGATGGATGCACTGCAGGCGTTTGGCCGTCCGGAGAAGATCGAGTTGCTGGTACTGGTAGACCGCCGTTTTTCCCGACAACTGCCCATCGAACCGGATTATATCGGCATACAAGTGGACTCCATAGATTCCCAGCGGGTAATCGTCAGTTGGAATGAAGTGGATTCGCATGACCGGATTACATTATTGACAGAAAGGAATAATTAGTACCATCGTTTTTGATTGTGCATTAATCAGGAAATGACAGCATCAAACAGGCAACTCAGCACCCAACACCTTTTGGGGATTAAGGACCTCCAAGCCGAAGATATCCAGCTTATTTTCGAGACGGCCGATAATTTCAAAGATGTGCTTAACCGGCCGATTAAGAAAGTCCCGTCGTTGCGTGACATCACCATAGCGAATGTTTTTTTCGAGAACTCCACCCGTACGCGGCTTTCGTTCGAGCTGGCCGAAAAGCGGTTGTCGGCGGATACCATCAACTTTGCGGCGTCATCGTCGTCCGTAAGCAAAGGTGAAACGCTCATAGACACGGTCAACAACATCCTCGCCATGAAGGTCGATATGATTGTCATGCGCCATCCCTACCCGGGTGCGGGGATTTTTCTGAGTAAGCATGTGGATGCGCAAATTGTCAACGCCGGTGATGGTGCGCATGAGCATCCTACACAGGCGTTGCTGGATGCTTTTTCCATCCGTGAGCGTCTTGGGGACGTGTCAGGCAAAAAAGTGGCCATTATCGGCGATATCCTACACTCCCGTGTCGCTTTATCCAATATCCTTTGCCTCCGTAAATTGGGTGCCGAAGTGATGGTGTGTGGCCCCACCACCCTGATACCCAAATATATTGGTTCATTAGGAGTCAAGGTGGAATATAACCTGATCAACGCGCTTCAGTGGTGTGATGTTGCCAATATGCTGCGGATCCAATTGGAGCGTCAGGAGATTGCCTATTTCCCGTCCCTGAGGGAATATTCGATGCTTTATGGGTTGAATAAGCGGTTGCTTGATTCGCTCGACAAGGAGATTACCATTATGCATCCGGGACCGATAAACCGGGGGGTGGAAATTACCAGCGATGTGGCCGATAGCCACCACTCCATTATCCTGGATCAAGTGGAGAATGGTGTGGCGATCCGAATGGCGGTCCTGTACCTGCTCGCCGGAAAGCGTGGATAACGGGTTGCGGAACAATGTTATTAACATTTGTGGACAACTTTTGAGGAAAACTTTTGGGATTCCCGTTAAATTAGTGGGTCAAATTGGGCGTGGTGTATTTTATGGCCCCAACTTTGCGTGGAATTGAAGAAAACAATAGATTAATTTGACGGCATGTTTAATCGGATTTATCAGTTAGCTCTTGCATTTAGTTTGGTGGTATCGGTTGCCATGGCACAGCAAAGTGCATGGCAGGAAGTCAATCAAGCGTATAAAGCCGGGATGGAGTTGTATGAAAAGGGGAAGTATGCGGCTGCTGCTAAGCATTTCGATCAGGTAGAAGCCATACGGATAAACTCGACGTTGCAACAGGATGAGCATGTGGAATTGACGCTGTTGAAGGAGAATGCGCGTTTTTACCAGGCTATTTGTGCGCTGGAATTGGAGGAGTCGGATGCGGAAAGCCATTTCCTTCGCTATATCAGAGACTATCCCGCTAGTGCTAACTCCAAGGCTGCTTATTTCCAGGTCGGGAGATCGTACTTCGCAAAGAAAGATTACGAGCATGCGCTGGAATGGTTCAATAAGCTGGATAGTAGAAATTTGGCTGGTCGGGAGAATAGGGAATTCCGGTATAAGCAAGGGTATTCTTTTTTTATGACCGATGACTATGGTTCGGCCAAGCCGCTTTTCGAAAGCCTTAAGGATGAAGGGGGAGTCTATCAGGAAGCATCCATCTATTATTATGCCTATTTGAGTTACTTGGACCGGGAGTTCAAAACAGCGTTGGCGGAATTCGAGAAGCTGAAAGGGTCAAAAACCTACGAGGCCACCTATCCCTATTACATTACGGCACTTTATTACCTGGATAATCGGTACGACGATGTGTTGGCTTATGCCCTGCCGATTTTGGAGAGTACCCAGCAAGCCCATGAGACCGATATGTTCCGTATTGTAGCCGCCACTTATTTTGCCAAGAACGATTTTGAAAAGGCAGACGAATACTATGATAAATTCCAGGCGGGCGACCAAGGCAGAACCCAGAACAACCAAGATAGTTACCAAATAGGCTATATCGCTTACAAGACCGGTGACTATGAACGGGCCATCACCGAGTTGGAGAAGATGGAAGAACCGGATGCCTATTACCAAAGTGCAATGATTGCCCTTGGGGATGCCTTTTTGAAGGCGGGAAATAAGCAGAGTGCACGCAATGCGTTTTTCAAAGCATCCAAGCTGGACTTTGACGCGGCCTTGAAAGAAGAAGGGCTGTTCAATTACGCGAAATTGTCTTACGAGCTCGAATTCCATCAGGTAGCGTTGGACGCTACGCAAGAATATTTGGATACCTATCCGAACAACCGTCGGCAAGAGGAGGCAAAAACACTGTATGCAGAGACCCTACTGGGCACAAATAATTACCGCGCCGCGGTGGATATCCTGGAGTCACTCAAAAACCGCGGGCCGGAGGCTGATGCGGCTTATCAAAAGGTGACTTATTACCGGGGGCTTGAATTCTATAACGAGCGTGCATTTGAAAATAGTATTTCCCTGTTTATGCGGTCGGAGACATATCCGATTGACCCCGAGATTGCGGCTTTGGCTACTTATTGGAAAGCGGAAGCAATGTATGAGGTGCGCAAGTATGGCGAAGCCGTTCAAAACTTTTCACGCTTTATGAGGCTGCCGGCTGCTAGAAATACGGATGTGTACAGCTATGCCAACTACGCATTGGCATATGCTGCATTCCGCAACAACAGCTTCAATACGTCGGCCAATTATTTCGAACGTTTCCTGTCAACCGGTGGCAATACCATCGAGCCTAATGTACGCAATGACGCCATCGCCCGCTTGGGCGATTCGTATTTTTCGATGCGTAATTACGGCCGGGCTATGCAGTACTATGACCGGCTGATCAATAGCAAAGCACAAAGCCAGGATTATGCGCTGTTCCAACGGGGAATCATCCAGGGATTGCAGGGAAACAATGAAGCGAAGCTCAATACCTTGCGTTCCGTCGTCGAGCAATTTCCCAATTCGAACTATGCGGATGATGTGGCGTTTGAGATTCCCTATACCTATTTCACGACAGGCGATTACGACACCGCAATCGCCGGCTTGCAGGAAATGATTGAACAATATCCACGTAGTAGTTATGCGCCACGGGCATTGATGACGATTGGTCTCGTCCAATACAATAAAGACGATACCGAGGCAGCGATGGCCACCTTCAGGAGGGTGGTGGAAGAACATTCCACTACGGATGAGGCCCGGCAGGCGCTGCGCTCCATTGAAAACATTTACTTGGACCGCGGAGATGCATCGGCATACATCAACTATGCCACCAGCACCAATATTGGCGATCTCTCCAAGGCCGAGCAGGACAACCTGTCCTTCCAAGCTGCTCATACGCTGTTTGCGAGAGGCGAATATCAAGCCGCTGCTGAAGCGATCAATGCTTATTTCGATAAGTTTCCGAAACCGATACAGGAAAAGCATGCTCGGTATATACGCGGCGTAAGTCTCTACCGGACCGGCCACCCGAAAGAAGCATTGCACGACCTCAACATTATCCTGAACGATTGGACGAGCCAATACACGGAAAATACGCTGCTGACCGTTGCCGAACTCTATCTCGGCCTGAAACAATATAACGAAGCCATTGTGCACCTCAAAAAACTGGAGCTTACCTCAGAATATAAATCGAATTATGGCTATGCTGTGAACAATCTAATGATTTGTTATGAGGAAATCGGCGACATGGAGCAGGTGGTCAAATATGCCAAGCTGATCAAGGAGTACGATCGCTCATCCGAGGAAGATATTGCTAAGGCGCACCTGTACACAGCCCGTGCGATGCTCAGGCAGGGGGATGTACAGCCAGCGATGAAGGAGCTTAACCTTGCGGCATTGAAAAGCCAGACAATGGTGGGTGCAGAGGCCCGTTATCGGGTTGGCCAGCTGCAGTACGAGGCCAAGGAATACGATAAGGCCATCGAGTCGGCGTTTGAAGTGATCAACGATAGGGCTTCGTATGAGTATTGGGTGGCCAAAAGTTTTATTCTGCTGGCGGATGCCTATCCAGGTAAAGGGGATGATTTCCAAGCGAAGAGCACCCTGGAAAGCGTGATCGAAAATTATGAGGGCGATGATGATGTGATTCCTTCGGCAAAGGAGCGTTTACAAAAATTGAACAACAAGTAACAGGAATTTTTAGGGATTATGATCTTTCAGAAATCAATGCGATACGGGTACTTGCTTACAGGGATTTTGTCGGGAATAGCTGTCGTAGGATATGCACAGGAGGAAGGGCAGCGAGAAAGGCCCGCTACGATTGATTCCATTGATGTGGTGCGCGATTACCGACCGATATTGGCGGATGCCGTGAAGATACGGCGGAGTCCGGATATGAGCAATAAAAGGCAGTACCAACCCAAACTGAGCTACAACATCCTGGATAAGAAGCTGGATATCAATACCGGCACAAAGCAATTGACGATTCAGGAGATGCCGTTTTCCCGGACCCAGGCACTGACCAACAACTATGCGAAGATCGGGGCCGGTAATTTGGGGACCTTGCTCGGCGAGGTCTACTTGAGCTCGGACTATTGGGTGGACACCCGGTTGGGCGGTTATGTTAAGCACATGAACCAACAGGGCACACTGGAAGAACAGAAATTTTCGTCGCAGCAAATAGGCGTGTTTGGCCGTACAATAGTCGGTCCTGTCACCTTAGATGGTGAGGTGGGCTTCAATCGTTATGGGACAAGGTTTTATGGCGTGGTGGGAGACGTGGAAGGAGCCTCTTTGAATACGAGCCCTGCCAAGCAGACATTCAACGATATTTATTTTACCGGAGAACTGACGAGCAATTATGATGAGGGCGCTACAGATGCGCTCAGTTACTCACTGAAAGCGGACGCTTATGCGTATAGCAATGCGTATGACATGAAGGAGAATTCCTTCGCATTGGCTGGCCATGTCAATAAGCAGATCAACGTATTTAATGTAGGGGCCAATATCTCGGGTGACTTTACATCGGTGAAGGATGTGGCGTATAGCTTAGGAAACCATATTGGCAGGATCAATCCCTACATCCGGTTTCAAGGGCCGAATTATAACATCACACTGGGTGCTAATTTCGTGGCTGAATTTGGTGACTCCACACGGACTAATATTTTCCCATCGGCAGAAGTTGATTTTGCGTTAATCCCACAGTTCGCCCATATTTTTGGTGGGATCAACGGAGATGTGAACAAAACATCCGTGAGGGAGCTGACCAGAGAAAATCCGTGGTTGGCAACGTTGGGAGAAACCAATTACATCCGTAACTCCGTGGACCGCATGTATGTGTTCGGCGGAATCAAGGGAAATGCGGGCGCTACCTTTGGCTATAAAGTGAAGGCTTTTTACAGGCGCATCGAGAGCATGCCATTTTACGCGATTTCCGGCACACCCTACGCATTTAATCTCATTTATGAAGATGGTAACAATGCAAGCACGATCGTGGGGTTGGAAGGAGAACTGAATGTTCGCATTTCGGAGGTGGTGACGGTTGGGGGCAAGGTGAACTTCAATGAATTTGATCTCCAACGCCAGGAAGAAGCTTGGTATATGCCCAAGATGCGGCTAGCGGCCAATGCCCGTTTCAATATCAGCGACAAGCTGTATGTGGATGGTGAACTTGTTTTTCAGGGGCAGACCTACGGGCTGGTACAGGATGCCAACATCAACCTATCCGGTTATGCGATAACTGAACTGGGCGACACCGGGATGCGTAAAACGACGATACCGTCGTTTGCAGATTTGAGTGCAGGCGCTGAGTATCGCGCTACCGACCGTATCGGGATCTATGTAAGATTGAATAATATGTTGGGCACCAATTATGAACGTTACTTGTTTTACCCCAGGCTGGGTTTGAACGTCATCGGCGGTGTCAATTTTTCATTTTGAGTTGGGAGTAAGTTGAACCAGTTGAGGGAGGTGAGTTAGTAAAAGTAAGATATGAATTTGGGTTTGTGTATAGCGAATTTGTTGAGGCGATACCCAGCTGTGGAGGTACCGGGTATCGGCGTGTTCAAAAAAATACATGTTCCGGCATCATATGACGAAGTGCAGTCGGCTTTTCTTCCGCCAGTAACTCATATTGAATTGACTGAAGGCCATGCCGATGTTTTTCCAATAGCTGTTTACTTGCAAGCCCAACAACAAGTCGATGGGCCGACAGCGGCGCTTATTTTGGAAAAGGCGGTCAACGACATCATGGAATCCATTAGCCGTAATGGCGAGGCGCTGTTGGACGGAGTAGGTTATTTGCTAGCCGATGGGGCGTCTTTTGTATTCAGACCGTTTGAAATCGGGGGTTCCGGATGGAAACCTATCCGTGCACGGCGTCCTATTATCAACGAAAAAGAGGCTGTTGGAGCGCCTAAGGAGCTATTAGTCGATAATGCGGATGCGGAAATAGCGGTAGCGGATAAAATGGCCCGTAGCAAAAGTCGTACGATATGGTGGGTTAGTGCCGCGGTGCTGTTGGTATTGCTATCTGCCGCTGGGGCGGTCTGGTACTATCGGCCTATCACGTTCGACCGCACGACGATAGCCGAGTTTTTTGGGCGTAAGGGGGAAGAACATAATCAGGCGGGTAATCAGGAACCACCCAAAGCGGAAACTCCGTTAATAGTAGACGAAGCCGATTCCATTGTTGTGGATACCACAAAGGTGGCGGCTTTGGTAATTGACAGTATTCCGCACGACAGTGCGGCTGTGGAGGTAGCGGAGGCGGCAAAGCCATCCGTGACTTACGAGATTATTGTCGGCTCGTTTGCCACCATGGCGCAGGCGAAGAAATTTGTGACTGAAATGAAGGCCAAGGGGTACGATCTCCAAGCCATTGACAGCAGAATGCCAGGAAACCGGAAGAAGATAAGCTGGGGTTCATTTGCTACCGAGGAAGAAGCATATCGGGAGCTGGCCAGGGTGCAGAAGAATTTTGAACCCGGTGCATGGATCGCTAAAGTAGCGCACGATTAGAAAAGAAAATAAGCAGATTACAAAACAACATAAGAAATCATACCATCATTTATGTCACTATTACAACAAGACACTATTTACCCGCTTGACACGTTAACCGGGGCCGCGCAGCAAACAGTGGAGCTCGCCAACGAAAAAATAAGCCTGATCGGCTTGCTGTTCAAAGCGGGTTGGATCATGATCCCTTTGGTATTATTGCTCTTTGCCACCTTGGTGATCTTTATCGAGCGTTATCTGACGATAAAGAAGGCATCAAAATATGACCCAAGTCTAATGTCACACGTCAAACAAAGCGTCCTCTCGGGCAGGTTGGATGCTGCATTGTCGGTTTGTAGGGCGAGCAATAGTCCGCTAGGGAGGATGCTGGAAAAAGGACTGGTGCGCATCGGAAGGCCCATCAAAGATATTGAAGGGGCAATAGAGAACATCGGCAAACTGGAGGTTGCACGGCTGGAGAAGAATCTTAACATATTAAACATCATCGCTACTATTGCGCCTATGTTGGGTTTCGTAGGAACGATCTTCGGTGTGATCATCATCTTCAGGGATGTAGAGGCGGCTGGTGGTATTGATATCGCGAGCGTGTCGGGGGGACTGTATGTGAAGATGATTGCCTCGGCCACCGGACTGACGATCGGTATTTTGGCATTTGCTGGATACCATTGGTTGAATACCATGCTTGAGCGGTTGATCCTCCGCATCGAAACGGATGCGATTGAATTTATTGACTTATTGGATGAACCTGGTTCGTAAACGGAAGCAGTAACATGAATTTAAGAGCGAAACGAAATAGATCGGAAGGGCGGGTTTTTACGGATTCCCTGAATGACATCATGTTTTTCCTGATGTTGTTTTTTCTGCTGGCATCTGCCGTAGCCAACCCCCAAGTGGTGAAGTTATTGTTGCCGCGTTCGAGCGCTGGAGAGCAGTCTGTCGCTAAAAAGACGATCACGGTGTCCGTTACACAGGATTTGAAATATTACCTGGATAAACAGGAGGTACCCTACGATAACTTGCTGAGCGCTATCCAGGCATACGTGCAACCGGGGGAAGACCTTACGGTCATGCTCTATGCAGATAGCACAGTGCCTATCCAGAATGTGATTTCGGTGATGGATGTCGCCAATAAATTGAAAATAAGGTTGGTGCTGGCCACTGAGCCATTGCGGGAATAATTATCCGATTTTATGGAATTCTAGTGGGAGAAGCATCCTAATAAAAATGTAATAGGGGTTGAAATACGATGGGCTATTATCACTTACAGGAGGAAAACAATTATCCCAAGGCGCTATGGATATCAAGCGCGGTAATGGGTGGGCTGTTGATTCTTAGTTTTATTATCATGATTGGTTCGGCTTTCCCGGATTTCGGGACGGGGGGCATCATTGTCAACTATGGCACCTCCGATATAGGGATGGGCGACGATTACATGACCGTGGATGATGCGTCTATGGATCCGAACGCTAATCAAGTGCGACCTGACAAAATCGACCCGCAGCAGGAGACACAGGCGACCCCTTCCCAACAGGTTACAGAGCGCAGTGTCGCTACACAGGATATGGACGATGCGCCGGCCGTGGTGGCCAACGAACCGAAGAAAGCCAACGCGGAGGAGGCGACGGTAGAAAAGAAGGACAGCAAGCCTGCTGTCAATCCGAATGCGTTGTATACCGGAAATCGTAATAACGCCACAGGCCGAGGCGACGGTACCGGAACGGAGGCTGGAAACCAAGGTAGCAACCTGGGCGATCCGCTCTCGCCGGATTATGGCGAAGGGGGATCTGGAGATGGGAACATCGGGCTTTCTATCCAGAACCGAGGCTGGGCCGTGCCACCTGACATTGAAGATAATGGACAGCAAGCTGGCGTTGTGATGGTGGAGGTCCGGGTTGCTCGCGACGGCCGGATCACTTTTGCACGGGTCAGTTTGAGAGGAACCACACTCACCGATAAGGCGCTGTGGGACAAATGCGAGCGTGCTGTAAGGGGTG
>PJTQ01000787.1_pt1 | contig 13303 bp, 14 predicted proteins | sample 1512231 | NCBI WGS metagenome assembly PJTQ01 (sample SAMN08177688, study PRJNA422409) | Soil metagenome, whole genome shotgun sequencing project. | isolation source: Soil (3) enriched on wood chips | place: USA: Madison | collected 2015-01-15 | reverse complement strand
GTGTATACCACTACCCCTAAAAAACCAAACTCAGCAATGCGTAAAGTGGCTCGTGTGCGCCTTACCAATGGCAAAGAGGTAAACGCATACATCCCCGGCGAAGGCCATAACCTGCAAGAGCACTCCATCGTATTGATCCGTGGTGGGCGGGTAAAGGACCTGCCAGGTGTGCGCTACCACATCATCCGCGGTGCATTGGATACGTCGGGTGTTGCAGGACGGAACCAACGTCGTTCGAAATACGGAACCAAGCGTCCGAAACCCGGACAGGCAGCGGCTCCGGCAAAAGGTAAGGGCAAGAAATAATTAAACGGAGGACAAGAGAATGAGAAAGTCAAAACCAAAGAAAAGGATCATTTTACCTGACCCGAAGTTTAATGAAGTACAGGTAACGCGTTTTGTAAACAACATGATGTTTGACGGCAAGAAGTCACTTGCCTATACGATATTTTACAAGTCGATGGATTTGGTCGAAAAGAAAACCAATGAAAACGGTTTGGAGACGTGGAAGAAGGCATTGAACAACGTGATGCCCGCGGTAGAGGTTAAATCACGCCGTGTAGGTGGGGCAAATTTCCAGGTCCCAACGGAAGTACGCCCTGAGCGTAAGATTGCCCTAGGCATGAAATGGTTGATTAGCTATGCCCGCAGACGTGGCGAAAAGACCATGTATGAGAAGTTGGCCGCTGAAATCATTTCAGCATCCAAGGGGGAAGGCGCTGCCGTGAAGAAAAAGGAAGACACCCACCGGATGGCCGAAGCCAATAAGGCCTTCTCGCATTTCAGGTTTTAGGATTTTATAATAAAGCTGCACAGATGAAATACACCGATTTGGAAGGAAACGTCAACGTCCGGCAAAATTCGGTGTATTTTTTATTGTGCGATTTTGAAAACATACGTCCGCATGCTGCGGATTATCTCAGAACATTATGTCAAGGGATTTAAAATATACAAGAAACATTGGAATTGCCGCGCACATCGACGCCGGCAAAACCACTACAACAGAGCGCATCCTGTTTTACTCGGGTGTAAACCACAAGCTGGGTGAAACACACGAAGGATCCGCAACCACTGACTGGATGGCCCAAGAGCAAGAGCGTGGGATCACGATCACGTCAGCCGCTGTAACGGTAGACTGGAATTACAGAGGCCAAAAGTACCACATGAACATCATTGACACCCCCGGGCACGTTGACTTTACCGTTGAGGTAAACCGTTCATTGCGGGTGTTGGACGGTTTGGTCTTTCTATTCTCGGCAGTTGATGGTGTAGAGCCCCAATCCGAAACAAACTGGCGATTGGCTAACAACTATAATGTCGCCCGGATAGGCTTCGTCAACAAGATGGACCGATCCGGCGCAGATTTCCTTAAAGTAGTAAAACAAGTCAAGGAAATGCTTGGCTCGGATGCCGTACCGCTCCAATTACCTATTGGCGCAGAGGAAAATTTCAGGGGGGTAGTTGATTTGATCAACAACCGGGGCATTGTTTGGAATGAAGAAGATAAGGGTATGACCTTTACCGAAGTGCCAATTCCCGAGGATATGCTCGACGAAGTAGCTGAGTGGCGGGAAAAATTATTGGAGTCGGTAGCAGGATATGACGAATCGTTGATGGAGAAATTCTTTGATGATCCTAATTCCATTACGGAGCGCGAAGTCTTGGACGCCCTGCGTAAAGCAGTATTAGACAACTCCATCGTACCCATGGTATGCGGATCGTCCTTTAAAAACAAAGGCGTGCAGACCATGCTTGATTTCGTCATGGAATTGCTGCCCTCACCTATGGATCAAGAAGGAATAAGAGGTACCGATCCGCGCACAGACGCCGAAATATTACGTAAACCAGATGTAAAGGAACCTTTTTCTGCCTTGGCATTTAAGATTGCTACGGATCCATTCGTCGGCCGCCTATGCTTTATTCGGGTGTATTCAGGCAACTTGGACGCCGGGTCCTATGTATACAACACCCGTTCGGACAACAAGGAGCGTATTTCGCGTATTTTCCAAATGCACGCCAACAAGCAAAACCCAATCCCTAACATCAGTGCGGGCGATATCGGTGCGGTTGTAGGCTTCAAGGACATTAAAACTGGAGATACCCTATGTGACGAGAAAAATCCGATCGTATTGGAATCCATGAATTTCCCAGATCCGGTTATCGGATTGGCTATCGAACCGAAAACTCAGGCAGATGTTGATAAGTTGGGTGTGGGATTGGGCAAATTGGCCGAGGAAGATCCTACGTTCCGCGTTAAAACCGACGAAGAGACCGGTCAAACCGTAATCTCGGGAATGGGCGAGCTTCACTTGGATATCCTTATTGACCGTTTGAAACGCGAATTCAAAGTAGAGGTAAATCAAGGCGCACCACAAGTGGCCTACAAAGAAGCAATTACTGGAACTATTCAGCATCGTGAGGTTTACAAGAAACAAACCGGTGGCCGTGGTAAATTTGCGGACATCCAGTTTGTTATATCACCTGTAGACGAAGACTATGATTTGAGTAAGTCACCATTGCAATTTGTCAATGAAATCGTCGGAGGATCCATACCTAAGGAATACATTCCGTCGGTGCAAAAAGGATTCGAAGTTTCTATGGCAAATGGGGTGCTCGCTGGTTATCCGCTTACCGCATTAAAGGTGCGGCTTATCGATGGGTCCTTCCATGCGGTCGACTCCGATTCTTTGTCCTTTGAAATCGCTGCGCGCACCGCCTATCGCGAAGCCTTACCAAAATGTAAACCCGTGCTTTTGGAGCCCATCATGAAAATTGAAGTGCTCACACCGGAAGAAAATATGGGTGATGTAATGGGCGACCTTAACCGTCGCCGTGGCCAGCTGCAAGGTATGGATACCCGCGCCGGTGCACAGGTGATCAAAGCATTGGTGCCGCTTTCGGAAATGTTTGGTTACGTAACCCAGTTGCGTACCATCACGTCAGGACGTGCCACCTCCACGATGGAGTTTGACCACTATGCCGAAGCGCCTAAAAACGTACAGGAAGAAGTAATTGCCAAGGCAAAAGGCAAAGTAAACGTATAAATCATTCGGCTGCCTGTTGTAAATAGCTCTAACAGGCAGCCTTCACTTTTTAACTACATAACATGAGCCAACGAATCAGAATCAAATTGAAATCGTACGATTACAACTTGGTGGATAAATCTGCTGAGAAAATCGTCAAAACTGTAAAACCTACAGGCGCAGTGGTAAGCGGGCCCATCCCCTTGCCTACCGAGAAGAAAATTTACACGGTTTTGCGTTCACCGCACGTGAACAAAAAAGCACGTGAGCAGTTTCAACTCTGTGCCTACAAAAGGTTATTGGACATTTACAGCTCCAATTCAAAAACGGTGGATGCGTTGATGAAACTCGAATTGCCAAGCGGCGTGGAAGTGGAAATCAAAGTGTGATGATTTCACTTTAAAACAAAAAAGGCTCGCCGAATCCGGCGAGCCTTTTTTGTTTTAAACAAGGTGGGTTGTTTACAACGCAAACCCTAATCCTACCGTCCATACGCGATTGGTTAACCTATCATCTGGGAAATACTCATTATTGGACGCTCTGATATCCGTCAACCCCAATCCATAGCCACCATGGATCATCAATCCGTTGTTCAATTGGAAGCCCGCAATAAAATTGAGGCCAAAATCAGTACCTTTCAACGTTCCGTCTTTTCCAAACTCAAACTCTGTTTCGGTTGAACCCCAATCCGAATCATATTTGTTTTTACCTGAAATACCGAAAGCCACGTAAGGACCTGCTCCCACGAAGAAATTTCCTGCGCTTTGTACAGGAAGCTTAGCGACGAAATTAACAGGCACTTCAATCCACATCGTATTCTGTGTCAACGTACCGAAATCATTGTTGACCAATTCCGCACCTTTTCCTTGCAGCGATACACCGGGCTGAATAGAAAACCAATCTGTCGCTATCGGCGCATCCAAAAAAGCCGTGACATGGAAATTTGTTGAACTATTGGTTTGATACGAGGCATTTGTACCCGAGAAATCATACTTCGGGAAATTAACACCCGCCTTAATGCCAAATCCCATGGGTTGTCCTTGGGCGAAGGCCCCAAATGAAACACCCAATGCTACTATTGCTAATACTAACTTTTTCATATTCTTCTTCTCCTTTTTATAAGTACCTAATACATTATTAAATCATGAAGTAGGTTGCAAGATATGCGCCACGATCTCGATTACCCCGTTAACCTGTTAGCTATCAGCGACCTATTACTGGCGAAAGATCGTTTCAGAAGTGTATGGATTATTATACACTACGGAGTAAAACACCATTAATGAAACGTAAACCACAATTATGCCCGCCGTCCTTTCCAATTCTCAATAATTTATCTTAGCTTTGCAGTCCTTTAGAAAGAGGGTCGGGTGGCCGAGTGGCTAGGCAGAGGTCTGCAAAACCTTTTACAGCGGTTCGAATCCGCTTCCGACCTCGTTTATACGACAGTAAAAAATAAAAAAATGGGAGTTACACGCTTAAAAAGAAAAGACAGAAGAAATAAAGTGGTGGCAAAAAACGAAGTACAGTTTTTGAAGCTTGGCCGCAACCTCGAAACGGGCAGCCGCTCCAAGATGCCCGCCGGCAGCCAAATTGTCAAAAACAATGAGGTGTTGGACAAGCTGAAAGCTGAGTCGAAAAAATAGATCCGTTATCGTGAAGAGCTGGATGCTCTTTGTTTCCCGTTCACAGACTTTTCAGGATATCCGCTAATTGGCGGATTTTTTCTTTAGCGGATACCCACTGCGTATCGCCCATCCCCCCCACTACGGTACCTGAGTACTCCATTTCGCTTCGACGTGGCACTTTGGCGGATGTATGGAACGATGTTGCCCCTGTTTCTTCCGCAATCCGGGCGATATTATGTTCATCGATACCCGCTCCGGGCATGATTTCAATTCTCCCACCAGCCTGCTCAACGAGCTTCGCTATTCGTCCTGCGCCCGCCAATGCGCTGTTTTCCATACCCGAAGTGAGCAATCGGTCACAGCCGATTTCAATGATGGTTTCCAATGCCTCAAATGGGTCACGGCATACGTCGAATGCCCGATGGAAAGTCACGTGCATAGGCCTGGCCAGTGCGGCCAACTCTGCTGTCCTGTCGGTATCCACTCGCCCATCGGCCTGCAGCAGGCCAATGACCACCCCATCACATTTTGCTTCTTTACAGAACAGGAGGTCGGCTTTCATTTCCTGAAATTCAAGGTCAGTATAAAGAAAGTCGCCCGCCCGCGGACGGATTAATACATGCATACCTATGCTTAGTCCCGCACGGGCAAGCCAGATCTGTCCCAACGAGGGGGTTGTACCGCCCATTTCCAGGCTTTGGCAAAATTCCACGCGGTCGGCCCCGCCCTCCTGCGCAGCCAGTGCCGAAGCTATCGAATTGGCGCAGATTTCAAGCTGATAAGATTTATTCATATTACATGACGCATTGTATTCCCCATCAAAGGTAAACAAACCATGCCTTTTTCAGCAACCCGCAGTACGTCCAGCCTTCTTAACTACCATTCCCCTGACGCTTCCACCGCAGTTCAACCAAAATAATACACAATTACTTCGGTTTATTATTTGTAATTAGTCTTAATAACCTATATGTTTGTATCATTATTTGAAAACAGTCTAAATAATGGACAGATTAGCGATATCCCTACTAGTTGTTTTGTTCATGCCGTATTCGGTGTTTACGCAAGAAATCAATGCTGAAGGGGAACAGGACTCCTTAAAAGTAACCGCTCTCGATGAGGTCGTGGTAACCGGGCAATATGAACCGCAATCTATCAAAAACTCCGTGTACCGCGTACGCACGATCAACAGCAACCAAATCCGTCTACGAGCCGCCACTTCGGTGGAAAACATCCTGAATACCCAACTCGGGATGCGGTTTTCGAACGATTTGACGTTGGGAGAGTCGGATATCCAACTCATGGGCATGTCCGGCCAGAATGTAAAGGTGTTGTTAGACGGCATACCACTAGTTGATCGGGGAGCCACCAAACAAAGCCTCAGCCAGATTGATGTCAACAACATCGAGCGCATTGAGGTAGTTGAAGGCCCCATGTCCGTTACCTACGGCACCGATGCCTTGGCCGGTGTCATCAATATCATCACGAAAAAAGGATTGTCCGACGACAACTTACTGGTGACAGCCCGTATACAAGAAGAAAGTGCAGGTAGCGAATACCGGGCATTTTACAAAGAGGGCACCCACAATGGCAACATCGGTGTCAATTGGCAGCATAAAGGTTGGTTGGCAAAAGCATCGGGCAGCCGCAATAACTTCGGTGGGTGGCAGGGAGGCAGCATCGGGCGTACCCTTGACTGGAACCCCAAAGATCAATGGCTGGCTTCAGGCACGCTAGGTTACCGCAATGAAAAACTGGATACCTGGTACCGGTTGGATTACCTTGACGAGGATATTTACAGTCCGGGGGCTTTGAATGAAAATACAGGTCGCGCTGTTGATAAAAATTACCTCTCCGCACGCCATACCCACAGCTTGCAGGCGCAATGGAGCGTCAATGCGCGAATCAGTTTTACCGGGGCAGCCGCTTATCAGGATTACCAAAGGCAAACACGGACCGTCCGCCATGATTTCCGCACGGGTATCTCCGAACCCACCACAGGAGCAGGTGAGCAGGACACCGCTGGATTCACTTCCACCATATTTCGCGGTACACTGCAGTACAAGCTATCAGACAAGGTGTTTCTCCAACCTGGGATAGAAATCAACAGTAACCAAGGTACCGGCCAGCGGATAGCAGGCGATCCACGCATCAATGACTATGCATTCTTTCTCTCCTCAGAAATCAAGCCCACCAACTGGATAAACATACGACCCGGCCTCCGCTTTATCAAAAACCCAGTGTATGAGGCCCCACCGGTCATTCCCTCGCTCAACACTAAATTCAAGCTGGGCGAATCAGTCGATATCCGGGCGGCTTACGCAAGGGGGTTCCGTTCACCCGCGCTACGTGAGCTCTATTTTACCTTTTTCGATGCCAACCATTCCATCTCTGGCAATGAAAACCTGAAGGCCGAATATTCCAATAGTTTCAATACCTACCTAACCTGGTACGGTACTGGCTTCGGCGCCTGGCGTTTCACCAGCACACTCGGCGGTTTTTACAATGCATTTGACCACCTGATTACCATCGGCCCCGATCCGGTCAATCCGGCGGCAAACACCTATATCAACATCGACAAGTTCCGAACAGCCGGAAGCACTTGGGAAAACACCGTCTATCGGAAAAACCTCGAAGCAAACCTAGGGTTTTCCTATATCGGCCGCTATAATCGGCTGTCAGAAACTGAAACCAACATCCCCGGCATGGTGTGGTCGCCCGAGCTGAATAGCAACATCATGTACTATATTCCGAAATGGGGTGCCGGTATAAACCTTTTTTACAAGTTCAATGGCAAAAGGCCAAGTTACGAAGCTGTTCAGCAGCCCGATGGAACCGTATTACCCCGCAGGGCTTCTGTCGCTTCGCACCACAACGCCGATATCAGCCTCAACAAAAACATTACCCGCTACGTGACACTGGTCGGCGGCATACGGAACCTTTTTGACGTCACACGCATCGAAAGCACTTCCTTTGCCGAAGATGGCGCACACAGCTCCACAGCCACCTCCCTGCCGATAAGCTATGGACGTTCTTTTTTCCTGGGGTTGAACATGCAGTGGTCCAAAAATTAATTACGGTAACACATTACGATTTAGTTCACATCATATTCAATTAAACGCAAAATGAAAACAACATTCAACACGTTCAAATACCTATGCCTGACATTGGGCATCGCCACCGCAGCGATGTCGTGCACGCGGGACAACGATCCCACCCCCGAAATACCACCGTCGGACGGTACCGTCCTCACGCTCGAAGGTGGCCCGGGGGAAGGTTCGGCTGAAAACTCCGTATATGTAGATCTCAGTGCTGAGCTGCAAACAGCTGTAAAGCGCACGAGCTGGAATCTGGGCTTTTACTCAGGCAATGAATTCCGCGTAATCCTGAATGGATCTACCGGCACATCCGCGATGGATGCGGAAACAACGGATTTGGCTGCCGTTAACTCGACAACGTTTGATTATTCCCAGCTGGCATTTGACTATGATCCGGGCAAACTTGCACTTTACGACGATACCGCTGGCCGTATCGAGCACACCGTTATCGCAGAAATCGCAGCCGACGAAACCGCGAACAACGTATACGTAGTGAATACCGCATTCGGAAGCGAAGTGGACTTAGCTAACGTGTGGAAAGTACGTATTTTGCGCAATGGCGCTACCGGCTATACGTTACAGTATGCCGAGCTGAATGCCACCGAGTATGAAACACTCCAAATTACTAAAGATGGCGACCACCTCTTCAAACACATCTCATTTGCAACAGGCCCGGTAGAGGTAATTCCAAAGAAAGCTGATTGGGATTTTGTATGGGGCTATCACGTCTATTATACATCCATGGGACCTTCGGTTTACATTCCATATGCTTATTCCGACCTGATCTTCATTAACCATTTAGGGGGTGTATCGGCTGCCGAGGTGATTTTCGAAGATGGAAGCGGAGAAAGCACCGGCAAGCCGAGCTATGTTGACTTTACGGAAGCCAACCTCGGGAGCGTCACCTTTAGCAATACGCGCAATGTAATCGGGTCGAAATGGCGGGTAACTCCCTCACCTACTCCCGGAATTATAGTTGGAACAAAAAAAGACCGCTTTTATTTGATCAAAGATACAGCGGGCAACATCTACAAACTAAGGTTCAATAGCTTTACTTCGGAAGATGGTGGCAAACGCGGCTATCCCGAATTGGAATACAAGCTGATAAAGCAAGGTTAACAACTAATTTTCGAATGAATAGGAACATCTTTTTTGCTGGTTTTGCTTTCATCCTGTCACTTGTCTTCAGCGCCTGCCATGTTTCGGTAATTTCCGAATCGGAAATATCTGATTCCACCAAGATCGTATCCACCAATGGCACATTGTCCGAAATTCTCGTTGCGCTAGGTTTCGAAGACAACATCGTGGGCGTAGATGTAGCCAGCACCTACCCCCCTAGCCTGCAGCAAAAGCCGAAAATCGGTCATAACCGCGATATTTCCGCCGAAGGTGTGTTGGCATTGAATGCTGATCTGGCATTGGGTATCGCCCAGATGGTCAAACCCGAAGTGGCCGAACAAATCCGCGCCACGGGTACCAAGCTCCTGCTTTTCGGCCATGACTATGACGTTGAAGGCGCCAAGCAATTGATCCGGACCGTCGCAGACAGTCTCGGGCAGTCGGCAAAGGGCGATTCCATCCTTAGCGCATTGGACGTCGATCTGTCTTTAGCTGATTCCATCGTTGCCCAATCCGGGAGCAAGCCGAAGGTCTTGTTCATCTATGCGCGCGGTACGGGAACGATGATGGTGGCTGGGCAGCGGACCCAATTGAACAAAATGATTGAATTGGCGGGTGGTATAAACGCCGTACAGGGATTCCTGGATTTCAAGCCGCTGACCTCCGAGGCGCTGGTCGCCGCTAATCCTGATGTCATCCTCCTGTTTGACAGCGGATTGTCCAGCCTTGGAGGCATCGATGGACTGTTACAGGTACAGGGCATCAGCCAGACCAACGCCGGGAAAAACCGGAAAGTGGTTGAAATGGATGGCCAGTTCCTCACCGGGTTTGGTCCGCGGCTGGGAAAGGCTATTTTGGAGCTCGCGGAAAAAATACATGGAGAAACGGGGGATGAAAAACTATAACCTCCTACTTGCGTTCCTTTTCGTATTGCTGATTGCCGCTTGTGTACTGTCCGTTTGTATCGGAGCCGTCAAAATCAATGCGCCGGAGCTATGGTCCATTATCGCCTATCGTGCGGGAATCAGTGATCATATGGCGTTTGCCCCGCAACAGGAGGCCGTTTTCCTCAACATACGTTTACCCCGGGTATTGTTGGGTGCGCTCGTAGGTGGCACGTTGGCCATCGCGGGAGCCACGCTGCAGGGATTATTCCGGAACCCGCTAGCCGAACCGGGATTAATCGGTATCTCATCCGGGGCGTCGCTTTTCGCGGTGATAATAATTGTGCTGGAACACCGCTTCTTCGGTTTCATGACCATGGCTTTTGGGTATTATGCACTGGCTATCGCCGCGTTCATCGGAGCGTGCATCACCACCTTTGTCGTTTACCGCCTAGCGGTCGGCAATGGCAAGGCCGACATTACCACCCTATTGCTGGCCGGTATTGCGATCAATGCGCTGGCTGGTTCGTTCACCGGATTGCTTACCTATATGGCCACGGACGACCAGCTACGGAATATTACGTTTTGGACATTGGGCAGTTTGGGAGGCGCTAGTTGGAGAACCGTTATGGGGATATTGCCCTTTGTGTTGGTTTCGTTGATTGTATTACCATTTTTCAGCAAGCCCTTGAATGCATTGGCACTGGGCGAGTCGCAAGCCGGACATATGGGTATCAACGTCGGACTCGTCAAGAAGCTCATTATCGTGGCTGCGACCATGGGCGTGGGAGCCTCGGTTGCCGTATCGGGCATGATTGGTTTTATCGGCCTGGTCATACCGCACATCCTGCGGATGGCACTTTCGGCCGACCACCGCCTTGTCGTACCCGGCTCGGCATTGCTGGGCGCATCCGTGCTGGTGCTTGCGGATGTGGTCGCACGTACAATTTTTGCCCCTGCGGAACTGCCCATTGGTATCCTCACAGCAATCATCGGAGCACCGGTATTTATTTACATCATCCTGGTGGAACGACGCAAAAAGGGAATGTTGGGGTGACGTACGGAAGACAGGCAATGTAACAATTTATAACAAGGGTTGTTCTATGAGTGCAGTATGGCCAAAAATAATTAATTTTAAACTGATTGTAGACAGCAATGTCTAGCGTCTATTGTCTATCATCTAATATCTCCGACATATGATCGAAGTCAAAAACATCCACTATTCGGTAGGCCATGCCAAGCTGATTGACAACATCAGTTTTGACGTACGGCCCGGTGAACTATTAGCCGTCATCGGGGCAAACGGCGCTGGCAAAAGCACGTTACTTAAACTGCTGTGCAAAGAAATCCGGGCCGTGAAAGGCGAAATTTATATCCGCCGGCAGCCCATTGGCACGTATAAACTCGATGGTCTTGCCAAGTTCCGAGCAGTGCTCGCACAAAGCAATACGTTGTCTGTTTCCTTCAAAGTGCATGAACTGGTGATGATGGGGCGGTATCCGCATTTTGACACCAACCCCACGGCAGACGATACTCATATTGTAAACGCAGTCATGGAAGAAACAAGCATTACCGAATTTGCCGACCGCGACTACAATACGCTGTCCGGCGGTGAGCAACAGCGTGTGCAACTCGCCCGGGTGATTGCGCAGATCTATGATCAGCCAGAAGGGTTGCTTTTCCTCGACGAGCCCACTAATGGCTTGGACTTGCTTTACCAGCAGCAAATCCTCACTTTGGCACGGAACCTGGCCGACAGGGGATATTGTGTGGTGAGCATTCTGCACGACATCAATTTCGCCTCACGTTACGCAGATAAGGTGCTGATGCTGAAAAAAGGGAAGCGTACCGCTTTTGGTCCGCCCCAGGAGGTGATTACCTGCGAGAATATCCATCAAGCCTTCAACATCCACGTACGCTTACTCAATGACGACGAGTTCAAATGCCCGCTGGTCATCCCATCAATGATATTATCCGAACAACGCATAAATTAAAAATAACAGAACATGGAGCATACAACGCTAACGCTCAAAGAGCAATACCAATCGTTTAAAACAGCAAACCCCAAAGTACGTATCCGCGATGCTGCCAAACAGCTGGGTGTTTCAGAAGCCGAATTGGTCGCCACGGGGAACGATAATGTGGCATTAAAACCCGAGTTTGAAAACATCCTCAAAGAAATCAGCACGTTGGGGCACGTGATGGCGCTTACACGCAATGACTACGCCGTACACGAACGTAAAGGCACGTATACCAATGCCACGTTCAACGGACACGTGGGATTGGTCGCTAACCCCGATATCGACCTACGCCTGTTTATGAACGCCTGGCATTTCGGCTATGCGGTGCAGGAAGGCGACCGGCGCAGCCTTCAGTTCTTTGATAAAGACGGCGAGGCCGTACACAAGATCTACTTAACGGAGCAAAGCAATGTGCCGGCATTTGAGGCCCTCGTTGAAAAATACACGTCCGAAGCGCAGGGCGAGTCCCCGCAAACCACCCCCATAGACAAGACGGTCAACGAAACCCCCGATAGTGAGATCGATGTAGCGGGATTCCAGCAAGCCTGGTTGGAGCTGAAAGACACGCACGCATTTTTCGGTCTGCTGCAAAAATTCGGGGTAGCACGTCGCCAGTCCATGCGCTTGGCTCCCGAGGGCCACGCAACTGAGATTTCAGTATCTTCACTGAAACGTATTTTGGAGGGTGTCTCTGAGCGCGACCTCGATATCATGGTTTTCATCGGCAGCCGGGGCTGCATCCAGATCCACACCGGCAAAACGAAAAAATTGCTGCAAACCGGGCCATGGTTCAATGTCCTCGATCCAGCGTTCAACATGCACCTTCGGGAGGACGCGATTGCAGATGTATGGCTGGTTAGGAAGCCAACCAAAGACGGCATTGTCACCAGCCTGGAAGCATTCGATGCAGCAGGAAACATGATCGTGCAGTTCTTTGGCAAACGCAAGCCGAACATACCCGAACGCGAAGATTGGCGGCAGGTTGTCACCGATTATGCGGTTATCACAAAATAGTCGTGTAATAATCAGGTAGTTATGTATTGTATCTTATTTTATTTATAATCTTTCTAAATAATTTATATCTTTGACGCAATAAGAAGACTATCGTACATAAGGCCTATATATGGTTTGTTTATATAGTTGTTTAGTTTAGTTAGTAGAAACCCCGCTGATGTGAATCACCGGGGTTTTGTTTGGTTTCAACGGGCATTGTTATCACGCCGCCGATAGGCAAAATGAACTGCCCGGACGAATATATCCATTAAACGTTCCAGCATGTGGATACTGGTAAAAAGCAAGAAAATCCTGATCAGAAAACGGAGCAGTCAACCATGGAGCGCCATGGGAAATCATCAGAGCATCTGCGCCGAGAAACCTTCCAAGAAACGGCCCTCGTTTTCGGTGGATTCGAAGAGTCTATCAATGTTGAACGCCAACGTACTGTAAATTTCCTAATTGCTTTGCTTCTCAAAACCGACCGATGCGAGCACCTGTTGATGCGCGTTGAGCGTCCGATTAAATGCCATCCGGTATTTT
>PJTQ01000785.1_pt1 | contig 13319 bp, 13 predicted proteins | sample 1512231 | NCBI WGS metagenome assembly PJTQ01 (sample SAMN08177688, study PRJNA422409) | Soil metagenome, whole genome shotgun sequencing project. | isolation source: Soil (3) enriched on wood chips | place: USA: Madison | collected 2015-01-15 | reverse complement strand
CCGCGCCCAACTGCAGTGAAGCCGGCGTGCTGGGCGTGCTGCCGGGCGTGGTCGGGATGCTGCAGGCAACCGAGGTGCTCAAGCTGCTGCTGCACGTGGGCGAGCCGCTCACCGGGCGGCTGCTGAATTTCGACGCGCTGTCGATGCGCTTCCGCGAAACGCGGCTGCCACCGGACCCGGATTGCACGCTGTGCGCGCCGCGGCGACCGTTCCCCGGCTACATCGACTACGCCGCCTTCTGCAGCGCCTCCTGACCTGGCTTCCCCCTGTGGAGCGGCGTCAGCCGCGAGCTTTTCCAGAAGGCGGCTCGCCTCAAAGCCCTCCGCGGCTGAAGCCGTGCCTGCAGAAGTCGTCGCGGCGTGAATGGTGGCGACCGTCGCCTGCATTAGGCTGCGGACTGGCCCTCGAATGCGACCGGCGATGAACTCCGCTTCGACGATGAAACTGCTCCTCGCGTGCGGACTGTGCTGGCTGCTGGCCATTCCGGGCATGGCGGCCGCCGCCGATGCCTGCCCGTTGCTGCGCGCGCAAACCGATGCGCCGGTGGCGTCCACCCGGATCGCCGCGGCGGCCTGCGAGGAGCACCAGCTCTGGTACCGGCCCTTCATCGATGCCGAAGGTCGTTATGCCGGCTCGCGTGTGCGCGAAGCGGAAACCGGCCTGCTCGCCAACGGCCAGCCGGCATGGCTGCGCGTGGTCGAGTACTGGCGCGGCAGCGGCCTGCTGGGAAGCGCAGCGGGGCGGCCCGGCGCCAGCGACTGCGCCTACGCCGGCGCGAGCGGGTACGTGTCGCCGTCGTGCCGGGGCTTCGTGGTCGATACGCCGTGGTCGGCGGCCTTTGTCTCGTGGGTCATGCGGCGCGCGCGGGTGCCCGGCTTCAACGGTTCGGCCAGCCATGTGAGCTACGTGCGCGACGCCTATCGCGACCCTTCGCGCAACGCCTACCAGGTCGCCAATCCCGTGTCGGCCCGTCCGCAGCCCGGCGACCTGCTGTGCTTCGTGCGGAGCACCTCGCGGGTCTACGGTTTCGGCGGCCTTGCCGGGCTGCTGAGCGGCGGCGAGGCGGGCCTGGGCATGCACTGCGACATCGTGGTCGCGGCCAACCCGGGCAACGACCGCACGGCCTACCTCGTGGGCGGCAACGTCCTGGACGGCGTGACCATGCGCCTGCTGCCGCTCACGCCCGGGGGGCAGTTCGCGGACTTGCCGATGCGCGCGGCAGGCGCGCCCGAGTGCTCGCCGGATGCGCCATCGGCCTGCAATGCCAGTCGCCAGGACTGGGCGGTCCTGTTGCAGCTGCGGCCCGAGCAGCAGCTGGCGCAGCTGCCGCCGGCGCCGTTGCTGGTGCCCTCGGGGCCTGCGCAGCCGCAGGCATCGCCGCAGTGCTGCGTGCACTGCGTGGTGGGTTCGGGCATTCCGCGCTGTCCGGCCGGAACGCCGGCACCGGTGCGCCCGGCGACGCCCGCCCAGCCGCCGACCACACCGGGGGAATGCTGCGTGAACTGCGTGGTCGGTTCGAACGTGCCGCGCTGCCCATCCGGGACGACGTCCACCCCGTAGGCGCGGCGGAAGCCGCGACTGTCCCCGGACGACGTATCGCGGCTTCCGCCGCGCCTACGTGCCCCGCCGTTGTGCTGCCTCGAATGCCGCCAGTTGCTCCGGCGTCGCCTCGTGCTGGTGCCGCGCCTTCCACTGTGCGAACGGTTCGCCATAGACGGCCTCGCGCGCCGCGTCCTTCGTCATCGCGACCCCGCGCGCCTCGGCGGCCTCGCGATACCAGTCGGCCAGGCAATTGCGGCAGAAGCCGGCAAGGAGCATCAGCTCGATGTTCTGCACCTCGGGACGGTCGTGCACCAGGTGCTGTAGCAGGCGCCGGAATGCGGCGGCCTCGATGGCCGCGGTCTCCGCGTCGATGTCGTGGTCGGTCATGTGCATTCGCGTCGAAACGGTGGAATCGGGGACAATACCCCCTTCGCCGCACGCAGATCCCGCCCGCATGACCGAACAGCACCGCGCCCGCATCCTCGACGGCAAGGGCATCGCCGAGGACCTGCTCGACTCGCTCAAGGTGCAGGTCGACGCGCGGCTGGCGGCGGGCGGGCAGCGACCGGGACTGGCGGTGGTGCTGGCGGGCAGCGATCCGGCCTCGCACGCCTACGTGCGCAACAAGCGCCGGGCGGCGCAGAAGGTCGGCATCCAGGCCTTCGACCATGACTTTCCCGGTGGCGCCAGCGAGGCCGAGTTGCTGGCCCTGATCGACCGCCTCAACGCCGATCCGCAGGTGCACGGCATCCTGGTGCAGCTGCCGCTGCCGGGCATCCCCGACGCCACCCGCCTGATCCACCGGATCGACCCGCGCAAGGATGTCGACGGCTTCCACCCGCAGAACGTCGGCCACCTGGCGCTGCGCCAGTTCGGCCTGCGCCCGTGCACGCCGCGCGGCATCACCACGCTGCTGGCGTACACCGACCGGCCGGTGCGGGGGCAGAGCGCCACCATCGTGGGCGTGTCCAACCACGTTGGCCGGCCGATGGCGCTGGAACTGCTGATCGCCGGCTGCACCACCACCTGCTGCCACAAGTTCACCCCGCCCGACGTGCTGCGTCGTCACGTGGGCGAGGCCGACATCCTCGTGGTCGCCGTCGGCCGCCCGGGCCTGATCCCGGGCGACTGGGTGAAGCCGGGCGCGGTGGTGATCGACGTGGGCATCAACCGGCTCGAAGACGGGCGGCTGGTGGGCGACATCGGCTTCGACGCAGCGGTGAAGCGGGCCAGCTGGATCACCCCGGTGCCGGGCGGGGTAGGGCCGATGACCGTGGCCACCCTGATGCAGAACACGCTGGAGGCGGCCGAAGCCGCGGACGCGGGTTGCCCACCCGGCAACCTGTAGGAGCGGCGGAAGCCGCGAGCTTTTCCGCCATGCGCGGGGTTCGACGGGAGATCGCGGCTTCCGCCGCTCCTACGACGGAACGTTCCAGTTCCGTGGGGTCCACCCCTCCGGATCGCCCGCCATTCGCGATACAATGTCGTGCTTCACCCCACCGGCACTCCCATGCTGCGCATCCAGGCTGAAGCACTCACCTACGACGACGTTTCGCTCGTCCCTGCCCACTCGGCCGTCCTGCCCAAGGACGTTTCCCTCGCCACCCGCCTGACCCGCGACCTGCGCCTGAACCTGCCGATCGTCTCGGCGGCGATGGACACGGTCACCGAATCGCGCCTGGCCATCGCCATGGCCCAGCTCGGCGGCATCGGCATCGTCCACAAGAACATGAGCGCCGAACGCCAGGCTGACGAAGTCGGGCGGGTGAAGAACTTCGAGGCCGGCGTGATCCGCGAGCCGTTCACCGTCGGCCCGCACACCACCATCGGCGAAGTGCTCAAGCTCACCCGCGCACGCAACATCTCCGGCGTGCCGGTGGTCGACGGTGGCCACCTGGTTGGTATCGTCACCGGGCGCGACATGCGCTTCGAGACCAAGCTCGACGATCCGGTCCGCAACGTGATGACCCGCAAGGAGCGCCTGGTCACCGTGCGCGAGGGCGCCAGCGAAGAGGAAGTGCTGCAGTTGCTGCACAAGCACCGGATCGAAAAGGTGCTGGTGGTCAACGATGGCTTCGAACTGCGCGGCCTGATCACCGTCAAGGACATCCAGAAGGCGCACGACAACCCCAACGCCGCCAAGGACGCATCCGAAAGCCTGCTCGTCGGCGCCGCGGTGGGCGTGGGCGGCGACACCGAGAAGCGCATCGAGCTGCTGGCCGCCGCGGGCGTGGACGTTGTCATCGTCGACACGGCACACGGCCATTCGCAGGGCGTGATCGATCGCGTGGCGTGGGCCAAGAAGCATTACCCGAAACTGCAGGTGGTCGGCGGCAACATCGTCACCGGCGACGCGGCGCTGGCGCTGATGGATGCCGGCGCGGACGCGGTCAAGGTCGGCGTCGGCCCGGGTTCGATCTGCACCACGCGCGTGGTGGCCGGCGTCGGCGTGCCGCAGGTGACCGCGGTCGACATGGTGGCCGAGGCGCTGCAGGACCGCATCCCGCTGATCGCCGACGGCGGCATCCGCTATTCGGGCGACATCGGCAAGGCGCTGGTCGCCGGTGCCTCGACGGTGATGATCGGCGGCCTGTTCGCCGGCACCGAGGAGACCCCGGGCGAGACCGAGCTTTACCAGGGACGCAGCTACAAGAGCTATCGCGGCATGGGCTCGCTGGCGGCGATGGAGAAGGGATCCAAGGATCGCTACTTCCAGGACAGCAGTGACGCCGACAAGCTGGTGCCCGAGGGCATCGAGGGCCGGGTGCCGTACCGCGGCCCGCTGTCGGGCGTGGTGCACCAGCTCGCCGGCGGCTTGCGCGCGACGATGGGCTATGTCGGCTGCGCGACCATCGAGGAAATGCGTACCCGGCCGAAGTTCGTGAAGATCACCGGCGCCGGCCAGCGCGAGAGCCACGTGCACGACGTGCAGATCACGAAGGAACCGCCGAATTATCGAGCGGGGTGAGCCCGCTCGAGGTGATTCGTGATTGGTGATTGGTGATTCGAAGAAGCGGGTGCGCGGGTCGTGGATGTCTTTGAATCACCAATCACGAATCACGAATCACCAATCACCAATCACGGCTCTCCATGGACCTCCACGACGACAAGATCCTCATCCTCGATTTCGGCGCGCAGTACACGCAGCTGATCGCCCGCCGTATCCGCGAACTCGGGGTCTACTGCGAGGTGTGGGCCTGGGACCACGATCCGGACGAGATCGCGAAGTTCGCGCCCAAGGGCATCATCCTGTCCGGCGGCCCCGAGTCGACCACGCAGGCGGGTGCGCCGTCGGCGCCGCAGCAGGTCTTCGACAGCGGCCTGCCGCTGCTGGGCATCTGTTACGGGATGCAGACGATGGCCAAGCAGCTCGGCGGCCAGACCGAAGCCGCCGACGCACGCGAGTACGGCCACGCCGAGGTGACCCTGGCCGCCGCGGACAGGCTGTTCGAAGGCCTGAAGGACCATCCCGGTGCGCCACCGCGGCTGGACGTGTGGATGAGCCACGGCGACCACGTGTCGAAGGCGCCGCCGGGCTTCATCGTCACCGCGCGCACCGATCGCGTTCCGGTGGCGGCATTCGCCAACGACGACAAGCGCTGGTACGGCGTGCAGTTCCACCCGGAGGTCACCCACACGCGTTCCGGGCAGCAGATGCTGCGCCGCTTCGTGGTCGAGATCTGCGGCTGCCGGACTCTGTGGACCGCGGCCAACATCATCGAGGACCAGATCGCGCGCGTGCGCGAACAGGTGGGGTCGGACGAGGTGATCCTCGGCCTGTCGGGCGGCGTCGACTCGTCGGTGGTCGCGGCGCTTCTGCACAAGGCGATCGGCGACCAGCTGACCTGCGTGTTCGTCGACACCGGCCTGCTGCGCTGGCAGGAAGGCGACCAGGTGATGTCCACCATGGCCGAGCACATGGGCGTGCGCGTGATCCGCGTCGACGCGCGCGACCGCTACTTCGACAAGCTGCGGGGCGTCGGCGACCCGGAGGCCAAGCGCAAGATCATCGGCAACCTGTTCGTCGAGATCTTCGACGAGGAAGCCGGCAGGCTCGCGAATGCGAAATGGCTGGCGCAGGGCACGATCTACCCCGACGTGATCGAGTCGGCCGGCAGCCGCACCGGCAAGGCGCACGTGATCAAGAGCCACCACAACGTCGGTGGCCTGCCCGAGCACATGAAGCTGGGCCTGGTCGAGCCGCTGCGCGAACTGTTCAAGGACGAGGTGCGACGCCTGGGCGTCGAACTCGGCCTGCCGCGCGAGATGGTCTACCGGCACCCGTTCCCCGGCCCGGGCCTGGGCGTGCGCATCCTCGGCGAGGTCAAGCCCGAGTACGCCGAACTGCTCGCGCGCGCGGACGCGATCTTCATCGAGGAACTGCGCAAGGCGGACTTGTACGACAAGACCAGCCAGGCCTTCGCCGTGTTCCTGCCGGTGAAGTCCGTGGGCGTGGTCGGCGACGCGCGCGCCTACGAGTGGGTGATCGCGCTGCGCGCGGTGGAGACCATCGACTTCATGACCGCGCACTGGGCGCACCTGCCGTACGACTTCCTCGGCCGCGTCTCCAACCGCATCATCAACGAGGTGCGCGGCGTCTCGCGCGTGGTCTACGACATCAGCGGCAAGCCGCCGGCGACGATCGAGTGGGAATGAATCCGGCGGCCATGCAACAGGAGCAAACCCCATGACGCTTTCGCTCTACGACATCTCCGTGCCCGCACTCATCCGCGGCCTGCAGAACCTTTCGCACCAGATCGACAAGGCACTGGCCTTTGCCGGGGAAAGCGGCATCGATGCCGCTGATTTCGTGCAGGCACGGCTGGCGCCCGACATGCTGACCTTCGCCGGCCAGGTACAACGCGCCAGCGACACCGCCAAGTTTGGTGCAGCGCGGTTGTCGGGCGGGCAGGCGCCGTCCTTTTCCGACGACGAGACGACGCTCGAACAGCTGCAGGCCCGCATCGCGGCCACCGTGGAATATCTGGAAAGCGTGCCGGCCGGAACCATCGCAGGGCAGGAAGTGCGTGAGATCCGCTTCAATGCCGGCAAGCGTGAGCTGCAGTTCACAGGCGCGGACTACGTGCGCACATTCCTGCTGCCGAACTTCTATTTCCACCTGACCACCGCCTATGGCCTGTTGCGCCACAAGGGCGTGCCGCTGGGCAAGCTGGACTTCCTGCGCGGCATCCAGCCGGCCTGAGCAGCGGCGTGGACGCGTCCCCGGGCGACACCGACACGCGCTGGATGCGGCACGCGCTGCTGCTCGCCGAGCGCGCCGAGCGCGAGGACGACGAGATTCCCGTCGGCGCGGTGCTGGTTGCTGCCAACGGCGACGTCGTCGGCGAGGGCTGGAACCGCAACATCGGCGAGCACGACCCCACCGCGCACGCCGAGATCATGGCGATGCGGCAGGCGGGCAGGGCGCTGGGCAACCATCGGCTGCTCGGCTGCACCCTGTACGTGACCCTGGAACCGTGCGCGATGTGCGCGATGGCGATGGTGCATGCGCGGCTGGCACGGGTGGTGTTCGCCGCCAGCGACCCCAAGACCGGGGCGGCCGGGAGCGTGTTCGACCTGCTCGCCGACCCGCGCCACAACCATCGCGTTCAGGTGCTCGGCGGCGTGCTGGGCGAGGAAGCCGGGCGGCGCCTGACCAACTGGTTCCGCCGCCGGCGCGGGCAGGCACCGCTGGCCTGAAGGCGGCCGCGACAGGCGCTGGGCTATCATGCCCTGTTACTCCCAGCAGCAGGACCTACATGGCAAGCAACGGCGGACACGCGCACGACGGCAGGTTGATCTGGATCGACCTGGAGATGACCGGGCTCGACACCGACCGCGACGCGATCATCGAGATCGCCACGGTGGTGACGGACTCCGAGCTCAACATCCTGGCCGACGGCCCCGAGTTCGCGATCGCCCATCCGCTGTCCACGCTGGAGGCGATGGACGAGTGGAACCGCACCCAGCACGGCAAGTCCGGCCTGTGGCGGCGGGTGCTGGAAGAGGGCGTGCCGATGGCCGAGGCCGAGGCGCGCACGCTGGATTTCCTGCAGCAGTGGGTCGGACCGAAGCAGTCGCCGATGTGCGGCAACTCGATCTGCCAGGACCGCCGCTTCCTGCACCGGCTCATGCCCTCGCTGGAGCGGCATTTCCACTACCGCAACCTCGACGTGAGCACGATCAAGGAACTCGCGCGCCGCTGGGCGCCGGAAGTCCTGGCAGGCGTGCGCAAGGAGTCCTCGCACACGGCGCTGAGCGACGTGCGCGATTCGATCGCGGAGCTGAAGCATTACCGGACGGCGATGGGCGTGTTCGGGGCGCCGCACTGACGGGTACCGTCGCCGCTGAATTGGCTGGCCGCCGCCGTATTGGCTGTTGTAGGCGCGGCGGAAGCCGCGAGCCTTTCGTGACGCCGGATCGGTGACGAAAAGCTCGCGGCTTCCGCCGCTCCTACATCCGCCGACGATTCGCCGACGATTCGTCGACGATTCGTCGACGAATATTCCGGACGAATATTCCCCGGTGAACATCCCCAACGAACGAGGCCGGCGCTTTGGCCGGCCTTGTTCGTGTCCCGTCAGGACGCGGCTTTCGACTTCGCCAGCTTGAGCCAGGTGTCGACGACGGTATCGGGGTTCAGCGACACCGACTCGATGCCTTCCTCCATCAGCCACTGCGCCAGGTCCGGGTGGTCGCTCGGGCCCTGGCCGCAGATGCCCACGTACTTGCCCTTGGCGCGGGCGGTCTGGATCGCCATCGACAGCAGCTTCTTCACCGCCGGATCGCGCTCGTCGAACAGGTGCGCGACGATGCCCGAGTCGCGGTCCAGGCCGAGGGTGAGCTGGGTCAGGTCGTTGGAACCGATCGAGAAGCCGTCGAAGATCTCCAGGAACTCGTCGGCCAGCAGCGCGTTGGACGGCACTTCGCACATCATGATGATCTTCAGGCCGTCCTGGCCCTGCTTCAGGCCGTTGTTCTCCAGCACATCGACCACCTTGCGGCCCTCGTCGAGCGTGCGCACGAACGGGATCATGACCCACACGTTGGACAGGCCCATCTCGTTGCGCACCTTGCGCACCGCCTTGCATTCCAGCGCGAAGGCCTCGGCGAACGACGGATCGACGTAGCGGCTGGCGCCGCGGAAGCCGATCATCGGGTTCTCCTCGTGGGGTTCGTAGCGCGCGCCACCGAGCAGGTTGGCGTACTCGTTGGACTTGAAGTCGGACATGCGCACGATCACCGGCTTGGGGTAGACCGAGGCGGCGATGGTGGCGATGCCCTCGGCCAGCCGGTCGATGTAGAACTCGACCGGGCCGGCATAGCCGGCGATGCGCTCGTCGATCTTCCTGCGGATTTCGGCATCCTGGTCGGCGTACTCCAGCAGCGCCTTGGGATGCACGCCGATGTGGCTGGCGATGATCATCTCCAGCCGCGCCAGGCCGATGCCGGCGTTGGGCAGCTGGCCGAAGTCAAACGCGCGCTCGGGATTGGCCACGTTCATCATGATCTTCAGCGGGGCCTCGGGCATCGACGACAGGTCGGTGGTGATGCGCTCGAAGGGCAGGGTACCGGCATAGATGAAGCCGGTGTCGCCCTCGGCGCAGCTGACCGTGACCTCCACGCCGTCCTCGATCAGGTCCAGCGCGTTGCCGGTACCCACGACGGCAGGCACGCCGAGTTCGCGGGCGATGATCGCCGCGTGGCAGGTGCGCCCGCCGCGGTTGGTGACGATGGCGGCGGCGCGCTTCATCACCGGCTCCCAGTCGGGATCGGTCATGTCGGCGACCAGCACGTCACCCGGCTGCACGCGGTTCATGTCGTCGAGCGTGCGCACCACGCGGGCCACGCCGCTGCCGATCTTCTGGCCGATCGCGCGGCCTTCCACGACCACGTCGCCGCGCTTTTCCAGCTGGAAGCGCTCGATCTGGGTGGCCTTGGTGCGCGACTTCACCGTTTCCGGGCGCGCCTGGACGATGAACAGCTTGCCGCTGACGCCGTCCTTCGCCCACTCGATGTCCATCGGGCGCTGGTAGTGCTTCTCGATCACCAGTGCCTGCTTCGACAGCTCGTGCACGTCCTCGTCGCTGAGCGAGAAGCGGTTGCGCAGCTCGGCCGGCGTGTCCTCGGTGCGCACGCGCTCGCCGGGGGTGTCCGAGTAGACCATGCGGATCTGCTTGCTGCCCAGCGAGCGGCGCAGGATTGCCGGCTTGCCGTCGGCCAGGGTGGGCTTGAAGACGTAGAACTCGTCCGGGTTGACCGCGCCCTGCACGACCATCTCGCCCAGGCCGTAGCTGGAGGTCACGAACACCACGTCGCGGAAGCCCGATTCGGTGTCCAGCGTGAACAGCACGCCCGACGCGCCGACGTCCGAGCGCACCATCAGCTGCACGCCGGAAGAGAGGAACACGTCCTCGTGCTTGAAGCCGTGGTGGACGCGGTAGGCGATGGCGCGGTCGTTGTAGAGGCTGGCGAAGACTTCCTTGACCTTGCGCACCACGTCGTCGGCGCCGGTGACGTTGAGGAAGGTTTCCTGCTGGCCGGCGAACGAGGCGTCGGGCAGGTCTTCGGCGGTGGCCGAGGAGCGTACGGCCACCGCCACGTCGCCGCCGCCGTTTTCGGCGCACAGTTGCGCATAGGCCTTGCGGATGTCCGCGTCGAGCTCCGGGTGCAGCGGTGCATCGATGACCCAGCCGCGGATTTCCTTTCCGGCTGCGGTCAGCGCCGGCACGTCCTCGACGTCCAGTTGTGCCAGGCGGTCGAAGATGCGCTGGTGCAGCGTGTTGTGGGCGATGAAGGCCTTGAATGCGTCCGCCGTGGTCGCGAAGCCGCCCGGGACCGAGACGCCGAGCCCGGCGAGCTCGCCGATCATCTCGCCAAGCGAGGAATTCTTGCCGCCGACCTGGGCCAGGTCGGTCAGCCGCAGGTCGTGCAGCCACAGGATATTGGCGCTCAAAACGGGCACTCCGGAGTTGTGCAGGCGGTAAGGAAAACGGGGAAGGGCAGGCGGAGCCGGCCGAAGTTGGCTATTTTAGCAACTTGATCCGCCGCGGCGCTCGCCGTCCTACCCAGGAAAACGTTTACGCATGCCTGATTCGCGCCCGGTTTTCTATGTTTCCGACGGCACCGGCATCACCGCCGAGACCATTGGCCACAGCCTGCTGACCCAATTCGCCGATACCCGCTTCAGCACCGACCGCATCCCCTTCGTCGACAGCCCCGAGCGAGCGCGCGAAGCCGCCGCCCGGATCCGCGCCAAGGGCGACGAGACCGGCATCCGCCCGGTGGTGGTGAGCTCCTGCGTCGACCCGGAACTGACCCGCCTGATCGGCGAGAGTGGCGCACTGGTACTGGACATCTTCGCCCCGTTCGTCAAGCCGATGGAGCGCGAGCTGGGGCAGCAGCGCAAGTCCCAGGTGGGCCAGGCCCACGGCATGGTCGACTTCGAGACCTACCACGCGCGCATCAACGCGATGAACTACGCGCTGACCCATGACGACGGCATCGCCGTGAATTACGACGACGCCGACCTGATCCTGGTGGCGGTCTCGCGCGCCGGCAAGACGCCGACCTGCGTGTACCTGGCGCTGCACTACGGCGTGCGCGCGGCGAACTACCCGCTGACCGAGGAAGACCTGGAGCATGACCGCCTGCCGCCGCGCCTGCGGCCCTACCGCAGCAAGCTGTTCGCGCTGAGCATCGACCCGGTGCGCCTGCAGCAGATCCGGCAGGAGCGGCGCCCGAACTCGAACTACGCGCAGCTGGCAACCTGCAAGCGCGAGGTGGCGGCGGCCGAGGCCCTGTTCCGCGCCGAGCGCATCCCGGTGCTGAGCACCACGCACAAGTCGATCGAGGAGATCGCCAGCACCGTGCTGACCACGCTCGGCCTGCGGCGCGTGATGTTCTGAGGCGGTGCGGGAGGCGCTGGTCGCGGCGCGGCGTGCGGGGCACGGCGGAAATCACGCGACAGGAGTCCTCACGTTAGGCGCGCAAGCGCGTTCCGTCAATCTGCCGCGACGCGATGCGGGCGTGTAGCATCGAGCCATGTCCCGCGTCCTCGCCACCGGTCCGACCGCACGCATTCCCAGGCTCAGCCGCTTCGGCTGGCTGATGGGCCTGTACGCGGAAAACTTCGACCGGCTGACGCGCCTGTTCGAACCGGCCGACCTCGCACCCGGCTGCCATGTCTCGTCGATTGGCGACGGCCTGGACCTGTGCGTGGAGGTCATCGAGCAGCACGCCTACACCACCGAACTGCGCCTGACCTACGGCCTGCAGGACCCGGTGACGGGCGAGCCGGATCCCTCGGCCTTCCTGCGCCTGTATCGCGACGCGCGCCAGGTCGAGGCCACGCACTGCTACGTGGGCCGCCGCTGGCAGGACGTGATCGGCATGTACCCGCCGCCGGCGGAGGTGGTCGGCCACCGCATGCGCATGAACACCTTCCTGGGCAAATGGCTGCAATACCTCGCCGAACGCGGCCACGGCGTGGCGACCCTGCGCGCGGCCGCCGGAACCGGGGCAGTCCGTGCGCGGTGACGCGCCTTTAATGCTTCGTTCACGGCCTTTACGCCGCGCAAACATCCGGCTGCTAGCATCCTATCGACGCGCCTGAATGCGCATGAGGAGACACCGATGACCAAGCTCGACAAGCCGTTGCGACGCGAAGTGCAGATTGGCGACAAGGCCTACACCCTCACCATCGACCCGGACGGCTTGAAGCTGGTCGAAAAGGGGCATCGCAAGGGCGTCGAAGTCAGCTGGGTATCGCTGGCCAACGGACAGGGCGAGGGCAGCGCGCAAACGCCGTCGATCTAAGTGGCACGGCGTCTGCCGCAAGTGCGAAAGGCCCGCCAATGGCGGGCCTTTTCTTTGATGCTTCTTGCATTTGATGCTTCTTGCAACTGAGGCGGCCGGAGACCTGCAAGCGGCTGCAGGCGGTGTCAGGGATTGTCATCCCGAGCGCCGCGAGGGATCTGCTGGGTGCAGCAACAGATTCCTCGCGGCGCTCGGGATGACGGCCGTTTTGGTGCAGGAGTCGTTTGTCGGGAACCGGGAACCGGGAACCGGGAACCGGGAGCCGGAAGCCGGAAGCCAGTCCCCTCCGTTGGGAGAAGAGCCTCTTTATTGCGCGCTTCCGGGTTCCGATGCTGGCGCGGGGCGTCTCGGCGTCAGCGATACGCGCCTCGGGATTTCTGTCCCGCCCAGCCGTGGCGCGCGATCAGCACGCTGTCGCCGCTCGCGATCCGCACCGCGACGCCGGTCGAATCGCCGTGCGTCCGGTGCCGGTCTTCGGCAATGCGGCCGGCCACGCCGATTGCCTCGAGCTTGGTCGCACGGACATCCAGCGCCTTGCCGCCCAGGCTGATGATCCAGCCGTGCCGGACCGGTTCCACGGTCAGTACCGCCCTTGCCATCGCGCACCTCTCCCCGCAAAGGCGGTTTCGTTTGGTGTCCTGCCAGTCTTGTCCAACGCAGGCCGCCGGAGCGACCGGCCGCGGGACGCAGGTGGGCGGCGAACTTCGCGTGCAGGTCGAACGATGTCGATGGCGCGGCTGATCGACGCGAGTGCGGGACAGGCAGCGAGCCGCGTGCGATTGCCCGGGAAACGACCTGGGCCCGCCGAAGCGGGCCCAGGTCGCTGGATCAAGTGGCGTCCCCACGGGGATTCGAACCCCGGTGTCCACCGTGAAAGGGTGGTGTCCTAGGCCTCTAGACGATGGGGACGCAGTGGAACTTGTGGCGGTTCCAGCCAGGCCAACGGCGGGAAGTGGTGG
>PJTQ01000783.1_pt1 | contig 13399 bp, 11 predicted proteins | sample 1512231 | NCBI WGS metagenome assembly PJTQ01 (sample SAMN08177688, study PRJNA422409) | Soil metagenome, whole genome shotgun sequencing project. | isolation source: Soil (3) enriched on wood chips | place: USA: Madison | collected 2015-01-15 | reverse complement strand
TTGTGTACAATATTGAGTTCGTTATCTTTCAAATAAACCAATTGTCCTTGTTCAAACAATCCATCGAAATTCTCAAGGTTGATTTTATAAGCTCCTCCCTGGGCAACATTGAAGCCTAAAGGCACTACGTCAGACGTTTCAAAAGGAAGTGCTCTTCCTTGGATGGCATACTGTCCCTCTTCAATTAAAGTATAAAGAGCCGCATTTCCTTTGTCTAACACCAAACCGTCTATTTGATTGTCGGCATCATTTGTCGCACCGGTCATATAGGCCAGTAACATCTGGTTTAGTTTCTGTGATTCGTCTGAGATGCTGATCCATAGTCTGTGTCTTTCTACTGTATTTGAGTTTTTGTAGAAATCAGCAGCCTGAGCGGTTCTCATTTGGTTGTTAAATCCAACAGTACCTGCAGAAGTTACTCCTACGATGAATCCTTGTCCGGCAGATAGATAATCTAAATCTCCTAATGTGCTGCCTGCTTCTGTAAACGCCGCATAATTACTTCCGGCAAATCCTCCTCCCGGTAATACAGGGAATTCATGTGTCCAGAAATAAACCGCATTTACACCGGCATTGGCTGCTAAGAAACCTTCTGTACCTGAAACTGCGATATTGGACGGGTAAGGATTTCCCATAATGTTGTATCCGTTTCCGTTCATTGTCACAGCAACACTCACATCACCGTTGTTGGGTACTCCTACAAATTCACCTTCTGCTGCTTCGGTCTCGCCTGTAGGTAAGGTGTTTCTTACTCGAATACCGTAACCGGCTCCTTCGGCGAAATCTTGATCTTGAGAGTCATCTGCAAAAAGTGCCTGATACAGATCCGTAGCTTCATTGTAAGTCCAGAATCTGTTGAAAAGGGTTTCCGGAGAGAAGCTTCTCAGGCTTTGGCCGGCGACCGGTGAGGACCATAGTGTCATGTCGTTTCTAACCATCGGATTGCTGGTTCGCATTACGGTAATGTCACCGGTGTTCTCCAAATCAGCGGTCTGAATCAGATTGGCTCCGCTTTCAACTACGAAATCAGCGGCTGTGGCATTGTTGGTAATTGCTCCGTTTAGAGTCAGGGTGTTGCCTGATTCAACAGTTACACTACCGTTTTCAGAAACAACCATGTCGTTTACTTCTAAGCCCGGGGCGTCTGTGCCAATGCTTAATGCACCGTCGATTAAGACATTATCAGTAGGAGTAGGGCCTGTGCCGTTTGACCAAGTTCCGTCTGTTGTCCAAGTGATGGCAGTTGATGGAGCAGAATAACAAGTCCATGTAATATCGTCAATAATGACTTGTCTTGATGTGTCGTTTCTTATTTCAATAATTACATCTCCAGAAATATTTATATTTTCCACAGTAAATATATGTTCGTCGAAGTCGTCAAAGCCTGTAGATGTTCCTTTGAGGTCTCCATTTATATAAAGTGAAATCTGTCTGTCGCCACTTCCAGTAAAGCCTTTGTATAATTTTACACTAAAACTTCCTATTCCCGTTGAAATTGTAGAAGATGTGATCTTACTATCGTCAGACGCCCTTCTAAGCATTAAAGCCTGTCCATCAATACCAGAATTGTTAGCATCTCCGTTTTCATCTCTGGATTCTATATATGTCCAAGTTATATTATTGTTTCCAATAAAAGAGTCATCAGAATAAGAAGAATCTGCGTTTGAGTTACTAAAATCTTCCAGTCCACAAATGTCACTATATTCAGTCACCTCCCCAGACACATCAATTGTAATATCTGTGGCATCACCACCTGAAATCAAAATAATATCATCATAGCTGCCAATGCTTTGACCTGCAGCCAAACGTACCCAAATAGTTTTAGTCGTGCCGTCATAGTCCGCCAAAGTGATTTCGTCTGTATAACCACTGGTTTCTGATTCTGAGATTTCAAAATTAATTCCGTCAGCCAATAAAGTTACATCTGTTCCATCCAAATTCGCACCTGACAACTCAAAAGACTGTGCTGTCGAAGGTCCTGTTCCTTCTATATAACTTAAGCCTGTTATTTCTGCAGAAGACACGGAGAGAGCCGGATCATCTGAAGATAGTGAGGTATAAGTTACAGTGATTGAAGTTAACCTTAATTGTGTATTGGCAGTGTTGGCGTTTCTTATTTTCAAAGTATTATTAGATGAAATGCCTGAAATAGTATAAGTTGTGCCCGATAATGAAGCCGTGATATCAGCTCCTTCATCAACATTATATTTTATAGTTGGGGTATAATCTGAACTAGCCGTTAAGCTAACGTCAGTAATAGTGATGCCCTCAGCGGGATGCAATGTAACGGAACATCCGTTTCCTGTTGAACTGTAATAAAGCCTTAATTCACTACTTCCCGAATTCCAGGCCGGTGGGTTTGTTCCCGAATTTTGTTGAGTGGTAAAAGATATATTACTGTCAATATCTCCACTTGTAGCTCCAAAATTAGAACTAACAGTTGTCTGCCCCCACAAACTTGTAAGGCCAAAGCAAATAAAGAAAATCATCAAAGATGATTTAAAAAGGTTGATTTTTCTCATAGTTATTACTGTTTTAAAATTTTTACAAAATAAAGGCTACAAAGTTAATGTATTTATAAACATTACATTATGAAAAGGTTAACAAAGTTTTAAACAATTTAACACAAAGAATCAATCATTATTCAATCTGTTGAGGCCTGTTTTTTTGTCCATTTCCACAAACGATAAATGAAATAAAGAAGTATAAGTACAAGTACAAATGCAAGGGGAGCCCAAATGAAAGATGTAATGCTGAGAATAGAAGCCGCTGCAGTTTCGCCCGTATTCACAACAAAATTCCCTGTCCCGGCGGTTGTTCCGGTTGAAACCGCCCTCGTTGCCGCAGTTGTTCCGCTTACGGCAGCGGCAGTTCCTCCGCCGGCTATAATAGCGAGCGCCCAAGTTGCCACTTCATTCATATCGAGAAGAGTAGAAGCCACCAGCAATGTGCCTGCGATGGCTGCAAGCGGAATGGCAATTGTGTCAAGGAAATTGTCGATAACGGGAATATAATAAGCAACAATTTCAATCAATGTAGCAACGCCCAGCGTAATGATGGCGGGCCAGCTGCCTACCCATTGCCAGGTTTCATTCAGGTCAATCAAATCCTGTCCGAAATGAGCCCCCAGACTCAACGCAAACAAAGGGAGAAACACACGGAACCCGGCTGAAGCTGCCAGACCGATTCCAAGAAAAAATGACATAATGGTCGAAGTGTCAAAGAATTCCATTGCGGATAAATTGTTTAATTAAATTTAAATATAATGATTTTTGAATTGGGATTAATTTTTAATTTTAGAAAATGAAAAGGGTGAATTTGAAATTGGGTTAAAATAGTTGCATTAAATCGTAATTTCATCACTTTATTTTCATACAATTATATTGATGAGACGGAAGATGAAAACATTCATTAGGAGGTTTTGGAAACTTTGTTTGGGAGGTTTGATTGTATTTACAGCGATACTTTTGTTGTCTAATTATTGGATAAAGCATCAGGCAGACGGGTTGACCTATGACTCAGCAGAAGAAATTCCATACAACCGTACCGGGCTTGTTTTGGGAACCAGTAAGAAAGTAAGAGGGGGCGGTGAAAATCTGTTTTTTAAATACAGAATGGAGGCAGTGGCAGATTTGTACAAAGCGGGGAAAATTAATTTTATCATCGTAAGTGGAGATAATTCAATTGTGGAATACAATGAAACCCGCGACATGAAAAAATCACTTGTGAATTTGGGAATTCCGGAAGATTGTATCGTTGAAGATTTTGCCGGCTTCAGCACATTGGATTCGGTTATCAGAGCCAAAGAAGTTTTCGGTCAGGATTCCGTTACGGTAATTTCACAGGAATTTCATAACGAACGCGCTATATTTATTGGTAAAAATCACGATATTTACGCCCTGGGATTTAATGCCCAAAAAGTGCCCAAGAGATATGGGACAGTCACTGTAACCCGTGAATATTTTGCAAGAGTAAAAGCATTGCTCGATATTTACGTTTTTGGCACGATGCCCAAATTTTATAAAGAAAAAGAACCATTTCCAAACGAATCATAAATTATGCTCATTATAGGAATTGCAGGCGGAACAGGATCAGGTAAAACAACAGTTGTCAATAACATTCTTAAAAATCTTAATACTGAGAATGTGCTCGTGATTTCGCAAGACAGCTATTACAAAGACCATAAAGAATTATCTTTTGAAGAAAGATCAAAAATGAATTTTGATCACCCGAGATCGATTGATTTTGAATTACTTACCAATGATATATTGAAACTAAAAAACGGCCAAAGCATAGAACAACCTGTTTATTCGTTCATTACCCACAGCCGCCAGGACGAAACCATACTAACCTATCCGAAAAACGTCATCATAGTTGAAGGAATTTTGGTTTTGACACATCCTGAGCTACGTGATTTGTTTGATGTGAAAATTTTCGTTCATGCCGACTCAGATGAAAGACTCATTCGAAGAATCCGCCGTGACATTCAGGAAAGAGGCCGCGATCTGGAAGAAGTGCTGAGCCGGTACCAGAAAACACTCAAACCTATGCATGAACAATTCATTGAACCGTCAAAAAATCATGCAGACATCATTGTGCCCAACATGAAAAAGAAAAACGAAGTCGCCATACGTTTACTCTCCACCTTAATTAAAGACAAATTAGCTTCAGCCGTTCCCTCATGAACCCAATGAAAGACAAAATAGAATCAGGTAAGCCCAACAGATGGTACAAGATACTGCTGAATAAATATCTTATCGTCAGTATATTTTTTGTTGTATGGATGATTTTTTTTGATCAGAATTCTTATTTCATCCACAAAGAATTAGACAAAGAAGTGAAACACCTGAACCATGATAAGAAATATTACGAGGAAAAGCTGAAAAAAGAAAGCATCCAGATTCATCAGATGAAAACAAATGCTTCCGAGATTGAACGCGTTGCGAGAGAAAAACATTACCTGAAAAAAGAAAATGAGGATGTTTTCATTATAGAAGAAAAAAAAGTTAAAAACACTGCAACCCATGAACAACAGCCAAAATGATTTCAAACGCTTAACGCCGCAAGAATGGAAATTAAAAGTCCAGGCAGAACTTGCCGGCCTTGATTACAATGAAGTTTTGGTTTGGGACACATCCGAAGGAATTCAGGTAAAACCGGTTTATACTAACCAAGATGTAAACTTTGAAAGTGCTCAGCTTATTCAAACAGCCAAAGACTGGAAAATCATAGGAAATTTTTTAAACCTGCCAAGTCAGGATTATTCTTACCTCTATGGCTATAAAATAAAAGATGATTTGGCGCAGGAGGCAGGGAATTTACCGGAATACCTTGATTTATTCTTTACTTGTGAAAATCCTTTCGACCTTTTATCTCAAGTTGATTTTTCAAAAATCAAAAATTTAAAATACCTGGAACTGGACGTTTTGGGGAATTTCGTAAGAACCGGAAATTGGTATAAATCACAGGAAGAAGATTTTGGATTAATTCAAAAAGTAGTTGAGGAAAATCATTTTGAAAAATGTATTGAAGTAAACGCATCGCTTTATCAGAACGCCGGGGCGAACCATGTTCAGCAAATAGCCATTGCGTTATCGCATGGAGTAGAATATTTAGAAAGATTAGGCGTCACCTCTTCTGCAAAATTGCATTTTAAAGTTGCGGTTGGCAGTAATTATTTTTTTGAAATCGCCAAGCTGCGTTCACTCAGAAAGCTCTGGGATTTGATTTTGAAAGAATATGATTCCGAAGCGGAAACCTATATTTTGGCGGAAACATCTCTTCGAAATAAATCTTTGCTCGATATTCAAAATAACATTATCAGAAGCGGATTGGAAGCCTCTGCTTCCGTTCAAGGAAAAGCGGATGCGGTAAATGTTCTGGCTTATGATGAATTAAAATCTTCTACTCCCTTTTCAGAAGAATTGGCATCTAAACAGCAGCTGTTGCTGCAAAAGGAATCCTATTTTGATAAATTCCAAGATCCCGTTGCCGGAGCTTATTTTGTTGAGAACCTGACCGAATTAATGAGTAAAAATGCTTTGGAGCTCTTTAAAAAAATGGAAGCGGATGGCGGATTCTTAAAAGGATTATTTGAAGGTTCAATTCAAAAAATGATACAGAAAAGTGCCGAAAAAGAACAACAAGCCTTTGACGAAGGTAAACTGATTCTAATTGGGGTCAATAAATTTCAAAACAAATCGGAAACCCTGGAATCTGTTCGAGAAGAAAAAGCGAATCATACCAGGACACAAATTCAACCTGTTTTTCCTAAAAGGCTTTCATCCAAAGTAGAAAAATCGCTTGCATGAATTACAAACAGCTGTCATATGGAATTTTGAGAGCGTTGGGGATTGTCGCCCTTGTGTGTCTTGCCCTTTATTTTCTTTGGCTGATTCGTTCCGTATTTGCCTATTTGGCCATAGCTTTTGTTTTGGCCATGATTGGACGTCCACTGATGAATCTGATGCATGATAAATTGAGGATTCCCAATGCGGTAGCGTCTATCTTTACCATTTCATTATTTATTTTCTTACTGATTGGTTTTGTCAGTTTATTTATCTCGTTGGTGCTAAACCAGCCTTACCGATTCATTGGAAATTTTTATCATCTCGACCGTTTTGAAGATGCAGTTTCCAATCAGTTGAAATTACTTTCTGATTCATTAGGCTTTTTGGATATTCCATTTTTGAAGAATTACCTGAATGATGCGGTGAACAAAGTAGACGTCAAAAGCTTTTCCGGTATGTTTGGTCATTCTCTCACAACGCTGGGGATGATTATGATTGATGCTTTTTCTGTAATGTTCATTACGTTTTTCTTTCTCAAAGACAGGGATTTGATTAATAAAATGATGGTAGCTGTGGCGCCTAAAGGCGAAGAGAGCAGGTTTGAATCCGTTTTGGACAAAACCAAAGATTTACTTTCCCGCTATTTTATTGGCCTGACGTTACAGATACTGATTATGTTTACTTTTTATTTCATTATACTTCTTTCTTTCGGTATCAATTACGCGGCAGTGATTGCGCTTTTATGCGCTTTATTGAATCCGCTACCCTACATAGGCCCCCTTTTGGGCGGGGTCATTATGGCGAGTTTGTCAATGAGTGATTTGCATGGTTTGGGGCTGGATTTCCGTACCCAAATCGTTCCCACCGTTTTATGGATTATGTTCTGGTACTGCCTTACCCATGTTTGGGATAATTTTGTTAACCAGCCTTTGATTTACTCGAGAAGTGTAAAATCCAATCCGCTTGAAATTTTCCTGGTAATTCTGATAGGCGGAATTTTATTTGGCGTAATTGGTGTTGCTGTCGCTGTTCCGGGTTATACTGTTTTGCGGGTGGTTCTGAAAGAATTCTTTTCAGAATATAAAATTGTGCAAAGCATCACAAAGAATTTATAAACCGGTAAATTTAGCTTTTCCATCAGATGGAATCAAACATTGATTTAAGACTCACAAAAAGACTTCTTCCCATTATTTTGGCCATTGCTATTTTTATGCAGATGCTTGATTCTACTATTTTGAACACTTCTCTGCCAGCCATTGCAAAAGACCTGAATGAGTCACCGCTAAATATGCAGAATGCCATCATCAGTTATGTTCTGACTTTGGCTTTATTTATGCCGGTGAGCGGGTTTTTGGCCGATAAATTCGGTACAAAAAGGATATTTATCTTGGCGTTGATATTGTTTGCATTGGGGTCATTATTCTGTTCACTTTCGCAAAATTTAACCCAATTGGTGATAGCCCGGATTGTGCAGGGGATAGGCGGAAGCTTGATGACACCGGTTGGAAAGCTGGCATTGATCAAAACTTTTCCAAAAAAAGAACTGATCAAAGCCATGAACTATGCCATCATTCCGGCACTGATTGGGCCGGTTTTGGGACCATTGGTTGGAGGCTATATGGTGGATTATTTATCCTGGCACTGGATTTTCCTCATCAATCTTCCCATTGGTATTATCGGAATTTTGCTCAGCCTTAAATATATGCCGGACTACAGATCCAAAATGCTCAATTTTGATTTAAAGGGTTTCCTTATTTTTGGAGCGGCCTCATTGTCACTTTCCATCGCACTCGAATTATTTGGTAACACCAAAAACATAACGCCCGTTTTATTGGTTTTGATAATGGGCTTTATGATGCTTTATTTTTATTACCGTCATGCCAAAATTGACGAGAACCCTATTTTCCCATTGAACTTATTTCAGGTAAGGACATTCCGTGTGGGGATCTTAGGAAATCTGGCTACTCGTTTGGGAATCAGTTCGGTTCCTTTGCTTTTGCCGATGATGATTCAGATCGCGTACGGGCAATCGGCTGTTGTTTCAGGTTGGATTGTGGCGCCTATGGCGTTAACGGCCATGTTCGGGAAATCAGCTGTGATTAGAATTCTTAATAAATTCGGTTACCGCTCTACATTGATGGCCAACACATTTATTATTGGGATTTTAATTTGCAGTATGGCCATTCCGGGAACGCATACTTCGATTTATTGGTATATGCCCATTATCGCACTTCTGGGATTTTTCAATTCAATTCACTTTACTTCTATGAATACCATTTCGATTTCTGATTTAAGGGATTACCATACCAGCAGCGGAAATTCATTTATTTCAGTCAACCAGCAGCTGGCACTTGGGTTTGGGATTGCGTTCGGATTAATTGTTTTAAAAATCTTTGAAGGTGATACTAAATTAATTCATGATGAAATCCATAATGCTTTTCGTTATACTTTTTTGGTAGTGGGAAGTTTGACTATCTTATCAGGAATGGTCTTCAGGAGATTGCATTTTAAAGATGGTGACAATATGAAGTCAGATGAATAATTTAATTTAAGAATGTGAACAGGTTATTACTTCAAGAAGAAATACAATCTTATTTAAGGCAAAATATTTCGGAAGATTTTCGGAAAATCTCATTGATGAAATCTCCTTTCGAAAATGTTTCTTCATCAGAATTGGCGCAGCAAATCAAAGGATTGCAAGTTGCAAAAGGAAAATTTCCGGTTTTGCTTGAAACGGAAGGAATTTATTTTCCACCTTCTGTGAATCTGGAACAAGCTTCTTCATGGACAACGGCTCAATACAAATCAGAGATACTGAAAGGAAAATCTTTGGTTGATTTGACAGCCGGAATGGGAATTGACGCGTTTGGCTTCGCTCAAAAATTTGAAAAAGTTACAGCCCTGGAAAGAAACCCTGATTTAGTCAAAATTTCCATAAGCAATTATAAGGCCTTAAATCAGCATAATTTAGAATATTTTAATCTTGATTTTGAAGATTACCTGAAAGAAAACCCCAATCGGAAATGGGATGTAATTTATCTGGATCCTTCTCGCAGAAAGGGTTCGCAACGAAAAGTTATTTTGGAAGATTTAGAACCCAACATTCTGGGCCGGATGGAGGAATTTCTTACTCGCGCTGAAACGGTTTTAATCAAGCTTTCTCCATGGCTGGACTTGAAATCTACGATTGAAAAAATTCATCAAATAACTGAGATTCAAATTGTCGCAATTAAAAACGAAGTAAAGGAATTACTGCTAATTTGCAAGAAAGGAAACCACTCGAACCCTATCATAAAAGCGGTGAATTTGGAGACTGCCCAACCGGTTTTTGAATTTAACTGGAAAGAGGAGCCTTTGGCAATTTCACAATTTTCCAAACAAAAAAAATTTATTTATGAACCCAACTCTTCTATTTTGAAATCGGGTGCATTTAAGTTAGCCGGAGAAAAATTTAACCTGAAAAAACTGCATGTTAATACCCATCTTTATACTTCTGATGAATTGTTGGACTCCTTTCCGGGAAAAGTTTTTGAGGTTTTAGGCGAAGTAAAAAACCCAAAAAAAGAAATTCAAAGACATTCATTTCACGTAATTTCAAAGAACTATCCACTGTCTGTGGAACAAATCCGGAAAAAATACAATTTGCGGGAAAGTGAAGATGAATCGTTGATTTTTGCACAAAGCATTTCAGGGAAACATATTCTTTTGGCTAAGAAAGTACTTTGAAATAAACCTTGAAGAGGATTTATTTGAGATTAGAATTATAACCTGCGACTCATAGCTTTGTAACTTTTCACTTTATAGATTATACTTTGTACAATTGTACTTAAAATAATACCTTTGGAAAGCTTAAAGCGATTGAATAAATGAAGAACTTTAGTCTGGTTGTTATCTCCATGCTGCTAAGTCTGGCAGCAAAAGCGCAGCAGTCAATAGACACGTTGAGCATTGAGAATTATAAAATAAAAACAACAAAATTACCAGAGAAATTATCGGAAATTTCGACTTTAGAATTTTTTGATGGATTTTACTGGGGTCTAAATGATAGCGGAGGTAAAGCTGAAATATACAAAATTGACCCAACGAAAGGCAAAGTGGTTCAAACCGTTAAAATCAGCAATGCAGAAAATGAAGATTGGGAAGAACTGGCATTTAGTGAAAAAGAAGTTTTCATTGGTGATTTTGGAAATAATTTAGGTAAAAGAAAAAATCTGGCCATTTATTATTTTCCGATTTCGAAATTAATCAGTGAAGAGTCTGAAATTTCTATTTCTGCGGAAAAAATAGAGTTTCATTACCCGGAACAAAAGAATTTCAATCCGGGAAATAAAGCGACCAACTTTGATTGTGAGGCTATGTTTTATTACAAGGGGAAACTCAATTTGTTTACAAAGGAATGGACAAATCTTGCGACAACACATTATACACTCGATGTAAAGCCGGGGATTCAGCCGGCACAAAAAGTGGAGACTTTTAAAACCAATTATCTGGTAACCGGTGCGTATGTAGATGACAACCCTATTTCCAATACCAACGGATTTTATTTTGTAGGCTATACGCCGGACGGATTTGCTTTTATTTCAGGGTTTTCCCTGCCCAAAAAAGAAGGTACAACATTGTTTGACCAGAAGTTAAGCAAATTCAGTCTTCCCATCGGGTTTACCGCGCAGGTGGGACAAGTGGAAGGAATTATGATCAAACCCGAAACCCCGAATGTGATTTGTTACAGCAATGAAGATTTCAAATTCAAAACATTTCACGCAGAACAAAGCGTGCAGTGTATTTATTCTTTAGCCGAATAAACGTGAAAAAAGCCATTGAAAAAATAAAAGAGCCGATTGCCGATGAGATGAAACTTTTTGAAACAAAGTTTTATCAGTCAATGAAAAGCAATGTGCCTTTGCTGGACAGGATTACGCATTACATCGTACGGCGAAAGGGAAAACAAATGCGGCCTATGTTTGTGTTTCTGACGGCAAAATTAACCGGTGAATTTCAGGAAAGGAGCTACCGCGCAGCGGCGTTGATTGAGCTCATTCATACCGCGACTTTGGTGCACGATGATGTGGTGGACGACAGCGATATGCGCCGGGGTTTTTTTTCGCTCAATGCGCTATGGAAAAACAAGATCGCGGTTTTGGTAGGGGATTATCTGTTGTCCAAGACTTTGATTCTTTCTACAGAAAATGAAGATTTTGATTTGCTGAAGGTCGTTTCGGTAGCAATCAAGGAAATGTCTGAAGGTGAATTATTACAAATTGAAAAAGCGCGAAAATTAGATATCACAGAAGAGGTCTATTTTGAAATTATACGCCAGAAGACAGCGACTTTGATAGCGGCTTGTTGTGAAGCCGGTGCGCGTTCTGTAAATGCCGGCGAAGAAGTTTGTGAAAAGATGAATCGTTTTGGGAATTTAGTAGGAATCGCCTTCCAAATCAAGGATGATTTATTTGATTATACAAGTTCTGACCTTATTGGCAAACCGGTGGGGATAGACATCAAAGAACAAAAAATGACCTTGCCGCTGATTCATGTTCTGAACAAAGTTTCCAAAAAAGACCGCGATTGGTTAATTAATTCTATCAAAAGGCATAACAAGAACAAAAAAAGAGTTCAGGAAGTTATTCAATTTGTAAAAAACAACGGGGGAATTGAATATACCCAGGAAACCATGCGTAAATACAGTGCGGAAGCTTTGGCTGTTTTGAATGATTTTCCCGACAATCAATACAGAGAATCACTTATCACCATGGTGAATTATGTGATGGAGCGGGAGAAGTAGATTGTTGACTTCAACAGAACTGCGTCATGAGCTGAATTTCAATTCCTCGTCTTCAACTTTTCACGATTTGGGTTCTTTTTTTATAAATATTTCGTATTAAGAATTGTGGATAATGGTTTGGACTTGGTGTAAACTCCGTTTTATTGTTTAGGCATAAATCTGCTGTGGTCTTCTTTGTGTAATTTGTCTTCATTAGATTTTTCTTGTTCTGTTTCTTTGATTAGCCAGGCCAACAAACATACTTCGACTTCGCTCAGCACAGGCTATTGATGGCTGCATTGACTTACAATCTAAAGAAATACTTGGGTTTTGACGTGAAAAAGCCAAATGTTTTAGCCGGAATTGTTTCCCTAAAACAAGGGAAGAACTACGTTTTTATAAAACACCTTTTTACGACTTAAAAAACTCGATTTTAAGCCCTCCGGATTTTACAGTTTTTGGACTGTAACTAAAAAACAAACCTCCCTAAAATCGCTTCTAAAGAGGTCGGTTTTTATGTTATTTTACGATTATGCTCTGAAAATTGGAGTTGCGCAACAGTTACGATGTTAGTGGTTCGGGCTTATTTTGGTCCCAATTTTGTCCTACCATTGTTATTTTGAATAAACGTTTTTATTATGAAGTTCCATCCATTTGGTTGGGTCTGCAATGTCTATCCACCCAAATTTACGATATAGCTCGTGTGCGTCTCCTGTGAGTAAAATCCAACGTCTTAAACCTTGTAGACTCGGATAGTCCATAACCGTTTCCATTAACCATTTAGAAAGCCCCAATCCTCTGTATTCTTCTAAAATATATACGTCGCCCAAATAGGCAATCGTTGAAAAATCGGTAATGATTCTTGCAAGGCCAATTTGTTTTTCGTCTTGGTAAACACCAAAGCAGAATGAATTTTCAATAGCAGTTTGCACCTTGTCTTTCGGAATATTTATGCACCAATACGCTTTGGTTGATAAAAATTCGTGAATGGCGTCAATGTCTAATTTTACCTTGTCGGTTGAAATGCAAAACTCGCCTTTGTATATATTTACGTCTGTCATAGTTTCTGTTTACTGTGTGGTGTCTTTTAGCCTGACGCAAAACCCTTGTGCTTGTTGCACAACACAAATATAACCATATTTGTAAACATGATAATTGAATGAAAAAAAACACATAAAATACTTATAATCAATTGTATATGTAATATTATTTACATAAATTAGCCTATGCAAGGCCGAAAAGACTTTACCCCACAGCTTTTTTACGAACTGAGTTTAGACCGGTTGGTACCACAGGACAATTTTTATCGAAAAGTAAATCAGGATTTAGATTTACACTTTCTGTATAA
>PJTQ01000782.1_pt1 | contig 13408 bp, 10 predicted proteins | sample 1512231 | NCBI WGS metagenome assembly PJTQ01 (sample SAMN08177688, study PRJNA422409) | Soil metagenome, whole genome shotgun sequencing project. | isolation source: Soil (3) enriched on wood chips | place: USA: Madison | collected 2015-01-15 | reverse complement strand
GATGACTTCATCCGGACCACCGAAGAAAGGCACGAAGACGGCGTTCGCCGTTTCATTCAGCGACTCTACGACCGCGGATACATTTATTTCGGAGAATTTGGCGGTTATTACTGTGTTTCTTGTGAGGAATACAAGAACGAACCCGACCTGATTAAAAACGAGGACGGTGTGCTGCTTTGTGCAATTCACAAGAAGCCAGCAGAATTTCTCAGCGAAGAAAACTATTTCTTCAAACTGAGTGAATTCACCCAGCCACTACTTGATCTTTACGCTTCAAATCCGAATTTTGTTAGCCCAGATTCACGCCGCAACGAGGTAATAAGTTTTGTAAAGCAGGGACTCCAAGATCTCTCAATTTCGCGTAACTCTTTTGACTGGGGTGTGAAGATTCCGTGGGATGAATCACACATTGTTTATGTGTGGGTGGATGCGCTCATCAACTACATCACTGCGATCGGCTGGGGAGTAGACGACCAGAATTTCAATCGCCGTTGGCCGGCAACGCACATTGTCGGTAAAGACATCCTGAGATTCCATGCTGTTATTTGGCCGGCAATGCTAATGGCCGCAGGAATTGAAGTGCCTAAGCAAGTATTCGGTCATGGTTGGCTCCTCGTCGGCGGTGAAAAGATGAGCAAATCTAGTGGCACCGGTGTTAGTCCGGTAGAGCTTACTGCAGCCTACGGAGTAGACGCTTTTCGCTACTACTTCCTAAAAGCGGTAGTTTTTGGTGCTGACGGAAACTTCTCACTAGAAGATATTGAGGCTCGCTACAATGCTGAACTTGCAAACGGTTTTGGCAACCTTGCAAGTCGTGTACACGCAATGGCGGTGAAATATTTCGAAGGAAAAGTGCCAGAGGCCAACGCTAAAGGTGAGGCAGAGCAGGTTGTGTCAACTCTGATTCGGGATGCTCTCTCCGGTGCACACAAGCAGGTCGAAGCTATCGACATCACAGGTGCGCTAAACAAGCTTTGGACAATTGTTGACGGTCTGAACCACTACCTCACCGAGCAGGAGCCCTGGCATTTAGCGAAAGATCCGACAAATGCCGACCGCTTGGCCACAGTCATCCGCACCTCACTTGAAGGCCTGCGCGTATTGGCCGTTGCGCTTTCTCCGGTAATTCCAGAAACTTCAGAAAGACTTTGGGATGCACTTGGTGCGGCAGAAAGCATCGGTGTACTGTCAGAGCAGAACCTGCTAGAGGTTGTAAACGGAGAACTCCCGAGCGGTTCCCACCTTGGAACACTGCCGGTGCTTTTCCCTAGAATCGACAACAAGGACTAAATTCTCGTGGCTATTTCCGATTATCCTCCCTTACCCACGCCGTTAAAACACGGCATTTACGATAACCACACCCACCTGCAAATGGTGCGCTTCGGTGAAGAAGACATCAGTATCGATGTTGACACAGCCCTCGATCTGGCCGAAGCCTCCGGAGTGGTGGGTGTTGTTTATGTCGGCACTGATTCCGAGAGCAGTGGTTACGCGGTTGATTTAGCGGAACGTGACAGCAGAGTCTTAGCTGCCGTAGCCCTGCATCCGAACGATGCTGCTGAGCTTGAACAAGCCGGCACTCTCGATACTGAACTTGCCAAGATTGAAGGCTTCGGTAGTCATCCTCGGGTTAGAGCGTTTGGTGAAACCGGTATCGACTTTTTTCGCACCGAAAGTGAATTAGGTAGATCCGGCCAAATACGTAGTTTTGAGGCTCATATTGAATGGGCGAAGCGCTTTGGTAAGGCAGTGCAGATTCATGACCGCGATGCACACGATGAGGTTGTCGCCACCCTGAAAAGAGTGGGAGCACCAGAAAAGACGGTTTTTCACTGCTTCAGTGGCGATATTGAACTGGCTAAAATTTGTGCCGACAACGGCTGGTACACATCCTTTGCCGGAACGGTCACCTTCAACAACTCCAAAGGGATTCAGGAAGCCGCAAAATATATTCCGCAGGAACTTATTCTTACCGAGACCGATGCACCATTCCTAGCCCCTGCCCCATATCGCGGTAAACCCAACAGTTCATTTGCAACCGTCTATACACTGCGATTTATCGCTGAACTTCGCGGAATCGATGCCGAGGAACTTGCAGAGCAGGTTGATAAAAATACTCGAGCAGTTTATGGAGAGTGGTGATATAGGTGCTTGGCGTATCCCAAATTCGCAGAATTGCTGAAGAACTCGACCTGAATCCTAGTAAGAAACTAGGTCAAAACTTTGTGCACGACGCCAACACTGTGCGCAGGATTGTACAACTTGCAGAAGTTACTTCCGAATCGCATGTGATTGAGGTAGGGCCAGGTCTAGGTTCACTCACTTTAGGTCTTCTAGAAACCGGCGCCAAGGTTGTTGCGGTCGAGGTTGACGATAGGTTAGCTAAAAGGCTAATACCAACAATTCGTGAGCATGCCGGAGAGGCGGAGGCAGAAAATCTCACAGTCTTGAATATGGATGCGCTAAAAATTTCCCGAGATTCCCTCGAAGAGCCTTATCCGGAAGTGTTGGTTGCAAACCTGCCCTACAACGTATCGGTGCCGATAATCCTGCACCTGTTGAGTGAGTTTCCTGAAATCACCAGAGCATTAGTTATGGTGCAGGCGGAGGTTGGCGAACGACTTGCTGCTGCCCCGGGATCGAAAATCTACGGTGGACCCAGTGTGAAAGCAGCCAGTTATGGTGAGCTCAAAGTGGCTGCTACTGTGCCACGGAATATTTTCTGGCCGGTGCCTAATGTGGATTCTGTGCTGGCTTCTTTCCATCGTGGGCCAGCAGAGGATGCACTTAGCGAAGAAGACCGCAAACGACTCTTTGAAATCATTGAGGCAGCATTCTCCCAGCGTCGGAAAATGCTTAGGCAGTCACTTTCCGGATATTTTGGGAGTTCAGTACGCGCATCCGAAGCTTTGGAAGAAGCAGGAATTGACCCTACTCTTAGAGCAGAAACTCTGTCCCTGAGCGATTTCCTCGCGCTCGCGAGAATCACTCCAGTAGGCTGAGTTTATGCCGTCTGTGAAGGTTAGAGCGCCAGGCAAAATCAACCTCTTTTTGAGGGTCGGTCCTTTGGAAGAAGATGGTTACCATCAGGTAGCTACGGTTTACCACGCAGTCGATTTATATGACGAACTTGAGTTTGAAGATTCTGAGCAATTGGTGCTCGAATTCGCTGGCGGAAACGCGGACTGGGGCGGGGTAACTCCCGGGCCGTCGAATCTAGCCATGAAGGCAGCTAGGCTCTTGCAGCAGTATTACGGAACGGAAAAGGGTGCGCATATCCGCATCACCAAAAACATTCCGGTTGCAGGGGGGATGGGTGGCGGTTCTGCCGATGCAGCAGCCGCGCTTGTTGGTCTAAACACTCTCTGGGGTTTGAGACTAAGCACTAATGCGCTCTTAAACATCGGTGCTGAACTCGGAGCGGATGTCCCCTTCGCTATTCTCGGAGGCACTGCGGTCGGTGCTGGCAGGGGAGAACTATTATCTCCGGCTCTCGGTCGTGGAAACTTCAATTGGGTGATTGTGCCAAGTGCTCTTGGTGGGCTAAGCACTCCGGATGTCTATGCTCGCTTAGACGAAATACGTGACTCCAGTCGCACAGATATTTCTCCCTACAATTCTGTTCCACAAGTTGCTCCGGAAGTGTTACAAGCATTACGTGACGGAGATCCGGATGCGCTAGCCGGCCTACTCACAAACGATCTTGAAGAAGCAGCGATTGATTTCATTCCCCAGTTGCAGGACATTATTGAGCTGGGGATTGAAGCCGGCGCGCTCGCTGGAATGGTTTCTGGTTCAGGTCCAACATTGGTATTCCTCAGCCGTGATGCCGAGGGGGCTGACGATTTAGCAGCTCGCCTCACAGAACTTGGGCATCAGGCGATTGCGCTTCGTGGATCAGCCCACGGGGCTCGAGTTGTTTAGAAACCGTTTCTATTGTTTTTGCCACCCAGCAGGCGTAGCGTTAGGTCAAAGCACATCTTTCGCAGGGCAAGGAGTTTTGGAGATTCTATAAAGAACATCCGCGATCATCTGCCCGGTTTGATAATTTCAGGTCACTGTATTCTGAGTTTTTAGATTTAGTGAACCCTGCTTCGAGGTAGTTCCTTAGAAATGCAGTGAAAGTTTCCGGAGCAGCCCAGCCAGTTCTTGGAGTTCGGCATCGTTCATCCCTGCGAGCAGTTCTTGCTCGTGGCGCATTAGATGCTCCACAGCAATATCTACCTGCGCAAGTCCAGCTTTGGTGAGCTTTACCGGAATATTCCTGCGATCGTTGGGGTCAACTTGGCGAGAAATTAGTCCGCGTTTTTCAAGGCGAGCAATCCGATTACTCATAGTGCCACTAGTTACTAGGTTTTGCGCAAGCAATTCTTTCGGATTTAGCTCATAAGGCGCACCAGCTCTGCGAAGCGCAGAAAGCACATCCCACTCCCACGGTTCAAGCTCAGCTGCCTGAAATGCCTGCTTCCTAGCGATATTTAGTCTACGAGCGAGCCTAAAGACACGCGAGAGAACTCCTAGTGGCGCAAAGTCAATATCAGGGCGTTCCCGTATCCAAGCGGTGACAATTTCGTCAACTTCATCTGAATCTGGGTTTGTGGGCATACTTTATTCTGGCAGAATGTATAAGGCTCTTTTTTATTTATTGAGCAATGCCCCTTAGTGTAACGGCAGCACGGCAGAATTTGGATCTGTAAAGTCTAGGTTCGAATCCTAGGGGGGCAGCAGGTATTACGATTGGCTTATGAGTAATTCGGCTCTAGCCATCGTAATCCTCGCAGCAGGTCAAGGCACCAGGATGAAGTCCCAGACTCCCAAGGTGCTTCATAATCTAGCCGGTCTCCCAATGATTGGGCATGTGCTTCGCACAGCAACCTCACTCGACCCAGCGCACCTTGTGGTTGTGGTTAGGCACGAGGCTGAAGCAATTTCTGAAGTGGTCAGCGCACTAGCGCCAACTTCAAAGATTGTGCATCAGGATGAGATACCTGGCACTGGTCGAGCACTAGAAACTGCGCTCTCTGTGCTTCCCGTGAACTATCAAGGTCATGTTGCGGTGCTTTCCGGTGACGTGCCCTTGCTCTCGCCCGAACTCATAATTCGTCTTTTGAAGGAGCACGTCTCTGCCGATGCAAGCGCTACCATCTTGAGCGCCAAGGTAAAGAAACCTCGCGGATACGGACGCATCGTGCGCGAGGGCAACGGGGATGTTCGTGAGATTGTCGAAGAATCTGACGCCGACGATAACACCAAGAAAATTGATGAAGTAAATTCAGGGACTTACGTTTTCAAATTCCAGGGACTTCGAGAACTGCTTGAAGGTGTTTCTACTAGTAATGCTCAGGGTGAAAAGTATTTGCCTGACGTGGTTTCTGCAATGCGTGCCGCAGGTAACAAGGTGAACGCGTTTTCTACCAGCAAGCTTTGGCAGGTAAACGGGGTAAATGATCGTGCCCAGTTAGCTAAGGTAGCTAAGCGTCTAAATCACACTCTGATCAAACAGCATCAAGCTGCTGGAGTATATTTCCTTGACCCTGATTCAGTCTGGGTGGATGTGGATGTCTCTATTGGAGCAGATACCCAAATCCTTCCTGGAACATTGCTTCGTGGAGCGACCACGATTGCGGAACGCGCAACCATTGGCCCAGATACTTTGCTGGTCGATACCGAGGTTGGTGCAGGTGCGGTTGTGAAACGCACAGAAGCCACTCTCTCGGTAATTGGCGCCGGAGTAACGGTAGGTCCTTGGGCGCTGCTTAGACCGGGCACAGAAATTTCTGAAAACGCCAAAGTTGGCACATTTGTGGAAGTGAAAAACTCCAAGATTGGTAGGGGCACGAAGGTTCCCCACCTTAGTTACATTGGGGATGCTGAAATAGGTGAAGAAACAAACATTGGTGCAGGTGCAATAACAGCAAATTATGACGGTCTTAAGAAACACAAAACCATAATTGGCTCACGAGTTAAGACAAGCGCACATAATGTATTCGTTGCGCCAGTTACTATTGAAGATGACACTTATACCGGTGCAGGGACTGTGGTTCGGCGAGACGTTCCAAAAGGTTCTCTAGCAGTAAACGTGGTTACGCAAAAGAATATTGAGGGATGGGTGGCTAAAAACCGCCCAGCTAGTAAGAACAAGGAACATTAAATGTCTGGCCTAATTGCTCAGGGTGAAAAAAGATTAGTACTAGTTACAGGTAGGGCGCACCCTGAGTTGGCCGAAGATATAGCTAAAGAACTCGGTATTGAGCTCTCTCCCACTGAAATTCGCACCTTCGCAAACGGTGAAATTTATGCTCGCTATGATGAAAGCATCCGCGGTAGTGATGTTTTCGTAATCCAGTCGCATCCTGCACCAATCAATGAATGGATCATGGAGCAGCTGATTATGCTGGATGCACTAAAGCGCGCATCTGCAAAGCGTGTCACTGTTGTGTCTCCCTTCTTCCCTTACGCGAGACAGGATAAGAAAGGCAGAGGTCGGGAGCCGATTTCAGCGAGGTTGATGGCTGATCTTTACGCCACAGCAGGCGCTAACCGAATCATGAGCGTTGATCTTCACGCCGCACAGATTCAAGGTTTTTTCAACGGTCCGGTCGATCACCTTTTTGCTATGCCAGTGCTGCTCGAGCACTTCCGTGCCAAGCTGGCCAATGAACCTTTAACAATGGTTTCTCCTGATATGGGACGGGTGCGCGTTGCAGATATTTGGAGCGACAAGATGCACGCCCCGCTTGCTATTATTCACAAGCGTCGTGACCCGAGAGTTGCCAACCAGGTTTCTGTGCACGAAATCGTGGGACAGGTTGAAGGGCGCACCTGCCTGATTGTTGATGACATGATTGATACCGGTCGCACCATCGTAAAAGCTGCTGAAGCACTGAAAGCAAACGGAGCTATCAAAGTGGTTATTGCAGCCACTCACGCAGTATTCTCTGACCCTGCCATCGAAATTCTGCAGAGCGACTTTATAGACGAAGTGGTGGTTACCGACACCTTGCCAGTACCTGACCACAAACGTTGGGATAAGCTAACTGTTCTTCCAATTGCGCCGCTAATCGCTCAGGCAATCCGTCAGGTATTTACCGACGGTAGTGTGACATCCCTATTCGACGGTGCCGCATAAACCTCGAGCAATTTACAAAACCAGATTTTGCTAGGTAAATATGACTTCTGAACAACCAGCTATCGTGCTAATGCACGGCTACGGCTCAAACGAGCACGATCTTGTGCCAATTGCGGAAATGCTCGCACCAGATTTGGAAGTGCTTAGCCTTCGCGCGCCAATTGAACTTCCTTGGGGAGGGGCAGCCTGGTTTCAACTCCTTGACGAGAATGAGGATGCTCGCCTAGCTGAAATAGATGTGGCTGTTGCAGGGGCTTGGGAGAAAATTGATGCACGGTTCGGCAGCGACCGAAAAGTTGTGGCTATCGGTTTCTCTCAGGGCGGTCTTATGGCAAGTCAATTACTGCGCACCAGACCCGAAAGGGTAGCGGCAACGGTAATATTCGCGGGGATTGTCTCTCCTGCTGAATATCCTGCAGATGCGCTACTGGCCGAGCAGAAACCTGAAATTTTCTATGGCAAAGGTGACGAAGATCAACTGCTCGAGAATATTCGCTGGTTCCCTGGCACTATCAGCAAGTTAGAGAGCATCGCACAGGTAGATAAGCACTTCTATCCCGGGTTAGCTCACCAACTCAACGAGCAAGAAATAGCGGATGCTCGAGCGTACCTCCAGCGGATGCTTAGTTAGTCGACTCTAGTTTCGCTACGATCCTCACTCCACTCGGTGTGGAATGTGCCTTCCTTGTCAATGCGCTTATAAGTGTGTGCGCCAAAGAAGTCACGCTGTCCCTGTACGAGCGCAGCAGGTAGTCTTTCAGCGCGAATAGCGTCAAGATAAGCCAATGATGCACTAAACGCAGGCACCGCCACTCCGGCTAGGGAAGCGGTCGCTACAACCCGGCGGAGGCTTAGTTCACTGTCTGCGATTGCATCAGCAAAATATGGCGCACTGATTAGCAGTTCTAGTTCTGGGTTTTGCTTGTAGGCATCCGTGATTCGGTTTAGGAATACCGCGCGGATAATGCAGCCGGCTCTCCAAATTCTGGCGACCTCGCTCAGGTTGATTTCCCATCCGTGGTCTTTCGCACCAATACGAATCACATCAAAGCCCTGTGAATAAGCGACGATTTTGGATGCGTAAAGCGCTTTTCGGACATCCTCAATAAAATCTGCACCGGCAGGAAGCCCCTCGACAACCTGTTTTCCGAGTCCTTGAGCTACTTTTCGCTGTGAGAGCGAAGATGAGAGTGAGCGTGCGAATACCGCCTGTGCAATTCCCGAGATTGGCACACTGGTGTCAAGCCCGCTCTTTACCGTCCAGCTTCCTGTGCCTTTAGCGCCTGCGGCGTCGAGGATTACATCAACTAGCGGTTTGCCAGTTTCTGCATCCACCTGGCGAAGCACCTCGGCGGTTATCTCTATAAGGTAGGAGTCGAGCTCTCCTTTGTTCCATTCGGCAAAAATATCTGCAATTTCGGCGGGTGTCTGACCGGTTGCGCTTCTAATCAGATCGTAGCCTTCTGCAATCAATTGCATGTCTGCGTATTCGATGCCGTTGTGGATCATTTTCACGAAGTGGCCAGCACCGTCGGTTCCGATATGGGTTACGCAGGGTGTGCCATCCTCCGCTCTAGCGGCGATAGATTCCAGAATTGGTCGAATAACTTCCCAAGCTTCGGCACTGCCGCCAGGCATGATTGAAGGACCGTTTAGGGCTCCTTCTTCACCGCCCGAGATTCCTGAGCCTACAAAGTTGATTCCGGTTTCACGCACCGCAGCCTCACGGCGAATCGTGTCAGTAAATAGTGCATTACCACCGTCGATAATTACGTCGCCGGGTTCAAAAACTTCCACCAAAGAATCGATAACTGCGTCGGTTGCTGCTCCTGCCTGCACCATAATGATTGCTGTGCGCGGTTTCGCAATTGATGCCGCAAATTCTTCGTAAGAATAGCTGGCGATAAAGTTAGCTTCCGGATGCTCTTCAAGCAATTCCTTGGTGCGACCCTCAGAACGGTTGTATACCGCAACCCGGTTTCCTTCGCGGGAGGCAAGGTTGCGGGCAAGATTTGAGCCCATAACTGCAAGACCTACTACGCCAATGTTTGCTTGATTCACTTTTACTCCGATTTCTAATCGCCCCACATTCAGGTTACTAGCTGGATGCGCTCAATATTTGGTTTGTGTATGATTGTTAAGGACTTCGGCGAGGGGTGAATAACCCGTTATCGACGCGGCGAGTATGGTTTTCTCAGATTCTCTATCTAAGAACCCCGATTCTTCGTGTTTCTCGTCGCTAAATAAACAAGGAGTTTCATTAATGAACGAAAAACTAGACGTCGAGAAGCGCGAATCCTTTGGTAAGGGTGCTGCTCGCAAACTTCGTGTCACTGGTCGTATTCCTGCTGTGATTTATGGTCACGGTAAAGACCCGGTACACGTTTCACTACCAACCCACGAAACCACCCTTATCGTGCGCCAGTCAAACGCTATCCTCGACATTTCTGTCGACGGCAAGAAGACCATGGTGCTTGTTAAGGACATCCAGCGTGACCCAGTGCGCCAGATTATTGAGCACATTGACCTGCTCGAGATTAAGAAGGGTGAGCGTATTACTGTTGATGTGCCTGTACACGTCACCGGTGAGCCATACTCCGGCTTTATCGCCAGCCTGGAAGCAGCGCACCTCACTATTGATACTGAAGCAACTCACATTCCTACTCACCTTGAAGTTCCAGTCGATGGCTTCGAAGGTGGCACCGTTATTACCGCACGTCAGGTAGAACTACCTGACGAGGTTATTCTGGTAACTCCAGAAGACCACGTTGTTGTAACTGTGATGGCTCCAGCAGCTGAAGTTGCTGCTGAGAACCTTGAAGCAGAAGTGGGCGAAGCTGCAGAAGCAGAGGCAACTTCTGAGGCTGAAGCTCCAGCTGAGGAATCCGCTGAATAAAAAACGTTGGCTGATATTCGGGCTCGGAAACCCCGGGCCCGAATACTCCAGCAATCGCCACAACGTTGGACACATGATTGTGGATGCGCTCGCTGCCGAAGCGGGGGCATCGTTTTCAAAACAGTTGAGTGTCGCACATGTGGCAAAACTGCTCACACCAGATAGCGAGATTCTGATCGCTAAATCTCTCGGATACATGAACCTATCAGGAGGTCCGGTATCTAAACTCGCTCGCAAATTTGATATTCCCTTAGAGCGGGTAGTTATTGTGCACGATGAACTAGATCTTGACTTCGGCACCATTCGTATCAAAGCGGGCGGTGGACACGCAGGTCACAACGGACTGCGCGATATTTCGGCGGCTCTTGGACCCGACTACATTCGTGTGCGTTTTGGCATCTCCCGCCCGAAGGGTGATCCAGCAAAATATGTGCTCCAAAACTTTAGTAAAACCGAACAAACCCAGCTTCCTGCACTGATTGAGGATGCTGCGCTCGCCGCTATAGACATCCCGCTTCAAGGTTTAACTGCTTCCCAGCAGAAGTGGAATTCACTCACTTAGAATTAACAGGTGAATGACTCATTTTTAAAACTACTTTCCGAGTCTGAACCTATTCAAAATGAAATCGAGTCGCTCCGCGCTGGGGATTTCTGTCAAGCAGTTCCCGGGCTGAGGGCTCCGTTACTTGCGCTTGCGATAGATTCGCCGGTCACTCTGATTGTCACACCAACTGCTAAGGATCAGGATGAGCTGGCTCGCACCCTCGAAACCCTCACAGATTTTGAAATCGCGATTTTCCCCGCCTGGGAGACTCTGCCACACGAGCGGATAAGCCCAACTGTTGAATCAATCGGTACCAGAGTCACCACTTTGAAACGACTTCGTGCCGGTGCTAAAGAGAAGAAACTGGTTGTCATTGCTTCGGTGCGAGCAGCGATTCAGCCGGTTATTTATTCGGCCAGTGAAGTGGCCGATTTAGAATTGCGAGTTGGTGAAAGCGTCGATTATTCGAGCATCCCGGAGACTCTCACCCTCTTCGGTTATTCCCGTGTTGACCTAGTTACAAGGCGCGGAGAGTTTGCGGTGCGCGGTGGAATTATTGATGTTTTTGTGCCGACAGCTGCGCATCCTGTTCGCGTAGATTTCTTTGGTGACGATGTTGACGACATCCGCGAATTTTCGGTTTCAGATCAGCGGTCTTTCCCTGAAGCATTGAAAGTGGCCACTATTCATCCAGCCAGAGAAATTCTGATTGATGACCATGTGCGTGAAAAAGCTGCCGAACTAGTTTCGCAGTATCCAATATTTGAGCAGCAGTTAGAAAAGATTGCTTCTGGTGCGGTGGTTGAAGGAATCGAATCGATCGCTCCACTTTTGACCGGTAGAATCGCCAGCCTGCCCGAACTGCTTCCAGAGAAGTCGACAATTGTGATTTATGGTCAAGAACGTTCAGTATCGCGCGCCACCGACCTGATTAAAGCAAATGCTGAATTCTTGCATGCAGCCTTTGATGCTGCAGCTATTGGTGGGAATGTGCCGGTGAAACTACAGGGCACTGACTACCTCACCATTCCAGAACTTAGGGAATCGCATCAGGGCCCATGGTGGGAGTTTTCCAGTTTTGCCTCAGACAGTGAAGCCTCGGTTTTGCCTTCATTCAAGAATCAGGCGGATGGCGCACTCGACTACCTGCAAGAGGCACACTCTGCAGGTTTCAACACTTTCATTTATTTTGATGGGCCGGGCATGAAAGATCGCGCCAGTAGTTTGCTGGCGGATCGAAGCATCCCAGCAACACTTGAACTCGGCTACGTGCAGTCAGGTTTCCGACTGGATTCGGATGACTCCAAACTGCTGGTGATGACCGAAGCGGAATTCTTCGGTAGAAAAGCGGATGCTTCAAAACCACCAAAACTTGCGGTCAAACGTGGTGCTATCGTGGATCCACTTTCACTAAAACCGGGCGATTATGTGGTGCATGAAGTTCACGGTATCGGCAAATTTATCGCCCAGATCACTCGCAAACTCAAAACAGCTTCAGGTGAAGCCACTGAACGAGAATTCTTGCAGATTGAGTATGCACCGGGTAAGCGGGGCATGCCAGCAGACAAGCTTTATGTGCCAATTGATCGGCTGGATAGGCTAAGTCGCTATTTTGGTGCCGAGGAACCTTCGCTTTCAAAAATGGGCGGAAGTGACTGGGCAGCAACTAAGGGCAAGGCCCGCAAAGCGGTGCGTGAGATTGCTGTTGAACTTGTGAAACTGTATTCTACTCGGCAAGCAGCCAAGGGATACGCTTTCGGTGCCGATACTGCCTGGCAGCGAGAGCTGGAGGACGCTTTCCCGTATCAGGAAACTAGAGACCAACTGGTAGCTATCGAAGAAGTCAAAGCGGATATGGAAAAGCCTTTGCCGATGGATCGTCTGATCAGCGGTGATGTTGGATTCGGAAAAACCGAGATTGCTATCCGAGCTGCTTTCAAAGCAGTGCAGGAGCAGAAGCAGGTGGCGATGCTGGTGCCAACCACGCTCTTGGTGAAGCAGCACTATGAAACTTTTGCCGCTCGTTTCTCCGGATTCCCGGTAACGGTTCGCCCACTATCGCGATTCGAATCGAAAAAGGATGCAGAAAACACTATCGCAGGACTAGCCGACGGGACGGTCGATATTGTGATTGCAACCCACAGATTGCTTAGCGATTCGGTTAGGTTCAAAGACCTCGGCCTAGTTGTTCTTGACGAGGAACAACGCTTCGGTGTTGAGCATAAAGAGGCGCTCAAGAAACTAAAAACGAATGTCGATATTCTCGCGATGAGTGCGACTCCGATTCCGAGGACACTGGAGATGGCAGTGACTGGGATTCGCGAAATGTCTACCCTTTTGACACCACCGGAGGATCGCCACCCAATTCTCACCTATGTCGGACCCTACAACGAAAAGCAGGTCGCGGCTGCAATAAACCGTGAACTTATTCGCGAAGGTCAAGTCTTTTATGTGCATAATCGCGTCAATTCAATTACGCAGGTTGCCAACAAGATAGCTGAACTGGTTCCGGATGCGCGAGTCGCTATAGCACACGGTCAGATGAGCGAAGCAGCACTCGAACAGGTTTTAGTCGATTTCTGGGAACAGCGAATTGATGTCCTGGTTTCGACCACAATTATTGAAACCGGACTGGATATCCCTAACGCCAACACATTGATCGTTGACCGGGCAGATAAGTTTGGGCTCTCTCAACTTCATCAGTTGCGTGGCCGAGTTGGGCGCGGAAGGGAGCGCGGATACGCCTACCTCTTCTATGACGCTGACAAACCGCTCTCTGAAACAGCTACTTCAAGACTTGAAACAATAGCCAGTAACACCGACCTCGGTTCTGGAACTC
>PJTQ01000777.1_pt1 | contig 13454 bp, 12 predicted proteins | sample 1512231 | NCBI WGS metagenome assembly PJTQ01 (sample SAMN08177688, study PRJNA422409) | Soil metagenome, whole genome shotgun sequencing project. | isolation source: Soil (3) enriched on wood chips | place: USA: Madison | collected 2015-01-15 | reverse complement strand
CGCTGGCGATCGCCTTCGGCAGTCGCGTGCGCGCGCGCCTGGCGCAGGCCAAGCAGCCGCAGCGCGTGTGGAACGGATGACCCGGGCCGCACGATGAGCCTGCAGCGGGTGTTCGCCGGCATCCACCCCGACTGGTACCACCAGGTGGAAGCAGGTGGGTGCGGACCGGGCGCCCTCGACGCCGCCCTGCTGCAGCGGGCACAGGACAGCGTGCTCGGCCGCAGGATGCTGGCGCGCTGGCTGATGCGCGACATCGGCGGCGCGCTGTTGGCACCACGCCCCGATGGCGCGATCGCCGCGCCGGTCGTGCGCTGGCCGCGCACGCGCCTGGCCGCGCTGCTGCGCGACCTGGGCGCGTTGGCGTTCGCCCCGGCGATCCGTGCGGAAGTCCGGCGCGAGCCGGTGCGGCAGCTGCGCCGCGCCCTCGGCAACGGATACCTGCTGGCGCTGGACAAGCAGGTCTGGGACGGCAAGGTGGAGGCGCCGGTCGCCGCGCGGCTGCGCGATGCATTGGGCGCCGCGCTCGGCGATGCTAGCAACGACGCGCCGCTGCATGTGCTGCTCGACCGCCACGGCCGCGGCGAGCTGCACGCCTGGGCCGCGCAGGGCGACCCCGCGCTGGCCGAATGGATGCAACTGCAATACCCGCGTGAAACCCCCGCGGCCGCGCACCTGCCGGCGCAGCAGGTGCAGTTCCTGCACGACCACCACCTCGCCCGCGCGGGCGAGGACTGACCGGAACCGCCATGTCCGTCGAGATCGTCCGCAGCAGCACGCCAGGCGCTCCCGCAAAGGCCGCGACGGTGGCGGTGTTCGAGCCGCGCCGCTTCGAGCGCGCGCTGGCGGGCAACGTGGTGCCGGCGCAGCACTGGCAGCGCATCGACGAACTCGACGCCCTGCTCGACCAGGTCAATGCGTTGTACGAGGAAGCCGGCAAGGAGATCGAGCGTGCACGCGAGAAGGGCCACGCCGAGGGGTTCGCCGAAGGCCTGGCGCGCGTGCAGCAGCAGATGACCGAACACCTGGCCGCGCTCAACGAGCGTCGCGCGCGCGTGCTGGCCGACGCCAGCAGCCGCGTCACGGAGTTGGCCTGCGCCATCGTCGCGCGCATCTCCCCGGCCTTCGATGCGCGCAGCGTGGTGCCGCCGCTGGTGCGGCAGGCGGTGGAGGCCGCGCAGGCCGAACAGTTCCTGATGATCCGCGTGCACCCGTCGGTGCGCGAGGAAGTCGCCGCCGGACTGGGCGCGGTGCGCCAGGCGCATCCGGCGGTCGGCGTGATCGAGCTGGTCGAGGACGTGAGCCTGGACCCGCTCAGTTGCGTGGTCGTGTCCGAAGCCGGCGAAGTGCGCGCCGGCGTCGCGCAGCAGATCGAGGCGATCCGTACCGCGCTCGCGGGCGTGGGAGGACACGCCGGATGAACGCGCCGCAGCCCGCGTCGTCACCGGAACAGGCCGCGGTCGGCACGATCGACCCGCTGCTGGGCGCGCTGGCCAAGGTGCAGTCGATCGAGCGCGTCGGCCGCGTCGCCGAGGCGCACGGCACCCTGATCCGCGCCACCGGCCTCAAGGCGGCGATCGGCGAGCTGTGCGTGCTGCGCAACCCGCCGGGCGAAGGCGACCCGCATTTCCGGCTGCCGGCCGAAGTGGTCGGCGTGTCCAAGCAGATGACCCTGCTGACCCCGCTGGGCGCGCTCGAGGGGGTCTCGGCCACCACCGTGGTGCACGCCACCGGCCGCCAGGCCGCGGTGCGCGCCGGGGACGGCCTGCTCGGCCGCATCCTCGATGCCCACGGCGAGCCGATCGACGGCAAGGGCCCGCTCGGCGAGACGGTGGAGGCGCCGATCTATGCGGCGTCACCCAACCCGCTCACCCGCAGCCTGATCGCGCGGCCCTTCTCCACCGGCGTGCGCGCCATCGACGCGACCATGACCACCGGCGAGGGCCAGCGCGTGGGCATCTTCGCCGTCGCCGGCGGCGGCAAGAGCACCCTGCTGGGGATGCTGGCCCGCGGCGGCGACGCCGACGTCAACGTCATCGTGCTGGTCGGCGAGCGCGGCCGCGAGGTCAACGAGTTCATCCACGACAACCTCGGCGAGGCGGGCCTTGCCAAGTCGGTGATCGTGGTCGCCACCTCCGACCGCCCGGCGCTCGAGCGCAGCCGCGCGGCGTGGGTCGGCACCGCCATTGCCGAATACTTCCGCGACCGGGGCCAGCGCGTGCTGCTGCTGCTCGACTCGGTGACGCGCTTCGCCCGCGCGCTGCGCGACGTGGGCCTGGCGGTCGGCGAGCCGCCGGCGCGGCGCGGCTTCCCGCCGTCGGTGTTCAGCGCGCTGCCGCGGCTGTTCGAGCGTGCCGGCAACAACGACAAGGGCTCGATCACCGCCTTCTACACCGTGCTGGCCGAGGACGAGGATGGCGGCGACCCGATCGTCGAGGAGGTACGCTCGATCCTCGATGGCCACATCGTGCTGTCGCGCAAGCTCGCCGCGGCCTACCACTACCCGGCCATCGACGTGCTCACCAGCCTCAGCCGCGTGATGCCGCGGGTGGTCGAGCCTGCGCACCAGCGCGCCGCCGGCCAGCTGCGCAAGTACCTGGCCAAGTACCAGGACATCGAACTGCTGCTGCAGCTGGGCGAGTACAAACGCGGCACCGACGCCGACGCCGACGTCGCGATCGAGAAGATCGGCCCGATGCGCCAGCTGCTGCAACAGTCGGCGACCGAGCTGGTGCCGTTCGACAAGTCGGCCGATGCGCTGCGGAGGTTGTTCTCGTGAAGGGCCGGGAGACGGGATTGGCGATGGGGGGTGGGGCAAGCCAAGCGCCAGCATCGTTCGTGTCCCGCACTTCCGGATCCCGAATTCCCAATCCCCGATCCCGGTCACCACAATGAAACGCTACCCCCTCCACACCCTGCTGCGCCTGCGCGAACACCGCACCGATGCGGCGCGCCAGGTGGTGCTGGAGAAGCAGCGCGCGGTGCAGGACTGCCGTGACGCCTGCACGCGGATCGAACACGAAATCGTGCGGCTGTGCGACGAACGCGCCGGCCAGCGCGCGCGCCTGCTCGACCCGCCCCCGCCGGGCGTGGACTGGGCCGCCGTGCTGGCGCAGCGCGAGGCGCACGTCGACTGGCTGGGTGGCCAGGTCGACGCCGCACGCCAGCGCCTGGCACAGGCCCAGAAGGCGCTGCAGGCCGCCGAACGCGAGCTGGTGCAGGCGCGCGAGGCGTTCTTCCGCGCCAAGGCCCGGCAGGAGGCGCTGGAGAAACGACGCGACACCTGGCGCGGCGAACAGCGCGCGCTCGAAGCGCGGCAGGAAGAGGACATCACCGCCGACCTGCTGCTCGCCCGCAGCCATGGCGTGCGGCAACTGCATTGAGAGGACGCACATGAGCATCGAACGACATTCCGACCGGGGCAGCGACGCGCTGGCGCAGCGCGCGCTCGAAACCAAGCGTGCCGACACCAGGCTGCAGGGCCAGCAGCGCGAAACGCCGAGCGCGGAAAGCGTGGACCGCTTCCGCGCCGCATTGCAGAAGCAGTCCGAGCCGCGGCAGCAGTCCGCTGCCCGCGAAGCCGGCGGACGGCTCGAACAGCAGCAGGCGAAGCAGGGGGACCAGGGCAACAAGGCGCTGCAGGCCGCCCAGCAGCCCGGGCGCGAAGAGCAGCAAGCGCTGCAGCAGTCGACCGCGGGCAATGCCCGGGAGCGCGCCAGCCGCAAGGAGGATTCCGGCCAGCAATCCCCGTCGTCGCGCGCGGAGGGATCGGGCGTGGACATGGCGTCGATGTGGCAGGCGCAGATGGCGCTGCGCAGCGAGGCCCCCGCGATGCCGTCGGCGCCGACGCCGGTCAACACCCAGGCCTTCGCCGAACTGATCCAGCGCCACGTGCGGCAGATGGCCGCCAGCGACAGCGCCCTGCGCGACAGCGACGGCCAGGTCCTGCTGCGCATGTCCGACGCCACCCTGCCCGGCACCGACCTGCTGCTCAGCCGCACCGCCGATGGCTGGCGCCTGCGCGCGGATTCACGCTCGCGCAGCAGCTACGACGCGATCCGCGAAGCGGCGCCGGAATTGGCCAGGCGCTTCGCGGACAACGACCTGGGGCACCTGGAGATCGATCCGCAATTCCACGGCTGAGGCCGGCCGCCCCGGGCCGGTTAGGGTCAGCCCTAGCTTGGCAACCTTCCGCAACTGTTCAACACTCGATCCACCAACGACAACCAGATTCCCAGCCCGAGCCCATAGTCGATGTCAGCACGCCAACCCCGCCGCCCGATGCCACGCAAGCGATCCGCACAGGAACGCCTGCCGCATGCGGTCGTGGGTGACGTGGCCCAGGCGCCGGCACCGGCGCAGGAAGAGGCCGGGCCGGATCTCGAGGCGCAGGTCCAGGCAGGCCTTGCAGAGGTGTTCGCGGAATTCCAGACGCTGCTGAAGAATGACCCGGCGCTGGACGAGCAGATCCGCGAGCAGATGGAGAACGAGGTCCGGAACGCGCTCAAGGAAGCGGCTGCTTCGCCTGTCGCGGCATCCGCGCCCGATCACGCCGACTGGACGGGTGCCGTCGAAACTCTCAAGAAGGCTGGCGCTGTCGAAGACGACGAAGCCAATGACCTGATCCGCCAGCTCGACGGCGCGCTGCAGCCGCTGCAGAAGCGCGAGTCGCAGCTGGCGATCGAATTCAGTCGCCGCCTGGCGACCGATGGCCAGGAGAAGGCCATCGCCTGGTTCCAGCAGGCAAGCAAGGAAGCCGCCGAGTCGCAGGACGACGATTCGTCCGCGCAACCCCTGGACGACAGCCCCGCATCGCTTCGCAACGAAGTGGTCAACTCCCGTTCCCGGCGACTCCGGGGTCCTCCGCGCCGTAGATGAAGTTCGTGCACCACCTGCCACAAACACAACGCATCAACGCATCAATCGGAGAACAATCATGTCGATCGGAATGGGCGATTACGCATACAGCTACGTCGAAAACACCCGGATGGAGAACATCAGCACGGCCAAGCTCGTTGCCAAGTCCGGCGGAAGCTACCTGGTCGCGATCGCCGTGCTGCTGGGCGCGGTCGCGGACAAGATGGCCGACAACCTGCTCGAACTGGGTAAGCAGCTGGGTGAAAAGCAGGAAGACAACGCCAGGACCCTGAAGGCCGGCGGCATCCCCGACAAGGTGAGCGAGAACCACCTGACCGGCCTGCTGACCGCGCAGGGCCAGCTGATGAACACCTTCATGCAGGCGATGAACACCGCCCTGAAGAGCGTCGGTGAAGGCAACACGGCCGTCGCCCGCAAGCAGTAACCGGGCACCACGGTTTGGAAACGCCCCGGACATCGTCCGGGGCGTTTTCGTTTGCGCACGTGGCCGGGGACCGGAGTCGCCGGCGGCTCCGGCCATGGCTTGCGTCAGGATCGAATCGCCCGCGCCCTAGGCTTCGCACCCGGTGCGCAGCCGTCGTTGTCCAATCAATTCCGGCCAGACGTCATTGGAAACAGGTCGTTGGCCGAAGCGCAGATCGGAAAGTGCGGTGAGCTGCTGGCGCAGGAGGCGTCTCCGCTAAAGCATCCTGCGCCGACGGGCGCCGATACGGGATCGATCTATCCGCCCACCCAGACAGCCGCATCCGGGTGGTTGCGATGCATGGTGCCCGATGGCTTGTCCAGGCCGACATCGCTTCGCGGCATGGCTTGACCCGCGTCCGTCCGGCCGTGCGCCGGTCACTGCGGACACGTGTTCGATCGATTCGGCAGCGCAGCAGGGCCGGCGGCACTGGCCGGCCGGCGTCCAGCCTCAACGGCGGCGCGAGATCCAGCGCGCGAGGCCCCAGGCGACGACGCCGGCGCCCAGGCCGCACATTGCCAACCCTGCGGTGGCGTTGCGGTCGGCGATCGAGTCCATCAGGCGCCCGTCGCTGCCCATGAAGACGACGATGGCGGCAGCGAGGCAGCCGTAGGCGACCAGGGCCAGGATCCAGAACAGCCACTGCATCACGCGCTGTATGGTGCGCTCGGCGCCCGGCTCGCGGCCCTCGGCCGTATGGCCCAGCGCGCCCATGGCCCACAGCAGGCGCGCCAGGCGGCCTTCCGGCATCGAACCCGTCAGTCGGTTGCGCAGGCTGCGGCGCTGGCCGCCCTCGAGGGTATGCCCGGCGGGGTTGAGGGTGCTTTCCGCGCGCTGCGAGGTGGCCGCGTCATGCGTTGGCAGGACCACGCCGCGGGCGTCGGCCGGCATGGTGGGCACCGTGGCCACCGTCACCCCCGCAGCGGCCAGCGCCTGGGGATTGCCCAGCGGCAGGGCCGGCGCGTTGATCATGGTGGGAAGCGTGGGATTCGGCGGTGCGGGGGCGGTTGCCGCGGCAGCCATGGCCGCGCGTGCGGCGGCCAGGTTGGCGGCATCGGGTCGCGCCAGCATGGCGGCATCGGCCACCGCCCGGGCGCCCTGTTGCGCGGCAAGGGGGTGGGCGCCGGCCAGCGTGCGCTGCGGCATCCCGGCCTGCTGGGCCATTGCCGAAGCGGTCGTCGCGGCCATGCCGGCGCCGGTGGTGGTGCCGGCGGCCAGGCTGCCGGCCGCCGCAAGGGCGTTCGGCGTTCCAGCCTGAGCGGCCAGCATGGCCTGCGTTGCGCCCATGCCGGTCGAGGCAGGCATGCCCGGGGCCTGTTGCATGCCGGGGGCATGCAGGCGTGCCTCCGCGCGCGCCTGCGGGGCCTGGGACGGGTGTGCGTGCGGAGGCACGTGTGCGCCAGGCGTCCCGGCGCCGTTGCGTTGCACGGGGCCGCCATCGCCGCTGCGCAGCAGGGATTGCATGGCGTTGGCCGTCGAGAACAGGCTGTTGCCGAGCTGGTGGATGATCCTGGGCGCGACATCGAACAGGCCGGCCGGTGCCCGCCCGCCGGTGTTCATTGCGCCGTTGTCGTAGTTCCCGTTGCCGTAATTGCCGCCGGGACGGGCGCTGTTGTCGCGGCCGCCGGTCTCCTGGGGTCCGCGATCGCCTTGCGAGGCGGGGTTGTTCCCGCCGGTGCGGTAGCCGTCGCCCCGCTGCGTGCCATCGGCACCGCGATCGCCGGAAGTTCGTCCCGCATCCCGGCGGCCGTCGCGAAAATCGTTCTCTTCCGGTTCGGCCTGGCGGTTGTGGTGCTCGAAGTTCGCGTGCGTGTACCGGTCGCCGACGTTCTCGATACCCATCAAATGGCCTCCCGGGAGGTTCCCGACGCAAGCACCCGATTGGAGCCTAGGACAACGGCATGGGGGCCATCACCTGTGGCAAACCCTAGGTGCCGGGACGGCGCCATGGTCACGGTGTGCCGGTGCGCACGGAACGCAAAAAAAGGTTCTTCTCCCAACTGAAGGGGACCGGGGACCGGCAAGAGGCTGCAGGCGGTGTTAGGGATTGTCATCCCGAGCGCAGCGAGGGTTCTGTTGTTGCCCCAGCAGATCCCTCGCTGCGCTCGGGATGACGGGCCGTTTTGGGGTCGTTTGTCGGGAACCGGGAACCGGAAGCCAGTCCCTACAGTTGGGAGAAGAACCAAAAAAAAAGGGAAGGCACGGGGCCTTCCCTTGGAAATATCCGGCCGGGGCCGGAGGACTTTCGGTTGTGGCATGGCTCCGGCTCGAGGCCGGACATGAACAGGCTAACGCCAGTCGAAACCTAATGCAACACCTGAAATAAAACGATGCAAGCCATTGATATTGTTAATCCGCGTACTCCAAAGCCTGGTGCTTGGCTTGGCGGCGTTCGGGCTTGGGCCGCGTCCAGTCGTTGTTGAACAGTGCCGGTTCCCAGCCGCCGTAGGTTGGATTGGGCAGCATCCACCAGCGCTCGCCGAACCAGTCGCCGTATTCGTCCAGCAGCCCGGCACGGCCTTGCGGCGTGTTGGCGACGACCTCGACGAAGTCGCCGAGTTGGTCGCCGAACTGCATCAGTACCCGGTACTTCTGTCCCGCCAGGCGGCGGCGGCAGTTCTTCTCGCTGCCGTCCTGTTCGCAGCCGGGGACCACGGTGCCCAGGCCGAGGAAGACGTCGTCGCCGGCCACCGGCAGCCCGACCGCCTCGAGGTTGGCCAGGGTGGCCTCCTTCAGGTGCACGGCGCGGTTGGACAGGTACAGGATGGTCACGCCCTTTTCCGTGGCGGCGCGGGCGAAGTCGACCACGCCGGGGATCGCCCTGGCCTTCTTCTCGGCCACCCACAGGTCCCAGCTGGGATCGCTGTATTCGGCCTGGTCGCGGATCAGGCGCGCCTGGTAGGGCGAGTTGTCGAGCACGGTCTCGTCGATGTCCACGATCACCGCCGGCTTCAGGCCTGCCGTGGCGCCGGCGTTGTCGCGCTCGGACGGGACCAGCGCATCCCAGTTGGGTTCGGCCAGTGCGGCGTCGAGCTTGTCGGCGGCGGCGCGGTAGATGGTTTCCGTGGCGGCCCGGTACTCGGCCGAGGCCTGGACCCAGAGCACGGCGTTGAGGTTGTCGTCGGCGGGCGCGCGTCCGTCCTGTTCGGCCGGCGGGGTTGCCTCCGTTCGTGGGACATCGACGTTGGCATCGGCCGTCGATGTTCCGCCCTGCGGCGCGGTGAACGAGGCGGGTTTGCACGCCGCCAGCGACAGTGCGGCGGCGAGCAGGGAAACGGCAAGCATCGAGTGGCGCATGGCGATCGGGGTCGGACGAGACGGCAGCCGAGTCTAGCGAAGTCCGGTGGCCGGCGATTGACGGGTGCGCGCCGCCGGTGGCCGCTCAGCCTTCCAGCATCGCCTTGATCGCGGCGAAACCGACGTCGGCGCGTTCCTTCCTGCGTGCGGCGTCGGCCACCGGGTCGGCGCCGTCGCGCTGCAGTTCGGCGGCGGGCAGTTCATCCAGGAAGCGGCTGGGGGCCAGCCGCAGCTTCGAGCCCCAGCGCTGCGCCTCGCGCGAATGCGACAACCACAGCTGCTCCTTGGCGCGGGTGATGCCGACGTAGAGCAGGCGCCGCTCCTCGTCGAGGCGCCCCTCGTCGAGGCTGGCCTCGTGCGGCAGGGTGCCGTCCTCGACGCCGACGATGAACACGTAGCGGAACTCGAGCCCCTTGGCCGCGTGCAGGCTCATCAGCCGGACCTGGTTGCCGGCCTCGCCCTTGTCGGCATGGCTGAGCAGGGCAAGCGAGGCGGCCAGTTCGCCCGGCCCGGTGCCGCCGCGCGCGCCGTCGAACCAGTCGGCCAGTTCGTCCAGGTTGCCGCGGCGGATCGCGAACAGCTGTTCGGTCTTGCACTGCGCGCGCAGCGCGGCCAGCAGCCCGGAGCGCTCGTTGAGCTTGCGCACGAGCTCGGCCGGCGGCAGGTGGGCGGCATCGCCGCGCAGGCCGCGGACGATGTCGGCGAAGCCCGACAGTGCGTTGGCCGCACGGGGCGCCAGCTGCTTGAGCAGGCCGACCGACTCGGCCGCGCGCGACAGCGGCAGGTGCGCGTGCTGCGCCAGTTCGGCCAGCTTGGCCAGCGACGTCGCGCCGACCCCGCGCGCCGGCGACTGCACCGCGCGCAGGAACGCGGCGTCGTCGTCCGGATTGGCCACCAGCCGCAGCCACGACAGCGCGTCCTTGACCTCGCCGCGGTCGAGGAACGCGGTGCCGCCGGACAGGTGGTAGGGCACGCGCAGCAGCTGCAGCGCCTTCTCCAGCGCCCGCGACTGGTGGTTGCCGCGGAACAGGATGCAGAAGTCGCTCCACGGCGCGCCGCGGGCCTGGTTGATGAAGTGGATCTCGCCGGCCACGCGCTCGGCCTCGTGCGCGGCGTCGCGGCATTCCCAGACGCGGATGCGCTCGCCGTCGGCCTGCGCGCTCCACAGGGTCTTGGGATGTTCGTGCGGGTTGTTGGCGATCAGCGCGTTGGCCGCGCGCAGCACGCGATTGCTGCAGCGGTAGTTCTGTTCGAGCTTGACCACCTTCAGTTCCGGGTAGTCCTGCGCCAGCTGCGAGAGGTTCTCCGGATTGGCACCGCGCCAGGCGTAGATGCTCTGGTCGTCGTCGCCCACGCAGGTGAAGTTTCCCTTGTCGCCGGCCAGCGCCTTGAGCAGCCGGTACTGGGCGTCGTTGGTGTCCTGGCATTCGTCGACCAGCAGGTAGCCGATGCGCTCGCGCCAGCCCAGGGCGACGTCGGCGTCGTTCTCGAGCAGTTCCACCGGCAGCCGGATCAGGTCGTCGAAGTCCACCGCGTTGAACGCCGACAGCCGCGCCTGGTACTTCGCGTACAGCGCCGCGGCTTCGCGTTCGCGCGTGGACTGCGCGGCGTCCAGCGCCTGCTGCGGCGAGAGCCCCGCGTTCTTCGCCCGCGAGACCAGCGCCTGCGCCGCTTGCACCGCGTCGGGCTTGGCGCCGGGCAGCAGGTCCTTGAGCTGGGAGGCGGTGTCGTCGGCGTCGAAGATCGAAAAGCCGCGCCGCAGCCCCGCTTTCGCATGCTCGATCTGCAGCAGCTTCAGCCCCAGCGCGTGGAAGGTGGAGATCGTCAGCCCGTCGGCCGCGTCGCCGCGGATGCGCCTGCCGACGCGCTCGCGCATTTCCTTCGCGGCCTTGTTGGTGAAAGTGATCGCGGCGATGCGCCTGGCCGGATAGCGCCTGGTCGCGACCAGGTGCGCGATCTTCTCGACGATCACGCGCGTCTTGCCGCTGCCGGCGCCGGCCAGCACGAGCATCGGGCCTTCGCAGTGGGCGATGGCCGCGGATTGTTGGGGGTTGAGGGATTGCATGCGGGCGAGGTCGCCGGGTAGGCCATCAGTTTACAAGCGCGGTGCCGCGGCAGGCGATATGCTCCCCGTTCCATAAGGGGGACGAAGCCGATGGCACTGAAACACGCACTTTTGCTTGCACTCCTGCCGTTCGCTTGCGCGCAGGCGTCGGAGACGCGGAACCCGGCGCCGCCGGACCCGACTGATGATCCGTTGATGATCGCCGGTGGCTTCCTCAATGCGCATCCCGACCTGCAGTACCGGATGTACGGGCTGGAGGCCTACAAGCGGGGTCAGCACGACAAGGCCCTGGCGTACTTCAGGCGTGCCGCTTTCTTTGGAGACAAGCCGTCGCAAGGCATGGTCGCGGAAATGTACTGGAACGGCCAGGGCCATCCCCAGGACCGCGTCCAGGCCTACATCTGGATGGACCTGGCGGCCGAGCGCGGCTATACCGGGTTCCTCGGCCTGAGGGAGCGCTATTGGGCTGGCCTGGATGAAGATGAGCGCGCGCGCGCCATCGAGCTGGGGCAGGAGGTCTACGCGAGGTTCGGCGACGCGGCCGCGAAACCCAGGATGGCATCCACGCTGCGGCGTGCGGCCAAGCGCATGACCGGCAGCAGGACCGGGCGCGGCATCGGCAACCTCCAGGTCATCGTGCCCGGGCCAGGCGGCTCGGAAATGATCCTCGACGGCAGCAAGTTCTACGACGAGCGCTTCTGGGATCCGGACAAGTACCAGGCCTGGCAGGACTCCGTATGGGCCAAGCCCCGCATCGGGCGGGTGGCGGTCGGGGAGCTGGAGCAGGTGGAGGCCGCGCTGCCGAGCGTGCAGTCACGCGTGCCTGCCACCGAGCCCGACCATGGGGCCACGGAGCCGGAACTCCCGCCGGATTCGGACGATCCGGACATGTAGCCCGATACGGCACGGACGATGGGCGGTGCGCCGCCGCCGCCGCGCAGGACAAGCCGCGCGATATGCCGGGATGGACCTGGCCGCCAAGCGGCGGTTCCGGCAGCCCGCTGATGGCTGGCCGCCAGCGCCGCCTTGCGCGCCCATGCCGACGCGGACACGTCGGCGGTGTTGGTTGCCGTGCCGGCCTGGGCGCCGCTCATCACCGCGATGTTGTCGATTCGGCAGCCCGTCGTGAAATTGCAGCCGGCGGCGGTGCGTCCCATTGCCGGGCAATCTGGCGATGGTTGCGACGGATGTCGCTGCCGGTGCGTATGAACAAGGAAGCGCGGTGACGGCAGGGATGTCTTTCGGCGCGCTGGATCCGCATCGCCCGGCAGGCAGGAGCCAAAAGTGAAAACATTCCCGCGTCTGCTGTTGCTGGCCGCTGCAGCGATCGCCGTTCCAACGCATGCGCAACAACGACCGGCGGAGGTGGAGCTGCAGCCGCCGGTGGAAAGGCCGGTCATTGGCAACTTCGTCGGCGAGCCCGGCATCGCGCCGGAGATGATGACCGGGGGCTTCCTCGCCGGCCACCCGGACATCCGCTGGCGGCGCGAGGCGCTGCACTCGTACAGCCGCCGGGAGTACGACATCGCGCTGGACCAGTTCCTGCGCGCCGCACGCTACGGCGACAAGCCCGCGCAGGCGATGCTGGCGGAGATGTACTGGAAGGGCATCGGCGTCGCGCAGGACAGGCCGCGCGGCTATGCGTGGATGGACCTGGCCGCCGAGCGCAGGTACCCGAACTTCGTGCTCCTGCGCGAACGCTACTGGCGCCAGCTCGATGCGGATGCGCGCAAGCAGGCCCTCCGCGTCGGCCGCCCGCTGATGGACGAATACGGCGACGACAGCGCGCGCCTGCGCCTGGCGAAGGTGATGCGGCGCAGCCAGCACGTGGCCACCGGCAGCCGACTGGGATTCGTCGGCCATATCGATGGCGACAGGCCGGGCCTGTTTGCGCGCAACAAGGGCGTGGCACCCGGTACCGGACCGCTGGCCGGGTCCGGTATCCACTTGTCCGCGGATGACTATTACGCCTCGGAGAACTGGGAAGTGAACCAGTACTGGCAGCGGCAGGCGGAAGCCTGGGGCGTGCCGTCGCGGCACGGCGAGGTCCACGTCGGCAAAGCGGTACCGGTCGATGCAGGCGCGGCCCCGCCCGGGCAACCCGCCGCCGGGCATTGACCCGGATGGGCCGGACAGGCGCGGTGCGCGGCGCGTGCGAAGATCGGCCGCGCCGGGACAGGGCGTGCCGCCGCGAACCCGTGGCGGCACGCCCGGCGCACGGGTGGATTACCAGCTGAAGCCCGCGCCGCCCATCACGCTCGACTCGCCACCGCCGAAGGCAGCGCCGATCGAGATGCTGGCGCGATCGCCGATGGCCCGCTGGTAGCCGACCGCCATCGCCGACTCGCCGCTTTGCGCACCCACGCCCACGCCGATCCGGTTGGCACCGGACAGGCCGGCGGTGTTCATCGCCATGCCGGCGTAGGCGCCGCTCATCGCCGCCATCTTGTCGATCCGGCGGTCCTGTTCGTGGAAGCGCTGGTCGACCTCGCTGCGGAAGGTGTCCAGTTCGCTGTTGAACTGCGCGAACACGGCGTCGGTGTAGGTGTTGGCCGCGTCCAGCGTCTGCACGGCGACCGTGTCGGTGTAGCCGTTGGCCGAAGCGAGGGTGGCCGCATCGCCTGCGTCTGCATGCGCATTGGCCGCGGTCGCGGTGGCGTCGAGCTGGCCCTTGTTGACCGCGTCGCCCGCAGCCGAGCCATCGGCCACGTTCGAGACCACGGTGCCGTCGGCGCCGCCGAGGGTGATGGCGGT
>PJTQ01000775.1_pt1 | contig 13483 bp, 19 predicted proteins | sample 1512231 | NCBI WGS metagenome assembly PJTQ01 (sample SAMN08177688, study PRJNA422409) | Soil metagenome, whole genome shotgun sequencing project. | isolation source: Soil (3) enriched on wood chips | place: USA: Madison | collected 2015-01-15 | reverse complement strand
TTGTTGGCGTAGATGCGCAGCGGGTCCTGCTCGGTCGTGTTGAGTTCGATGATGGCGCCGCGCCCCATGCGCAGCAGGTGATGCACCGGCATCGTGGCGGAGCCGAGCTCGACCGTTATGTCGACTTCAATCTGATCGAGAGTGTTCATATATTGGCCCGACACACGCCGGCTGAATCGTGCCGGAATCCCTCTCGCGAGCATCGGCTGCGGATGATTACCGAAGAGTTAACCTGCGTCGGCCCGGACAAGCTGCGCCGGCCCGACGGCCGCCCGGTGGAGTGGATCGTCGCCGACGGGCCGGTCGCCTACCCGCTGGCGCTCGCGGCGATGAAGGCGCGGGCGGCGGCCATCGCGACGGGCGAGGCGGCCGAAGCCGTATGGCTGGTGGAGCACCCGCCGCTCTACACCGCCGGCACGTCGGCGGCGGCGGGCGACCTGCTCGATCCGCAGCGCTTTCCGGTCTACCAGGCGGGCCGCGGCGGGGAATACACCTATCACGGGCCGGGGCAGCGGGTGGCCTATCTGATGCTCGATCTGCGCGCGCGGGGGCGCGACGTGCGCTGTCTGGTGGAGGGGCTCGAGGGCTGGATCGTCGACACGCTCGGCGCCTTCAACATCGTCGGCGAACTGCGTCCGGGCCGGATCGGCGTCTGGGTGCGGACGCCGGGACGGCCCGGCGGCGAGAGCAAGATCGCGGCGGTCGGCGTGCGGGTGAGCAAATGGGTGACGACGCACGGCATCGCGCTCAACGTCGCGCCCGACCTCGGCCATTTCGACGGCATCGTGCCCTGCGGCATCGCCGACCGCGGCGTCACCAGCTTCGAGGCGCTCGGGCAGATCGTGTCGATGGCCGAAGTCGACATGGCGCTGCGCGCCGCCTTCGAGCGCCGTTTCGGCCCGGCGGTCGCCGGTTCGGCCGAGGCCCTTGCCACGGCAGCCTGAGATACTCATTTTAGGGCGCTGACTCGTGCGGGAGCGCTGCCATGACATCCGAAGACCTGAAGCGCATCTTTCTCGGGCCGACCCTGTTCCGGCTCGACACGATGCTGTCGCCGCGGCTGGTGCCGGTGCTCTATCTCACGGGCCTCGGTGCGATCCTGATCTGGGGCGTGCAGCATCTGTTCGCCACCTTCGGCTCGAGCTTCGGCAACGGCCTGTGGGGGCTGCTGGAGATCGTCGTCTTCGGCGCCTTCTTCCTCGTCGTGCTGCGGGTCGTGTGCGAGGCGCTGCTGGTCTTCTTCAAGGCCAATGAGGCGGCCGCGGACTCGGTCAGCCGCACGCGCATCTCGTCCAGCCTGCTGGACGACGTCCGCGACGCCATCCACGACCTGGCCGACGAGGAGGAGGACGAGGAGGACCCGGAGGATCTCATCACCCCCGCCACCGTCCCCGTGCCGGATATCGACGCCCCGCCGCCGCGCGGGCCGCGCCGCACGGCCCGGCGCACGCCGGGGCCGAAGCTCTAGCTTTCCTGCGGCCGGGGCAGCCCTGCCCTGCAGTCACGTCGGCGCGTCTTGATTGATTTCCGGCGTCCGGCGCTATATGCCGCCGAAACCAATGAGCGAAGCACCCAAGATCGGCCTCGTCAGCCTCGGCTGCCCGAAGGCCCTCGTCGACTCCGAGCGCATCCTGACGACGCTGCGCGCGCAGGGCTATGCCTTCTCGCGCGACTATGCCGGCTCCGACGTCGTCATCGTCAACACCTGCGGCTTTCTCGACAGCGCCAAGCAGGAGAGCCTCGAGGCCATCGGCGAGGCGCTGAGCGAGAACGGCAAGGTGATCGTCACCGGCTGCCTCGGCGTCGAGGAAGGCCTTATCCGCCAGACGCATCCCAACGTTCTCGCCGTGACGGGGCCGCATCAGTACGAATCCGTTGTGCAGGCGGTGCATGCGCATCTGCCGCCGGTCCCCAACAAATTCGTCGACCTCGTGCCCGAGGCCGGCCTGCGGCTGACGCCGCGACACTACGCCTATCTCAAGATTTCCGAGGGCTGCAACAATCGCTGCTCGTTCTGCATCATCCCGCAGATTCGCGGCGATCTGGCCTCGCGCCCGCTCGCCTCGGTGCTGTATGAGGCCGAGCGGCTCGCCGCCTCCGGCGTCAAGGAGATCATGGTCATCTCCCAGGACACCTCGGCCTATGGGCTCGACATCAAATATGCACCGAGCAAGTTCCGCGGGCGCGACGTCGAGGCGCGGTTCCTCACGCTGGCCGAGGAGATGGGCAAGCTCGACGTCTGGACGCGCCTCCACTACGTCTATCCCTACCCGCATGTCGACGCCGTGATCCCGCTGATGGCGGAGGGCAAAATCCTCCCCTATCTCGACATTCCCTTCCAGCACGCCTCGCCGCGCGTGCTGAAGGCGATGCGCCGGCCGGCCAACCAGGTGAAGACGCTGGAGCGCATCAAGGCGTGGCGCGCCGTCTGCCCCGACCTCGCCATCCGCTCGAACTTCATCGTCGGCTTCCCGGGCGAGACCGAGGAGGATTTCGAGTTCCTGCTCGACTGGCTGGAGGAGGCCGAGATCGACCGCGCCGGCTGCTTCAGGTACGAGCCGGTGACCGGTGCGCCGGCGAACGACCTCGACGGCATCGTGCCCGACGAGGTGAAGGAGGAGCGCTTCGCGCGCCTCATGGAAGTGGCGCAGGACGTCTCGACCGCCCAGCTCGCCAAGAAGGTCGGCCGCACCATCGAGGTGCTGGTCGACGATGTGCGCCCCGCCGAGGGCCGGGCCATCGCGCGGTCCAAATGGGATGCGCCGGACATCGACGGCCAGGTCATCATCGGCCTGGCGCGGGGCATCAAACCGGGCGACAAGGTCACCGTGACGGTCACGGGATCCGACGAATACGACCTGTTCGCCGAGCCGGTCGGCGCTCGCGCGCCGCAGCCCGCCTTCGCCTGACCATCGCGCCCGCGGGGTTGCCGCGCTACGTCACGATGCCGAGCTTGAAGCTGCTCTCGGCCGTCTCGAGGATGGACTGGCGGGCGGGGATATAGCTGCGGCCCAGCAGAGCCTCGCCCTTGGCGCCGTCGAAGATCTTCTCGTTGCCGATATCGTTGATGATCTGCCGCGCCGGCCCGCCGAACATGGCGACGAGCTTGATGATCCAGTCGGGGACGGCGCGGCTGGTGATCGTGCGTTCCGGATAGGCTTCGCGAAGGATCTCGGCGACCCTCGGAAATGGCATATATTCGGCCGTTGCGAGGTAGCGATGGCCATTCGTTTCGGGGTTTTCGAGTGCGGCGACATGCATGTCGGCCACATCGCGGACGTCGATGATGGAATAGCCGTTCGACGGAAGGGCGGGCGTCGAGCCGTTGAGCAGGCCCGTCACCATCATCACCGAGATGCTCGCATCGTCGTCGAGGGCGGGCCCGATGATCGCGCCGGGATGGATGGTCGTCAGCTCGAGGCCATGCTGCCCGGCAAAGGCCCAGGCGGCCTGCTCGGCCTTGGTCTTGCCCGTGCAGTAGGCCCAGGTCCAGCGCATGTTGTCGAGATTGGTGAAGTCCTTCTCCGTATAGGTTCGCCGACCCTTGGTGTGGCCATGGCCGTAGCCCACCGTGGCGATGGAGGAGGTGAGGATTATCCGCTTGACGCCGGCAGCCTGGGCGAAGCGCAGAACGCGCTCCGTGCCCTCCATTGCCGGCCGGATGACGAGGCTCGAATCGCGCGGCTCGTCGGCCCGCACCGCCGTCGCCACATGCAGCACGGCGGTAACGCCCGCCATCGCCTCGGCCCAGCCGCCGTCGCCGAGAATGTCGGCGAGGACGAGCTCCAGCCGGCCTGCGGCCTCGCTGCCGAGCGTCCGGGCAATCGTGTCGCGGACCTGCGTCGCCTTGGCCTCGCTGCGCACCGTGCCACGGACGCTGTAGCCCTTCTCGAGCAGCTTCACGACGCACCATTTGCCGACATAGCCGGACGCGCCAGTCACGAGGATCAGGTCGGGCATGTCGCCTCCGTCACAGGATCAGAGAGCGGCACTTAGCGGCTCGGCACGCCACCGGCAAGCGATCAATCGAGCAGCGCCAACAACTTGGCCCATTCGCCGACGAGCCGCCTGGCCGAGTAGCCGCCGCCATAGAACGTGCCCGGCGTGCGATAGACCCTGCCGGCCGCGACGGCGGGGATGCGCTGCCAGATCGGATGGGCCTCGAGAGCCTCGAGCCGCGCCGGCTCGCTGGCGTCGAGCAGGAAGCCCTCGACGTCGCCGAGCACCGTGCCGGCGTTCTCGATGCTGACCACGCCATAGTCCCCGAGCGCGCCGGGAGAGACGGTGGTCCCGCCGAGGTCGGAGAGAACCTGGCCGGCCAGCGTGACGTTGGTGGTCCCCTCCCCCAACAGCACCTGCACCTCGCTGGTGTCCGGCTCGTACCAGATGGCAGCCAGCTTGCTGCCGGCGAGCCGCGCCGCGTGGGCGCTTCTCACGGCAGCGATGCTCGCCTCATAGTCGGCGATGAAGGCCGCCGCCCGCTCGGCGCGACCGAGCCACGCGCCCATGCGGGTGAGATTGGCCTGCCAGCTCAGTTCGTAGTCCACCGGAAGCGTCGGGGCGATGGGGGTGAGCTGGTCGATCGGCCAGTACTCGCTGCCCGGAATATCGGTGCATACGATCAGGTCGGGATTGAGCCCGATGATGGCCTCCCGGCTCGGCGGCCCGCCGATAAAGACGGCGTCGGCAGCCATGGGTATCCACTCGATCCGCTCCTCCTGCACGCCATAGGCGATGACCGGCAGGCCGAGGGCGAGCGCCGGCTCAACGTCGAGGCGGAAATCGACGGCGACGACGCGCTGCGGATCGAGGGGAATGTCGTAGGTGCCCAGCGAGGTGGTGAGGCTTGTCGTTCCGGCCTGTGCGCGGGCCGGTCCGGCGAGCGCGCCGATGCCGAGCGCAAGGGTGGACAACGTGAACGTACGGCGGGAGAGAATGGTCATGGGGCGGGCCTTTCGGATGCGCCCGCTTGGTCTCAAAGCTGAGCCGCGAAGTCAAATATAATATGAGCAACGCAGTCAGGATTCATGCGAAAGAAAAAGGGCGCCCCGACAAACGGAGCGCCCTCGAAATCTTCCGGCTCGTACAGCCGATCAGGCTGCTTCGGTCTCGGACTCCGTGACCTGGACCGGCCCCGAATCGAGGCCCTTGGCGCTGACGTCGCGGTCGACGAACTCGATCACCGCGACCGGCGCGTTGTCGCCATAGCGGAAGCCGGCCTTGAGGATGCGGATATAGCCGCCATTGCGGTCCTTGTAGCGGGGCCCGATGGTGCCGAAGAGCTTCTTGACCTGATCCTCGTCGCGGATCTGGGCAATGGCCTGACGGCGGGCATGCAGGTCGCCGCGCTTGCCCAGCGTCACCAGCTTCTCGACGATGGGCCGCAGCTCCTTCGCCTTGGGCAGGGTCGTGACGATCTGCTCGTGCTTGATCAGCGCGGCGGACATGTTGGCGAACATTGCCTTGCGGTGGCTCGCGGTGCGGTTGAGCTTACGGTTCGCGTTTCCGTGGCGCATTTCTTACTCCCTAGCGGCGCGTCTCTCGACGGGCGGGCGCTTAATAATGGTCTTCGTAGCGTTTGGCCAGATCGTCGATGTTCTCGGGCGGCCAGTTGGGCACGTCCATGCCGAGATGGAGACCCATCTGGGCGAGAACTTCCTTGATCTCGTTGAGCGACTTGCGGCCGAAGTTGGGAGTGCGCAGCATCTCCGCCTCGGTCTTCTGGATGAGGTCGCCGATATAGACGATGTTGTCGTTCTTCAGGCAGTTGGCCGAGCGTACCGAAAGCTCGAGCTCGTCGACCTTCTTGAGCAGCGCCGGGTTGAAGGCAAGCTCCGGAACCTGGTCCTGCGCCTTCTCCTTGGTCGGCTCCTCGAAGTTGACGAAGACCGACAGCTGGTCCTGCAGGATGCGCGCCGCATAGGCCACGGCGTCCTCGGGCGAGATGGCACCGTTGGTCTCGATGTTCAGCGTCAACTTGTCCTTGTCGAGGCTCTCGCCGGCACGGGTCGCATCCACCTTGTAGGAGACGCGGCGCACGGGCGAGAACAGCGAATCCACGGGGATGTAGCCGATCGGGGCATCCTCGGGCCGGTTCTTGTCGGCGGCGACATAGCCCTTGCCGGTGTTGACCGTGAACTCGATGTTGATCTCGGCGCCATCGTCGAGGTGGCAGATGACGAGGTCCGGATTCAGCACCTCGATGTCGCCGGTGGTCTTGATGTCGCCGGCGGTCACGGCGCCCGGGCCCTGCTTGTTGAGCGTCAGGCGCTTGGGGCCCTCCGCCTGCATCTTGAGAGCGATTTCCTTGACGTTGAGCACGAGATCGGTGATGTCCTCGCGCACGCCCGGGAGCGAGGAGAACTCGTGCAGGATGCCGTCGATCTGGATGGCGGTGACGGCGGCGCCCTGCAGCGACGACAGCAGCACGCGGCGCAGCGCATTGCCCAGGGTCAGTCCGTAGCCACGCTCAAGCGGCTCGGCCACGACCGATGCCACGCGCACATTGTCGCTGCCCGAAACAAATTCCAGCTTGGTCGGCTTAATCAGCTCTTGCCAGTTCCTCTGGATGGTCACGGTAACGTCCTTTCAAAAGTGCGGCGCTCGCCCGCCGCTCGGCCGCAAGTACCAAATGGGCATCCCGGCCGTGGGGGGAGACGGCCGGTTGCCAAACCCGATCAGACGCGACGACGCTTACGCGGCCGGCAGCCATTATGCGGGATCGACGTCACGTCGCGGATGGAGGTGACGTTGAAGCCGGCCGCCTGCAGGGCACGCAGCGCCGACTCACGGCCCGAACCAGGGCCGCGAACCTCGACCTCGAGGGTCTTCATGCCGTGTTCCTGGGCCTTCTTGGCCGCATCTTCCGCCGCGACCTGCGCAGCGTAAGGGGTCGACTTGCGCGACCCCTTGAACCCCATCACGCCGGACGAGGACCAGGAGATCGTGTTGCCCTGGACGTCGGTGATGGTCACCATCGTGTTATTGAAGCTGGCGTTCACATGCGCGACGCCGGAGGTGATGTTCTTGCGTTCCTTGCGGCGAACGCGAGCAACTTCAGCTTTTGCCAATTTTGGTCCTTCGTTTCGATATCGACGCTGCCGTAGTTCCAGCAGCTACTCCGGGGCGCCGAGGCGCCCTTATTTCTTCTTGCCGGCGATCGGCTTGGCCGGCCCCTTGCGGGTACGCGCATTGGTATGCGTCCGCTGGCCGCGAACCGGCAGGCCGCGGCGATGACGCAGGCCGCGGTAGTTGCCGAGATCCATGAGACGCTTGATGTTCATCGCCACGTTGCGGCGGAGGTCACCCTCCACGACATAGTCGCGGTCGATCGTCTCGCGAATCTGGATCACCTCGGCGTCGGTCAACTCATTGACGCGGCGCTCGGGGGGAATGGCCACCTTCTTGCAGATTTCCTCGGCGAAGGTGTCGCCGATGCCGTGGATGTATTGCAGCGCAATAACCACACGCTTGTTCGTCGGGATATTGACGCCAGCGATACGAGCCACGTCCCGCTCTCCTTCTTGCCGGCTGCCTCATATAGGAGCCGTTCATGTAACAACAAGGGACCGGTTTCGACCCCTCACCCGTTCGAGGAACCGACTCCAGCCCGCAGATTCTTTGAGACTGGCGCGGTTCTATTGGCCGATTTCGCCAGAGTCAACTGGCGAAACGCCGTATTCTGCTATGCGTTCAGCGCCCGGCGGATCGCCGCCGTGACCTCCTCGATGGAGACCATCCCGTCCACCGTCCGGAGCAATCCCCGGTCGCGGTAGTATGTTACGAGCGGCTCGGTCAGTTCACGATAGACGTCGAGACGCTTGCGGATCACCTCTGACGTATCATCCGCACGCGCCCCGCCCGTTTCCCTGGCCCGGTTGGCGACGCGTTCGACAAGCGTGTCGGCGTCGGCGGTGATCTCAACGACCGCATCCAGCTTCAGCCCCTTGCCGGCGAGCAGCGTCTCCAGGGCGTCGGCCTGCGCGATGGTGCGCGGAAAGCCGTCGAGAATGAAGCCTCCGGCGCAATCGGGCTGGTCGATCCGCTCCGAGACGATACCGTTCACGATCTCGTCCGAGACGAGGTCGCCGCGGTCGACGATCTCCTTGGCCTGAACGCCGAGGGGCGTCTTGTTCGCGATCGCCGAACGAAGGATGTCGCCGGTCGAGAGTTGCGGAATGCCGAGTTGGTCGACGAGAATCTTGGCCTGCGTGCCCTTGCCGACACCCGGCGGTCCGAGAAGGATCAGCCTCACCGCTTGCGCCCTCCGAGCCGCGAGCGTTTCACCAACCCCTCATATTGCTGGGCAATCAGGTGGCTCTGAATCTGCGAGATCGTATCGAGCGTCACCGTCACCATGATGAGCAGCGACGTACCGCCGAGGAACTGGCTGACGTTGAGCTGACTGTGGATCATCTCGGGGATGAGACAGACAAGGGTCAGGTAGAGCGCGCCGACGACGGTGATGCGGCTGAGCACGAAGTCGATGTGCTGGGCTGTCCGCTCGCCGGGCCGGATGCCCGGGATGAAGCCGCCGGAGCGCTTCAGATTGTCGGCGGTCTCGGTCGGGTTGAAGACGATCGAGGTGTAGAAGAACGTGAAGAAGATGACCAGCGCGCCATAGGTGATGAGATAGATGGGCTGGCCGCGGCCGAGCACGGCCGAGACGACCGACAGCCATTGCGGCGCGTCGCCGCGCGATGCGAACGAGGCGATCGTCGCAGGCAGCAGCAGCAGCGACGAGGCGAAGATCGGCGGGATCACGCCCGAAGTGTTCAGCTTCAGCGGCAGGTGGGACGTGTCCCCCTGGAACATCTTGTTGCCCACCTGGCGCTTCGGATACTGGATCAGCAGCCGCCGCTGGGCGCGTTCGAAATAGACGATGACGCCGATCACCACGATGGCGATGACCATCAGGCCGAACAGCCAGACAGTCGACAGGGCGCCGGTGCGGCTCAATTCGAGGGTCTGCACGATGGTCGCCGGCAGGTTCGCGATGATGCCCGCGAAAATGATCAGCGAGATGCCGTTGCCGACGCCGCGCGAGGTGATCTGCTCGCCCAGCCACATGAGGAACATGGTGCCGCCGACGAGCGTCACGATCGTCGAAATGCGGAAGAACCAGCCGGGATTGAGCACGACGCCCTGGCTGCCCTCGAGGCCGATGGCGATGCCGTAGGCCTGGACGGTGCAGAACAGCACCGTCAGGTAGCGGGTGTACTGGTTGATCTTGCGGCGGCCGGACTCGCCTTCCTTCTTCAGCGCCTCGAGCCGCGGCGAAGCCGAACTGATCACTTGCACGACGATCGAGGCGGTGATGTAGGGAATGAGGTTCAGCGCAAAGATCGCCATGCGCTCGACGGCACCACCGGCGAACATGTTGAACATGCCGAAGATGCCCTGCGCCGCCCCCTGCTCGAAGGTCTGGCGGAAGACGGCCGGGTCGATGCCGGGCACGGGGATGTAGGTGCCGAGCCGGTAGACGAGCAGCGCCCCGAGAGTGAACCAGATGCGCTGCTGGAGGGCCTTCGCCTTGGCAAAGGTCGAGAAATTCAGATTGCGTGCAAGCTGCTCGGCTGCAGACGCCATTGTCGCTAGTCCCTCTCAGCGCACCGTCGAACGGAAAAGCCGGTACCCGCTCTTCCGCGCGATGCTCATAAAGCCGGTGCCGTTCAGGCCTCGGCTTTGGTTTCTTCAGCCTTGGGCATATCGACCTTGCCGCCCAGCGCTTCAATAGCGGAGACGACGCCGGCGCTTGCATGGGTCACGCTGAAGGTGACCTTCTTGGCCTCGAAGGCCTTGGGGCCGAGCACGAGGCGCACGCCATGCAGCGCGCGGCGGATGACGCCCGCCTTGACCAGCGCCGCCGCGTCGATGACGCCCTTATGGTCGAGCTTGCCGCTGTCGATATAGGCCTGGATGCGATCGAGGCGCACGGTGTTGTAGCGCTTCGCGTTGGGCACGTTGAAGCCGCGCTTGGGCATGCGCATGTGGAGCGGCATCTGGCCGCCCTCGAAGCCGTTGATGGCCACGCCGGAGCGCGACGTCTGCCCCTTCGTGCCGCGGCCGCCGGTCTTGCCGACGCCCGAGCCGATTCCGCGGCCGACGCGCACGCGCTTCTTGTTGGCACCCGGATTGTCGCGGAGTTCGTTCAAACGCGCCATGTCGATTATCCTAACCTGTCTTACTCGCCGACGACGCGGACGAGGTGCGAGACCTTGCTGATCATGCCGCGCACTTCCGGCGTGTCCTTGAGCGTTCGCTGCTTGCGAATCTTGTTGAGGCCGAGCCCCACAAGCGTCGCCCGCTGGTCGGCCCGCCGCCGGATCGGGCTGCCGACCTGCTCGATGGTGATGGTCTTGTCGGCCATTTACGCCTCCACAGCTTCCTGGCCGCGGCGGGCCTGGAGGTCCGAAACCTTGAGGCCGCGACGGGCCGCCACCGAGCGGGGGCTATCGACGTGCTTCAGCGCGTCGAAGGTCGCCCGGATCATGTTGTAGGGGTTCGAGGTGCCCTGCGACTTGGCAACGATGTCGTTGATGCCGAGGGTCTCGAAGACGGCGCGCATCGGGCCGCCGGCGATGATGCCGGTGCCGGGCACGGCAGCGCGCAGGATCACCTTGCCCGCGCCGTGACGGCCGGTGACGTCGTGATGCAGCGTGCGAGCCTCGCGCAGCGGCACGCGGATGAGCTGGCGCTTGGCCTGCTCGGTCGCCTTGCGGATGGCCTCGGGAACCTCGCGGGCCTTGCCGTGGCCGAAGCCGACGCGGCCCTTCTGGTCGCCGACGACGACGAGCGCGGCGAAACCGAAGCGCTTGCCGCCCTTCACCACCTTGGCCACACGGTTGATGTGGACCAACCGGTCGATGAACTCGCTTTCGCGCTCAGATACGTCTCTCATTTTCTCTTCCTTTGCGCGATCAGAACTGCAGGCCGCCTTCGCGGGCCGCATCGGCCAGGGCCTTGACGCGGCCATGGTAGAGATAGCTGCCGCGGTCGAACACGACTTCCGACACGTTGGCCGCCTTGCCGCGCTCGGCAATCAGCTTGCCGACGCCGACAGCCGCCTCGGCGGTGGCCCCGTTCTTGACCTTGCCGCGCAGATCCTTGTCGAGGGTCGAGGCGGCGGCCAGCGTGCGGCCGGACGCATCGTCGATGATCTGGGCATAGATGTTCTTGCCCGAGCGGTGGACGCTCAGACGCGGACGGCCGTAGGCGCGGGCCTTGATGGCTTTGCGAACGCGCTGCTTGCGCCGTTCCATACCCTTGTGGCTGATGGGCATCTTCTGTGGCGCTCCTTACTTCTTCTTGCCTTCCTTGCGCGCGACGAACTCGTCGGCGTAGCGCACGCCCTTGCCCTTGTAGGGCTCAGGCCGGCGGTAACCGCGAATATTGGCGGCGACCTGGCCGACCTGCTGCTTGTCGGCGCCCGCGATGGCGATCTCCGTCGCGGTAGGGGTGGTGATGGTGATGCCGGTGGGCGTCTCGTACACGATATCGTGGCTGTAGCCGAGCGACAGCTTCAGATCCTTGCCCTGCATGGCGGCACGGAAACCGACGCCCTGGATCACGAGCTTCTTCTCGAAGCCGTCCTTAACGCCCGTAACCATGTTGGCGATCAGCGCGCGGGTCGTCCCCCAGGCAGCACGGGCGTCGGAGGTATCGTTCGCCGGCTCGACGACGATCCCCTCGTCCGTCTGCTTCGCGTTGACGATATCCATCAAGGTCAGCGACTGCTCGCCCTTCGGACCCTTGACGCGGACGATGCGATCCTCGATCGCGACGGTGACGCCGCTGACCGCCGGGATGGGCTGCTTGCCTGTACGGGACATTCTACTTTTCCTTCGGAGTCATCATCTGAACCGAAGTGCCTGAGCCGGTTGGGCCTAGAACACTCGGCAGACTACCTCGCCACCCAGATTCTGGGACTTCGCTTCGTGATCGGCCATCACGCCCTTGGGGGTCGACAGGATCGACACGCCAAGGCCGTTCGCGACCGAGGGAATGTTCTTCACCGACACATAGACGCGGCGGCCGGGACGCGAGACGCGCTCGATCGTCCGGATCACCGGAGTGTTGTCGGAATATTTGAGCTCGATCTCGTACTCGCCGAGCCCGTTATCGCTCTTCTGCTCGGAATAGCCGCGGATGAAGCCTTCCGACTTCAGCACGTCGAGCACCCGCCCGCGCATAGTCGAGGCCGGCGTCGACACCGTGTCGCGCCGGCGCATCTGCGCATTGCGGATGCGGGTCAGCATATCGCCGATCGGATCAGTAAGGCTCATGTCTCTCTTCTCCTTACCAGCTCGACTTGACCATGCCGGGCACTTGCCCGAAATTGCCCAACTCGCGCAGGGCGATACGGCTGAGCTTCAGCTTGCGGTAGTAGCCGCGGGGGCGGCCGCTCACTTCGCAGCGGTTGCGTACGCGCCCCGGAGCAGAATTGCGCGGCAGGGCGGCGAGCTTGAGCTGCGCCGCGAAGCGCTCCTCGATCGTGATCGACTGGTCCATCGCGATCTGCTTCAGCTTGGTGCGCTTGCCGGCATACTGCTTGGCAAGCTTCCTGCGGCGGTTGTTCTTCTCGATAGAGCTGGTCTTTGCCATGTCTCGTCCTTACGCCCCTCTTACTGCCGGAAGGGGAAATTGAAGGCCTTCAGCAGCGCCAAGGCCTCTTCGTCGTTCTTCGCCGTCGTGCAGATCACGATGTCCATGCCCCAGACCTGTTCGATCTGGTCGTAGGAGATCTCGGGAAAGACGATCTGCTCCTTGATGCCCATGGCATAGTTGCCATTGCCGTCGAACGACTTCGGGTTGAGCCCGCGGAAGTCGCGCACGCGCGGCAGGGCGATGTTCACCAGGCGATCCAGAAACTCGTACATGCGGGTCTTGCGCAGCGTCACCTTGGCGCCGAGCGGCATGTTCTCGCGCACCTTGAAGCCGGCGATCGACCGGCGGGCATGGGTGATGACCGGCCGCTGACCGGCGATCTTCTCCATGTCGGCGGCGGCGGCCCGGACCTTCTTGGAATCGGCGACGGCTTCGCCGATGCCCATGTTCAGCACGATCTTCTCGAGCTTGGGCGTCTGCATGACGTTCTTGTAGCCGAACTGCTTCAGCAGATCCGCCCGGATGACGTCGTCGTACTGCGTGCGCAGACGCGGGACGTAAGCGGTCTCAGCCATCGATCACATCTCCGGTGGTCCTGGCGACGCGCACCTTCTTGCCGTCGTCGTTGATCTTGAAGCCGACGCGGGTCGGCTTGCCGTTCACATCCGCCAGAGCCAGATTGCTCAGGTGGATCGGGGCTTCACGGGTGTAGATGCCGGCGTCCTGCGACGGCGACTGCCGGGTGTGGCGACGCACGAGGTTCAACCCCTGCACCGTCGCACGGCTCACCGTCGGGAAGACCTGCAGCACGCTGCCGCTCTTGCCCTTGTCCTTGCCCGCGATAATGACGACCTTGTCGCCCTTCTTGATCTTGGCG
>PJTQ01000769.1_pt1 | contig 13664 bp, 10 predicted proteins | sample 1512231 | NCBI WGS metagenome assembly PJTQ01 (sample SAMN08177688, study PRJNA422409) | Soil metagenome, whole genome shotgun sequencing project. | isolation source: Soil (3) enriched on wood chips | place: USA: Madison | collected 2015-01-15 | reverse complement strand
TGGCATCGGTTGCCGTAACAACATAAATGCCGGGTTCTAATCCGGTTATGGTCGCGCCTGTTGCTCCATTGCTCCATGAATAAGTATAAGGTGAAACACCGCCGCTTGCCGTTGCTGTTGCAGTGTTGCCGTTTGCCGTTGCTGTAACTTCAAGATTGGAATTGGCACAGGCAGAGGTTATTTCTATAGGAAAACTACCTGAAAAGTGGCTGAAGTAATCATCATAAGTATAATTCAGTGTGGTTTCAATGAAATCCTCTCCGTTTAGGACATTGAGGGTAATGTTTATTTCTCCGTCCTGGAAACTGATATTCCCGATTTCAACTCCCGAATCGGCTACAGAAAATTGCAGCGCTCCATACGAATCAGCTTCGGCAGGTTCTGTCATCAAAGGGTTTTCCGAGGGCATTGTAAAGACGGGTACAAGAGAAATATTAGCAAAAAACACATAGTCATTCACAAATTGTATGACACCATTTAGCTTATCTACTGCTGTAGAAAGTATATCCAAAGAATAAAAGAAGTTAGTGAATCCTTCGGTTCCGCTGTTTTGGTTAGCGGTAGTAGCGTTTCTGCGTTGCATATTCAGTGCCGCGGTATAGGGTTCGCCACTTGTGAAGGAAATGGCTTCATCTGTGGTGTCTTCATTTTTGTTGGACCAAACAGAGCCAAAGCCAACCTTAACGGTATCGAGGCCGGCAGCCATCAGCTCCCGCAATCCACCTCTGGAATATTTCCAAGCCAAAATGGAAAGTAAAGCTCCGGCTGTTTTTTCTGCCGGATCCGGGGCAAGCAATAAGAGTGCGACACCTGTCCCAAAAGCTATGACATGGACATCATATTTATCCGCTATGTCCATTATTTCATTTATTCTTCCACTTTCACCATTCAAGTCCGGGTGGAGTATATCATTAAAAAGTTCAGAATTGACTTTATAATATTTTGCCATAGTCAGCTTATCTGCTTCCGGAAGGGATTCATAATAGCCGTTAAATTCTGTTATGACGTTTCTGAGGTACTCTGCTTCTTCAGTATCTTCCTCGGCAATTTCGTCCGACACCTGGTTAATTTCATTTATGAAAGGTGCCAACGTTTCTCCTGCGCTTTGCGTCAGTGTGGTTTCTTTTATATCGTAATGGATATCCAAGTCCAAGTCGGGTAATTTAAATTCCGCTTCGCCGGGCGTATAAGAGGAAGGAACTTGAAACGCGATGGTGTTTTCGTTGAATTTAACAACAGGAAGTGTAATATCTCCCAATTTTGCTTCATATTCATCCAGTTCTACATCAGAAGGAAGCTCTATGGTTACTACCTGAGACTGGTAAACTTCTACAGTTTCTGTAGTCTCTCCATCATCTGGTTTTGAGTCATCGTCCTTGCAGCTCATCGGCAGTGCCAGCAAGGCCAAAGTGAATAAAATCAGCTTTGAATGAAAGGAAATACTTTTCATAATATTATGTTTTGTTTTTATTCTTCAAAATTATTTTCTATTCCATTACAAAAAAATACCCTCTGGAGGGTATTTTTTTAGGAGAAATCTTTTTAACAAAAGCATAAAATAGTACATTGCGCCCTCTCTCATAAACATAAGCAGTGAAAGTATGGAGAAATTAGTTTTAGACAATGCCCAAAAAATATGGACGGAAATCGGGCAAAATAAAAAACCCGAAGAATTACAGGTAGAGATAGAATTATATAAGAAAATGCTCAACCTGTTTCAGGTAGGTGATTATTGCTATTTTGTGTTTAGTCCGCCTGAAATGCGCATGGAATATACCAATGATTCTATTACCAAGCTATTAGGCTATACACCGGAAGAGTTTACATTGGAAAAATTCTTAGAAGTCATCCACCCTGATGATGTAACTACTTACTTGAATTTTGAGGCTACCATAACTGAATTTTGGAAAAACCTGCCGCCGGAAAAAGTATTTAAATATAAAACCCGTTATGATTTCAGGATTCGTTGCAAAAATAACCAGTACAAACGTTTGCTTCAGCAAGTAGCAGTAATTCAAAGTGATGAAGAGGGAGCGGTATTACGTACTTTTGTGATATTTACTGATATTTCTGACCTGAAACAATCCAATAAAATGGTATTGTCTATTATGGGGCTGGAAAATGAACCTTCGTATGTAGATATACAACCCGTTCAGCTGATGGTTCCCTATAAAGAAATCATAACGCGCCGGGAAAAACAAATTTTACATTTACTGGCACAAAATTTCACCTCAAAAGATATTGGTTCTTTATTGAATATCAGTGCCTCTACTGTTTCTACCCATCGCAAAAATATGCTGCGCAAAACCGGCACAAAATCTATCATAGAACTTATCATGTTGGGACTGGAGAAGGGTTGGATCTAAAACAGGTTAAATCAAATCCGACAGCTCCTCGCCTACCCGTGATCCAATTGCGATACCGGTTCCGGTAAGTCTTACGCCACAATAAACATTTTCAGACAGTTGTTTTACAATAGGACTTCGCTGAGACCCCATGCCCATGATTCCACTCCAACGGTGTTCGATTTCAAATTGCTGTTTGGGAAGAATGATTTCTTTTAAATAAGATTCCAATTGATCTTGAATTTGTTCCGTAATCCCAAACTCTGTTGTGGTTTCTCCTTCCAAATCCAGGTTTCTTCCCCCTCCAAACAAAATACGGTCGCCAATGTTCCGGAAGAAATAAAACCCTTCATCCATATGGAAACAACCTTTTAGCTTCAAACCCTCAATAGGTTTTGTTACAAGCACTTGCGCTCTTGCCGGAACCACATCCAGGTCATAAATTTTCCGGGTAAAAGCATTTGTACACAGGAAAACCTTACTTGAACTAAAAGTAAATCCATTATTTAATTTGATTTCAACTGCGCCTCCGGTTTCATTTATTTCAGTCACTTCTACATTATTCAAAATAGCGATGTGATTAGATGTCACCAACTCAACAAAAGCCTTCATCATTTTACCGGTATGGATCTGTCCTTCAAATTCAGTTTTAATCATTCCAATGGTTTTACCAAAGCCAAAATTTTCAGAAGATTTTTTATAAACGTCCTGATGAAATACGGGGTTTAACCATTTATTGATTTTGTCTAAATTCTCTAAGCTATTTTGCATCAACTCCTCGTCCTGCTCACGAAACAGCTCATATCCACCAAATTGATGATAATCCATTTTTTCATCACCTATCAGATTTCTCAATTTTTGTAATCCCCGAAATCGTTTTTCTACGAGCTGGTAGACTTCTTCTTCTGAGTGGTTTTTTAAATACCAAAGAATTTCAGACAAAGTCCCGAAACAGGCAAATCCGGCATTTTTTGTGCTGGCGCCTTCCGGAAGCATTCCCTTTTCTAAAATCAATATTTTTGCTTTGGGATTTTTCTTTTTCAAGTGATAAGCCGTGCTTAAACCTACGATTCCGCTTCCGACAACGACAAAATCAATATTTCGAAAATAAGTGTCGAGTTCCCAATAGCTTAAATTCATAATGAAAGTTTAAGATTCAAATTTATACTTAATTTTCTTATTTTTGACATATGGATTTACAAGACCAGCTCAAAAAATTATTTCCCGGCCACACACCGGAAGAAGACGAAATTCAGGAAACGGAAAATGGACTTTGGATGCAGGACGAACCCATCATCTGTAAATTTGAAAAACGAAACGGAAAGCCTCAAACGATTCTGGAGGGCTATACGGGTGCCGATGAAGATTTTAAACAATTGGCCAAAGAAATCAAAAAACTTTTGAGTGTGGGCGGAAGCTACAAGGATGAAAAAATTATCATTCAAGGAGATTACCGGGACAAAATCATGCAGTTTCTGAAAGACAAAGGATTCAGGGTAAAACGTGTAGGTGGTTAATCATTAAACATAAAAAAACCGGAACCTGAAGATTACGGTTTTCTTTAATTAACCCGTAGTGCATTATCGAAATCCTATTTTGTCACAATTTTTGACCAAAAATAGGTGCCAAAATATTCTACATCCATAATTTCCTACCCCGGATTGCATCCGGGGCTACAAATATATAACCCCTTCGGGATATGGTATTGTCTAAATTTCTTAAATTCAATATTTTAAAATTAAATTGATAATGCACTACGGGTTTTAATTAATATTAAAATTACACTGTTTCTACATTGAGTATTTCAATTTTTCTTTCTCCGTCGGGGAAAGGCCAGTTAATTATATCTCCTGTTTTGTATCCCACTGTAGCCAGTGCAATATTGGAGGTGATAGCATATTTTCCCTTTTTCTTTTTTTCTTTGTTGGAATCAACAAAAGTGTAGGTTTCTTCGAGATTATTTGTGTGGTCTTTTAAGGTAACTTTTTTGTTTACCGTTACCACATCTTCCGGCAGTTCTCTGCGTAAAACCTGTTTGGCTCCTTTCAGTTCTGCGTTCAAAATATCTTCTTCGGCCTGGGTAACACGTTTCCGTCTGATTTGATCCTTGATTAAATCATAAATTCCTGTTGTAACTATTATATTTTGTGACATAATTTATTTTTTTTGATTAATTTTTTTCGGCACTGAATTAAGGCTCAGCGCAATGTTCTACCCATGCAAAATGCCGAAAATTGATTTTAAAAAAACCTGCATTTCCCTGTCTTGAGCCTCGACAGGGATTAAAAAATAAATTCTTTGGAGTCCTGAAGAAAAATATCGTCAAGTAGATAAGACAATGACAGTGAGATGCCTATTGCAAAATTTTTTGGGTATAGAATTTTTGATGTCATGTTCTCTTTTTGACTTGTTTACGAAGTTAGCCCTTAAACATAAGATTTACAAATGAAATGACATAAATCGTTCATTCAAAGAAAATAACAATAAAAGGGGGGCTCAATTAAAGGAAATTTTGAATTTCAAATGGAATTAATTGCAGAATGCTAATTAAGTTCCGGTGGCAGAAAGACAATTGACCTAAAATGACCCCCAAAAATGAATAATAAGAATATTATCCTATGCTTTAATTAAGGCAAAAATATTAAATTATTTCTAATTGAAAATCAGCAAATTATTATTTATACGGATTCTTTATGAATAGAGGGTTTGTCTGAAGGATAATTTGAAAATTCCAGCTTGTAGATTCTAAACATCCAAATCACTAGAGATAAAAGAATCGGTCCAAAGATAATTCCAATGAATCCAAAAACATTGATGCCCAGAATCACACCAAAAATCGTAATCAAAGGATGTACATCTGCCATTACCTTTTGTGTCCAGAAGCGAAAAATATTGTCTGATAAGCCCACAACTATAAAACAATAGGCCAATAGTAAATATGCGTTTGTTGTCTCCCCCTGTGCCAGCATATAAAGCCCTGCAGGAATGTATATGATAGCGGCTCCCACAACAGGAAGCATGGCGCCAAAAATGGTTAAAATAAACCACTGAAACGGAGCATCCAAGCCAAATATTAGATACCCAATATAGGCCACTATGGCTTGAAGCACTGCCACAACCGGCACTCCCACGGCATTTGAAATAACCAGGTCCCTTAAGTCTTTGTTTAAAATTACCAGATTTTCTGTTTTAAGGGGAATATTGTCATACAGCCAGTTTTCCATTTTACGGTAATTCATCAACATAAAATAGAGGATCATGTAGGCTACACCCAGCTGTAAAAGTCCGTTTACCGAAGTATTCAAAATTTCCTGAACAATTTTCACGACAACACCGGTTGCATCACCCAAATTAATTTCTTTCAAAACATCAATTCCGAGTTCGTTGTTAACGGATTGTAGTCCCATTTCGATTTTGGACTGAATTTGTTCTTTATTTTTAACTGCCTCTCCTACTTTGTCGGTTAGCATATTAATTAGAAAAACCAAAGGGGTGACAATAATCAAAATACTTCCCAGCATAAGTAATATGACGGAAAGGAGCTTGTTTAATTTCCATTTGTACATCATCCATCTTAAAGGATGAATTAATAAAACATATAAACAAAACGCACCTAAAAAGCCCGGAATAAAGGCTGAAAGGTGGAAAAGAACCAACACGACCATCAAAATGGTAATAATTAGGAACAGCACTTGTCTTAAAATACTATTGGGAATATATTTTCTAAGCATGGTCAAAAATTTAGCTTTTCAAAGTTAATTGATTTATCAATATGAATTTAATTTTAAAGATTTTTAACTGATTAATTCTTTTGATTAAAATCCATAAAAAAACCACTCATTTAATGAGTGGTTTCGCTAATTTAATATTTTTTAAAACTACTTTATAATCAGCTTTTTAACGATTGTCTTGTTTTTTAAATAAATCGTCAGGATGTAGGTTCCTTGTGGATAATTCACTACGCTGAACTGATAAGAATTAGAATGAGTTGCCATGGGATTGTTCAATATAATTCTTCCCGACATATCACGCAATTCAACTTTGGTAATCTCTTCATTTTGTTTCAGGCTTATGTTCACCACATCTGAAGCCGGATTTGGGTAAACCGCCACAGAGTTCAGGTTTGCATCCTCTATGCTCATTATGTCAAATTCAATCTGCGCCTGGTAAGGTTCATAATTTTGCTTAACGATTGTCAATACCGGCAATTCTCCCTCTACATCTACATTTTGAGTCAGTTCTATATTTGCCATACCTCCTACAATATTTGCCTTTCCTAAAATCAGTTCTCCCTGACTTAAGGTAGCCAATCCATCTTCGGCGTTACAATCCGTAACCTGAAAATCATTTTGTTCAGCGGAAATCAAATCTGCGTGCTCTGCCGTAATTTCTTGTGTAATGTCATACCTGAACATGGTCGACGGATCACCGAATAATATCCATGTCTGCATTACTTCTTTTGAAGTCGCATCAGAATTGTATTCGGTCAGCATACCAATTTGCGCATTGTAAAACAACCCGCCTAAGCTTGCATTTTTATGGTTTTCATAAACTTCGGTAAGAATGTTTGTCATTTCGTCTTGCGTAGCCATGGGTGGCGCCCATGACATCAAAATGGAAGAACCGGCAAAAGCGATGGCTCCCGTAGGCGCACCGTTATATTTTGCTCTAAGGAAAACTTCGCCCAAAGTAGTTTGGTCAACAAAGGTTCCGTTGTTGCAGGCCACAGAAATTACAAATGGATATTTCCCATGGTTATTCAAATTCAATACATCTGAATTGGTATAGTTCCCCGTTGCCATTCCTTCGAGCCAGCCGTGACCGGTATAATTGAAAAGTCCTGCTCCGTTGTTCATGGCGTCATTGATCATTGTGGGAGTAGGTTCTCCGGGCGCGTCCTCCCCTCCTTGATTCCCCTGATAAAATTCATAAACAGAAGAATAACCATAATCTAATAATTGTATTCCTATGTTTCTTAAATGTTGATAATCGGCTTCCCCATCATTCCCAAAGCCTGTTCCTTCACTGGAACCAAGCCCGATCGCATTCTTCATCCAGTCACCTTCCATGGGGGTTTTATCATATTCCAAAATACGGGCAACCATGGTATTTATTTCTTCTTCATCTCCCGATAATCTTCCGACCAATAATTCAGGGTAGAAATCATTCACTCCTCCTACAATCTGTCCATAATAACTATCACTCCAAAGTTCTTCTCCCCAGGAATTCCCGTAAGTATGCGAGGGGATTTTATCTGAATCACCTGCCAAAAGCACATATACAAGGTCTGGATTTGATGTGTAATAATCTTCTATAAATGATTTAATTTGTGTATCGGTTGTTCCGGTTTCTACAGTTGTGACTACGGTTGTCTTGATTCCGGACTGATTTTTCCATCTTACAAAAGGCTGCAAAACGTCTGAATAGTTTTCATCTGTGATAATCAACATGCTTCCTGCTTCACTTATCATCGTATAAGTGGGTTCGCCATCCAAAGCGTTCAGATAATGATGGGTATAAATATCATTGTAAACAGATGATTTGAAGGTATTATTGGATACCAATTCATTTATCCCCGATTCCGTTACATCTGTATGGACAATGACTTTCATGTTTTGGTAAATTCTCAATTTTTTTTGAACCGGATTGTATTGATATGGAAATAAAGAAACATTTACTCCACGGGTATCTCTTAAAATATAAGGATCACTTATTTCTGATAAACTTCCCGGATAAAAAACGTCTTGGTTGTAAATTTCATCAAACACATAGGGAACAGTTGCCGGATCTACATTTCTTTTTAAATCTCCTTTTGACGGAACAATATTGATTTCATTGATTTCATAAAATCCATCATAAATTACATCATAAGTAATATTTCCTTCGCCGGGAATCCGGATTGCCTCTGAAAAAAACGGAATTGCCGGTTTTCCTTTTTCTGATGTCAGCACTTTGTTGTCAAGTCCAAAATTGTGATAATCATTTCCATTAATCATAACTGAATTTCTTGCAAACTCATCCAAAGTATGAGAAAATTCTACAGAATTTGATGATTCGGACAATAATTCAAAATTTTGCGCACTTACAAAATTCCCCCAAAAAACAAATATAAGTGAGGACAATAATAAATATTTTTTCATGTGATAATTATTTTAGAGCCTAATATACAATAAATTACGGTTCAAACTAAAAATTAAATTAACAATCTTATAAATTAAATTTGCTTGGATGAACCCATTCATTCATTAAATTAAAGTAAAATTGGTTAATTTTATCTTTACTAAACTCCACAATGAGAAATTATCTTTTTAAGATTATTGTTAGCACTGCCTTTCTATATTTCCATACGGGTCCCTGCTTTTCTCAGATTGTGTCCCCAAAAGATTCTCTTCAAAATCAGACCGAACAAAAAAACACATTCGAAGAATCATTGGAACACTATAAAAATAAAAACAAGTTCAATCGATTCATCCATAAATTATTTGTAAGAAGCCCAGGTACAAAAAAAGCAGAAAAAACAACTGATCGATTTGGTGAGTCAACCAATTATTTCAAAAATTTAGAAGGAAAACCCATCAGAAACATCTATATAGATACTTATGATCCTTTTGGTTATTCTCTAACTGATTCAACCGAAAAGCCGGAAAAATTTATTGAAAAAGCCGGGAATGCACTTCATGTCAAAACAAAAAATTTTGTTATCAAAAATTACTTATTACAAAAAAAAGGTGATAAGCTGGACTCTTTAAAAATCTCTGAATCTGAACGTTTAATCAGGTCGCAAAGATTTTCCAGACGCGTTCAGATACTTGTGGAACCTGCGGGCGAGGACAGTGTAGATCTTTTTGTACACACGCTGGATTCATGGACAATCTTACCCAATCTTACTTATTCCGGAAGCAAAGCGGGCTTGAGGCTTCGTGACCGTAATTTTATGGGTTGGGGACATGATTTTGACAACCGTTATCGTCAAAACTTTGAAACGGGAAATTATATTTTCCAGACTCGGTATTCTATCCCGAATATCCAAAAAAGCTTTATTGGATTCAATATCGGTTACTACAGCAATGAAGAAAACGAATACACAAAGGGTGTTTCACTTCAAAGAAGGTTTTACTCACCACTTACCCGCTGGGCCGGTGGTATTTATGTTGGCCAAAGAGCTTACCAGGATTCCATTCCCAACGATGACGGCATTTTGGCTCAAAATTTTAAATATAACTTGCAGGACTATTGGGGTGGAGTATCATTTAGATTATTCAAAAAAGAAAATACAACAGCAGAAAGATTAAATAACCTGATTATCTCTGCCCGCTATTTTAATGTAGGATATGTGCAAAGCCCGATTCCGGAAATAGACCCGGTAAACTTTTATGCTGATGAAGATTTTTACCTGATGAGCGTTGGGATCTCAAGACGGGGATTTGTTCAGGACAGATTCATTATGAACTATGACATAGTAGAAGATATCCCGATAGGGATGTCTTACGGAATTACGGCCGGTGTTCAAACCAAAAATAAAAGAAATCGTCTTTATTTGGCCGGAGGCTATAAAATGGGAAATTATTACCGGTTAGGGTATTTTGGATTTGAAGCACAGTATGGTGGATTTCTTGTAGGAAGAAAAACTGAACAATCCGTTTTTTCACTGAGCACAAATTATTACACAAGGCTAATGACCTGGGGCAGGTGGAAATTCAGGAACTTTGTTTCAACCCAATTGATTATTGGGAACAACAGAATCAATTCACGCGGGGATCGTCTTACTTTAAACGAAAATGATCCGTCTGGGATTGACGGATTTTACAGCCGAGATGTGATAGGAACCAACAAATGGTTGAGCCATATCCAGATTCAATCTTATTCCCCCTATGAATTTCTTGGATTCCGATTCTCTCCCTTCCTGAATTCTTCTTTAGGATTAATCAGCAATGAGGGAGAAAAATTATTTAAAGGAAAGCTCTATGCCAAAATTGGTGCGGGTATCATGTTTACCAATGACTATCTTATTTTTAGTAATTTCCAATTGTCCTTTGCCTGGTACAACTCCATTCCGGGAAGCGGAAACAACATATTCCAAACCAATACCTTTGACAACAACGATTATGAATTAATGGATTTTGAATTCGGAAAACCTGAACTAATCAGATACAATCCTTATGTGGTATATTAAAATTCTCCCTCCAAGGTCATGGATACAGGAACTTTTGTTTTGCGATGCAGAAAGTAACAAAGACAGTCAACGTTGCGAGGGACAAATATGTGCCAAAAGCTGCGAAATCATACGTTTTTAAAGGTAGAAATAGGTGGTTTCGATAAAATATATTCTCCGCATATTTTGCGGTGATTAAAGTGGTTTTTCACCGCAAAAATCCAATTTGATAGGTTAAAATGATATTATTACAACATCATTTAAAATATAAAAACGTCCCAAAGCAGAACAAAACTACAGCGGAGCATATTTTTAAGTTCTTAAATCCCTGTTGAGTTCGTATGTTAAAAAGTAGTAGAAAAAGCCGACTTTCATAAGTCTTGATAAATTTGCTTTTCCTGAGAGGACGAGGTTTAAACTTGTTTTATCAATGGCTAACTGCTTTAGTAAATCCTTTTGCTTTATTCCAAATTCTTTCATTTTGTTTTTAACCCAGTCTAAATCAATATTGTCAACTTGCAGAGAAAATACAATAGGTATGATTTTATGTTCAGAGAAAATTTCTCTTGCTCGCTTGTGAAGTTCTTTTTGGTTCAGAATATTTCCGTTAATCAATCTTGATTGAGTAATTTTTACGGTATTATCTTGCAAAATCTCAATATTAATCCCTAATCGTTTATAGTTTGATATAGAATCTTTTTGTTCAGTTGTTATTTCAAATCCGCTCATTTGTGTTTTTCAATCAATTTGAATTCTTCTCCTATCAAATTGTAAAGTTCGTAAATTATTTGATTGATTTAAAATTCAAATATTGTTTCAGTTTTTAGTATTCAAGAGTTTTCATAAGTTTTCCATATAAACGTAATCAGGTTGTTCTTTGTCGTTGGTAGGAAGTAAAAACTTTTTCTTTTTTAATTCTTTGATCCTCTTTGTGTCTGTTACAAATATATAGATTATTAGAGGAATTACTTCCCGATACAGAAAATCCATTACTCTGTTGAATACATACAGTTTCGTTATGTATAGTATCCGTAGTAGGAATTTACCAAAAATATATTAGATTAATTTTCATCTTCAATCCAACTAAAATCTCTAACTCTTTCTGATATTAAATATGAAGTATCGGTTATAGATTCTTTTATAATATCTCCCATTGTTTTTATCGTATCATAAGGCTTACCTCTTTTAGCCGCATTCTTCTTATCTGTGTTTTTCACATACTTATCAAGTAACCAAAACATTCCGAATTTATTCATACGTAAACTTTTTTCTAAATGTTGTAACTCAGAAATATTTAAGATACATAATGGATGAATTTGATGATCTCTATTCTTTAGATTAATATTTTCATTTTTAAGATATTCCTCAAACTTTCTCTTAAATGGAATTACCGAAAGATGTGAACTAAATATTGGATCATTTACGATTAACATAGGATATAAATGGACTTTTCTATTTATGTTAAGTCCATTATCAGAAATATAATTTTTATATTCATGAAATTTCTTAATTGTTTTAGATGCCAATTGCTTCACTCCATAATCTTTATAGAATTTCTCTAAATCTAATTTTTTATAATCTTCCAAATTTTTAACCGACTTAAACCCATTAACCATCGGCAAAAAATTACTCTTAGCTTCTATTAATATAATTTTTTGCTTATCCCTTATATAAAAATCAGCATATTCTATCTCTGATTGTCCATTTATACTAAATTTCAAACCCTCATTCGATATATATTTTATCTTTTTATGTTTACTAAAGATGTAACTAAAAATATCATCAATAAATTCTTCAAAAAAACAACTTCCAATGAAATCTCCCCATTGCTCCCTATTAGTAATATTATTAGGTTTTAAGTAGTCAAACCAAAAATCATTAATAAACAAACTATATAATTTCTCTGCAAAAAATAAATTATCTAAAATTATGTAAGTATTTATATCATCATTTTTATTAATTCCTTCCTCAAAATATAAAGGTTTCTTTTTTAAATATAAAAAATCAAAAAGCTTAGGCAAATCAAAAGAATCTAAATCTTTATCAATTTTGTTTAGACTTAAAGCCTTAAAAATAGAATTAACATCTTTGTTATTCTTCTCAATATTTAGATAATTAAATCTTAAATTAGAATCATAACTTTTAAAATAAGCATACATGATATTTTTAAACAATATTAATGGATTCTCAACAGAATAAGTTTCTAAAAAATATCTTTTTATATGTTCTCCAAATAATTCATCATTTAAGAGTTTTCTTAGTAGAAAATGTGATTTGTAAAAATGATTTAAAATATTAAAACTTATATTATACTGATTTCTCATTAATTCTTTAAACATAAAATACTCAAAGAAATCAGAACCTAATATTTTACTTTCATCCTCTCTATATTCCTTATCAAAAACATTTAGTTTTGTATTAACTGATAAAATATATTTAAAAATCTGTTCTCTTTCTAAGCTTGAATATTCCTTTTTATTTTCAACGAAGAACGCACTATCATAACTTAAGATTTCCTGTAATGCGTATAAACATGCTGTTCTTTCAAATAACCTATAATTAGCAGGAAATTCATCACATCTTTTTAAAATTCTATTAATTTCAACATGGCTTATCTGATCATTTAAGAATAACGCTTTCAAGCATTCAATTTGAGTATCAACTGATGAATCAAAATCACTACTATAAACAGGTTTTAGTAATGAATTAATTTTTGAAATTGTAGTAACTAATTCTGCTTTTGGAATACCTTTAATCATATCAATAGGGTTCTCCAAATTATCACTGTAAAAATCAAAATACTTAAACAGAATCCCTATCATAATTGAATTTCAATATTTTAAAGTATAATTTATTTAATTCCTCATCATTGTTATTAATTAAATAATCTTCTAATTTTTCAATGATGTAATCAATTTTAGAAAAATTTTCAATAAATGAATCATTGTGGAATATTTTCAACCATTCAACATCAAAATTATCTTTATCATAGCCCTCAGGATCAATAATAAATTTAAACAATTCAGCTTCTACATTAAGAGAAAGTGTAAATCCCCCTTTTTTCCAACAGTTCAAAGCTAAACAATTATGCACTTCTTTTCAATTTAAATTCGATAGGAGAACAATCTCCTAAACTTGAATGAGGGTGATTATGATTATAATCATCC
>PJTQ01000764.1_pt1 | contig 13785 bp, 8 predicted proteins | sample 1512231 | NCBI WGS metagenome assembly PJTQ01 (sample SAMN08177688, study PRJNA422409) | Soil metagenome, whole genome shotgun sequencing project. | isolation source: Soil (3) enriched on wood chips | place: USA: Madison | collected 2015-01-15 | reverse complement strand
TGCCATTATTATATCAGCGTGATCCAGTATTCCGGAGAACTTATTCTTTCAAATATCTGTCAGATCGTTTCATTTTTTGTTTGGAACAAAATGAAACAAAACTGATACGGAATCAACCGTTCCTTCATCTGGCCCGGTCTATTTTTGTTACTGTTACGAATTAATTGCTTTATTAAACGATTATTGCCCGCATTACCCGCTTGTTATGTTGCTTGCAGACTAAATAGTATCAAGCAACAGGTATTGCTAAAAAAACAGCTATAGAAAATGACAAAAAAGCTTATTCTTTATGTATGGCTAATGCTGCCCTGTTTTTATTTCTGTAATACCGCCAGTGCCGGAACGCCTGTTGTGGCCTCCTCTTCGGGGTTATCCTTTAAAGATGTTACCGGTACTGTCAGGGACACTTCAGGCAAAGTACTGATGGGTGTGTCCGTAATGATAAAAGGTAACAATGCGAAAGGTACGATGACTGATATCAATGGTCGCTTCGTTTTGGATGTTATGGTTTCAGATACACTGGTTTTTTCGCTGGTAGGCTTCGATACGCACGAAGAGGCCGTTGGAGAGAGGCCGCAAATAGATATAGTACTTTTTCCGCAAAGTAATTCTATGGATGATGTCGTGATCACAGCTTTTGGTAAGGCCACCAAACGAACGGAAATGGTGGGATCGGTAACTACCGTTAATCCTGCTGATTTAAAAGTGCCATCCAGTAACTTAACAACGGCATTCGCCGGCAGAATAGCAGGAATGGTAGCCTTTCAGCGTACCGGCGAACCTGGCGCAGATAACGCCTCATTCTTCATCAGGGGTATTACTACTTTTGGGGCCAACAACAGTCCTTTAATACTCATTGATAATATAGAGCTTACAGCAACCGATCTGTCACAATTGCAACCAGATGATATTGAAAGCTTTTCCATTATGAAAGATGCAGCTGCCACTGCTTTATATGGAGCCAGGGGCGCAAATGGGGTTATCCTGGTAAGAACCAAGATCGGCCAGATGGGTAAAGTAAGTACCACATTACGCGTAGAGCAGTCTTTGTCATCTCCAACAACCAACCTGGAGCTGGCCGACCCTGTCACTTACATGCGCCTCAATAATGAGGCTATTGTTACACGCGAGCCTTTGGCGCAATTACTCTATTCGCAGGAGAAGATCAACAATACCGTACCCGGTTCCGGATCTTATTTGTTTTCATCCACAGACTGGCGTAAAGAACTGATACGGGACTACGCGCATAACCAGCGGGTTAATTTAAGTGTGAGTGGCGGTAATGCCCTGGCAACTTATTATATAACGGGTGCCTATATGCACGATGACGGCATATTAAAAACCGATGACCGGAATAGCTTTAAAAGCGGTATCAGTAACAACGTATTTACGCTGCGGTCAAACATTACGCTAAAGCCTATTAAAACTATGGAAATTACTACCCGTTTCAATGGCAATTTTAATGATTATACAGGCCCCGTGCGTACCGGTTCCCAAATGTATTCTTTAATAATGCGCAGTAACCCGGTTTTATTCCCGGCTTATTATCCGCCGGATGAACAGCACGAATTCACTAAGCATATTCTCTTCGGCAATGCGCTCTCTGCAAATGGCTCTTCTTATTATATTAATCCGTATGCCGAGATGGTTAAGGGCTACAGGGAGTACGGACGTTCGAATATATCTGCCCAATTCCAGGTAAACCAGCAATTGGACTTTTTAACTCAGGGACTTTCTGCCAGGGCGTTATTCAATATATTAAGAATTACTTCGTATTCGTTGAATCGTAGTTATAATCCCTTCTGGTATGGTTTGAGCTCTTACGACAGGCTGAATAATACTTATTCTATTCAAAATTTAAACCCCAATGATGGTACCGATTATCTTAACTATAACCGGTCTATAGATGTGCCAACAGCGAATGTTTATTTTGAAGGCGCTTTAAATTATAACAGGGTTTTTGCTCAAAAGCATAGCGTGGGAAGTATGTTGGTGTACCAGTTAAGAAATAATGTATCGCTGGGCGCAGCCACGGTGCAGGAATCCCTGCCATTTCGAAACGTAGGACTTTCGGGGCGGGTTACCTATGGCTATGATAGCCGTTACATGGCCGAATTTAATTTTGGCTATAATGGTTCAGAACGATTTCATCCCGATAAGCAATTTGGGTTATTTCCCTCGGGAGGTGTTGCCTGGAATATTTCTAACGAAAACTGGTTTACAAATGCAGGGATCAAAGATGTGATAAGATTGCTTAAACTAAGAGCTACTTATGGTGTGGTGGGTAACGATAATATTAGTAATAGCCGGTTTCTTTATTTATCGGAGGTAAATATGAACAATACCAACCTCACTCAATTTTTTGGTTTGCAACGAGGATATAGCAACAATGGTGTATCTGTTAGCAGATATTCCGATCCCAATATTACCTGGGAACAGGCGAAGAAGGCCAATTTCGGGTTAGAGATTGAGTTTAGAAATGGCCTGTCGCTGATAACTGAATACTACTTTGAGAACCGCTCAGATATTCTGCTAACGCGGTCCAATATACCTGCGACTATGGGCTTATGGGCTATCCCAAGCTCTAATGTGGGCGAAGCACAGGCACATGGGTTAGATGCCTCCCTTCAGTACAACAGGCAGATCGGTAAAAACGCCTGGTTGCAGCTCATGGGTAATTTCACTTTCGCACGTAGCGAGTATAAGCTTTACGACGAGCTGCATTATGACCAGGAATGGTGGTTGTCGAGGGTGGGTTACTCTATCAATCAGAACTGGGGATATATAGCGGAGAGGTTGTTTATTGATGATAATGAGGTGGCCAATTCTCCCCAACAGTTTGGTGTATATGGAGCCGGTGATATTAAATACCGGGACATTAACAGGGATGGCGTTATTAACACTCTGGATCGGGTTCCTATTGGTTACCCGACTACTCCCGAGCTTATTTATGGCTTTGGATCTTCTTTTGGATACAAGAATTTTGATATCTCCGTATTCTTCCAGGGCTTGGGGAAAGAGTCTTTCTGGATCAGTTATGCAAATACATCTCCTTTCTTCCCCAATAACGATGGAGGACTGATAGGAAATAATCAGTTGTCAAAGTTTATAGCAGATAGTTATTGGAACGAAGACTCCAGAGATATTTATGCGATGTGGCCCAGGTTATCTTCTTCCTCCATAGAAAATAATAATCAAACCAGTACCTGGTTCATGCGCAATGGTTCTTTTCTGCGGCTAAAATCAGCGGAGCTCGGCTATAAATTACCAGCCGGTATTGCTTCTCGGGTTGGCCTTAAGCAGGCAAGGATATATGCAAACGGTACCAATCTCTTTACGTGGAGCAAATTTAAGCTTTGGGATGTTGAGCAAGGCGGTAGCGCTTTGAATTATCCCATACAGCGTGTAGTAAACCTGGGTCTTCTTATTTCATTATAATATTTCAGCCATGAATAAATTAATTGTAATAGGTGTTATATCAACAACTTTAGCTTTTTCCTCCTGCAAAAAATTCCTGGATATTGTACCCGACGGTATTGCCACGATAGATAATGCGTTTTCGACAAGAATATCAGCAGAAAAATATTTATTCACCTGCTATTCTTACATGCCCAAACAGGGAGGTGTTTTGTCTAATCCGTCATTAACTGCCGGGGAAGAGTTCTTTTGTGCTACTACCGACATCAGCACAAACGGTGCTTACCCTAACGCTGCAGGCAGCAATATCCAGTATGGAAATCAAAATTCCAACACGCCTTATGCTGATGCATGGGTGGGATATAGTAATCTTAATGCACCAGGAGCCTCTTTATATCAGGGCATCAGCGACTGCAATATTTTTTTAGAAAATATAGACAAAGTGCCGGACATGACGCTTGAAGAGACGAAGCGTTAGCGGGCCGAAGTGGTTTTCCTGAAAGCCTATTATCATTTCTGGCTGGTGAGGCAATATGGCCCGATATACCTCATGAAATCTAATCTTCCGGTTGGCGTATCTATTGCAGAAAGTAAGGTTTACAGAAATACATTAGATGAGTGTTTTGAATACATAGAGCAACTACTCGATGAAGTGCTCGCCAATGTGGAAATGCCTGACTTTATCTCCAATGAGGCCCAGGAGTTGGGAAGGATTTCGAAAGGAACGGTACATGCGTTTAAAGCCTACGTTCAGGTTACTGCGGCAAGTCCTTTGTTTAATGGCAATACTGATTATGCTGGTGTTGTGGATAACCGTGGCATAGCTATTTTCAGTCCGGACAAGACCGCACAGCAAAAGCTGGAGCGCTGGGTTAAAGCAGCAGAGTCGGCGAGAATAGCGGTTAGCTTTTTAGAAGGACTGGGCCATCATCTGTATGTTTTTGACCAGAATTTACCGGTATCAGATCAAACAAAAACAAAACTCAGTATCAGGGGTGCTTTTTCAGAAAACTGGAATAGGGAAGTAGTATGGCCTAACACGAACTGTTGGGTTGGCGGTTCTACTAATTCTAACGGAAATACAAGCATTGCTTCTGATAACTGGCCACGCGGTCTGGTGCCCGGGTCTACCAACGGTACGTTTAAAGCCAAAATGAATGTGCCGTTGAAGTTTGTTCTAAAGTTTTATACAAAGAACGGCGTTCCGATAGAAGAAGATAATAGCTTCAACCAGGCTGCCATGTATGACGTTCGAACCGCAACTGCTTCTGATAAATATTATATCAAAGAGGGATATAATACAGCAGGATTGAATTTCGACAGGGAACCAAGGTTTTACGCTGATTTAATATTTGATGGTGGTGTTGTATTTGGGTCATCGTTTTTAAACGAAGAAAACCCGTTATATGCGCAAATGAAGGTTACAGGAAGCGCGGGAAGTTTTTTTGCAGATAGCCACAACCTTACAGGATACACCGCAAAAAAAATGAACAATTACAGAACTACTGTAGTAACCGGCTCAACAGCAACGCCGGTGTACTATGCATGGCCCGTGATAAGACTGGCTGATGTGTATCTTTTATATGCGGAAGCGCTGAACGAGGCCGGCGGAGCAAAAGAGGCCGTATTGACTTACGTAGATAAAGTTAGGGAACGTGCCGGCTTACAGGGAGTAGAACGTTCCTGGTCCAGTTTTTCAAATCGTCCGGACAAACCGCTTACACAGGCAGGGCGAAGAGAGATCATCAGAAGAGAGCGCACCATTGAGCTGGCCTTTGAGGGACAAGGGTATTGGGATATTCGCCGATGGAAGACCGCATTCGAAGAACTGAATAAACCCATTACCGGTTGGTATGTTTATGGAGCTACAGATGATACCTATTATGTGCCCGTAACCCTCTATCGGCCTGTGTTTAGGCTTAAAGACTACTTTTGGCCCATCGCATTAAACGAGCTGCGTAAAAATGAAAATCTGGTTCAAAATCTAGGCTATTAAATTAAATAAGTATTAATGAAAACTCAATTAAAATTAAAAGGTTTGCATCGCCGGACGGACTTTAGATTCAGACTTTTTGCTGCTGTGCTGTATTTAATTGTAATGATCTCATGCGGTAAAGCCGATCTGAATACGCCGGTTGGTAAAAGTGATGCAGTGCCACAGGTAGTTACAGTAACAGGTGTGGAAAATTTTGATGGCGGTGCCTTTGTACGATACAATGTACCTAAGGATGATAATGTAAATTATATAGAAGCCGTATATGAGATAAAAGGAAAAGAAACTAAAAAGAAGGGATCGTTTTACACCAATGAACTCATGCTCGATGGCTTTCCTGAATCTCGTGAATATAAGGTTTCTATATATTCTGTAAGCTTTTCAGAAGTTCGCTCTCAACCTGTTGTAATTACAGTTCATCCCGATCAGCCACCCTTTATCCAGGTAGCGCAAACGATCGATGTTCAGCCTGTATTCGGTGGGGTAAAAACAACTTTTAAAAATCCAACCAGGTCGAGTTTGCAGATTACTTTTCTGGAAAAAAATGTACTGGGCACATGGAGCGAGTCTCAAACAATATATACCAGCCTCGACAGTGGTACTTTTTACATAAGAGGATTGCAAAGCCGTTTGTACCAGTTTGGAGTTGTTTGCAAAGACAGGTGGCAAAACGTTTCGGATACCTTCTCGGTGGCAGCAACACCATTACACGAACAACTGGCAGATTTTAACAGAATTGCCAGCTATCCCTTACCTACTGATATCACTTATGAACTGCCGCTTACCGGACGGCAACCCTGGCATACGGGAGCCGGAACAGGGGTAGGAAATGTGGCTTGCCTCTGGAATGGGGAAACACATGCTCCGTTTGCCAAAACACCTTTTTTCTTTATGCAGAACGTAGCACAGGGGCTGTCATTTTCAGGATTGCCCAGTAGTATATCGATTGACCTGGGCCGAAGATATACCTTAAGCAGATTCGTTTATTGGCCGAGAGCTTCTTCCAGCACCAGTATTCAATACAATTATATTTTTGGAACGACTCATGCAAGAACCTTCGAATTGTGGGGAAGCAATAATCCTTCATCAGATGGATCCTACGACTCCTGGACTAAAATAGGATATTTTGAATCAAAAAGACCTTCCGGTAACACCACTCCCGGTAACGATTTTAATACCGAAGAGGACAGACGTATAGCAGTTACCGGCGAGAGTTATGATATTCCGGAAAATGTGTCTTACAGGTATATAAGATATAAGGTTTTTTCTACCTGGGGCGCACAGCCATACTGGGCCTCAACTGAGCTTCAGTTTTACGGTAATCCGCAGAACTAATTTTAAAAAAAAATATTATTTAAGACTATGAAGAAGGTTCTATTATTCTTCCCCGTGCTACTGGTATTGATTCATCTGGCATGTAATAAAATGGATAGCACTTATGTAGATTTTTTAAAAGACGGTCCTATTACTTACTCTCAGAAGGTAGATTCAGCGCGCGTATTTTCAGGTCGGAAAAGAGTACTCATAACCTGGGCAGCTATCAGGGATCCAAGAGTTAGCAAGATTAAGATATTTTGGGACTCCCGGGCCCAGAGCAAGGAAATACCGGTTACATCTGTAATAGATACTTCGGTATTAATAGACGGGCTTACAGAGGGAAATATCTTTTTTGAGTTTTATACCTATGATGAGGCAGGTAACAGTTCGGTACGAACGGAAGCTGCCGGAGCTGTTTACGACACACTTTATGACAGAGGGCTAATCCTTCGGGATGCCAGCTCTGTAACAAGAAGTGGCGCCTCTGTAGAAGTATCCTTTAAGTCGATGCTGGGTGTTGACGCTTATTATTCTCAGGAAATTACTTATACCTCATCCGTTAGTAATCAATCAAAAACAATAATGATCCCAGCCAGCCAGTCATCAGTTACGCTGGCCGACTTTTCAGGGTCGGGATTTACACATAGAAGCGTATACCTGCCGCAGCTTCTTTCACCCGATCGGTTCTACTCACCATCCGCTTATGTAAGAGTTCCCTGATCAAATAATAAAAGGGAGTATCAGCTCCTGCAGAAAAATAATACAGCCTTTAAATTATTCAAGTAAACTATAATGAAAAAAAAATTTTTAACCGTAACATTTCTGGCAATCTGTGCATATGGTTTTTCGCAGTTGCCGTCTGAAGATATCTTTAAAAAGAAGTACATAAGGTCGGTGATGAAAGATGCCACCGCATGGCAGTTGAAAAATCCTAAACATGACCCCAAAGACTGGACCAACGGTGCATTCTATGCGGGTGTTGTGGCTGCCTGGGAAACCACAGGTTCAAAAGATATTTACAATGCATTAATGAATATGGGCAGGTCTGAATCATGGCAACCGGCACGGAGATGGTATCACGCAGATGATATCGCCATTTGTCAAACCTATATAGATCTTTATCGTAAAAAGAAAGATCCTGAAATGATCAGGCCAACAATTGATACGATTAATTTACTTCTGGCCCGGCCTTATCCATCTGCCAAGGGCGGAAAAATTGATTTTATTAAATGGTGGTGGTGCGATGCGCTTTTTATGGGACCCCCGGTTTTGGTGAAGCTTGGTGTAACAACAAATAATAAAGCCTATATCGATTCTAGCGATGTATATTTTAAAGAAACCTACGACTTGCTTTATAATAAGGAAGAGCGGTTATTTGCCCGCGACCTCAACTATGTAATTAAAGCCGACGGTTCGGGCAAGAAAGAGGCCAATGGCCAAAAAATATTCTGGTCAAGAGGTAACGGCTGGGTAATGGGTGGTATCGTGCGTATACTAAGTGAGTTGCCTAAAGATCATGCAACAAGACCATTTTACGAGAACCTGCTTAAAGATATGGCAGCACGGGTATCATCCTTACAGCAACCTGATGGGTTATGGAGAGCAAGCCTGCTGGACCCGGCTGCTTACCCGGGCGGTGAAGTGAGTGGCTCGGGCTTTTTTTGCTATGCGATCACCTGGGGCATTAACAATAAGCTGCTTGACAATGCAATGTATCAGCCTGTTGTGGAGAAGGCTTGGGCTGCTTTAGCTAATTGTGTAAATAAGGAAGGACGGGTAGGATGGGTACAGCCTATTGGAGCCAGTCCCGGTAAGAATTTTAATGCAGACAGCTGGGAAGTATATGGTACAGGATCCTTTCTATTAGCAGCCAGCGAAATTTATAAACTAAAAAGATAATGTTTAAGGAATATCCAAACAGATCCAATAGCAGTAATCTAAAATAAATAAGGATATGAAAAGAAGTATTTACATCGCCCTTTTTTTTAGTATGTTGACTTCAGGCTTTTCGGTCGCAGGCCAGGAGGGCGCAGAAGATAAAATTTACGGGAAGGCCAGGTTGCTGAACAAACCCGCAGATGGTTTCAGAGGCATTTGGTATATGATTAATGGTGCGGGGCAAAAAGGACCTGTGAAAAATGAGTATATTTATAAGTATAGCGGCGGACTGGGAACCTATCCCTCCAACCATTACCCGTTCTCGGTTTATTCGGCAAAGTCTAATAAGACATTCTTTTGCTACGGCGGAGCAGACGAAACAGGTAAGAACCTGGTTCATACCGTTTCTTATTTTGATCACGCTGCCGGCGAAGTAGCCCGGCCGGTAATGGTTGTAGACAAAGCCACCAATGATGCACATGATAATCCGGTAATACAGGTAGATAAAAATGGATACATCTGGCTTTTTTCAACTTCTCATGGTACAGGCAGACCCTCGTTTATTCACAAGAGCGCCAAGCCTTATGATATCAGCTTTTTTGAGCGTGTTGCGGCCACCAAGCTTGTAGATGGGAAGAAAGTTCCTCTTGATAATTTCTCTTACCTGCAGGTATATTACTCGCCGGAGCAGGGTTTTACAGGTCTTTTTACCCACTACGAAAAAAAAGGAGGCCGTGTAATATCTTTTATGAACAGTGCTGATGGGGTTGATTGGAGTGAATGGAAAGATCTTTCGAAACTTGGAGTGGGGCAGTATCAGACCAGTGGCAATAAAGGAGCCCTGATAGGAACGGCATTTAATTATCATCCGGACAGACCCGTTCGCGGAGGTTTGGATTTCAGAACAAATCTGTATTTTTTATTGTCGCGTGATTTTGGAAAAACCTGGAAAACGGTTGATGGTAAAGATATAGGTCTGCCACTGTCTGCTGTTGACAATGCCGCTCTTGTTCACGACTACGATACTGAAAAAAGAAATGTATATATCAGCGATGTGAACTTTGATGAAAAAGGAAACCCTGTTATTCTGTTTTTAACCAGTAAGGGACCTATGCCTGGGCCTGAAGATGGACCCAGGACCTGGCATACAGCCTATTGGAATGGGAAAAAATGGGAAATTCATCCCTTCACCAGCGCTGGAAACAATTACGATATGGGGTCTGTTTATGTGGGTAAAACCTGGCGGGTGATAGCGCCTACTACTATGGGACCTCAGCCCTACAATACAGGCGGCGAAATGGTACTTTGGGAATCTGCTAATAAGGGCAAGACCTGGAAAATGGTGAAAGATCTAACCAGCAAAAGCCAGTATAATCAAACCTACGCGCGTCGGCCGGTAAATGTAAATTCAGGTTTCTACTCACTCTGGGCAGATGGTGATGGTAGAAGGCCCTCTGAATCTGCGTTATATTTTACAGATTACAAAGGCAATGTTTACAAGTTGCCCAAAAACGTTACTACACCTATGGTTAAACCCGAAAAATTATAAGCGTTATAATGGATAATAGTATAACAGCAGCCCCGGTTGGCAGTAAGTCTAATCTGCAACATCTTTTCTCGATCCCAGTTCTGGTAGCTGCATTGGGTTACTTTGTAGATATTTATGATCTGCTGCTTTTTGGTATTGTTAGAATTCCCAGTCTTACCTCGTTGGGGCTGTCAGAAATTGAGATATCCACCATGGGTGCCAGCATTATCAACTGGCAGATGACGGGCCTGATATTGGGCGGGATCCTCTGGGGTGTGGTAGGGGACAAAAAAGGCAGGCTTTCGGTACTTTTTGGATCCATTCTTACTTACTCACTTGCCAACATAGCTTGCGGATTTGTACAGGACGTTACTACTTACAAGTTATTGCGCTTTATTGCGGGCATAGGACTTGCCGGAGAACTGGGTGCCGGCATTACGCTGGTTTCCGAAATCTTACCCAAAAAATTAAGAGCTATCGGAACTTCTATCGTAGCTTCAGTGGGTTTGCTCGGCGCCGTTGTTGCTTACTTTACGGTTCACCTTTTCGATTGGAGGCCTGCGTATTTTGTGGGCGGAGGAATGGGTATCCTGCTTTTGATATTGCGCATCGGCGTTTTTGAGTCGGGTATTTTTGATCATATAAAAAATAAAAAAGATATAATCAAAGGTGATTTCTTCATGCTCTTTAAAAAACGGGAAAGATTCCTGAGGTATCTTCGTTGTATAGGGATAGGCATTGTTACTTGGTATGTAATAGGTATACTGGCAACCTTTAGTAATGAGTTAGGCTTAAAGTTCGGAGTGGCAGAGCCTGTAATGCCTGGCCTGTCCATAATGTGGTGTTATGTAGGTCTGTCTATAGGAGATCTCTCCAGCGGCCTTTTAAGCCATTGGCTCCAATCACGCAAAAAGGCGGTTTTGTATATGATCCTTTTTACGTTAGCCATTTCAGTTATCTTCTTTTTAATTCCTATCAAAACAGCAGTTTTGTTTTACACGTTCATTTTCCTGCTGGGCATCGGTGTGGGATATTGGGCCATGTTTGTTACAATCGGGGCCGAACAGTTCGGAACTAATTTAAGAGCAACGGCTGCCACTACTATTCCCAATATGGTAAGAGGTACCGTAATTGTAATGACCATTTTATTTACCGATTTAAAGCATTATATGAGTGTGCGGGATGCCGCTATTATTATAGGCCTGATCTGTTTTGCCATCAGTATTTACTCGATTAGAAACATTTCGGAAACACATGACACCGACCTTGATTTTATAGAAAAATAGAAGAGGGGCCCTTATTGATAAACCGTATAGTTCTTTATCTGTTTTGTGCTCCGTTGTTTTTGCTTATATTCAGATTTCGTTTAAAACGGTAATGCAAATGGCAGAGTATTCATGAAACAGGGAGCGCTTATTTTATTCATTCTAATTTCAGCTTTTTGCTTTGGTCAGCCTTACTATTTCAGGCATTACCAGGTAGAGGACGGCCTGTCCAATAATACTGTTGGATGTGTGCTACAGGATCATAAGGGGTTTTTATGGTTTGGAACAAAAGATGGCTTGAACAGGTTTGATGGCTACACGTTTAAGGTTTTTCAAAATGAAGGCGACACCCTCCACGGTATTGGCAGCAATTTTATTATATCCCTACATGAAGATAAGAAACACCAGCTATGGGTGGGAACGGATAGAGGACTGTACCGGTATAATACCGACAATGAGGATTTTGAGATCGAAACAGCTGTTCCAGTAAATGAGATCCGTGGAGTCTTGTCCGATGACCTTAACAGGCTCTGGCTTATCATCAGGAACCAGCTGGGCTGGCTGGATAAGAAATCGGGAAGGTTTATTCCGTTTCAGCAGCTGAAACATTTTGGAGTAACTTCTGTTTCTCCCGGTGCCGATGGCACCATATGGGCGGCAAGTTCTGAAGGAGTTATTCATCGGGTTAATACCACTAGCTTAACCGTCAAATCGTATAATGTTTTTGGCCAAAGCGCCACATTTGCCACCCATCGGGTACAGAAGGTTTTCGACACAGGCAAAGGGCTGGTTTTAGTAGGCACTGTTAGTCACGGACTTTATATCCTGAATATAGCCACCGGAGAGTTTGAACAAAAACAGCTTCCTGGACCCGCAGGAACTCAGGTATTTATACGGGACTTTGCGCGGTACAACGATAGTGAGTATTGGATAGCCAGTGAAGCAGGGCTGTTTGTTTACAATATGGAGAGTGGCGCTATTATTCATCTAAGAAAAAACTATAGCGACCCCTATTCTCTTACAGACAATGCCTTGTACTCTTTATGTGCCGATCTGGAAGGAGGAATGTGGATAGGTACTTATTTTGGAGGCATCAATTATTATCCCAATCAGCTCACTTATTTTCGCAAGTACTTTCCACAGTCTACCGACGATGCTACCAGTGGCAATGCTATTCATGAAATATGTAAAGATCCTTACGGTGATTTATGGATAGGTACGGAAGATGCCGGGCTCATCCATCTGAATCCTCTCACTAATGAAAAAACGGTGTTCTCACCCTATTCAATGAAATATCCTTTGGCACATAGCAATATTCATGGGCTGCTGGTCAATGGAAATGAATTATGGGTGGGTACTTTTCACGGGGGGCTTGATGTGATCGATATCCGGAAGAAACGAGTAGTGAAACATTTCAGCGCGCTTAAAAAAGGATTGAGCAGTGACTTTGTGGCTGATCTCTTAAAAACCAGGTCCGGTAAAATTATAGCGGCAACTGACAGGGGTATTTGTAGTTTCGATCCGGCAACACAAAGATTCAGTCAAATGCCGGCATTTTCAAAAACATTCTTCAAGTCCATTTTTGAGGATAGCGAAGGTATTATATGGGCCGGATCTTACAATGAAGGACTGCACTACCTGAACCCGCATAACGGACACTACGGCGTGTACCATTTTGAATCGGGTAAAGCAGGGAGCATCATTAGTAATCGTATTAACTGGATCTATCAAGATAGCCGTGATCAAATCTGGATTGGAACAGAAGGAGGATTGTCACGATTCGACGATGCTACCCGGAGTTTTACCAATTATACTACTGCCAACGGGCTTCCAGGTAATCTTGTATATACTTTTTTAGAAGATGAAAAGGGAGACTTTTGGATCAGCACTTCAAAAGGACTAGTTAATTTTACTCCCCTTAACGGGAAAGTAAACGCGGTCTATACAAAATCCAATGGACTCTTAAGTGACCAGTTTAATTATAATTCTGCTTTCAATGATGGCGAGGGAAACTTGTACTTTGGCAGTGTGAAAGGTTTAATTAGTTTTAATCCCAACTCTTTTAAAAAGAATAATTATACACCGCCCTTATATCTTACCGGTTTTCAAATTAATAACAGGGAGGTTCAGGTAGGACCCGGCTCACCTCTTGAAAAATCGATAATAGCAACCCATCAGGTTGTTTTGAAACATGATCAATCCAGTTTTAGTATTGATTTTGCCGCCCTTAGTTACACGAGCCCTGAAGTTACTGAATATGCCTATATTATGAAAGGATTGGATGAACAGTGGACTTACCTGAAGGCTAATCGAAAGGTGTTTTTTACAGAGCTCGCACCCGGAAACTACACTTTCGCGCTACGTAGTGCTGTAAGTAAAGAGCGCTG
>PJTQ01000762.1_pt1 | contig 13805 bp, 6 predicted proteins | sample 1512231 | NCBI WGS metagenome assembly PJTQ01 (sample SAMN08177688, study PRJNA422409) | Soil metagenome, whole genome shotgun sequencing project. | isolation source: Soil (3) enriched on wood chips | place: USA: Madison | collected 2015-01-15 | reverse complement strand
TTATGGTTTCGATTGATATGATTAAATAATTTCATAGATAATGGATGATGTTTTTCTGAAGGTAACCCTAACTTGCACGGGTCTAAATCGCCTATCGGATTAACCCGGTTTCCTTTTGGGGTATCCAGACGATAGCAATCATTCGTAAAACAGTTTTTATTATGGAAGCAAGTACTCATTCCGGTTCGGGGGACTTTATTACTAAGTACATCTTTAGTCAAGATCATAAGGTTATTGGCAAGCAATTTCTGATTACAGCGATTATCATGGCGTTTTTTGCGCTGCTTCTTTCCATCTTGTTCCGACTGCAGTTGGGTTGGCCCGATGAGTCTTTTCCGATATTGGAGGCTTTCTTGGGGAAGTGGGCCGAAGGCGGTCGGATCCGACCTGAATTCTATTTGGCGCTAGTCACGATCCATGGCACAATCATGGTATTCTTTGTTCTTACCGCGGGCCTCAGCGGGACATTCAGCAACCTGTTGATACCCCTGCAAATCGGTGCACGGGATATGGCGTCACCTTTTCTAAACATGCTGTCCTATTGGTTCTTCTTTTGTTCCTGTATTGTTCTGTTGGTTTCGTTTTTTGTAGAAAGTGGCCCGGCGAGTGCGGGGTGGACTGTATATCCACCGCTATCCGCCATACCGAAGGCTATCCCGGGCTCGGGGATGGGAATGTCGCTATGGTTAATCAGCATTTTCTTATTCGTCATATCGTCGCTTATGGGATCGCTCAATTACATCAGCACTGTGCTTAACCTGCGCACGAAAGGAATGGATCTATGGCGGATGCCGCTGACAGTTTGGGGGCTATTCCTCACCGCGGTTTTGGGGGTTCTTTCGTTTCCGGTATTAGTTGCCGGATTGGTGCTGTTGATTTTCGATCGCAGCTTCGGCACCAGTTTCTACTTGTCGGATATCGTTGTACAAGGTCAGATTTTACCTAACGAGGGCGGTAGTGTAATCCTGTGGGAACACCTGTTTTGGTTTTTGGGACACCCCGAGGTTTACATCGCGATATTACCGGCTTTTGGCATCGTCTCGGAAGTGATCTCCACCCATGCACGAAAGCCTATTTTTGGTTATCACGCGATGGTCTATTCGCTGATCGGGATACTTAGTTTGTCCTTCTTGGTGTGGGGGCACCACATGTTCGTGTCGGGTATGAATCCATTTCTCGGCAGTGTTTTCATGATGACCACACTGATCATTGCGGTGCCTTCAGCCATAAAGACATTCAACTACTTGGCTACGCTTTGGCGGGGCAATATCCACTTTACTCCGGCGATGTTGTTTGCCATTGGATTCGTTTCATTTCTGGTTTCGGGGGGACTAACAGGGATTTACCTAGGTAATTCGCCGTTGGATATCCAATTGCACGACACCTATTTCGTCGTGGCCCACTTCCATTTGGTCATGGGATGCGCCGCAATTTTTGGGATGCTGGCAGGGACTTACCATTGGTTTCCAAAACTTTTTGGGAGACTGATGGGTGAAAAATTGGGGTACTTACATTTTTGGGTCACCTTTGTCTGTGCGTATTTTGTGTTTTTTCCGATGCACTTTATGGGGATTGATGGCGTACCGAGACGGTACTATACTTTTACGGAATTTGAATTCATGGATCAATGGCTATCCGTAAACAAATTTATATCCTGGTCGGCCATCGTGGCGGGCGTGGCGCAGGTTGCATTCCTATGGAATTTCTTTTACTCGATTTACTATGGTAAGAAAAGCAGTCAGAACCCCTGGAGGGCGAATTCATTGGAATGGACAACACCCGTTGAACACCTCCATGGAAACTGGCCTGGCGAACTGCCTACGGTATACCGCTGGCCTTATGATTATAGCAAGCCCGGCCATGATGAAGACTTCATCCCGCAGACTACGCCCCATTCCAAAACGATGGCCTCCAACCTTCCGCATGATTTTGATGGTAATCCCGAGGGCGCGCGCAGGCAGCGGGAGTGGGAAGCGAAGGAAACGAGTTGATTTTGACGGATGGAACTTAGGTATCTCAGGCTGATCAAGGCCATTGTGGAAGAGGGAAGCATTACCCGGGCGATGGATGTGCTTTACCTCTCGCAGAGCGCTCTGAGCTATCAGTTGAAGGAGGCCGAGTTACAGCTGGGTACGCAGATCTTTTTCAGGCGCCATAAAAAGCTGATACTAACGCCGGTAGGCAGGAAGCTATATGCCACCGCCAATAAGGTGTTGAAGGAGATGGATGATGCCGAAAGCGAGATCAAGCGAATGATGAACGGTGAAAGCGGCATTATTCGGATCAGTACGGAATGTTATACCAGTTATCATTGGCTTCCTCCGGTACTCAGGAAATTCAAAGGGGAGTTTCCGAATGTGGAAGTCGAGATCGTTTTCGAGGCTACGCACCGCCCCATTGAAAAATTGGTCGCCGGTGAGCTGGATTTGGCAATAACCAGTAACCCGGAGCAAATCGAGCAGGTGGAGTTCGTCCGGCTTTTTTCTGATGAAATGCTTGCTGTTGTCTCACCACAGCATCCTTGGGCAGCGCGGCAATACGTGGAAGCAGCGGACTTTCAGGATGCGACGCTTATCATCCATTCGCTGCCGCTGGATACCGTGTCGATATACCGGACCCGGCTTGGACCGAAAGGGATCCATCCGAAAAAGCTGATCATACTACCGCTTACTGAGGCATCCATCGAACTGGTAAAAGCCAATATGGGGGTTATGGTCTTGGCCAACTGGGCGTTGAAGCCGTACCTGACCGATGAGATCCGGACAATTAAGATTGACGCCGAAGGTTTTTTTAGGCAGCAATATGTGGCACGGATGCGTGATCGGAAGTACCCGGCTTACTTTGATTATTTTATCAAGTTTTTGCGTGAGGAAATAAAAATATCCCCAAACCTGTTAAAGACGACGTAATTGTTACTTTCCCAACAAGTCTAGGTATTTAAGCAGATAGTCCTGCTTTTCGCGCGACTTATATTGCTGAATAAAGCGGGGGTGCTCCAACGTAACCAATTCGCCAAACAGCTTTTCTTCTGCATTGATCTTTGCTAAGTACGCTGCATTCTTTTTCCCTAGCACGTATACTTTTGACGCATCGATGGGCAGGCGAAGGTGATTTTTCAATGTCGTTACCATGAAGGGTCTTATGGCCTGGAACAAGGATTTGTCGTCATAGTAATTTGCATTTATCCATTTATTGTTTTCGTTGCGGCGGATGATGGCGAGCGGAAACGGGGAGTTGATATAGAAGTCGTTGTAGAAGGCGTTGGGGCCGCCATACTGTGCGATGACATCATAGACATATACGGAAGAAGGTTCGTGTGAATAGGCAGTCTTCATCTCAATTCCGCATACCGCCTTCAGCCGTTTGGTGTCAGTAAAGGGAACGCCGGTAATCCCTGCGCCGTGCCGACTGGGATTGATGCCGATGATGAATTTCCGTTGCCGGTTATCCGCGTAGAATTTATGGTAGAACCGCTCCATGGTGGGTAGTGTTTCTGGATTTTCTACAAACGGGTTAATGACTGCAAAGCCCTCAGGTAATTGCCCGGTGTATTCAAGCTGTTTATTGAAGGCAATTACCTGGCCTCCAAATGACTGATTGTTTTTCATTTGCTCTTATCGATAGTTATTGACCGATGTAATCAAATATTGCGATGATTTTTTGTATTTGCAAATCGCAAAAGGAGTCCGCTCCTCGGTCATCAGTATCAGCCTATCAAAACGGATATCCGATAGCTAGATTGAACACCAGGTTATTCCGCCGCCAATCCCTGTCGCGGAAATTGATTTCATCCAATACCCAACGTTCTCCTTTGGGTCGGTAGGGGATGCGTAGCGGCATTGCGAGGTCTGTCCGGATGATTAGAAACGTCAAGTCAAACCGTAGGCCTAATCCGGCACCTACCGCCATTTCATTGACGAAGTTACGGCTGAATGCTGCTCCCGGTTTTTCCGGGTCTGTATGTTGCAGCCAGATGTTTCCCGCATCGACAAACGCCGCCCAGTGGACAATGCTAGCCAATTTAGCCCGGTACTCAGTATTGAGTTCGATTTTAATATCGCCTGTTTGGTCGGCAAAAAAATTATCTTCCCCATAAAATTCCGGTGTATAGGAACCCGGGCCTATTGCCCTTGCCCGGAAAGCACGCAACCCGTTGGGCCCACCTGCGAAGAATTGTTTTACATAAGGCAGCATCCTGGAATTGCCGTAGGAATAGCCAAAACCTGCCATCGCCCGCGACGCCAACTTGGCATTTTGCCCCAATCGTAAATAATGCCTTACATCTGCGTCGATTTTGATGTACTGCGAAAAGTTAGCATTGAAAATCTGGTATTGCCGCCCCTCATTTACATTGGCTCCACGTATGATGCCATACAGGTTGGCCGAAAGATCCAATCCCCCCCTAAAGTACACCCCATGTTTCGGATTGGTCTTCATGGAATTGGTGTACGTAAAGTTGTAGATTGGGCCGAAAGTGAATTGCGGTTCGATGGCATGACGGAGGGGGGGGATGGTATCCAGCATCGCCTGGTAGGACTCGGTGATGTTTCGGGGTTGCACGTAACCCACTTCAATTACCTTAAAATCATGTTCTTTTTCGATGTTTTCCTTCCAGAGATATCCAAAAGAAAACCGCATCGAATTCAGACTGTACGCTGTCCGTCTATTCAGGTATTCGTATCCGGTTCGGAACACGGTACGGGGCACGAACCGACGTGTAGGCTGCCAATTGAACGGTGCGATCATACGTGGAAATGAGAGGCTAGCCTCGATGCCATACCGATAAAAGCTCGAATTCAGGTTGACATTGCCACCCGTTTGTGTTTCAAAACCACCAAACACCGTAAAAGTCAGTAATTCGGCGCTCCTGAATGCATTGCGGTGCTGCCAGTTGACATTGAGTTCAGAACCGTCATATACCGACGCGGTTTTGCCGAGGAGTTCCACCCGAAGCCCTCTTTTGGGCATGGGTGTCAGGTAGTAATAAACATCCAGTTTGTCCGGTTCATCTTCGACATCCACGAACTCGTTGCGGACAAAGCGAAAGGCACCCATCCCGACCAACTGGCTAATGCTGCTGTTGTGATTTCGGCGTGTATACAGATCCTTGGGTTCAAAGAACATGGCGCCAGCCAGTGCGAATTTCCTGAATGTCGCTTCGGGATCGATGAAATAGTATTTACCTTTATAGAGCTCCGCGTTCCGAAGGTTGGCACGTCGGTACCCGCTTTCCGTAAGGGTGTAATTCGGGTAAATATAGATGTTATTGATGTGGTAGGGGCGCTTCGCCTTGGCCGGCGTCTCTTCTTTGACCTGTACGTAGAGTGCTACTTGATGGTCGCCCGATGTACTATCTACCTCGGTAATCAGGTAATCAGGATTGAAATAGTAATAGCCCCTGTTTTTCAGTTCATTGTCTATCCGTTCGCGTTCGGCAATGATATTATCGAGGTTATAGGGGCGGCCTACCTGCAGCAGCGATCCCGATTCGGTCGATTTAATGGCTTTGCCTAACTCACTGCTATCCACGTCAAATGTCAGGGATTTAATCCGGTAAATGATGTGTGGGCTAGCCGTATAGGTAACGGTTGCCTTCTGGTTGTCAATGGTCGTATCCGATGTGACGTCGGCCTGGAAGAACCCCAGGTTTTCCAGCCGGTTGCGGAGCAGGTTTTCGTTATATTCACGGTTCACATCACTCAAGAGTACCGGGGGTTGGCCGACTTTGTTTTTGAGCCAATTGCGAAATCCGCGATCACTTTTTGGTTCCCCGGCGATGTTGTACAAGTATAACTGGGGGCGCATACCCAAAAAGGTCGTATTGGGTTTGGGCCGTAACATTTCTTCAAGGTTGTCGCTCAGCGGCTTGATATATTGTTCGGGGATGGTGTCCGTCTCGATTTCTACCTCACCCTTTACGTAAAGCTGTTCCCCTTCCGGTAAGTATTTGAGGTTGCTGCAGCCCGATAAGCCCCCGATTAGGGCAACGGTGCAACTTAACCATGTGAGTCTACTGTTCATCCATCCCCCTTTCTTCCCCTGGAAGGTTTTCATCTTGTTCATTCGTGCGTATGGCGGTATTTTTAAGTGATGCGTCAGGCTCGACCGGTGGTGTGTTTTCTCGTTGCTGTCGCCGTTGCTGTATCCGTTCCCTAAACTCCGGATCGTTGTGTTGCAGGCTATCGATGATCGCCTTTCTCACGCTGTCGCGGTAAACCGTGTCCGTTTCCATCCGGTCCACATCCCAACGTCTCCTGAATCGGCGGCTTTCGGTATTGAACTCATTGGCTTGCCGGTTTTCGCGCCTGAAAATTTCCCTGAATTCGTCATAATCGATATTGACGATAAAGCCAACACCTGTTTCTACGAATTGACCCTGAAGTGTCACCTGGTACTGGTTTTTGCGATAAGCCCTGACCAGGTACCTGCCATCTTCACTAAGCTGGTAATCTACGGCTATGTCTCCGGCGATATTGGTGGTTTGTTCGCCCGGCCGGGCATTGCCTTCCAATTCGAAATTAGAACCCACGGTCACTTTCATGCGATCGTTAAAAAGCATTTTGGATACGCCTACATTCAAATCGGTGCGGTTTTGCCCGGACCCCGTGCTGTAGTCCTCTTCGGATTGTAAATCGAAATCAAATTCGATCCCCTGGATCAGGTTTCCCGCAAGCCGATTGAGCTGTCCGCTCAGGAATGAACTTACGGTATTGCGGGCGATTGCTTCTGCACCACCACCACCCGAAAGGCTTTCAAATGGGTTTGCAGCCATGAAGCGACCCAGAACGATAAGCGAAAACACCTGCTTGTTCATTTCTGATTCATTTTCCCGTAATTGCGCGAGACCCGTATTGACCTTTCCGGCCACGTCTTGCGAAACCATGGCATTGTCTTCGTCCAAGTCGATATCAAAGCCGAGTTGGGGTTGAAATAGCTGTTCCGTGATATGGAGGTTGACATTGAAGGGCACGCGTTGTTTATAGAGGTTCGGTTGCTCGGCGCCGATTTGGTTTTGCACCAATTCCAGCGTAGGGGCTTTGATGCTGTAAACGGCGGTGATGTCCATGCGGGCATCCAGTGGATCGCCAGCCCAGGTGATCGTGCTCCCCTGCTTGAACTGGAATAGGCGTTTGACCGGGCCGAATGAGAAGGAATAATTTCCCGATTCAACCGTGTAGGTGCCATTCAAGGTGATGTCGCCGCTTGGATTGATGCCGGCATTCAATTCGGCCTCGCCTTGAATAGTCAGTGCATCTTGGCTCCCCGGATCGATAACGATGGTAAAAATTGCATCCTTATCCGTAACGATGTTTACGGACAAGTTCATTCCACTTAATTCGGTATGCGTCAGCGAGTCCACCTTAGCAAAGACATTGGCACGGGTGGTATCACTCCGGTCTACGAACCGGACGATACCTTGGCGATCTACCATCCCCGGGTCATCGTTAGGAAGGACAAACGTGACGTTGGTGTTTTCATTTATCTGCAATGTGCCATTGACCGTCGGGTTATTCATGTCCCCCTGGATACGGAGGTTGCTGGATACAAAAAGCTGCCCATAGTACATATCGTTGTCCTGTTGGGATGAATTCAATACCTGGAAGTCATCCGCTGTGAGTGTCAGCCCGAAAGCATAGTCCGTATACGTTTTGGTATTAACCGTGCCATTCAGTACCGCGATATTCCCTTTTCCGTCCTTGAGCTGGAAGCGATTGAAGCGCAGTCCATTATCATTAAAGTTAATGCTTTGCCCATCGATATTGAACGTGGCATTGAGCATAGCGACATTGAGGCTGGCCTGGTTGAAGTTGAGGCCGCCATTGATACGCGGTTGGTCCGGTGTACCCGTGATACGCAGTTTTCCGTTGATCTCGCCTGATGTATTCCGGAGGTATCCCAAACTGAAGGCTTCCAGGGTATGCATGGATAGGGGGGTAACATCCAGCACGAAGTCCAATTGGGCAGTTTCTCCCGGTGGGCTGATGAAGTCGCCGGTGAGTTTCACGTCGTTACCGTTGCCCGTTATGCTTACGTCGGCCGCATAGATATATTCACGCTCGTTGTTGACTTTGAGGTTGACGTCGCCCACGGTATCATTCCCGAAGTAAAAGCGATCGATCGTAATGTCCGAGACGAACACGGGCGAAGTATCAAGCCGTGATACCGTCGCTGTTCCGTTGATGCCGCCGCCCATATCGAACAGCTCACTTTCGAGCATTTTGCTGAAGGTCTCTATCCGGAAATTTTGGAAGACGAGATCGATGGGGGCATTTAACGTGGAGTCCTGCGATCGGACGGACATTTCCTGGCCTTCGTTGCTTAGGACGAACTGGTGTGTGCGAAGCCCATCCTTGCCGAAAGAAACGGCGTTTTCAGGATGGACCTGCCATTGGTCGTAGTTAAGCATCAGTCCATCTTCCTGCAAGCTGAATAAGAAGTTGCCAGCATCCACCCGAAGCCCCATGCCAAGGTGATAACGTTCCTTATCGGTGTCGTCTTTAATCCATAAACCAAAATCCAGCTGATTATACTGCACGGTACCACTAAGAAGTGTATTGATTAATTCTATGTTTCCAACGCCGATACGGTTGATGAGCGCCGAATAATACATGGTACTATCAAATGTGTTGAGGTCGAACCCTACATTGTCTATGGTCGTGCCGGCATATACCACCCGTGGTGCATTAGCCTTCACGAGCAGTGTTTTGTCGTCGCTATTGAATGACCCGTCTAGCGTTATATCTTCCATCTCCGTGAGGTCAGGCACAAGCCCCTGGATAAACCGGGACCGGGTAAACTGGGCGCTGAAATCAAAGCGTTGCGGGGAGTATTCGAAAACAGGAGCTATGGAGTCCGGCTGGTAATATACCGCAACGATATCCTGTATGGAAGCACCCAATTCGCTGAGTTTATAGTTGCCCACCATATGTGCATTCAGAAATTCAGACCGCAATTGCATCATGTTCGAACTATCTTGCGATACAGCCCGTAGCCGTACCGTGTCTAGCGTATAGCGTTCGTCATTGTAAGCAATGGAGGAATTAACAATATCGACCGTTCCATTCAGATGGTCGATATCCGCTGTTTCCAGGTTGGCAACAAGTCGACCATGGTAACGGAATTCGGATGCCAATAAACCGAGGTTTTTAAAATTTATGCTGTCTACCATGAGGTTGAGGTCGACCTTCGGGTATTGCCCGCGCATGTCGGCATGGGCATCGAGGTCAAAGTCGATATTGGGATCGTCGCTAGCGGCCGAAGCGGTAATATCGCCGCCTTTGGCGGCGACATTGATTCCGATATCCGTATACGTATAGCCCATGGCTTCCAAACTGATTAATTTCCCTTGGATATCCGCAATAGCTGTGGCTGGGTCGATCCCGGTTCCCTTAGCCTGTGCCGCAAATGAAACCTTGCCCAGTACAGAATCCATCTTCATCAGCTGCCCCACATCGATATCACTGATGCTGAGTTGGGCGTCATATACCGTATCGCGGGCATTGATTCGGTAGTCGGCTGCCACACTGGCATTACCCATACTGGTTTGGAGCTGCATATCGGTTTGAAAACCATTTAAGCCGCCATTGAAGGTGCCTGCAAGCCGGATATCGTCCGGGAAGTTGATGCTATCGGGCAGCAGCCCTGCAGCAATCAGGCGATCCAGGTCTGCTTTTCCGGTCACTAATTCCTGTAAATTGAGGTCGACGTCGAGTTTGTCGATATCCGGTAGGCCCTTGATATGCGCGTGGGCTACCAGGTGTGTTTTATCGAGTGCACGCAATTCCAGGCTGGGAATTTGGAGGTCGTCTAGCCGACCATTGATTTCCGTGTTGATAAAGAACGTATGCGCCCACAGGGGTTCCATCACCTCCATGGTATCCAAGTCGGGCACAAAGTATAACACATCTTCCATGCCCAGATGGCTTTCCTTGATATCGGCTGATAGTTGGATACTGCCTAGCTCCTCGGTGACAGTCTCCAACGACCGATAGGCCACGCTGATGTAATCGCGGATCAGCGTGTGTGGTGTTTCGGCATATAAGTCGCTCAATTCGGCACCTTGGTTGGTGTAGGTGAAGTTTGCCTGTAGGCGGTTTAGCGCAAAGCCGCTGCGGTCGTTGGCTTTCAGTCCTTCTACACGGCCACTGATCGTGTCTGCCGAATAATGCAGGTTAGTCAACTCCCCTTCGAGGGCGGTGATCCCGATGTTACCATAGTCGAAGCCCTTGGTCATGCGTGGTTGGTTAGCGTCCCGAAAGGCAAAATCCGTATTGGCGATGCGTATCGCCGCTGCCCGGACCCGCCAATTGACGGGCTCGCCGGCTAATGTATCTGCTGGGGGGCTCGTGTTGTTCTCCGTTTGTCCGAAGAACACGTGGGAATCCGATCCATCCAGATCGATTTCACGGATGTCTATAAACTCATTGTTGAGATCCAGTTTGTTGAGCCTGGCAAGCAACTTATTTATTTCGAACCGGGTATCCATCGCACCGGCTTCATCCACATAGGCAAAGTCTATATTCGCGAGGCTGAGCGTTTCGAATTCCAGGTCGGGCAGCAACGAGGTCGCGGCTGTATCCACAACGCCGAAGTCTCCGGCGTCGGGTGTTTCTCCAACTTGGGCTACGGCCCATTGCCTAACCGAGCCTTGCAGGCCATCGATGTTTATCCGGGGTATGCCAAAGCGCATATTACCTTCGAGGTCAAACGTCTCGATACGCGTATCGAGGTGGTTAAGGTTGATTTCCGCGGCCATGCCGATGACGTCGTCGCGATATAGGAAACGGATACGGTCGAGGTTTACCCGGTCGATATCGAACTTCATCGGCGCACTGCTATCGGGTGTTGCTGGTTCCTGCTGTTCGCTGACGAATGCTTTGATGATGTAATCGAAATTAAAAGCGCTATCGGGCAGGGTCCGGTTTATTTTGGCCGTAATGCCCTGTAAGTCGATTTGACTGATTTCGACCGTGTTTTTCAGCAATTTCAGCATGCTGATGTCCACTTTTATTTTCTCGCCCGCAAGAAGGGTATCCCGCGATTGGTCTTCGAAATACACCCCCTCAAGTACCAGCATTTTAGGTAAATCAAGGCTCACGCGGGCAATGCGTACCGGTGTTTTGATTTTATTTTCGAGGTAAGCGGTGACTTGCTGAACCACATAGTTTTGGATGGCGGGTATACGTATCAGCACGAATGCAAGTAAAACCAACCCAATAATGCTCCCGATGATCCAAAGGAGTGTTTTAATTGCTATTCTACCAAACCTGTTCAATGTCTATATGTAATTTTAGCTATCCGTTGTACGATAAACATATATGCCTTTCAAAAGGTTTAGCGAAGATGCCTAAAACTTTCTATAATTGAAAAAGCAAAAATCAAACCATAAAGCTCTTGTCGCCATAATCGGGAGTGATCATGCATTGATTGATCACGCAATCATTTGGATATTTTTCATGCATTATCCCTATCTTTGTGGGTATGATTCATCCATTGGCTATTCCGGTGAAGCGATTATTTCTTATCCTGTTTGTCGTGTTTTCGGCTCCTTGCATCATGGCGCAGGATTTGAATGCGCGCGTGCAAATCCTTTCGCCACAAGTGCAGAATACGAACAAACGGGCATTGGAGGTGTTGGAGAAGGCTATTTCCGATTTCCTCAATAATCGCGCCTGGAGCGCCAACCGGGTACAGCCGCAGGAACGCATCGATTGCAGCTTTGTCATTACGATTAACTCCTGGGATGGTTCGTCAAGCTTCACGGCGCAAGCGCAGATTATATCGACCCGGCCTGTCTTTAATACGTCATACAACAGTCCCGTCCTGAGCATTTCCGATAATAATTTTAATTTCAGCTACACGGAAGGGCAACTGATGGACTATTCCGATCAGCAGTACATGAACAACCTCACCTCGTTGCTCGCTTATTATGCCTATATCATTGTTGGGTTGGATGCAGATACCTTTGAGCAAAACGGGGGTACACCGTTTTATACCGCAGCCCAGCAAATTGTAAATAACGCCCAAAACACCGGTTTTAATGGCTGGCGTTCGATGGAAGGGATGAATAACCGTTTTTGGTTGGTCAATAACCTGCTCGACCGAAGGTACCAGACCCTCCGCGACTTCCTATACAGTTTTTACCTCAACGGCTTAGATGCCATGTCAGACAATGCGCAGCAGGCACGTAAGACAATTCTGGAGCTGCTGCCGTTATTGCAGAAGGTTGATCGGCTGGCCCAGGGGGCAGTGTTTAACCAAGTGTTTTTCACGGCCAAGTCAGACGAGCTTATCGGTATATTCGGTGGGATGGGTCCGCAGGAACGGGTACAGGCTTACAACATCCTTGCTGAAGTAGACCCCGCCAATACCAACAAATATGAAAGTTTACGTAATAGCAGGTAGAAACGTGTAACCGATGCTTAGTCGCCTATCCATTCAAAACTACGCCCTTATTGATTCGCTCGATATCCATTTTGATAGCGGGTTGAATATCCTCACGGGGGAAACCGGTGCCGGCAAATCCATCATCATGGGCGGCTTGTCGCTTATTTTGGGGCAGCGTGTGGAGAGCCGGTACTTTTTCAACCAAAACAAGAAATGTATCATCGAAGGGTACTTTGACATATCCAACTATCAGTTAGACGCATTTTTTGCTGCGCAGGATCTGGATTACGAACAGGAAACCATCATGCGCCGTGAGATCAGTGCGGACGGCAAGTCACGGGCATTCGTAAACGATACACCTGTGACGCTTACCGTGCTGAAGGCATTGGCTGAGAAACTGATAGATATCCATTCCCAGCACGCGACACTCCAACTCGGTACGGAAGCCTTTCAATTACTTACCCTGGATAGCGTGGCCCAGAATCAGCGGTTACGTGAGCAATATGCAGCAACGTACCAAGCGCATAGGACCGCGTTAGTGCGGCTGAATACCTTGGAAGAAGAAGCCGATCGCGCCCGGGCGCAAGCCGATTACCACCAGTTCCTGTATGACGAACTGGTTACTGCCAATCTCGAAGGGAACGAACAGGAAGGGCTGGAAGCCGAGCAACAGCAGCTCGAACATGCAGAGGAAATCAAACGCAACCTACTCGGTGTGGTATACGCATTACAAGATCAGGAGATCAATGCCATTGCCTTGCTTAAGGACGCCCTGCAACAGCTCCAGCAGGCTGAACGGTATATGCCTTCTTTATCTGCACAGGTGGAAAGATTGCAGAGTAGTTTTATTGAATTGAAGGATCTAGGTGAGGAGGTGAGCCGTACCGAACAGGGGGTTGTGTTGGATGAGGGACGTTTGGTGGAAGTCAACGAACGGCTTAGCCTGCTGTATGCCCTGCAACAGAAGCACCGCATGGAAAGTGTAGCTGCATTGATCGCCTTGCGCGAGGAGCTGCGGGAAAAATTGGAATCGCTGTCCGCTGATGAAACCGCAATTGGTCGGCTCGACGCTGAAGTGAACCAACTGAAAGCAGGCATGCTGAAATTGGCGGACGAGCTTAGCCAAAGCCGGCAATCTGTTGTTCCGGTGATTGAAGAAGAAATAAGCCGCGTTTTGCAGGAAGTGGAGATGCCACATAGCAGGATGCGCATTGTGTTAAGCCAGATCGGTGAGGAGGAAATCAGGAGCACGGGGCGGGATCGTGTGGATTTTTTGTTTACAGCAAACCGTGGACAGGAGCCGCAGCCCATTGGTAAGGTCGCATCTGGGGGCGAGCTCTCCCGATTGATGCTGGCAATGAAATCCCTGATTGCGAAGACATCAGCCTTACCCACGATCATCTTTGATGAAATTGATA
>PJTQ01000760.1_pt1 | contig 13856 bp, 14 predicted proteins | sample 1512231 | NCBI WGS metagenome assembly PJTQ01 (sample SAMN08177688, study PRJNA422409) | Soil metagenome, whole genome shotgun sequencing project. | isolation source: Soil (3) enriched on wood chips | place: USA: Madison | collected 2015-01-15 | reverse complement strand
TCGACATATGCCGACATGGAGGAACTGATCCGGCTGGGGGCTTACCGGAAGGGATCGGATCCGCAGGTGGACCGGGCCATCGCACTCTACCCCGCGCTGGAGGCGTTTCTGAGCCAGCAGCGGGAGGAGAGAACGACGATCGCCGACGGCTATACGATGCTGGAGGCGATCCTCGCGAAGGCCGGTCAGGTGGCTTGAGTGTAAGGAGTACAAGTCATGAAGTCGCGCAGCGAGAGCCTGATCCGGCTCAAGAAGTTCCAGGTGGACGAAAAGCGCCGGCAGGTTGCGCAGATCGAGATGATGATCGCCGATTTTGAACGCATGGCCGGCGAGCTCGACCAGCAGATCGAGATCGAGCAGCAGAAAACGGGCATCTCCGACGTTGCCCATTTCGCCTATTCCACCTTCGCCAAGGCGGCTATCCAGCGGCGGGACAACCTGCTCGCCTCGGCCACCGACATGCGCGACCAGCTCGAAACGGCACAGGACGCGCTGGCCGAGGCCGTCGAGGATCTCAAGAAGGTCGAATTGCTCGACCAGCGCGAGAACGGCCGCGAGGCGGCCGCCGAGAACAAGGCCGAGCAGGCCGGCTATGACGAGGTCGGCCGGCTGCGCCATCTGCGCCGGTAGGGCCGGCACCCAGGCGTGACAAGCTGAAGGGCGCCGCGGGCGCCCTTTGTGCGTTCAGGCCCCGGGGGTTCAGTAGGTTTTCATGGCCAGATGGGGCATGCCGCCATCCTGGAACTGCTCGCCGAATGCCGTGAAGCCGAGACGCTCGTAGAGCGCCACCTTGTCGATCTGGGCCGTGAGGTAGAAGCGGGTCTCGCCGCGGACCTGTGCCAGCGCCATGGCGTGGCGCATCATGGCGGTGGCGATGCCATTGCCGCGAGCCGCGCGGGCGACGGCGACGCGGCCGAACTTGGCATGCGCATCGAGCCAGAGAATCCGCAGCGTGCCGACGACATCGCCGTCGCGCAGCGCCACGAGATGCGTGGCGCCCCGGTCGTCGGCGTCGAATTCCTCGTCGGGCGGGACGTGCTGCTCGCCCACGAACACCTCGCGGCGCAGGGCGAGGGCGAGATTGCCCAGATGAGAAAAGAGCGGGACGGCAAGGATCAGCGGTTCGGCCATGCGCCGGTATTTCACCCTGCCGCGCAAAAGAAAAGGCCCGCCGAAGCGGGCCTTTGAGACAGCGAGCCGACCTACATGGCCGGCGCGTCCGGCACCACGCCATCGGCCGGGGTGTCGTCCACCGTGACGAAGTCGGGCGCGGCGGTGAGCTGCTCGACGGTCGTCTGGATGACGAAGCGCTCGGTCGAATCTTCCGCGACGACCCGATCGAGGGCCGAGAAGGCGACGGCCACCTGCTTTTCGCCGATGCCGAGGAAGCCGCCGACGCCGATCACCACGGCCTGCACGTCGCCGTTCTGGTCGACCACGAGATCGTTGATATTGCCGAGGTTATTCGCTTCGGCGGACGGGCCGTCATAGACGGGCTGGCCGATGATGCGGCTGGCGAGGCGATCGGTGTCCACCTGGGTGTAGCCGGTGGTGATGTCGAAGGGCGCGACCGGGGCGACCGACGAGGCCATCGGGCTCTCCATCGGCTCCGACGACGGCATCGCGTCCATCGGCTCGGTCGGCAGGACCGACGAAGCGTCCGGCGCCATTTCGGACGAGGTCAACTCGGGGGAGTCCACCGAGGGGGTCGCGTCCTGGGCGAGGACCGGGAGGGCCAGCACTGCCGCAACGGCGGTGGTAGCGAGAAGCGTGCGGATCATAGTAATCTCCTAGGGTTCAACGGCATGTTGGACAGGCCGCGCGGCGCGAAGCCTGGCTGGGTCGAGCGCCGCGCGGTTCGGGAGGGGAACGTGCAGAACGCCTCGGGTGTTCCGACGCTTTCGACATGTTGAGCAAAATGCCGCCGCTCGCCGGGGCGGCGCGCAATGGGGATGGCGACCAGATGTTCCTGTCGATCTTCGACATCTTCAAGATCAGCGTCGGGCCGTCCTCGTCGCACACGATGGGGCCGATGCTGGCGGCCGCCCGGTTCGCGTCGCTGGCGGCCGCGGCGCCGCTGCCCGAGGGTGCTCTGGCCATCGGCTGCCGGCTCTACGGCTCACTCGCCTATACCGGCGAGGGGCATGGCACGATCCGCGCCGTGCTGTGCGGGTTGCTGGGCATAACGCCCGACCGCTACGAGGCCGAGGCGGTCGAGGCGGCGCTGGCGGGGCTGGCGGAGACGGGCGCGCTGCGGCTGCCGAGCGGCCGGCTGGTCGCAATCGACCCGCGGCAATCGGTACATCTCGAGAAGGGCAAGCGCCTGCCGGCGCATCCGAACGGAATGACGTTCTTCGTCAGCGCCGGCAATGCCGAGGTGCTGGCGGAGAGCTATTATTCCGTGGGCGGCGGATTCGTGCTGACGGCGGCAGAAATGGCCGCGGACGGCGCGCACGCGCCCGAGGCCGACGTGCCCTTTCCGTTCGGGTCGGCCGCCGACATGCTGGCGATGGGCGAGGCGTCCGGGCTCAGCATCGCGCAGATGAAGCGCGCCAACGAGGCAGCCTCGGATGTCGCCGATCTCGACGGCCGCATCATGGCCGTGTGGGAGGTGATGGACCGGTGCATTTCGCGCGGCCTCGTCACCGAGGGCCTCCTGCCGGGCGGGCTCAACGTGCAGCGCCGGGCCAAGGGGCTCAACGACACGCTCATCGCGCGGGCGGGCAGGAATGCCGCGCCGCCCCATTCGGCGGTGGACTGGCTGCAGACCTACGCGATGGCGGTGAACGAGGAGAACGCCGCCGGCGGGCAGGTGGTGACGGCGCCGACCAACGGGGCGGCGGGCGTCATCCCGGCGGTGATCCGCTACTATCTCGACCTGGTGCCGGGCGCCTCGCCGGCAATGGTTCCCGACATGCTGCTCACCGCGGCCGCCGTTGGCGGGCTCATCAAGTACAACGCCTCGATCTCGGGTGCCGAGGTCGGGTGCCAGGGAGAGGTGGGCTCGGCCTCGGCCATGGCCGCGGCGGCGCTCTGCGCGGCGCTGGGCGGTACCAATGCGCAGATCGAGAACGCGGCCGAGATCGCGCTCGAGCATCATCTGGGCATGACCTGCGATCCGGTGCGTGGGCTGGTGCAGGTACCCTGCATCGAGCGCAACGGCATGGGGGCGGTGAAAGCCGTGGCCGCCGCCTCGCTCGCGGCGCTGGGCGACGGGAAGCACATCATCCCGCTCGATGCGGTGATCGAGACGATGCGCCAGACCGGGCGCGACATGGACGAGCGCTACAAGGAAACGAGCCTCGGTGGCCTCAGCGTCAGCCTGCCGGACTGCTGATCAGCCAGCGAACATGGCGACGATGGCGAGGGCGATGATCCCCACGGTGCCGGCCGCGACCGCCACATAGAGCGGGGCGATGACGATGCGGGCCGCAAGGCGTGCGGGCGACAGGCGCCGGCGCTCCAGGCGGGGTGGCAGGCCAGCGTCGACGTCGTCGAAATTGTCGTTGAACCCCACCGGCTCGGGATAGGGCAGCGGTCCGCGCGACTCGGCGCGAACGGGCGGCGCCGGCTTGCGGCCGCGCGCCGGCATGGGCGCAGCCGGCTGGGTGCGCGCGTCTCCGGCCGCGGCTGCCATCAGCGCAGCCGCTTCGCCCCGGTACACGTCCCCGGAGGCCCTGGCCCTCGTTTCCACTCCGATGCCCCGTGATTGCCGCCAACAGACTCATTTGGAGCACCGAACCGGCCGCGTGTAAATCCACGGAATAGCGCGTAAATGTCGGCATTCCACCGCTTCCGCCGCCGGCATGGCCACCCCTGCGCATCCGCTCGGCGCGGATTCTTAAGGCCTTTGCGGCAGGCTGGGGGCATGACGATCCGTACGCGATTGGCCGGGCTGCCACGGCCCTGGGCACTCGGCCTCGTGCTGGGCAGCGTGGCCGCGGCGCTGGCGCTGGCGGCGTTTGCGCTGTCGATGCCGCCGGCGCCGGCGGAGCCTGCGGCGTTCGGTGCGGGCGATGCGGCGGCCTATGGCGAGATCGTCGCCCGCATGCGCGCCGGCGAAGGGTATTACGCCGCTGCACATGCGGTGCTGCTGGCCAATGACTACGGTACTGCTTCGGTCTTCAACTGGCGGACGCCGCTCTACCCCACATTCCTCGCGCTGTTGCCCTCGACGCTGTGGGCCCAGATCGTGCTCGGCATGCTGGCGCTGCTGGCGGTGTGGCTGGCACATCGGCTGGCCGAGGAGGGCGGACCGTGGCTGGCCGGCGGAACGGCGCTGGCGGTGGCGCTCAGCTGCACCGCCATCGCGACGCCGGAGGGCGTGATGTTCGCCGAGGTGGCGGCGGGGCCGCTGATCCTGCTGTCGGTGACCGCCTATGCCGCCGGCTGGCGGACAGTGGGGATCGCAGCCGGCCTGCTGGCGCTGTTCGTGCGCGAACTCGCGGGGATTTACGTGCTGGTCTGCCTCGCGCTCGCCCTGCGGGCGCGGCGCTGGCGCGAGGCGGCCGCCTGGGGCGCGGGACTGGGGATCTATGCGGGCTATTTCGCCTGGCATCATTCCATGGCGATGAGCCAGCTCGGCCCGGCTGATCGCGCCTATCCCGACAGCTGGCTGCAGTTCGGTGGGCTCGGTTTCATCCTGCGCACGGCGAGCTTCAACGGACTGCTGTTTCTCGCGCCGCTGTGGGTGAATGCGCTGCTGCTGCCGCTCGCACTACTCGGGCTTTTCGCCTGGCGCCGGGCGGGTCGCGCGGGTCTCGTCGTGCTCGCCTATCTGGTGGCCTTCGCAATGATCGGCAAGCCAATGAACGTCTATTGGGGCGGCATGTACACGCCGCTGCTGATGCTCGGCCTGTGCTGGGCCGTGCCGGCGGTGCGCGATGCGCTCACACCGCGCCGATCGTCCTGAGCCGCACGCGCGGGTGCACCTCGTTCTGGCTCATCACCACCGTCTGAGGGCGGAAACGTTCGATGATGGCGCGCACATGCGGGCGGATGCCGGGGGACGTGATGAGCACCGGTAGCTCACCCATCTGGGCGGCGTTCTCGAAGCCCTGCTGCACCGCGAGGATGAACTGCTGGAGCCGCGAAGGCGCCATGGCGAGATGGCGCTCGGCCCCTTCGCCCACCATGGCCTCGGCGAAGTCGCGCTCCCATTGCGGCGACAGGGTGAGCAGTGGCAGGTTGCCGTCGGGGCCGAGATTGGCGGCGCAGATCTGGCGCGCCAGCCGCGAACGGACGTGCTCGGCGATCATCTGCGCGGTGCGGCCGGCACCTGCGACTTCGGCGATGCCTTCGAGGATCGTCGGCAGGTCGCGGATCGAGATGCGCTCGGTCAGCATCGTCTGCAGCACGCGCAAGATGCCCGAAACGGAAATCTGCGAGGGCACGATGTCGTCGATGAGCTTCTGCTGGTCCTTGCTGAGGCCGGCCAGCAGCGACTGCACGTTGGCGTAGCTCAGCAGGTCCGCGACATTGGCCTTCAGCACCTCGGTGAGGTGGGTGGAGATCACTGTCGAGGGGTCGATGATGGAATAGCCCTTGAGTTCGGCCTCGTCGCGGAGCGCCGGCTCGATCCAGGTCGCGGGCAGCCCGAAGGTGGGCTCGGTGGTGTGGGTGCCGGGCAGGGTGATTTCCTTGCCCATCGGGTCCATCACCATGAGCTGGCTGGCGAAGATGCTGCCCCTGCCGGCTTCGACCTCCTTGATCTTGACCGTGTAGTCGTTGGGTTCGAGCTGCATGTTGTCGAGGATACGCACCGGCGGCATGACGAAGCCGAGCTCGGTCGCGAGCTGGCGGCGGAGCGCCTTGATCTGCTCGGTGAGCCTGTCGGTTCCCGTCTCGTCCTCCTTGACGAGCGAGAGCAGGCCGTAGCCGAGCTCGAGCTTGAGCTCGTCGATCCTGAGGCTGTCGGAGATGGGGATCTCCTCGGGCGGGGCCGCTTCGGTCCGGGCGGTGAGCGCTTCGCTGGCGGCCTTGGCAAGGGCGATGGTCTGCCGGCCGGTGGAGCGGAAGGCGAGGTAGCCGATGCCGACGGCAAGGCCGAGGAAGGGCAGGATCGGCATGCCGGGCAGGAACGCCATGACGCCGATGACCGTCGCCGACATGCCCAGCGCCTTGGGATAGGTGGTGAACTGGGCGACGAGCGCCTTGTCGGCCGAGCCGACGACGCCGGCCTTGGACACCAAGAGACCTGCCGCCGTGGAGACGATCAGCGCGGGAATCTGCGAGACGAGGCCGTCGCCGACGGTGAGCAGCGTGTAGTTGTTGCCCGCCTCCTGGAAGCTCAGCCCCTCCTGCATCATGCCGATCACCATGCCGGCGATGATGTTGATGAAGGTGATGAGCAGGCCGGCGATGGCATCGCCGCGCACGAACTTACTGGCGCCGTCCATGTTGCCGAAGAAGGCGCTCTCGGATTCGAGGATGCGGCGGCGCTCGCGGGCGGTGGCCTCGTCGATGAGGCCGGCGCTGAGGTCGGCGTCGATCGCCATCTGCTTGCCCGGCATGGCGTCGAGGTTGAAGCGGGCGGCCACCTCGGCGATGCGGCCCGAGCCTTTGGTGATGACGATGAAGTTGACGATGATGAGGATCGAGAAGACGACGACGCCGATGACGAAATTGCCGCGCATGACGAAATTGCCGAACGCCTCGATGACGTGACCGGCCGCGTCGGGGCCGTTGTGGCCGTCGGAGAGGATCAGGCGCGTCGAGGCGAGGTTGAGCGCGAGCCGCATCATCGCGGCGATCAGCAGCACCGTCGGGAAGGATGAGAATTCGAGCGGCGTCTGGATGAACAGCGCCGTCATCAGGATCAGCACCGAGAAGACGATCGAGATGGCCAGCAGCACGTCGAGCAGCATCGCCGGCAGCGGCAGGATGAGCACGACGATGATCGCCATGATGCCGATGGCGAGCCCGATATCCGTCGTGCGCAGCGAGGTGTTGAGCTGCGCCAGGGATGGAAAGCGAAAGCCGCCGGGTCCGGCGCCGGTAGTGTCAGTCATGCGGGCAATCCGCTCCCATTAGGACGCGGCTTACCTCGGCCGGGCAGGTGGCGGTGAGCACCGGCGCAGGCATCACGCGCTCTTTCTCATTTCGCCGGGGGCGGGGATGGCGGTGCCCTCGTCGGCGTACTGGTTGAGCTTGTTGCGCAGGGTTCGGATCGAGATGCCGAGGATCGTCGCCGCATGGGTGCGGTTGCCGAGCACGTGATCGAGCGTCTCGAGGATCAGGTCGCGTTCGACATCGGCCACGGTCCGGCCGACGAGGGAGCGCGAGATGGACTCCGCCACCTGCGCGGCCTGCGTGGCGAGGTTCGCGGTGCGCACCACCTCGGAGAGGCCGGCACCGTCGGGCATGACGATCGCGTCGGGGCCGATGCTTTCGCCCTGCGACAGCAGCACGGCGCGGTGCAGCGTGTTCTCGAGCTCGCGCACATTGCCCGGCCACGGCGCGCGCAGCAGGGCGTCGCGCGCGGCGGGCGCGAGCGTGCGGGGCGGCAGCCCGTTGGCCTTGGCATATTTGACGACGAAATGATCGGCGAGGGCGGCGATGTCGCCGGGCCGTTCGCGCAGCGGCGGCAGCTTGAGGTTCACCACGTTGAGGCGGAACAGCAGGTCCTCGCGGAAGCTGCCCTGGCGCACGGCGTCGACAAGGTTGCGGTTGGAGGTGGCGATGATGCGGATGTCGACCGGCACGGGCCGCGTACCGCCGACGCGGTCGATGACGCGTTCCTGGATGGCGCGCAGCAGCTTGGCCTGCAGGCGGGTATCCATCTCGGAGATTTCGTCGAGCAGCAGGGTGCCGCCCGAGGCTTCCTCGAATTTACCGATGCGCCGTGCGATGGCACCGGTGAACGACCCCTTCTCGTGGCCGAACAGCTCGCTCTCGAGCAGGTTCTCGGGGATGGCGGCACAGTTGACCGAGATGAAGGCGCGGCTGGCGCGCTTCGACCTGGCGTGGAGATGCCTGGCCATTACCTCCTTGCCGGTGCCGCTCTCGCCGGTGATCAGCACCGAGGCGTCGGAGGGGGCGATCTGGTCGGCGAGTTGCACGACGCGGGCCATGCCCGGATCGCGGAACAGGAAGTCGGAGCTTTCCCGCGCCACCGCGGCGATGACGGCCGCGATCAGCTCGGCGTCCGGGGGCAGGGGGATATATTCCTTGGCGCCCGCGCGAATGGCATTGACCGCCGCGGCGGCGTTGGTCTCGGTGCCGCAGGCGACCACCGGAATGTGAATGCGCTCGGCTTCGAGCGCCGCGATGAGGCCGGGGATATCGACCATCACGTCGACGAAGAGCAGGTCGGCGCCACGGCCGGCGCGCAGCGCGGCCATGGCGATGTCGATGGAGGCGGCATGGGCGACCCGGGCGCCGCCCTGCATGGCGAGCCGCGTGGCTTCGGTGAGCTGCCCTTCGAGGGCGCCGATGATGAGGAGCCGCATGTCAGCCTGCCTTCACGATTTCGGTCATGGTGACGCCGAGACGGTTCTCGACGAGGACGATCTCGCCGCGCGCGACGAGACGTTCGTTGACGAAGATTTCGACGGCCTCGCCGACCTGACGGTCGAGCTCGACGACGGTGCCGACGTCCATGCGCAGCAGATTGGCGACCGGGATGCGGGTGCGCCCGAGCACCACCGAAATGCGGACGGGAACGTCGAAGACGGCTTCGAGGTCGGCCGCGGTGCGTTCGATGACGTGCGGCGGGCCGTCGCGCTCGGGCGCGGCCATCTCTTCGAGGCCGAGGTCTTCACCGCTGCCGGGTTCGTTGGTCATGAGTCATGTCCTTCGGAAGGGGTGGCGTCGCTGCGGCCGCGGCGGGTCGCGCAATAGCGGGCGATGCGGCGTTCGATCTCGGCTTCCAGCGCCGCCGTGTCGCGCTCGATACCGCCATCGGCCCATTCGATGCGGGCATCGCCCATGGCGCGGTCGGGATCGCCGAGCACCACGAGGCGGCCGGCGAAGCCCGATGTCGCGATGCGGGCGAGGGCGATCTCGCGCACGGCGTCGGCGAGGTCGGGATGGCAGCGGATGACGAGGTGCGGGACCGCGTCGAGCGAGGCGAGGCATTCGGCGATGAGCGCCTCGATCTCGGCGGTGGGCTGGGCCGCCAGCAAATGGGACGCAAGCTTGCTGCCGACGGCGGCTGCCAGCCCGGCGGCCTCGGTCGTCAGCGTGCGGCGCTCGTCGTCGAGGGTAGCGCTCAGCGCAGCGGTGTGGTCGGCCAGCAGCCCCGCCGCCTGCGCGATGGCCTGGGCGGCCATCACCATGGCCGTGCGCTCTCCCTCGGCAAGGCCCGCGCGGCGGCCCTCTTCGCGGGCCGAGTCCACCAGCGCGGCGATGGCGCTCTCGGTCATCACCGCGTTGCGTTCCTGGCGGTGGCCGAGATCGAGGTCGAAGCGGAACTTGGCGGGGGCGGCGCTGGTCATCATGCCACCATCTGTTCGTCGGCCTTGCCCTTGGCGATGACGATCTCGCCGCGGGCGGCCATATCCTTGGCGGTGGCGACCATGCGGCCCTGCGCCTCGTCGACATCCTTGAGCCGTACCGGCCCCATGGTCTCCATGTCGTCCTTCAACAGCTTGCCCGAACGGGCCGACATGTTGGCGAAGAATGCTTCCTTGATCGACTCGTTGGCGCCCTTGAGGGCGAGGGCGAGGTCCTTCTTGTCCATCCTTGCGAGCAGCGCCTGCAGCGCCGAGGAATCGAGCCGGGTCAGGTCCTCGAAGGTGAACATCAGCGACTTGATGCGCTCGGCGCCCTCGCGGTCCGCCTCCTCGAGCGCGGTGGTGAAGCGCGCCTCGGTCTGGCGGTCGAAGGCGTTGAAGATCTCGGCCATCTGCTCATGGCTGTCGCGGCGCTTGGAGTGCGACAGCGTCGACATGAACTCGGTGCGCAGCGTCGCCTCGATCTTCTCGAGGATTTCCTTCTGCACCGGGTCGAGCGCCAGCATGCGCTTGACGACGTCCATCGCCAGCTCCTCCGGCAGCACGGCCAGCACCTTGCTGGCGTGCTCGGTGGCGATCTTGGAGAGCACGACGGCGATCGTCTGGGGGTATTCGTTCTTGAGATAGGAGGCGAGCACGTCCTCCTGCACGTTGGAGAGCTTCTCCCACATGTTGCGGCCGGCCGGCCCGCGGATCTCCTCCATTATCGCATCCACCCGGTCGGGCGGCAGGAACGACAACAGCAGGCGCTGGGTGGTGTCGGAATTGCCGGAGACGGTGCCATTGGCGGAAATGTCGGTGACGAATTCGGCGAACAGCGAGTCGAGCATCTCCTGGGTGATCGCGCCCAGCCGCACCATGGTGCGCGACAGGGCCTTGATCTCCACCTCGTCGAGTTCCTCGAGGATGGGGCGGCCGAAATCGGGGCCGAGCGACAGCAGCAGCACGGCGGCTTTCTCGTCGCCGGTCAGCTCGCGCTGGGTCGCATCGCCGCCGACCACGAGCTGGCGGCTCATGGCCTGTGACATCGGGGCTGTGAGTTGGGTGGACATCGGTCAGCTCACACTGCGCTCGAAAGCCAGTCGCGCACGATGAGCGCGGCCTGCTTGGGGTTTTCCTGCACCAGCGTGCCGACGGTCTTCATGGTCGCCGCCTGGGCGGCGCCGGTCTGGCGGGCATCGTGCATCCAGGCGGGAACGTGCGCCGGCGTGCCGGCCGGCTGCTCCTCGCCCATCTCGGGGAGCGTCGGCAGCGGACCGGGCGCCGTCGCGACCTCGGCACTCATGGGCAAGGCGAGCGGCGTCTTTTCAGGAGACAGCACGCGCCGGAGCAGCGGGCGCATGATGAAGAAGACGAGCGCCAGCGCGATGATCAGCGTCACCAGCATCTCGGCGCCGTTGATTATATCGTCGCGCGTGAAGTCGAACAGGCCCGGACCGGCCGTGCCGAGCATCGGCGGCGTCGGGCCGACGGCGAATTGCAGATTGGCGACGGTGAGCTGGTCGCCACGCGCCTCGTCATAGCCGATGGCCGAGCGCACGAGCGACTGGATCTGGTCGAGCGTTGCCTGGTCGCGCGGCGCATAGACCGAGCTACCGCTGGCGTCGGCCGTGTAGGTGCCGTCGACGACGACGGCGACCGAAAGCCGCTTGATCGAGCCGGGATCGGTCATCTCGGTCGAGCTGGTCTCGGAGATTTCGTAGTTGGTCACCTCTTCGGTGGTCGTGCCGAGCTCAGTCTGGGCTGCGGACGTTCCCGATGCCGTGGCGCCGGGGAGCTGCGTCGAGGCGCTGACCTGGCCGTCGGCGCCGGGCGCGTTGGTGGCGTTCTCGGTTTCCTTGACCTGGGCGGAGCGCACGACCTGGCTCTCGGGATCGAAGGTGCGCGAGGTGCGCGTGACACGGGTGAGGTCGAGTTCGGCGCTGACCTGCACGCGAGCCCGCCCGTCGCCGACGATGTTGGCGAGCAGGTCCTCGATGCGCTGCTTCAGGCGGTTTTCGACGCCGACCCGGCGCTCTTCCGCTTCGTTCGCCAGCAGCGTCGTCGCGTCGTCGGCACCGGCGCCGGCGGCCAGCAGGCTGCCCTTGTCGTCGACGATGGAGACGTGGTTGGGCGTCAATCCCTCGACGGCCGAGGAGACGAGATGCTGGATGGCACGGACCTCGCCGGCCGACAGCTCGCCGCGCACGGAGAGAACGATCGAAGCCGTCGGGTCCTTCTTGTCGCGCGAGAACAGCGCGCGTTCCGGCAGGACGAGATGGACGCGGGTGGACTTGATGCGCGCCAGCGAGGTGATGGTGCGTGCCAGCTCGCCCTCGAGCGCCCGCACATTGTTGATGTTCTGCACGAAGCTCGTGGCGCCCAGCGTGTTCTGCTGGTCGAAGATCTCGTAGCCGACCTGACCGCGCGTCGGCAGGCCGTTCTGCGCCAGCGCCATGCGGATGGTGGTGATCTGGTCGCGCGGCACGAGGATGGTGTCGCCGTCGCCGCGGATTTCGTTGGAGACGTTCTGCTTTTGCAGTTCCTCGACGATGGCGGCCGAGTCCTCGAAGCTGAGGCCCGTATAGAGCGGCGCCATCTGCGGGGTGGAAGCCCGCAGGATGAGGAAGGCGAAGAGGCCCAGCATGAGCACGGCCACGACGGCCATGGCCGCGACACGTTGCAAGCCGAGCCGATTGAAAAGCTGGGTTAGACCGTTCACAAAGCGACCCGCGATTTGCCCCCGTGGCCACAAGACTCTGGGTCGCGGCCACATAGGCAAAAGTTACCTAGCGGATGGTAAAGAAGGTCTTAACGTGTCGTTGCAGAATGCAACGCGCGGCAGAATCTGCCGAGGCAAAAACGATGTGGACGCGGACACTTGGCCGTATTGCCGCGACCGGCTGGCGCGGGCGGGCGCCGACCGGGGCTGCGGCGGCAGGGGCGATCAGCTGTCGCGGTAGTGCTGGATCCAGGTGGTGCGCAGGCCCGCGAGCCCGTGCTTGTCGATGGCCGCCTGCCAATTGAGGAACTCGTCGACGCTGAGGGTGTAGCGCGCGCAGGCTTCTTCGAGCGAAAGCAGGCCACCGCGAACGGCGGCGACGACTTCGGCCTTGCGGCGGATGACCCAGCGACGCGTGGTGCTGGGCGGAAGATCCGCGATCGTCAGCGGACTCCCATCGGGGCCGATGACATACTTGACGCGGGGACGCATTGCGACGGTCATTTTACTCACTGACTCAACCTGACCATTGAGTCGAGCCTAGAGGATCGCGCTTAAAATTTGCCTAAGCTAAAGTCTACAACCCGTTAAGAATACTTCGCCCGAGGGAAGGGAATCCCTTAGGAATCATCCACTTGGCTCTGGCGCGCCGTTCCGGCGGCGCGCCGCAACCGTGGCGCAAGAAAGGCAGGGTTAACAGGGTCTTTATGCGTCGTCCTGCTGCGGGGGCGGTGGCGCCGTGCGGATCGACGTCACGCCGGAGATATTGACGCGGCTCGTGCCGATGAGCAACACGGGCTCGTTGCCGGTGAAATCGATGCCTGTCACGGTGCCGCTGAACTCCGTCGTGATGGGCACCGTCTTGCCCTCGATATTGAGGCCGGTCATCGTGATCGTATAGGTGCCATTGGGCGCCTTGGTGCCGACCGATGTCGTGCCGTCCCACTCGAACATGCCGGTGCCCGCCTGCAGGTCGCCCTGCTCGGTATAGACCGTGTTGCCGTCGGCATCCTTGATGGTGACCGTGGCCCGCGCGGCGTCCTCCAGCGAGAAGTTCCAGGTGGCCTTGCCGCCGATCAGTTCGGAGCGCGTGCCGGCGGCGGTGACGACCTTGCCGATATAGCTCACCGCATTTGTCTGCACCGCATTGGCGTTGGACTGCACGAGGGCGGACAGGAAATCGTTGGTCTTGAGCTGCTGCTCGACCGAGGAGAACTGCACGAGCTGCTGCGTGAAGGCATTGGTATCGAGCGGATCGAGCGGGTTCTGGTTCTTGAGCTGCGTCACCAGCAATTGCAGGAAGGTGTCGAAATTGTCGGCGATGCCCTGCCGCGAGCCGGTAATGGATGTGTTCGGGCTGCCGGAGATGCCGCTGACGGCCATTGTGCGCTCCTAGGCGAAGATGTTCACGCCGCCCGCCGAAGCGGTGCCGCGATGAAGGGTGACGGCGGGAAGGGGCGATGCCTCCCGGCCGTCGTCGCGCGAGATACGGGATGTCGGGGTGTGACCCGGATGCGCCGAGTGCTGATCGCCGCCGGACATATTGGCGAAAGGGTTCTGGCGCAGCGAGAATTCGAGGCTGGTGCGCGAGGCATCGAGCCCCGCCTGGGCGAGGGCGCGCTCGAGCGTGCGCTGGTCGCGCTGGAAGAGATCGAGCGTTTCGGTGCGGTCGACCGTCAGCCGCGCGGTGACGGCGCCCG